>Ga0075418_10002730_pt1 | contig 20237 bp, 33 predicted proteins | sample SoiMetdeltSBSDD2_FD_81776 | JGI IMG/M metagenome (GOLD analysis project Ga0075418, IMG submission 81776) | Bulk soil microbial communities from a Populus tree surrounding site in Tennessee, USA - Soil MetaG P. deltoides SBSDD2 | ecosystem: Environmental > Terrestrial > Soil > Tree plantation...
ACCCGTCCGAGCGTCGCCGACCTGGCGCAGGTAAGCCCTTCTGAGCCGATTCCGGTACGTAACACCGACTTCTACACAATCATCGCGGCGTCAGACGTACCCAACATCCCCACTGGCACCGAGTTGGGTTGGGACCGTTTGGGTGAGGCGTTCAACCAGCGGGCACGGAGCTACCCCACCCCTAACGGCGACACCATGGTTGCCGGGCCGATGGTCCTGGGTGACAACGCCCAGTTCCACAACTTCGCGCTTCTGCGGCGTGAGTTCCCAGAAACTCAGCAGCTTCTGGACGGCGACAATGAGCTGGTCCTACATACCAAGCTGAACAAGGTCGCTAAGGATGCAACTGGCAACGCTCAGGCAGCCAACGAGCTGACTGCGGCGGTCGGTTGGTGTGCACCATCGGAGACGATCTACTCGATCTGTAACCCGGTCACCGCCGAAGGTCTTCTGGACCTTCCTGAGGTTGTTGCTCGTCGTGGCGGTATCCGGCATAACCGAGGTATCGACTGGGTCACCTTCTTCGGTGGCACCTACCCAGCTCTGGACACCAACGTGACCGGTCTCCAGATCCTTACTGAGGCCCAGGTCATCGCCGGTACACCCACCAAGACCTGCCTGGCGATCGACTGCCCCACCTTCGTGGACGAGCGGCTGAACGTCTCCGCGCTCTGCCTTACCGCTGGCCTACTCCAGCGTCGGGGTTACCCGGAGTACGTCACCGAGTTCACCCAGGGCGCCATCGCCGCCTTCGCCCACTTCGTGAACCGTGAGGTCATCGACGTGGTGGAGGACGGTTCTACGGCAGTCGCCCTCAATGGCTCTGAGCCGTGGGACTCGGACGGCACCGTGCTGTCGAACGTGATGTCGGCGGTGGAGTTCGCGGCAGTGGACATGCGCTATCGCCTGCGGCTTTCGAGGACCGCACCGATCGAGTTCGTCTTCCCGGAGTGGCTGCGTAGCCAGATGCGGGCCGACTACATCCGGCGTAATGCGGCAGCCAGTGATGACCTCACCGACGCCATGATCGCGGCGATGTTCGCGGTACGCGGTGCCCGGGTCCAGTACGTCATGGACTGGCAGGACGCCTTCTCTGGAGTAGCCGGTGGCCTTGGTGCAACTACCGCGCCAACCACCCTGGTCAACACCACGGTCCGGTTCCTGGCCTTCCCTCCAGGCACCTGGATCCTGGCCCGTCAGGACGTGATCCGACTTGACTCGGTCTACGACGCGGCGAACCTGGCCAACAACCTCGTAACGCACCTGTTCATGGAGGATGGCTGGCTACCGATGCGGATGTGCCCACTCAGCCGCGTCTACACACTGCCTATCTGCCCAAGTGGTGCAACTGGCGCCCAGCGCTCAGTTGACTGCGTAACTCCGTAATCGTGAACCTGGGGCCGGGATCTGATGGTCTCGGCCCCAGGACTCTAAGGAGAACCTGATGGCTGTAACCACAAAGGTCTACGCGACCTCGGGGGACACGGTTGCACATGCTGGGCCGATCACCCTTTACGGGCTCGTGTACAAGAACACCACTGCGAACGCGGCAACTATCACCATCTTTGACAACGCCTCTACCGCCACCGGAACAGTGATCTATTCAGAGGTGGCGGGAGCGACCGTCGACACGGTGGGGTCATCCAACACCAGGATGTTCACCACCCCGATCAAGGCCTTGAACGGCGTCGTGGTGTCCCTGACCGGGACCACCCCGAACGTTCTCGGCGCAGTTTGGATGGACTGACATGGCTGTAACTCCTAAGGCGTACACCACGTCGGGAACGACCACGTTGCACACCGGTCCGGTGAATGTGTACGGCTTCTCAGCCCGTAACACGACCGCGAACCCGGCTACGTTGACGATCTACGACAACACCGCCGCATCGGGTACCCCGATCTACAGCGAGACTTTTGCGGCCAACACAGCTAACTATCGGTCCTTCCCGTATCCGGTGAAGGCACTGATCGGAGTCACCGCCACACTTACCGGCACTACGCCGAACGTGGCTGGCTCCATTTATATGGACTGATCCTGAGACCAGCTGGATTCATGGAGGGGGTGACCGGTGCCAGTTCTAGCGAATAGCCGGGTGTACGTCGAGCAGCCAGGGTCCCTGGTTCCTCGGTACGGGTTGTTCACCGCTGCCAACGGTCCCCTCGACATGCCCGACCACGCGGTGATCAGTGGCCTGGAGTACGAAGTTCCGAACTGTGGCCTTCCCACTGGCGTGGCGATCAACTGCGCAGTAGGCGACCAGGTCACGAAGACGTTCGACACCGGTGGCTTCACGTTGGCCTCGGCGAACCCGTTCATCGTCCGTTCCAGCATGACCTGCGCAGCGGTGGGTCTTACCGAGGACCGGCTACGTCGTCTTCTGATGGCTAAGCTGACCGCCGGCGAGCAGGCAGCGGTTGAGACGATCTTCTCGGCCGGCACCTTCGGGGTGGCCCCGTCGCTGTCCAATAACACGCCAGCGGCCACCAACGCCGGTGCGTCAACCACCCTCACCAAGGCCCTAGATCTGCTGGAGGTCTGCCTGTACTCCACTTATGGAGTACCTGGCGTCATCCACGTTCCGATTGGGCTGGCCAACGACCTGAAGAACCAGCACCTGATCTGGAAAGACGGCCTGGTGTGGCGTACTGCATTGGGCACGGCCGTATCCATCGGTAACTACACCGCCGAAGGGCCTGCCGGTGAGGACCCGGCCGCGAACACGTTCTACCTCTACATCACCGGCCAGGTGACTATCTGGCGTACCCCGGACAGCAAGGTGTTCATTAACCGGATCTCCGAGGGTCTGAACCGCACCACCAACCAGGTAACCGCACACGCCGAGCGGGAGTACATCATCTCGTTCGACTGCAAGGCGTGCTACACGCTTCTGACCCTTTCATAAGGAGCCGATCATGGCTGTTGTTTACCCAGGACCAGGTGAAGAGGCCGAAGTTGCCGCCGCTCTTCTGGAGCTGGCCGAGTCCGCCCGAGACGTGAAGGTGATCACCGACACGGCACCCGGCACCGGCACGGTCGCCTTTGATGTACCTGATGAACTGGCCGATGAGTACAACAAGACTGACTCTGAGGATAAGCCGAAGCGTCGTGGCCGTCCCCGCAAGGCGACTGCTGACACCAAGCTCGGTCGTGGGGCCGACGGAGTCAACACTGGTGAAGGTACGGAGGAGTAATGGCCTCAGTCTGCTTTGCGCCTATCCGGGTCCCCATGATCCGGGCTACCAAGCTTGATGCCTGTGGCTCGGTAGTTGTCGGTGCCTGTTCAACGGTTGCTACCGATGGCATCATCACGGTGGAGCAGACCGGAGAGTTCAACGACCGTCAGGACTTCTTCACCCTCAACGGTGATGGTCTGCCCTGTATCACGGACACATCACCGCCCATTCTCAAATGGATCAACGTGACGATCACGTTCTGTCGGGTTGACCCTGAACTGGTCAACATGCTGACCGGTGAGCCACTGGTCCTCAACGACGCTGCGTCCCCGCAGGCGGTTGGTTTCCGTACCCGTGAAGGTTCAGCTGCCACCTCGAACTTCGCCTTCGAGGCGTGGTCGCGGCTGAGCGGGTCCAGCAACTGTTCCGGCAACGTGGTCCAGTACGGCTATTTCCTGTTGCCTTGGATGGTGGAAGGCACCGTTGGTGACATCACCTTGCAAAATGGGGTTGCCAACTTCACGGTGACCGGACGGACCCACAACAACTCGCTGTGGGGTACCGGACCGTACAACGTGTTGGTCAATGAGACCGGCGCCAACTCGGGTAACCCCGGTCCGTTGCTTACCGCCATTGCCAACAATGACCATCGGCACATTCAGGTCACCAAGCTGGCTCCACCGATCACTGGTTGTGGCTGTGTGGCAGAGCCTTTGGCCCTGACCGTAGCGCCTACCTCAGGTGCTGCGGCTACTCCGCGGGTACTGACCGTACCAACCGGACCGGGTGGGGCCTCTACTCTTCCGGCGGTTATCGACTGGGGTGACGGAACGGCCCTTCAGCAGGTCACTGTTGGTCCTACGGTTAACCACACCTACGCTGCTCCGGGCACTTACACTGTTCGGTACTGGCCGAAGAACTACTCGTCAGCCAACTATGTGTCTGCTCTGATCACTGTCTCGTAAGGAGGTTTCCTGAATGGAGACGCCTTGCGATTGGGAGATCACTCAGGCGTGCTGCCCGAACTGGGACAGCTACGACCCTGCAATACAAACAGCAGCGACTAACTACGCCACGATGATCGCTTGGGCACGGACTGGGCGTCGGTTCGGTCTGTGCCCAAAGGTCGTCCGTCCTTGTGGACGGTGGCGCCCTAACTGGCCATCGATAGCTGGGTTCGAGTATTCGGCGTTCAACGGCACCTGGATCCCGTTCATCGACGCTGGTGGCAACTGGCGTAACTGCATGTGTCCCGACATGTGCTGCACCTGCCGTCCCGAGTGTGAGGCGTGGCTACCAGGTCCGGTGAACAGCATCACCACGGTGAACCTCAACGGGGCCGTGATAGACCCCAGCGCTTACCGGGTGGATGACGGCCAGTGGCTGGTTCGTACGGATGGTGACTGCTGGCCAGACTGTGCCGACTACAACGTGGACACCGGTGAGGGGTTTTTCCAGGTCACCTATATGCGCGGTATTCCGGTGCCCGCCGTTCTCGCGGAAGCCGCCGGCAAGTTGGCCTGTGAGTTCGCTAAGGCATGCGTGGGTGACAACACCTGTCGCCTACCAGGTCGACTTCGCTCCTTGACCCGTAGCGGAGTGGAGGTAGCGTTTGTGGATGTTGACACCTTGCTGAAGAACGGGCTTACCGGGATCATCGAGGTTGACCAGGTCTTCATGGCGATGAACCCGAAGAACTTGTTCCGGCCTTCACATGTGTGGAGCCCAGATATGCCCCGTATCCGCACAGTGACTAGCCCATGAGGACTTGATATGGCCAACGTTCTTTACGATCCGGCGAAGACCGCTTTCCTCAAGGCGGACCTGGATCTTGACAATGATGTCCGAGTGATCCTGGTCGACCTTGCCGACTACACGTTCTCAGCTGCACACGACTTTCTTGATGACGTACCAGCTGGTGCGCGAGTAGCCGTATCTGGCGCCCTGGCCAACAAGACGTTCACCGCTGGCGTGTTCGACGCCGACGACGTCACCATTCTGGCGGTCACTGGCGACCAATCCGAGGCATTGATCCTGTACCAGCACACCGGCGTGGATGCCACCTCCAGGTTGATCGCCTTCTGGGATACAGGTGTTACCGGATTCCCGTTCACCCCGAATGGCTCCGATGTGATAATCGCCTGGTCCAACGGTGCAGCCAAGATTCTGGCCCTATAGGTGGCGCCATGACTTGGCCTATGATGGACTCAGGCATAGCCCTGTTGGGTGGTGCCGACACCGCTACCAGTTTGCCTACCACGCTGACGGCTAATGCAACACCGAATGCTGATGGGGCATGGGTAGAGCTGATTACCTCTACTACTTTTCCGGTGTCCAGTCTGGTTTTGACTCTGATCAACGCAACCGCTACCGCTAGCGTGTCTCGACCCATTCTGCTGGACATTGGGGTAGGTGGCGCCGGCGGCGAAACGGTTCTGGTTTCCCACATTTACATCGGTTCCCAGGCCGGCTCCCGGTACTTCGAACTGCCCATTCGGGTTCCGGTAGCTACCCGGCTTTCGGCTCGGATCAGGGCGGCGGTCACGGTAGACACCGCACAGGTTCAACTGATTGCCCGTGGTGGTGGATGGAACCAAATGGCTTCAGGATCTCGGGCCACTCCCTACGGTGACGTGCCAGCCTCTTCTTCAGGTACCTTGCTCACCGCTATCACCGCCGGTAACACGAAGGCTGCCTGGACTCAGATCGTTGCCAGCACCACGAATCCGTTGCGGTGGCTCCTGGCATGTTTCAGCGGTCCAGTGGATGAGGCTACCTGGACATCACGTACCGCGTTGATCGATATCGGGTTCGGTGCCGCCGCCAGCGAGGTGGCATTGATCAGCAACATCGCCGGTAGTTGGTCCACCTCTGAGTCTTATACCGGAAACCCAATCTTGATTCCGTGTCAACTACCAGCAGGTACCCGCCTGGCGGCTCGATATCAGGCCGACGCCACCAGTGGTGCGCCAACTGAGCGACCCTCCGTGGTCCTTATCGGATTTGACTAGGAGGTAAGTCATGGCTCTAGTTGTTGAATCATCAGGTTCGCAGACCGCCACCATTGGCGTGGAGCATTCCCTAGCCACGGTTGCCACCGCGAAAACTCGTGTTCTCGCGGTGGACATGAACAACTTGGTAGCGGGAGACACGGTCGAGTTGCGAATCAAATCCAAGGCTCGTACCGCTGACACTCGGCGAGAATGCTACCTAGCCACCTTCATCGGACCTTTGGCGCAGCCGTTGTCCTTTTCAATTCCGGTACCCATGGCTGCCGCCGATGGTGAATTCAGCTTGAAGCAGACCACTGGAACAGGACGAGCGTTCCCGTGGGCCGTGTACACACTCGACTGATGAACTGAGAGGAGTGGGCGGGTGTCCACCTACACCACGTACCTCGCCCACTACCTTGAAGACGCGGGTGGGGCGACAACACTCGACGTTCCTTCGATCGGACCCGGGTCAGCGGTAGGCACACCCACTGTTTCCGCGTCCGGGTCTGTGTCACTGAACCCGCCAAGCATTAGTCCCGCTTCGATGCTGGGTACGCCCAGTGTGACGGCCTCCGGTTCAGCCACGGTCACTCCTCCTTCGATCGGTCCCACTTCTACCCTGGGGGCGCCTACTGTATCCGGTGAAGGTACCGCAACAATTGCACCACCCTCCATTGGTCCAGGGTCGGTGTTGGGCATACCCACCGTCTCCGAAGCATCTACGGGGAATGTCGATATGACCATTTTGCCGGTGGCTAACCAGCTCCTTGACTGCCTGTGCACAGAAATAGCCCAGGTACCTGAACCACCTGCAAGCTGCTGCCTGCGTACCGGATTGGCCGTAGTGCCGGGCATCTCCCTTACTGAAGATGAATGTTGTTCAGGTTTGGCCTGGGTCAGGGTGGTCAGCAGCTACCCCTCGGAACAGAGTTTCCCTGAGCAGGACGGGGTCCCTAACGGGAACTGTGCCCCTCAGTGGTATGCGGTGGTCCTGGAAATGGGCGTGGTGCGTTGCGGTCCCAGCTGGAACGCGGAAGAGATGGAGACCTGTGCTGACTGGACAACCGTCTCCGGATACGTCATGAATGACGACGCCGCGATGCGCCGGGCCTTCTGCTGCTTGCCGGTTGAGGGCATGGCAAAGGTGATGGGGGTGTGGGAACCTCTACCTAACGAGGGTCGTTGCGTGGGAGGAACCAGGACGGTCACTGTTCAGGTTCCTAACTGCGACGGCGGAGATTGTCTAGATGGGATGTTGATGTGAGTAGGCAGATGGTTCGGGTGGTTATCGCCTTCGACCTGATGAACGAGAACGACACCTACGAAGTTGAATCAGGAGATGGGCGTACCCGGTCGTTGATCGAGTCGGGGTACATCGTGCCGGTCTTTGACATCGACGAGATCATGAAGGTGCAAAACGAGTCGGAGCTTGGCCGGGACGAGGAGAAGTCTCCCCGTGGCAAGGCTCGAACTCGATAAGCAGAAGATGGCCTTCTTCTCCGGCGCGCTCGCGGTAGCCCTGGTGTCGAAGACCATGCGTCGGACTGCCAACGTTGCCAAGTCACGGGTGCCGGTGAAGACCGGGGAGACCCGGGCCAGCATTCAGTACGGCTTCAAGAAGCTGACCAAGTTCACCACGCTGGGACGGGTGGGGTCGGTCCTGAAGAAGGCGCACTACATCCACGAAGGCACTCGTCGGCACACCATTCGACCAAGACACCGCAAAGCGTTGAAGTTTCATGACTCGGCCGGCGTGGTTCGCATCTTGGCGAAGGTGAGGCACCCTGGTATCGGGTCAACGCCGTACCTGACGTCGGCACTACGGGACGTAGCCGTACCGTTGGGGTTCAAGGTTGAGCGCACACTTCCGGCCCGTCTCCGACCACGGGAGGGTACCCTGACCCCATGACGGAGCCCCTTATCTTTGGAAACTTTCCTCTTGGTGACCGTGAGATCGCGTTCCAAGCGCCCACTGATGGTCAGGTCATCGCTGCTGTCAAGATCACCGAGAACATCAAGCGGCTGGGCAAAGAAGAAGTCGAACGTGCCGTCCTCATGATCAGCAAGGTGTTGCGAATCATCGATCACATGATCGTCGAGGAAGAAGACCGTGAGTACGTGGAAGACCTCATGATTGACGGGAAACTTGACTACATGCAGCTCTTCCGGATCCTGACAGCCATCGCTGAAGGCAAGAAGGAGGAGATGGCCCCGAAGACCGGCCCGAAGCCAAGGGCACGGCGTGCCGCCCGGTAGTGATCCGATAGCCTCCCTGCGCCCCTGGCCCATCCACATAGAGCTGGGGGAGCAGGAGTACACCATTCCTGCCCTTCCTGCACTGAACTGGCTGGAGATCTTGCTCCAAAACCAGGTGGGCGCCACAGATATTGTGCCTGGACTTCTTCTCCCTGACGATGAGCTGGAAGTAGCCGAACGCATGGGAGAAGGGGAGATCACCCTTCAAGACATCATTGACGTGTCCCTGGAAGTTATCGCCATCGCCTCTGGCCGTACCTGGTGGTGGACCCTACAGTTCTGTCAGGCTCTTCGAGGTAGCTGGGAGCCCTTTTACGGGGAGATCACCCTATCCGGGATGAACATTGACCGTATCCCGTTGGCGGCGTTTCTCGATGCGATGTACCACCTGGCAACTCGGCAGCTTCCTGAAGACAAGAAGGCTCTTCTTGATATGGAGCTGAATACCGCACCTGAAGGTGTGGAGATTCCGTTCGACGAAGATGTTGAGGCAGAGGCTTTCATGCGCATGATGGCCCAGGCGCAACGTCCACTTTAGGCGATCAAGCCCCTACTATATTGGCATGGCCCTCGGGCGTGCCTTCATCGAGATCTTCGCGGACACCAAGCCCTTTAACAAGGAGCTTGGCCAGATGCTTGCCGCTGCCCTGGCAGCAGCAGAAGCCACTGCCCGTAAATCTTCTCGTCGAGTTGGCGAAAAAATTGCCGATGAAGTTGGCGAAGGCATTAAGAGTAAGGCCGCCGGGCTCGGAAAAAGAATCAAGGAAGGGGTCGAAAAAAGTCGACCTATTGTCGACGTAGATGTCGACGTTGATCGACGTGGACGTTTCACCGCGTTCCTGAGAAGCATCGGTAGACGACTGGTTGACGGCATCCAGGATGCGGCCAAGTTCCTCCCAGAAGCCTTCTCCAAGATCCTGGGTCCGTTCAGTGACTTCGTCGCCAACGTCTTCAATGTGCCGGCAGGTAGTCCCCTCGCCGCCATCCTCACCGCGCTCGCGGTCACCATCCTGCCGGCCCTGATACCGGCCATCATTGCGTTGAGCGCGGCCATCGCGGACCTGCTCGGACTGCTGGCCCTGATCCCCGGTGGTCTCGCGGTCATCTTGGGCATCATCGCTCCGTTGATCATTGCGTTCCACAATCTGAGTGACGCATTCGATCTGGTGTTCGAAAAAGACCCCGAAAAGCTCAAGGAAGGACTGAAGGAGCTAAGTCCCACCTTGCAGGGCCTGGTGCAGATCCTGCGAGAGTTCGCACCCACCTTCAAGGCCATCGGTGAAGTTGTCCAGGCTGCGGTCATTGGACCAATCAACCAGATCTTGAAGCCGGTTCTTCAAGGTTTGTTGCCAATTCTGAAGACCGGCTTTGTCACCGTTGGCGTGGCCATTGGGAACCTTCTCGCCCAAATAGCAACATTTCTAAATTCACCGGTCTTTAAGGACTTTCTCACCAAACTGTTCCCGGCGATCTCCCGCATTGTGGAGACTCTGGGTCCACCGATCATTCACATCTTGTCAGCGCTGACCTCGTTGGCCGAGCACACGATGCCGTTCCTGGAGCGGTTCATCGGCGGCTTCGGTACCTTCATCGAGAAATTCGCCGACTTCCTGGACCGGACCATCGCCAGCGGCGAGATGGACCAGTTCCTCACCGACGCCTTCGACTCCCTGGAGGCGATCGGTGACCTGACCATCTCGATCATCGGCTTCGTCCACTCGTTGCTGGCTACCACCAACGATGAAGGACGTTCGCTCCTCGACGTTCTCACCCAGATGTTCAACGACTTCTCGGAGTTCTTCAACTCGCCTGAAGGTCGGGACCTGCTCAACGAGCTGGCTGAACTGGCAGTTATTTTCGCCGACAACCTGAAAGTCATCATCCCGATCCTGTCGGGAATGCTCCTTCCGCTGTTTGCTATCGCCGATGTGATCAACCGGATCATCTTCGGCCTGCGTAAGATGATTGACCTGATCCGTCAGGCTAAGGGTGATAGTGGGCGCCTTGGTGAAGGTCTCGGTGGAATCGTTGCCGGAGTAGGTGTTCCACACTTTGATCAGGGCGGCATTGCCCGTAAAGACACCTTGGCCCGGATTGCCGAGTCGGGGCCGGAGGCGATCATTCCGTTGAACAATCCACGTCGGGCGGCCGAGGTGATGGCACAGGCAGGGCTTGCTACTGCACCCAGCGTAACGGTGTACCTGGGCACCGAGCAGATCACTGACATTCTCGACACCCGGGTAGATAGAGGGCTCCGTGATATTGCCCGGAGTGTGGACCGTGGACCCAGGGGAGACTGATGCCGGTAATCACCGCTGACCTCGTCATTGATCGGGCCTACGTCTACGTCACCACCGACTGGGCCGACATTCCCGCAGTCACCTGCATCAAGGTGGAGAGGGTGCGCAGCGACACCGGAACACGTACCCCACTGCGGGCTTACATCGCCCCCTGCCAGGAGTTGGGCGAATGTCTTACCCTTTCCCACTCCCAGGCAGTCTTCTTTGACACCGAGGCCCCCCTGGACGTGCAGTTCCACTACGAGGCTTCGGACTGTTCGGGCGTCATCACCACGGTCAGTATCGGGGACCTGATCACCCTCCCTAGCGATGGGTTGATGCGCCTGAAAGATCCTGTCCGTCCCTGCAATGACATCGTGGTCCAGATCTCGAAGCTCAGCGGCTGTACTCCGCCAGCACAAGGTGTGTTCTTTCTGGAAATGCAGGAGGAAAGCTACCCAGAGAACTCTTTCGCTCTGTTGTCGAGCAATGCCAAATATCCCGTTGTCATTTCCCAGAGACGGCGTTCTGTAGGCAGCCAACTGGTTCTGGCCAGTCGCACGTTCCTGGACCGGGACGCGGTCCTGACGATTAACGAGCCAGGTTCACCTCTACTGTTCCAGGCGCCCATCAACTACGGCATACCAGATCGGTATATGTCGGTAGGAACGGTCGGTGTTCAGCGCGGACTGCCTGATCACCGGTACCAGCCCCGTCTGATTGGCATGCCTCATATTGAGGTGGCCCGCCCAGTAGGCACCACACAGGGTATCTGTGGCTCCCGGTTCGCTGATCTGTGTGACACGTATGCCACCTGGGCCGACGTGACTGCCGCCAACCTCACCACCATCGACCTGATCAGGGGTGAGGCTTCGCAGCCCGGCCTGGACTTCCGTGACTGGATTGATGTTGAGACCGGGTTCGCGGACTGGGCTGCCGTCAAGGCTGGTGGCCGGACCTGGCGTCAGCTCCGAGAGGGGCTGTGATGCTGGCTGGTGGAACCGATCTGCTGTACCGGGAAGCACTGGCTGCCAGTCATCAGCCCTTTTTCCGGGTTGAGGTGTGGCGTGGCACAGAAAAACTGGAAAGTTCTCTTACCTATTTGTCCGGAAGTCTTTCGGCTGACCTGGCATCACGAGTGGTCCGCACCCTGGACCTGAACGTCACCGATGACCTGTACCCATATGAGGTCGATGACCTCCTCAATCCCTACGGCAACTACGTGAAAGCGTTCCGAGGCATCGAATTCGCTGATCATCATAAATATTCATGGCAGGTGTTTGAAGGTCGCATCAACCGGGCCAACCTGGAATCAGGGGGGCAATGCTCCATTCTGTGCAGTGACCGAGCTAACGACGTTGTCCAGGCCAGATTCGAGCGTCCCACTACCAGCCAGATAGGCGCCCTCGTCATTGATGAGTTCAGGCGCCTAATCAGTGATGCCTTTCCTGATGCCCGGTTTGGGACCAGTGACCGGTTTGATCAGCGTGTACCCCTGTTGACTTGGGAGCATGACCGAGGCAAGGCCCTCGACGAGATGTCCACTGCGGTGGGTGCCTTCTGGTACCCATTGGCCAATGGGGAGTTTGTTCTTCGCCTTGCTCCATGGACGGTGGCCGGTAGCGTGGTCACTACGTTTACTGATGGTCCTGGTGGCATCGTAGGAGAATCTTTTGGTGCCCGGTCACGTGAATCCGTGTTCAACTCAATCACGGTGACTGGTGAGCGAGCTGATGGAACGGAACCGGTGTTCTACACGGCCCGTGACGACAACCCGAACTCTCCTACCTTTATCTCTGGGCCTTTCGGTGTGCGGAATAAGTTGGTTCAACTGAACACCCCTACTACCCAGGGTAACGCCAGGAGTGCGGCGGAGACATATTTGCGACACACTACTGCGCTTACGGACCAGTGGTCTTTCACCTGCGTGCCGGACGCCTCACTGGAGTTGGGTGACGTCATCGGACTTCAGGTTCGTGATCAACTTCCACTAGTTCAGGTGGTGGAGTCCTTCGACCTACCCATGAGCGGAAAAGGTGCAATGACAGTGAGGTGTCGTTCCCAGGTCCTGGGCGCATTGGATGAGTTGACGGGATTCGAAAATGGCTGAGCTACCACGTCAGATTGCCACCCCTCCAACGCTCCATGGGGTACGGATAGGGACCGTCGTGGTCGTGAGTCCGTTGACGGTCAGTGTTGCAGGTGGAGTCTTTCCTGCTGGTCGTCTGGCTTCCTACACTACGATCAACGTAGGAGACATCGTGGCGGTGTCCCGTCAAGAAAACAGTTGGCTTGTTCTAGGCGAAGTTCTAGCTCCGTAGGAGGTGTATCGATGGTTGCGTTCACATCCACATTCGCCCTGCCGTACCAGCAGGGTACCGATGCTCCGTGCGATGCACCTGAGGTATGGTGCGATTTCACTGACGAACTTGACAGTCTTCTGTTCGGGTTCGATCAAACTTTGGGACGGTTGACCCCTACCATTCCCATGGCAAAAGTTGTAGTTAACAACACTTTCCAACTGTTCGGTAGCCCTACCGTGGTGGAATTCGACACGGTGGAGTTCGACACCGACAACATGGTTGACCTAGACCGCATTAACAGCAAGGTGGTACCCCGACGTAACGGCACCTACTACTGCGTAGTTACTGGTGAAGTCTCGGGAACTGCCACTGCTGGTGGCGTACTAGGGGTCATCATTACGGACGGGTTCGCCGGTCCAAGTGGAAGTGGTTTTATCCTGGGTGGCAACACTGAGGACATGATCCGTTTGTATGCGTCGGCAGACTACAAGATGAGGGCTAGCGGTCCTATGGTCTGGGACGGAACTGACACCTTTGGGTTTGGCGTGGTGATTGAGAATATCAGTGCAATCACCTTGAACTTCAACAAGATTGAGTTCACGGTGTACTGGATCAGTGATCGGATCAGCTGATGGAATTCTCCCCTAACCTCAACTTTCCGTGCCCCTCCCCTGAGGACTACGGAGCCATTGCTCTATACATGCAGCGGTTGGCATTTGAGATTGAGGAGAAACTTAATGCAGAGCAGGTGAGCGCTAACCTGGCCTATCGCCCGTTCACTGACGTTTGGAAGACGACTGCTATCTTTGGACCTATTTCTTCATCTGGAATACTGTTCATTGATTGGTTGAATAATCTAGTTTTCCGTAACTACACGCTTTCCGGCGCCCCTCGGTTCGGAGGAAGCTCGGGGACCTTTCCTGCGCCAGGCGTGTACCACATGGGTTTCTTTGTCAACACCACTACGGTAGGCGCGGCCAATGCGGACAGTTTCCGCCGGGTGGACATGAAGATTCAGAAAGAGACGAACATTGGAAGTGTGACCTTCTACAACATTGATCGCTTGATTGGTGAAGAGGGCATCGCGGGGGGCAATTTCTTTGGTTCTGAAGGTGTGGTCATCATCGATCAGGACTATCAGGCGTGGAAGGCGGTCACTGAGTTCACCCATGGCAATACCAGTAGCGACATGAACCTTCAGGTAGGCGCCTTGGCTTGGCGTACCTACCTCGGTACCCTTGACCAGATTACGGTGACGTGATGGGTGGAACTACGCCGATCTACTCGATCCCGTATCCATACATTGACGAGGTCATGAACGCCACAATGTTCCAGAACTTCGCCAATGCAGTAGACACTGCTATCGGTACCGTTCAAACAGCGGTGAACGCAAACTTGGATAAACCTCAGGTTGAGGTAGTTGCTAACAGCATGGCTATACCGCTAGCCGTGCAAACTACTATCAACACTTGGGGAACCCCTAAGCGTGACAACACCGGAATGTACAGCGCAGCAAGCCCCGATCGGATCACTATCCAGACGGCTGGCATCTACATGGTCCAAATTACCCAGAACAGCCTGAATCTTGGTGGTGCCTCCACTCAGACTTCGGTACTCTGGGAAATTTACCAGAACGCTATCCGACAATATGGTGAACGTAAAAATGACGTCAACAGTACGTCCCTGCCACAGACAACTGTGAATGGGCTGATTCGTTGCAATCCAGGTGATGCTATTCAGGTTACGGTTCTATGGACCGGGACGGGTACCGCCAACCTTTTCTTGGCCAATTTTGCCGCCCACTTTGTCTGTCCGCTCGTCTAAGAGGTCACCATGCCTACTAACACCGCCGACCAGCAGATTCCGCTTCCCGTAGACGCGGACACTGCTGATAACCCCACCGCCTTCACCAACTACACGGGCGTGGTCGAGAACCGGCTCGTGCGTAGGTACACCAACGACGCTGACCGTACCGCGCGTGACACCTCTCCCGCCGCTGGTGAGATCACCTACAACGGCACCACGATGGACTGGACAGACAGTGTCCCTCGTTACCGGGAGATCACTCCACTGTTCAGTCGCCTGACCTCAGACTCGGCGCCGGTCAACAACAGCACCACATTCGCCAACACGGGCATCAGCTTCCCGGTCAGAGCCAACGCGGTGTACGACTTCCAGAACCGGTTGCTGTGTTCCAGTGCCACCGGCCCTGACATCAAGTTCCAGTGGACGTTCCCTGCCGGCCTGACCATGAACTACATGGCCCTGGGCATCGCGGTGGCTGGTTCAGCGCTCACCTTCCAGAACGCCATCCAGACCACTGTGCCAGCCTTCGAGGGTTCTGGCTCAGACTTCACGGTGCTGTTCCAGGGCTTGGTCATCGTAGGTGGTACTGCCGGCACGCTCCTACTTCAGTTCACTCAGAACTCGGCGGTTGCCTCCAACACCCTGATCCGAGCACAGTCCTACGGAACCCTGATTCGGGTGGCCTGATGCCGTCTCTCGCCTACAACCAGTGGCTGGCTCAGGGGGAGCCGTACACCCTCATGCGCCCCGCCAAGGACCTTCAGCGCACGCTCCAGGGCCACGGCCTGGTGGTGTTCGACTATCCTGACGAAGCGCACCTACAGGACGTGCCACCGGAAGACCACACTCCCTTCTCGGCCACCGGCTGGCCGAAGGTCAGTGCCCGATGGATTGCCCACGCAATCGACATCATGCCTCGACGCAGTATTGCCGGCTGGATAGCCAATGCAGAAAACACCGCTATCGCCCGTCGTTTGATCGAGGACAAGGATGCGGGCGTCCTGGGGGCGGCCTGGATCAAGTACATCAACTGGACAGACGAAGACGGCAAGACCTGGCACACGTCCTGGCAACCGGACAAGCGGACGGTCAGCTCGTCGGACACCGGTCACGTGCACGTGTCGGGTCGGTCTGACATGGACAACTTTGCTGGTGCAGCGGATTATGACCCTTTGGAGGTAGATGACGTGTCAGCTGAAGATGTGTGGGAGTACCGGTTCCAGGGCGTTCACCCCGACACGGGGCTTCGTTATGACTACTCCGCGCAGGAGATCACCGTAGGAGCGAACTACGCCGCTTATGGTGCCTGGGACCAGGCGAAGGCGAACGCGGTAGCCATCGCTGCGGCTCAGAAGACCTTGAATGAGATCAAGGCTCTTCTGACCGAAGGCGGCGGTTCCGGAGAAGCGGCCGTAGTTATTGGGGCAATTTCGACCAAGATAGACGAAGCGGTTGCTGATCTGACCGAGGTAGTTGAGGCTCAGGTCGAAGACGCGGTAGCTGACCTCGGTGAAGGCGGCGCGACCAAGGTCCGGGCCGAGGGAGAGTAGTTCATGGCCAGGGTGGCGGTGCCGGTATCGAGGACCAGCCGGTTGGATGTGTTTCCGATGGCGGCACCTGTCAGTGACGCCACTAACGATCATGACATGCCCAATAACGGGGCAACTATCATGCTCGTGGTGAACGTGGGAGGTTCTACGCATACTGCCCAAGCAGTGATTGTTCAGACAACTGATGGGCAGACTCCCTCGGTTATCAACTATCCGATACCGGCTGGGGCTTTTGTACCCCTAGGTCCGTACCCGGTGGAGATTTACGGGGACCATCTCCTATTCAACACAGATCACGTTGACCTGAAATTGCGTGCCTTCTCAATTCTCTAAAATCTTCTATGATCGTCGGTAGGACCCGACGAAAGAAGTAAACGTGCCCGTATTTCCCCCATCACCAGAGTCTTTGACTCCATACGCAATCCTAGGGTTTCTTACCCTAGGGTTGTTGTATACGGTGCTCCAGTTCGTCAAGAGCCTACGTACCGGTCAACTTGTGTACCGGGTCATGGTCGAGTCCATGAGGGCGGACCTTCTCCTGTGGCGACCTTTAGCCGAACAGGCCATCGCGGTGAATGCTAAACAAGGTGAACAGTTGAGCCGCATGACCGATCAACTAGAGAGCCTGACAAGGAAGCATGACGAGATGGCTAACCTGCTCAGTCGTATGCTGATCTCGCGTTCGGAGCACCGGGAGGCAGCATGAGCCTCAACTGGCTATGGGACTGGCTGGTCAAGAGGAATCCTCCGACGGTGAATCAGGTCGAGGTACGGGAGGCGGAAGAAGCTGCCATCGAGGTTCACCGGCAGCGTAGACAGGCATCCCACCTGGAGGCACGGGTTGACCGGGTTGACCGGCTGATGGACCGGATGTCAGGCACAGACGAGTTCACCAAGGCAGTGGAACGAGCAATGCGGGGGAGGGCCTGATGAGAACGGCGATCATTGTTCTGGTGGCGTTCGGTGCCCTGATCACCTTGGGGTTTCTGGCCACCTACTTGATCGGTTCACGTCCCTGGCGTTCCTCAGTGGGCCGAAACCAGCTGGCCCTACCTCTGGTACTGCTCGGACTTCTGGGGCTCGTACTGGCCCGGTGGGTCGTCGGGCCGGTATCTCCAGTCATCTGGGTAGCCGGTATCGCTCTGCTTGACCTGGTGATGCTGTGGCGCCTGGTGATCCTGGTCAAGATTCTTGTCGGTGAACGGAGGCGCGTGCAGGATGAGGCAAACGTTTGAGTTCTCCGTACCTGTTCCACCTGGTCAAGATCCAGGAGAATGTCTAGCCCGGGTTCAGGCGTCCCTGAACCGTGCGGTGGCACTCGACGTTCATATGACCCATGGTCAGCTTCTTCTCGACGAGACCACGCTCAACCTGAGAATCCAGTACGAGGGTCAGGATCGGTGGTGGATCTCGAACCGGATCAAGTTCGCGATGATCGCGCTCCTGGCCCGGTCCAAGGTTCCACCTGCCACGATGAGGGTGCGGTCCATCAACACGGACCCCAACAAGAAACACCTCAAGAAGCCGCTACGCCACCCGAACGCTGGCCCGAAGTCCCGGCAACGTCGCTGGGAAGAGCGTCAGCAAGCTCTCCAAGCAGAGTCCCTACCTGCTCCATGTACGCCACCGCCAGGCCCTTGAGCTGTTCGGCGGGGTTGTCGTCGAGGACCCAGACCTTCTCCTCGATCAGTCGGGCCATGCTGTGCAATACGGCTGGCACCAGAGCAATGTTGACGGCCTGAGAAACGTCAGCTATCGCCTTCAGGTCTTCGCCGTCAAAGTTCTCATTCTCCTGTTTGGCCAGTTCGCTGAAGACTTTCTCCACAATCTGACTGGTCATTACGTGAAGGCGAAGAATTCCTTTAACAGTGTTCATTGTCCCGTCCTTTGGGTAAGAGATGGCACATGGCCATTCTTGTGTTGGTGCTCATGATCATTGCCACTGTGCTATTTGGCATTGAAACTTTCCGGAGCCGGAGCCTGATCGCGGGTGGACTGTTCTGCTGGGCTCTGGCCGTCACGCTTCCACTTCTTCTGGGTCTTTAGATGAAGAACCGCCGCTGGTGATGTCCCCCGACATTCGTCCAGCGGCGGTTCGTGGAGAAGAAGGGACTCGAACCCTTCGCGACGATCTTGCAAGGATCATCTGCGTACCCTGCGCCATCCCCATGGTGCCAGCACCATACACAGTACTGGCTACGAGTTGAACGGATCTGGTCCAGCCTTAGGCGTGCCGTCCGTGTTGATGTACTCGGTCCACGGAACAAACCCTTCCGGAGTCCAGAAACCCCAGGTCCGTCTACGCGGACCCACAAAAATCAACGTGACCGTGTTTGGTTTCAAGGACCGAATTCGGTGGGCCTGCCACATATGCATGACATGAGCCGAAAATGTCTTATGTGTCTTTGCGGTGGGATGCCACTTGTACGGGTTTGCGCTCCAAGGCTCCATCACTTCTTCGGTGTACCCACCGCGAAGAACCACTGAAGTGAACGGCCACGGGTGATCGTGTGGATCCCGGTCCCGGTCCGGCAGGTAGATCCAGTGCAGGTACACGCCGAACCAGGGGGTCTGAATGATGCGTAGGCGACGGAGGTAGATGACTGTCGGATCTGCACTGTCAGGGATGTAAAGCCATTCCAGGAACGCCCAACGTGGACTCTGCCTGCCGGACATGGCAATCACCTTTCTCAGGTAGATGTCCTGATGAATGCCAAGACCGAGAAGAACACTCCGACACCACCAAGAAAAAGTGCTACATAGCACAACAGATGATCCATGTAATGGTTCACCTTTCCGTAGGCCCGCTCATGGCCCCGCCTCCTGGTAGTGCGGGGTCGCCGAGTTTCTCATGTGTCTGGACTCTTGGGTGGTCACCCAACCATGAGCGGTACGCGACTACGACGGGACTCGAACCCGCACCTCCCACCTTGACGGGGTGGTGCCCTGACCAATTGGGCTACGTAGCCTAGGTGTGCACGTACCTACCCAAGCTCCCAGCAGCGTAGGTACGTGCACACGTCTTATGTTCTGACCGAGGCGCCGCAGTTGACGCACCTGTCATAACTTTTCATCTTGGTCTGGTGTTCGTATTTTCGACAGTACGTCAGTCGGTACCACCATAGTCGTGGCCGGTCAACGAACTCATAAACCCACCATGGGTACGTTCTGATCGAACGCTGCCATCGCTGTTGTTTACGCATCGTCACCTCCCCACTGACCGGTATCTATCATACAAAACCACTCCACCGGCCTGAGCAACGTTGAGACAGCCAATGGTTGGGATGCTCACGAACTGGTGACACATGCCCCGGAGCCCGGCGGAGATGCTGCCATCTTCCGGACCGAAAACGTACACCGCGTTCTCCGGGTGTTCGAAGTACGGCAACGACACCGCGTTCGGGAGGATCTCCACTCCAATGAACACCACCTTGTGGTCGAACAGTTGAAGCGGAAAGTCGTGGTGGATGACGTGCACCGGATCACGCCCCCGTAAATCACCGTCGCCTTTGGTTGGCTCAAGTACGCGGTCGCCGGTGTAACACAGGAGGCCCACACCGAAGGCTGCACAGTTCCTGATCATGGAGGCCAGATTGACAATGTGCTTCGGGTTGTCCATCACCACGGCGGGTCCGGACAGCCGGCGCAATCCATCCCCGTTGCTCACCACGAACGGTCGACGGGCTACCTTCTCTTCCTTCGGCCTTCTGTTCACTGGCTTGAATTCCTTCGGGTGAATCCTCCTTGGCATACATGATTGGCGTTACCCGCCACGGCTGAGGGGAGAACGGACGACCGGACTTGAACCGGCAACAGCCTGCTTGGAAGGCAGGAACTCTACCAATTGAGTTACGTCCGCGCGGAAGATGAGCGAAT
>Ga0075418_10002733_pt1 | contig 20230 bp, 16 predicted proteins | sample SoiMetdeltSBSDD2_FD_81776 | JGI IMG/M metagenome (GOLD analysis project Ga0075418, IMG submission 81776) | Bulk soil microbial communities from a Populus tree surrounding site in Tennessee, USA - Soil MetaG P. deltoides SBSDD2 | ecosystem: Environmental > Terrestrial > Soil > Tree plantation...
CTGCGGGAAGTTCTCCATAGTCAAGAAACCTTCTCCTTAATGGTGGTGAGCAAACTCCATGGCTTTTGACGCCCGTACCGCTAACCCTAGCACACTTGGCAGGGGGTGTCAAGCATCAATAAAGCTTGTAATGTGCTGAATTTTCTAGAGTTTCTTCGTGTACACACACTGCCAGCACTGTCAAGATTATACCTCAGGACGGCCCTACGAAACCACCTGCCCTTATCGCTGGAGCGTTGCATTACGAATGTCAAACGCCCAGAGAGATGGTTCTAACCGTGCTTGACAAAACCTAGCGATTGTGCGAATGATTGTAGCATTAATATGTCTGGGTGCCAGGGGAAATGCACATCTATTTTATGATGCGATGAGTGGCACGTACCAAGGGATAGCTGCTGTCTTCCCGGGTAGGCCCTGGTGCTGCACCGCCCTGAGAGGCCGCCAGAGCTCAGAGGAGCCGAGCATATCTCTGGCATGTATAATGTATTCTTCCATGTCATATTGTTCGCGTATCTCTTGGCTTCCTTGCTCTTCTGGCTCTATATGGGGCTACGGCAGCGCTGGATCTTTCACCTGGCTCATGCTCTGCTGGGAGGAGGATTCGGTCTGCAAACGTTCATCCTTAGCTACAATCTCTACATCCGGACGTTGCCGCTGTGGGGGGAAGTGGCGACGTCGCTGGGGTTCCTCTCCTGGGCCATTATTGTGGCATACCTCGCGGCGGTATGGCGCTATCGTATCGAGGCGTTAGGGGCCTTTATTGTGCCGCTCGCTTTCCTCGCTGCCGCATCTGCCGGGGTACCGGTGACCACACCGATCCGGTTGCCGCTGGCGGTACAGCATTTGTGGCTCGGCTTACATATTGTCCTCGCCCTGCTCGGCTATGCGGCGCTTACCCTGATGTTTTGTGCTGGAGTCATGTATCTCATTCAGGAACGCCAGCTGAAGTCGAAGCGTCCTGGAGCCTGGTATCATTATTTACCGTCACTGACACTGCTCGATGAGCTGAACGCCAAGGCGCTGCTGTTGGGTTTTCCTTTCTTAACACAGGGCATCGTCACGGGTTCGGTGTGGGCCAAATACACGTACGGGTCGTATCTGCAGTGGAATCTGACCTCACTCCCGCTCCTCTTGGCGTGGTTCATGTATGCTCTATTGCTAGGAGGACGGCGGACGTTGGGCTGGCAAGGTATCAAGGCCGCGCGGGCGACGGTGGGCGGGTTTATTGTCGTCCTGGCGTCGTACTTTGTACATACTCTGTAGAGTGCCCCTCGGGCGATGGAGTGGACGCGCATGGCGATAGTTGTGGTTGGGTTGAACCATACGACAGCCCCAGTAGCGGTGCGGGAGCGCCTGGCTTTTTCTGAGGAGGCCTTGGCGCAGGCCCTGACGCATTTTCGCCCGCCCGAGGTGCAAGAGCTGGTTATCCTCTCGACCTGTAATCGCGTCGAAATATATATGCAGACGCGCGATGCCGACGCCAGCGCGGCCAGTTGCGTGGATTTTATGGCGGCGTGCCACACTGTCACGTCGTCACAGTTTATTGCCCATCTCTATCAGTTGAGCGATCTCGAGGCCGTGCGCCATCTATTTCGCGTGGCCGCGAGTCTGGACTCCCTGGTGCTCGGGGAACCACAGATTCTCGGGCAGGTCAAAGCCGCGTACCTGGCAGCCCAGGCTGCCGGCCGTACTGGTAGTATCTTAGCGCCGCTCTTTGAGCGCGCCTTGAGGGTAGCGAAGACGATCCGCACGGAGACGGGCATTAACGATCATGCAGTGTCTGTGAGTTATGCAGCGGTGGAACTCGCCAAAAAGATTTTTGAAAGTCTTCAGCAGCGTACTGTTATGGTCTTGGGGGCCGGTGACACCGCTGAGCTGGCGGCGCGCCACCTGGTCAGCCAGGGGATTGCCGGGATGTTTATTGCCAACCGGACGTCAGAACGCGCTGTCCATCTCGCCCAAGCGTTGCAGGCGAAGGCGATTCCCTGGGAGGCATTCCCCGAGCACCTGGCCTATACCGATATTGTCATTAGCTCGACCAGTGCTCCGCACCCCATCATTGCGCCAGCGATGGTGCGTGAGGCGATGCGAGCCCGGCGTAGCCGACCCATGTTTTTTATTGATATCGCCGTGCCGCGTGACGTTGATCCAGCAGTCAATACGCTGGAAAATGTCTTCCTGTATGATATCGACGATCTCCAAAACGTCGTGCAGGAGAATCGCCGTGAACGGCAACGCGAGGCCTTGGCGGCTGAGGAATTGGTCTGGCAGGAAGTCCGTCAGTTTGAGCAGTGGCTAGCGGTGCGTGACGCGGTGCCTACCATTGTTGCCCTGCGGCAGCATGCTGAGGCCATTCGTCGGCAGGAGTTCGATAAAGCCCTGAACAAATTCGGACCACTGGACGAGCGACAACGGCGCGTGCTCGAAGCTCTCACTTGTGGTATTGTGAACAAACTCCTGCATGCTCCCACCGTCTCTCTGAAACGTGCCTCGCAGGAGGGGCAGGTGCGCGATGCTGTACACATGGTCCGCCAGCTTTTCAATTTGGATGCATAACCATGGCGTCAACGTCTGGCCACGTCCGTCTAGGCACTCGCGGTAGTCCCATGGCCCTCTGGCAAGCCCGCTGGGTTGCTGAGGCCCTGCGACAGCAACATCCGGGACTTACGACAGAGCTTGTGGTGATACGCACTGCAGGGGATAGAAACCGTCAAGACCCCTTGCCGCGTATCGGTGGTAAGGGACTGTTTGTGAAGGAGATCGAGGACGCGCTATTGCGTCAGGAGATCGAACTCGCCGTGCACAGTATGAAGGACGTACCGACCACGCTGCCACCGGGGCTGCACCTGAGTGCAGTGCCGCCCCGAGATGATGTGCGTGACGTATTTGTGGGACGTGATGGTCGCCGGCTCAGCGACGCCCCCGGTCCCTGGCGTATTGGCACGAGTAGCTTGCGCCGCCGGGCGCAGCTACTCGTGCTGCACCGGCAGGTGCAGGTACAGGACATCCGCGGCAATGTGGACACGCGCCTGCGCAAAATGCGCCAGGGAGAGGTCGATGGCGTGGTCGTCGCCGCGGCTGGCATGTACCGCTTGGGATTGCAAGCGGAAATTACCGAGTTCCTGCCGGTCGAGGTCATGCTGCCAGCTGCCGGACAAGGGGCGCTGGGGATCGAGACGCTGGCTGGCCATTGGATCGACGACCTCTTACAGCCGCTGCATGATCCAGCCACCGCCAGGGCGGTGGCTGCTGAACGTGCCTTTCTCTGGCATCTGGGCGGAGGGTGTACGGTGCCTATTGCGGCTCTGGCGCAGTGTCAGGATGCCGAACTGCATCTGCAGGGGCTCGTCAGCACTCCCGACGGCGCGCAGCTCCTGCGCCAGGAGCTGCGCGGTCCCGTGCAGGAGCCGGCCCAGCTCGGCGAGCGCCTGGCAGCCCAGATGCGTGCCAGTGGGGCGGGCGCTCTTCTGGAAGCCTTGCAAGATGACTTACACCCTCTCCCGGCTGGGGAGGAGAGAGAGGAGACAGACTGATGCGTTTTCCTACGTATCGTGCCCGACGACTCCGCGAGAGCACAGCCTTGCGCCGCTTGGTGCAGGAAACGCGCCTGGCACCAAGCGAATTTATTTTGCCCTTATTCGTAGTGCCAGGACATGGCATACGCCAGGAAATCTCCTCGATGCCTGAGCAGCACCACCTCTCGGTGGATCAGACCATTGAGGAGGCTAGGAGCGTGGTAGACCATGGCATTCCGGCGGTACTGCTGTTTGGCTTGCCTGAAGCTAAAGATCCTCTGGGGCAAGAAGCCTATAGCCCGACTGGCGCCGTGCAACAGGCCGTGCGCGCTCTCAAGCAGGCGGTGCCCACACTGATAGTGATCACCGACGTGTGCCTGTGCGAGTATACGGACCACGGCCATTGTGGTGTCGTACAAGAGGACCACATCGTCAATGATCTGACCCTGGAGCTGCTGCAACGCACGGCCCTGTCGCACGTCGAGGCTGGGGCGGACATGGTTGCACCGTCCGACATGATGGATGGACGTGTTGGGGCCATCCGCGAGTTTCTAGATGATAAAGGCTATCACACCACCCCCATCATGGCGTATGCTTCCAAGTACGCTTCGAGCTTCTACGGCCCCTTCCGTGAGGCCGTGCAGTCCGCCCCGCAGTTCGGCGACCGTCGCTCGTATCAAATGGATCCGGCCAATGCCCGCGAGGCGGTACGTGAGGTCCAGCTCGATATTGAGGAGGGCGCGGACATCGTCATGGTCAAACCGGCGCTGCCGTACCTCGACGTTATCGCCCGCGTGCGGCAGATCACAGACCTGCCCCTGGCGGCGTATAATGTCAGCGGTGAGTACGCCATGATCAAGGCGGCAGCGCGTCTGGGTTGGCTCGACGAAGAGCGCGCCATGTTGGAAGCGTTGACCAGTATCAAACGCGCTGGGGCGGATATCATTATTACCTACTTCGCCAAAGACGCCGTGCGCCTGCTGGCGGGAGGCGGTGTGTAAAGGACATGGTGGACGCTATGCGTATCGGTGGTGGCAACGCCAACCGGCGTCCACTGCGCACCGTAGCAGGACGTGCAGTCCGCCCCACGAGCGGGCGGGTGCGGCAAGCCCTGTTTAATATGTTGCGCGAGCTGGTCCAGGATGCTATCTTCATAGACCTTTTCGCTGGCACCGGGAGCGTAGGCCTTGAGGCGCTCAGCCATGGTGCCAGACGAGTCTATTTTGTTGAGCACGACCGCCGTGCCCTGATGATTTTAGAAGCGAATATTCGTCGCTGTGATATGATGGGGCGGGCGACAATCGTGGCTGCTCCATTACCGCAAGCGCTGCAGCAACTGCCGGCTCCTTTGCAAGCGGATATACTGTTTCTCGATCCCCCCTACGCTTCTGATCTGGCAGAGGAAACCCTTGCGGCCTTGGCCGAGTGTCATTTCTTAGCAGCCCATGGTGTCCTCAGCTGGCAACATATGGCGCGCCGTGCGATACCCCAAATGGTACTTGAACGTCCTCTGTGGAAGAGCCGACGCTACGGGAATACACAGCTATCGCTCTATGCAGCCTTCCTAACAACCCCGGTGCTAAACGGCAGTGAGGCACGCGGGGACGCCGAGGACCTGGAGGCACGATAACGTGGCTGAGCGTGTGGTGGTCGCCATGAGTGGTGGGGTGGATAGCTCGGTCAGCGCGGCGCTGTTGCACGAGCAGGGCTATGAGGTGATTGGTGTCACCATGAAGCTCTGGGACGAGCCAGAGACGACTACAGCCCGCCACAAGACCTGTTGTACGCTGGACGACGTGTCCGATGCGCGCCGCGTGGCAGCGTCCCTTGGTATTCCCTTTTATGTCGTTAATTTCAAGGCGCAGTTTGCCCAACATGTCATCGACTACTTTGTCGATACCTATCGTCAGGGCGCCACGCCGAACCCCTGCGTGCAGTGCAACCGCCATCTCAAATTTACAGCCCTGTTGCAGCGGGCGCAGCAACTAGGCGCCCGTTGGGTGGCAACGGGACATTACGCCGCCGTGTGGCAGGACGAGAGAGGGCGGTACTACATTCGACGGGGACGTGATACGAAGAAAGATCAGTCCTATTTCCTCTTTGATCTGTCCCAGGAGCAACTGCGGCACACACTCTTGCCGCTCGGTGCGTATGGCAAAGAGGAGGTGCGTCAGATCGCCGTACGGCTGGGGCTCAAGGTGGCCGAGAAGCCCGAGAGTCAGGAGATCTGCTTCGTGCCTGACGGTGATTACCGCGCCTTCGTCCGCCCTCGTTTAACCCCGGCAGCGGTGCAGCCAGGACGCCTGGTCAATACCGCCGGTGAAACCGTCGGTACGCACCAGGGCTTGCCTTTTTATACCGTGGGGCAGCGGCGCGGCCTCGGCGTAGCGGCAGCCGAGCCATTGTATGTGACACGCCTCGAGCCAGTGCACAACACGGTGGTAGTAGGGCCGCGACACGCCGCTCTCTGTGCGACATTTAGCGTTGAGCGTGTCAACTGGATGTGCCCACCGCCAGCCCAGACAGTGCACACCACCGTGCAGATTCGCTACCGGCATCAGCCGGTAGCGGCGGACATCCAGCCGCTGGCTCCTGATCGGGCCCACGTCGTGCTGCATGAGCCACAATTTGCCGTGACGCCTGGGCAGGCAGCCGTGTTCTATGACGGTGACACGATCATCGGTGGCGGCTGGATAACGCGGAGTACCCCTGAGTAGTCCAGGAGAAGGATAGACATCATGGCGTCGGAACGACCCGAGGAGGAACAGGCCGAAAAGGCTTTTACTGTCTCAGATAAGCGTCTCTTTACAAAGGAAGGCGCACGGCGTGACTCAGACACGCCACGCGCGACCCCGGAGGCGAGCTCGCCCCCGCCTCCCCCACCCCCCCGGCGTGAAGCACCACGTGCCGCGGAGCCGCAGCGGCAGCGACCAGAGCCGGAGGCTGGCACACACCGTGACCTGCCGCCAGCCGATTTCACTATGCTAGTGAACATGCTGGTAACCAATGCCATGGTCTTCCTGGGCCAAATGCCCGCTCCCGGTTCGCAGCAGTATATGCGTAACTTGCCACAAGCCCAACACATGATTGATCTCCTTATGGTGCTGCGTGAGAAAACCCGCGGGAATCTGACGCCGGACGAAGACCAGATGATGCAGGACTTGCTTCCCCAACTGCAAATGGCGTATGTCGGCTCCAGCCGGCAAGTCGGCTAGGAGAACGAGGCCATGGGTCGGGTGCAGACACTTCCCGAGGCAGTGATCAACCACATCGCGGCAGGTGAAGTGATCGAACGCCCGGCTTCGGTGCTCAAAGAACTCCTGGAAAATGCCATGGACGCGCAGGCGCGCAGCATCAAGGTGATGGTGCAGGGCGGCGGCATCGAGTTGATCCAGGTTGATGACGATGGCCTCGGTATGGACGCTGAGGATGCCGTGCACTGTTTTACGCGACACGCCACGAGCAAAATCACGGCTCTGGACGACCTGGATCATATCACCACCCTGGGCTTTCGGGGTGAAGCCTTGCCCAGTATTGCCACCGTAGCACGGCTGCAGCTGATCTCGCGCTGTGCGCACGCGTCACTGGGGACACGGGTTGTCCTGGCCGGTGGTACCGTGCTAGATGTGGCAGCCTGTGGCGCGCCGCCTGGGACATCCATACGGGTGAGCGATCTGTTCTACAATACCCCAGCCCGCCTCAAATTCCTCAAACAGCCCTCCACAGAGGCCGGTCATATCGCGCACTGCTTCACGACACTGGCCCTGGCAGCGCCAGCGGTGCATATGACCCTGCACCTGAACGGCCGCCTGCACCTCCAGGCGCCTACTGCGGCCGACCTTGGCGAACGTTTGGAGATGCTTTTTGGGGCCGATTTCCACGATCAGGTACTGCCTGTGACCGACACCACCCCTGACCTGCAGGTGTGTGGCTATATTGCCAAAGCCACCCTGCATCGTGCTACACGCCGCCAGCAGTTTTTCTTCGTCAATGGCCGCGCTGTGCAAAATCGTGTATTGAGCCGTGCCCTATATGAAGCGTATCGTACGCTCTTGCCGCGTGATCGACACCCGGTGGCGTGTCTGTTCCTGACCCTGCCGGCGAGCGAGGTCGACGTCAATGTGCACCCGGCCAAGTTAGAGGTGCGTTTTCGCCAAGAAGCACGCCTCTATGACCGGCTGCGACGGCTGTTCCAGCAGCGCTTGCTGGACAGCGTAGCCGGTCCAGGTATGCCGCGGCCTGCGGCTCTGCAGCCGCCTGAGTCACGCGCCCTCACCATGCCGGGGCGTGCCGTGCCAATGCTATGGCAGGCGTCGGCCGCTAGGTCTGTGCCCCCGGCAGAGGCTCCACCACCTGGCAGCCCCACACCGGCTGTCTCCCAGGAACTCAACCTGCATGCCGGTTACCCCGAAGCCGGGCGCGCCATTCTCGAAGGCATGCCTCTGGGACAGCTGCACAACACCTACATTGTGTTGCAATATGCCGATGGTGTGTTCCTGGTCGATCAACACGCGGCGCACGAGCGCGTACTCTATGAGCGCTTGCGGGCACGTGTGCATGACGGTCCACTCGCAGCGCAACAGGTGTTGTTTCCTGCCATGCTTGATCTCGGTGCCACTGACCCTGAGTGGATCGCCTCGTGTCTGCCACGGCTCGCAGCCCTGGGCTTTACTCTTGAACACTTTGGGGGAACGACGTATCGTCTCCCGAGCGTCCCTGCCCTGCTAGCGGAACGCGACTTTGCGGCGGCCTTGATGGATGTCCTCGAGATCCTACGCTCCCCGGCAGCAGACGACGTCCTCGATGAGGGTTTGCCTCGGGTGTTCCACCATCTGTTGACCGTGATGGCGTGTCACGGCGCTGTGCGTGCCCATCAGCACCTGCATGACCACGAGATCCGGGCGTTACTGCACGACCTAGCAGGCGCCGCCATGCCGTTTACCTGTCCACACGGCCGGCCAGTGCTCTTGCATATTGCTCTGGCTGACATTGAAAAGAAGTTCCTGCGCTGTTGAAGGTAAAGATGTCTGCATGCATGCGGCATCCCTCTCCTCCCATCATAAGGGGACGCATATGCTTGAAGGACCACTGTCCGAGGGTTTAACGTTTGATGATGTCTTGCTTTTGCCAGCCCGCTCCGACGTCTTACCGCGCGATGCCGATGTGTCGACCCAGCTGACCAATAATCTCCTCCTCAACATCCCCCTGGTGAGCTCGGCTATGGATACGGTGACTGAGGCAGCCCTCGCCATTGCCCTGGCGCAAGAAGGCGGCATTGGTATCGTTCACAAAAACCTCAGCATTGAAGAGCAAGCCGCCGAAGTCGATAAAGTCAAACGCTCTGAGAGTGGCATGATTGTTGACCCGATTACCATGGCGCCACACCAGATGGTGTATGAGGCCATCGAGATGATGACCCGCTACCGTATCTCGGGTATCCCGATCACGGAAGGCCCGAAGCTCGTGGGTATTTTGACCAACCGTGATCTGCGTTTTGTTACTAACACGCAGCAACCCATCGCGGCCCTGATGACGAAGGACCATCTGGTCACCGTAGCGCAAGGTACGAGTCTGGACGAAGCGCAAAAACTCCTACACCAGCACCGCATTGAAAAACTTCTAGTGGTGGATGAGGCGTTTCACCTCAAAGGTCTGATCACCATCAAGGACATTGAGAAGCGTAAAAAATATCCGCAGGCGTGCAAAGATGCCTTAGGACGGCTGCGTGTGGGCGCCGCCGTCGGCCTTACCCCTGATCGCCATGAACGCGTTGCCGAGTTGATGCGCTGCGGTGTCGATGTCATCGTGGTCGACACCGCGCATGGCCATTCTTCCTACGTATTGGCAGCGGTCGAAGAGATCAAGAAAGCTTGTAGCGACATGCAGGTGATCGGTGGCAACGTGGCCACGGCAGAAGCGACCCGTGATCTCATCAACGCTGGAGCTGATGCGGTGAAAGTGGGCATGGGACCGGCCTCGATCTGCACTACACGCATGATCGCTGGCATTGGCGTGCCGCAGTTGACGGCCATCTCTGAGTGTACGCGGGTCGCACAACAGTATGGCATTCCCATCATTGCCGACGGCGGCATCAAATACTCGGGCGATATTGTCAAGGCTCTGGCAGCCGGCGCACACTCAGTGATGATTGGCAGCATCTTTGCCGGTACAGAGGAGAGCCCGGGCGAGCGTGTCCTGTACCAGGGCCGGAGCTATAAAGTCTACCGGGGTATGGGCTCGCTTGGCGCCATGGCAGGTGGCAAAGGCGATCGCTATTTCCAAGGCGATGAGACGCAAACCAGCAAGTTAGTCCCTGAAGGGGTTGAGGGACGGATTCCCTACAAAGGGGCCCTGGCGGATGTGGTCTATCAACTGGTCGGCGGGCTGCGCTCAGGTATGGGCTATTGCGGCTGCCGCACCATTGACGACCTGCGCCAACGCGCCCGCTTCATCCGTATCACTAGTGCTGGACTGCGCGAAAGCCACGTCCACGACGTCATTGTGACCCAGGAATCACCAAATTACCAGATCGACTGACCGTCATCATCGCAGGCCATGCTCTACCACCTAACGGAGACCGCGTATCCATGACGCCACAGAGTTTTGTGCATCTGCACCTGCATACCGAATTCAGTCTGCTGGATGGGGCGAACCGCATCGATGAGTTACTCGATCGCGCACAAGAACTGCACATGCCGGCGGTGGCCATGACCGATCATGGTAACATGTTCGGCGCTATGAAGTTTTATCAGGCCGCCAGGGAGCGTGGCATTAATCCCATTCTGGGCTGTGAAGCCTATATCTCCCCGACCACACGCTTTGACCGCTCTAAGCAGGGCATCAGCACGGTGGCGCACCACCTGACGCTCTTAGCCACCAATTATGAAGGCTATCAGAACCTGGCGCGCCTGATCAGCAAAGCGCACCTCGAAGGCTTTTACTATCGGCCCCGCATCGATAAGGATCTCCTGGCCCAGCACGCGGCAGGGTTGATCGGTCTGACGGGATGCCTCAAGGGCGAGGTGAATGGGCATATCCTCGGCGAGGACATGCGGAAAGCGGCAGAGGCGCTCGATAGCTACCGCCAGATCTTTGGCCCAGACAATCTGTACGTCGAGCTGATGTCCCATGGTGTAGACGGACAGACGCAGGCGAATCGTCAGCTTCTAGCGTTTAGCCGTGACTTCGGCCTACCAGTGGTGGCCACGAACGACTGTCACTACCTGCGCCGCGAGGATGCGGCCCCGCACGATGTGTTACTGTGTATTGGCACCGGGAAAACCCTCAACGACCCCCAGCGCATGCGCTATGGTCCCCAGGAATTTTATTTTAAGACGCCCGAAGAGATGTACCAGGTCTTTGCGGAGATCCCGGAAGCGTGTGCCAACACGCTGCGCATTGCCGAACGCTGCAACATCCAGTTGCCCTTCGATAGCATGCTCTTGCCACGTTATCAGCCTCCAGACGGCCTGTCGCTGGACACGTATCTGGAGCAGGTGACCCGTACCGGCCTGCAAGAGCGCTTGCGCCACCATCCAGTGGCTCAGGAGGAACAGTACTGGCAGCGTCTCGAACAGGAATTGGCGATCATTCGCACCACGGGCTATTCCGGCTATTTTCTCATTGTCTGGGACTTTATCCGCTACGCCCGCGAGCAGGACATCCCGGTTGGACCAGGCCGTGGCTCAGCCGCCGGCAGTCTCGTGGCCTATGCTCTGCATATCACCGACATCGATCCCATCGAATACAACCTGCTGTTCGAGCGTTTTTTAAATCCTGAACGCGTCACCATGCCGGACATCGATATTGACTTTTGCATGGACCGACGCGACGAGGTCATCCGCTATGTGACCGAAAAATATGGGGCTGAGAACGTGGCGCAGATCATCACCTTTGGCTCGATGCTGGCGAAGGGTGTCCTGCGTGACGTAGGCCGTGCCCTCGATATGCCATACAACGATGTGGATCGTATCGCTAAACTGGTCCCCAACCGCCTCCATATCTCGCTGGACGATGCCATCGCAGAAGAGCCCCGGCTGCGTGAAATGCAAACGCAAGACCCCCGGGTCGAGCGCCTCATTGACACGGCACGGCGCCTTGAGGGTCTGTCACGCCACGCCTCAGTGCACGCCGCCGGCGTGGTGATCTCCCCGGAACCCCTGCACAATATCGTGCCGCTCTCCAAAGGGGCCAAAGGCGAGGTCGTCACGCAGTACGCCATGGACGACATCGAAGCCATGGGGCTGCTCAAGATGGATTTTCTGGGTCTCCGGACCCTCACTGTTATCCACAATACGCTCAAGCTCATCATCGACAACCAGGGCATGACGCTGGATATCGAAAATATCCCTCTGGACGACGCTGAGACCTACCGCCTGTTGTCAGAGGCGCGCACCAATGGCGTCTTTCAGCTCGAAGGTCGTGGCCTGCGGGAGTTATTGCGTAAGCTGCAGCCACACGTCTTTGAGGATCTCGTGGCTCTGGTGGCTTTGTACCGTCCGGGTCCACTGGGCAGTGGTATGGTCGACGATTTTATCGAGCGCCGGCATGGGCGGCGTGCCATTACCTATGAGCTGCCGGAACTCGAACCCATCTTACGCTCCACATACGGGGTCATTGTGTTCCAGGAACAGGTCATGCAGATTGCCACGACACTGGCCGGTTTTACCCTCGGCAGCGCTGACCTCCTGCGCCGCGCTATGGGCAAGAAAAAACCCGAGGTCATGGCGGAACAACGCGAGCATTTTGTGCGCGGTGCCGTGCACAATGGCTATCCAGAAGAGCCAGCGGCGAAGATTTTTGACTTGATCGCCTACTTTGCCGGGTATGGCTTCAATCGCAGTCACAGTGTGGCGTATGCGCTCATTACCTACCGCACGGCCTATCTGAAAGCGCACTTTCCGCGGGAGTTCATGGCGGCTCTGATCACCAGTGACATGGACAATACTGATAAGGTGATGCGTTACATCGGTGACTGCCGTGACCTGGGTATTGCCGTACTGCAACCGGACATTAACGAGGGTTCGTATGGTTTTACTGTCGGTGGTGACAGTATCCGCTTTGGCCTGGGCGCCATCAAGGGCGTTGGCGAGCAAGCCATCACTGCTCTCATGCAGGAGCGCCAGGAACATGGATCTTTTAAGTCCTTCTTTGACCTGTGTGAGCGCCTCGATACGCGGCACGTCAATAAAAAAGTTCTGGAGAGCCTCATGAAAGGTGGTGCCCTTGATTCTCTGGGACTGACGCGTGCCCAGATGTTAGCGAACATGGGGCGTGTGCTGGACTGGGCGCAGCGTCAGCAGGAGGATCGGCAGCAGGGCCAGTTCAGCCTGTTTGGCAACAGCACCGCCGGCCCCAGCGTTGATACGCCGACGCTGGAGCCAGTGGTGCCCTGGAGTGACAGCGAGCAACTGGCCTACGAGAAAGAGGCTCTGGGCTTTTACATCAGTAGTCATCCGCTCATGGCTGTGCAGCAACACATGCGGCGCCTGGTCACAGCGACGAGCCAGAGCCTGGTCGACTTCCAGGGGGAACAGACGGTGACGATCGGGGGGCTGATCACCCAGCGGCGCGTCCAGCTCACCAAAAACGGTGATCGTATGGCCTTTGTGACCCTGGAAGACCTCTACGGGAGTCTGGAAATCATTGTATTTCCCGAAACCTATCGTCAGAGCGTCACTGCCTGTGAGAGTGAAGAGCCAGTCGTGGTGTGGGGGAAAGCCAAGATCGAAGGGGAGGGGGGGGAGCCTCGCGTCATTGCCCAGCGTGTGCTGCTGCTCAAGGACGCCCTCGCCCTCGGAGAATTCCGGCGCCTGACGTTAAGTGTGTCGCCCCAGCACGACCGTACCACGCTCCTCGACGTACGCGACCTCTTGGGCAATACGCCCGGCTCCTGCCATGTGGTATTGGCGTTGCAGTTTCCCGATGGTGAACGGGTGCTGCTGCGGGCGGCTGAACACCTCAATGTGGCTCCGTCCCTGGCGCTCCTGGCCAGCTTGGAAGAGCTGTTAGGAGTCGAGAATGTGCGTGTGGCCTAGGGCACAATCGGAGGGCGCATAGCGCCCTCTCCCATCGGGCGAAGGGATGCGGTGTGATGTATCTTTACGCTTGCTTTTGCTGGCGTAGCCGCATATGATGAAAGCCTGACTCCCAGGCAAGTTGTATACGATGAGTGAAGAACGCGTAGGAAGAGGTACCATCCCTGTCCCGCAGCGCCCAGTCGGTGTCCGTTGGGTCGTCTACTGGTGTGGCCGCCTCCTGCAAATGGTCGGGTTGGTGCTGATCTGGTGGATATTACTGCTCTTCGCCGGTACTGCAGGTATGGGAGTGTTGCTCTACTGGAGTGCAGCGGCGGCTCTCGTATTCTATGCTGGTTGGGCCTGTATGATGTGGGCTACAGGGAAGTGGTAAACATGGCTGCGTGCCAGGATACGCCTTGAGCTATGGATGCAGAACCGGAATCCCAGGCCCCTGAGCCCTACACGCAGCAGGAACAACTGGCGGCGCGTCTCCAGCCAGAGAGTGAACCTGAGGAACGTCTGGTACGTCAGATCGCCTTATGCAACGTGAAGCTTGAGCACATTGAGACCTTGTTGGCCAAGGCCGAAGAGCAGTTGCACCGTGTGCTCGCGGACCCCAAGAACGAGCTGTCACTTTAACGTCAAAGAAGAGACTGAGGATGGGGTGGTTGCTCGCCGAAAAGACCTTGTGCCTGTTTGAAGTTGATCTGAAGGGAGCGGCAGCGCCTGCCTGTGAAGCGCGGCTGGCGGTAGAGTATCGTATGCTTGACGCCGCAGCCTGGGCCGTGCAGCGCTACACGAGTCACATCCCTGATCGCCACTTATTTCCAGCACGGTTTGCCCGTGGAGAGCAGTTTTGGACGGTCCAACAGGCTGACAAAATCCTCTCCTATTGCTGGGTGACCCAGGAGCCCGTCGAAATCGGGGAAATTCGTTGCATCATGCATCCGCGTGGGGACGAAGTGTATCTCTATGACGCCTTTACCTTTGCGGAGTATCGTGGCCAGAATCTCTATCCGGCGATCCTGCAACAGATTTTGGACTTCAGTCGCCAGCAAGGCTGGCGACGGGCCTTGATTTTTGTCCTCAGTGACAATATGGCGTCGATTCGGGGGGTGCAGAAGGCTGGTTTCAGAGAATTTCAACGTGTGACGTATCGGAATATTCTTGGGTTCGCCCGGTATGCCTACCGGCCGCAGCTCAATGCCTCTGCAGGGGTTGATCTGCTCCCTGCCTAAGAGATGTGCTGGCAGCATACTGGCAGACGTGGCCTCCTGTGGTTGTTCTTAGCTTTCGTGGACGAGGGCTCACCATGCGTGTTGAGGTTTTCACGGCTGTCTCAGCTTTTCAGGACTTACGTACCGAGTGGTGTCAGTTGTTATCGCAATTGCCGTTTCAGAGTGTCTTTTTTACCCCACAGTGGCAGGAAACGTGGTGGCGTCACTTTGGCACTACTCGACAATTACATATGCTGACGGTACGCGCCAGTGATGGGACGCTGCAGGGGTTGGCTCCCTTGATGAGTAGTCCTGGGCTCGATGGCACTGCTCATCTCGAGCTGCTCGGGGACCTGGAGCTATGCGACTATCTTGACGTGTTGATGGTCCCGGCCCAGCAGCGTGCGGTAGGGCGCGCGGTGGTGGAGTATCTGGTAGGCAACGGTGGCGACGAGATGGAAGTCTGCTTGCAGAATCTCTCCCAGCATTCATCAACATCCGCCGTGTTCCAGGATTCCCTCCTGCATAGTGGCCTCACGGTCGAGGTGGAGCAGATTGAGACATGCCCAACGGTGGCGCTGCCGCCAGAGTGGGACACGTATCTGGCCATGTTGCGTGGCAAAGACCGTCATGAACTGCGTCGCAAACTGCGCCGCGCTGAGGCCGCGGCGCGCCTCGAGTATCGCGTTACCAGCGCTGTCGCCCAGCTTGACGAGGACATCGATACGTTTGTAGCGTTGCATCGCATGAGTCAGCAGGATGCCAAGCAGGGGTTTATGACCCCTGAGAAAGAAGCCTTTTTCCGCGATATGACCCGGCAGTTGTGGCCGCAGGGCTGGTTAGAACTGGCCTTCCTCTATGCCGACGGAGAGCCTATTGCCACTCTGTGCTGTTTTGCCTATGGGTCGACATACGCGGCCTATAATTCAGGGTACCATCCTGCCTATGCCGAACTCAGTGCCGGGATTGTCCTCTTCGCTGAACGCATTCGTACGGCCATTGCGCGAGGCTTCACGGCTTTTGACTTCCTGCGTGGCAATGAGTCCTACAAATATCGTTTTGGTGCGACGGATCAACCGCTCTACCAATTGCTTGCCCGCACTGCCTGCCCGGTGCAGGGGTCGTGTCTATGAGCGGCCCACCTCGCCCCAGCTTATCGCCGCGCCGAGTCGCCATGTTCAGCGTACATAGCTGCCCGCTGGCGCCCTTGGGAGGACGTGAGACGGGTGGCATGAACGTCTACGTTCGGGAACTCAGTCGCCTCTTGGGCCAACAGGGTATAACAGTCGATGTCTATACCCGCCGCCAGGACCCCTGGGAGCCTACTGTGGTGCCCTTCGGGCCACGGGTACGGGTCATTCACCTGCACGCCGGCCCTGCGGCGCCGTACCCCAAGCACCGGATATGGGACCACTTGCCAGAATTTGTCGAAGGTGTCCTGGCCTTTGCGACCAGCCAGGATGTGCACTATGATCTCTTGCACAGTCATTACTGGCTCTCTGGCTGGGTCGCGCTGCAACTCCGGCAGTTATGGTCGCTCCCCATGGTGTATATGTCTCATACCCTGGGATATCCCAAGAACGCCGCGGCCCAACAAGTCTGGGAGCAGGAGCCGCCGCGGCGTCTGCTGGTCGAATACGAGATCCTCAAACACAGTGACGCGCTCGTCGCCGAGAGTCCCGCCAGTAAACAGCACATGGTGCAGGAGTACGGAGTTGATCCAGCCCGTGTGCAAATCATTCCCTGCGGTGTAGATACACTGCTGTTTCGCCCCCAGCATCGGCAGCAGGCGCGGCGTGCTCTGGCCTTGCCTGAGACAACGCCCCTGGTACTCTTCGTGGGGCGCTTGCAGCCCTTAAAGGGCCTGGACACCCTCTTACGTGCCATGCACCTGGTGCGTCAGCAGTACCCGACTCTCCAGACGCTTATTGTGGGTGGAGGGCTTGATACGGACGATCCACACGAAGCGGCAGAATTGGAACGATTACGAGCATTGGCAGCCCACCTGGACCTGATGCCGCACCTCGCTTTTATCAAGGCGCAATCGCAGGAAACATTGGTACAATATTATACGGCAGCGGACGTGTTTGTCCTGCCCTCACATTATGAGTCGTTTGGGATGGTGGCGCTCGAAGCCATGGCCTGCGGTACCCCTGTGGTCGCCTCACAGGTAGGAGGGCTCGCCTCGACTATTGTGCATGAACGCACAGGTTTGCTGGCGCCCGTTGGGGATTGGCAAGCCTTTGCCAGAGCCATTAGCCGTGTGTTAGCATCTCCGACGTTACGCAACATGTGGGGTCACGCTGGCGTTCAACGCGCCCAGACGTATGCCTGGCCACGCGTGGTCGAGCGCAATGTACAACTCTATCATCGCCTCATACGGCGGCAATGCACGGCGGGTTGTGGACTCGCAGCCAGTGGCCAGTAGCCAGGGGCTTCCAGCGGCCCCTCAGCTTAGGCGCTGGCGGGAAAGGTGCGAGGGGAGCAAGCATGCAGGTCAGGTTCTGGGGGACACGCGGGTCCATAGCCGCACCAGGACCCACCACCATGCGCTACGGTGGCAATACTTCCTGTGTCGAAGTACGGCTCGATGACGACACGCTCATCATCTTTGACGCTGGCACTGGCATCCGCGCTTTGGGGCAGGCCTTGCTGGCGCAACCGGGCCCAGTACATGCGCACCTGTTCTTGAGCCATGCGCACTGGGATCACATTCAAGGGATTCCCTTTTTTGCCCCCGCCTATATTGCTGGCACAAAGCTCACCATCCTGGGCCCCGAACATGGCCATCTGACCCTGGAAAAAATCGTCACGGGCCAGATGCGGAGCCCGTATTTTCCTATTCCTATGCATGCCATGGCAGCGAAGATCGAGTTCGTGAAACTCGGGGAACGGAGTGTCGTGAAACTGCCCAACGGTGCGACGGTTGAAGCCGGGGTGCTCAATCATCCTGGCTGTACGCTGGGCTATCGTCTCACTGCCAATGGGAAAGTGCTGGCGTACACCACCGACAACGAACCCTTTGGCAAATCTGCGGCATCGCGGCACCTGGTCAAACCGTCCCGCCACACGTCTCTCGTACGCGATGCGGATCTCCTCATTCAAGATGCCCAGTACACCCCAGAGGAATATGCTCCGCATCGCCTCGGTTGGGGCCATTCTACCTACCTCGATGCCCTGCAGATTGCGCAGCAGGCGCATGTCACACGTTTAGTCCTCTTCCATCACGATCCGAGTCATTCGGACACTGACGTTGATCATATTGTCGCACAATGCCAGGCCCAGATTGCCCAGCAGGGTCTCGATCTCGAGTGCCTTGGGGCTGCTGAAGGGGCCGTCCTGGTGCTCTAACACCACTACGCCCGCAGGCTCCCACACCCTGTATCATCCATGCACCGCCAAGTCTTACTCCCCTCTATATTTGTGACTCATTATATTTATAAGATACTGATAATATTGATTTATACGTTATTATAGGATACATTATATACCCTCTGTTCAAGAGTGCTGGAAGCATTACCGAGTGCTCCCTCTGGACACTGTCTCAACAGCAGGCATGGCGTGCGGGTGATCTAATAGCTGAGAGGACGAAGCTGTGTCCCACAATCTCTCTGGCAGGATGTATCGCTTCCTTGATGTAGGCATGCTCTTGCTGGGCAGCCTGCTGGGACTGGCATCGCCCAGCATGGCGCAGCAAATACCTGGGGCTATTCCTGGCAGTGGCAGCTCAGTGGTATCACCCTCTGTCACTTCTCCTCCCACCTCAGCGCCGACTGCCCCAGGCCGCTCGGCTCCTGGCTCCACACTCTCCTCAAGTCCAGCGGGTATCCCTTCGCCATCTATGCCAGGCTCCATGCCTCTCATACCCAGCCAGCCCGGCACATCTCAGGGTATCACTCCTGGAGCATTACCGGCTTACACGACGAGTCAGCCATTACCTGTCCTAAACGTTCCCGAGTCAGGAGATACCGCTCCAGTACCAGCCCTACCGCCAGCCCGTGAGGAACTCTCGCCCATCGAACGATTGGTGGCGGGGAGTACACGCGATCCAAATGCTCTCCTACGCCAATTTGGCTATGACCTATTTACGCGTGCGCCAACGACATTTGCCCCGGTCACCGACGTACCTGTCGGTCCAGATTACGTCATCGGGCCAGGGGATAATCTGAATATCCTCCTGTGGGGAGGCGTACAGGAGGGCTATCAGCTTGAGGTCGACCGTAATGGCGCCGTGGCGTTCCCCAGATTGGGGGTGGTACAGGTGTGGGGTTTGACGCTTGATCAGGTGCAGCGTCTCCTGCAACAGCGTTTCAGCGAGTTTTATGCCGACTTTCGTCTGGCGGTAACCTTGGGCAAACTGCGGACTATCCTCGTCTACGTGGTAGGGGAGGTGCGACAGCCTGGCGCCTATACGGTCAGTTCGCTCTCTACTATTATTAACGCATTATTTGCCTCGGGTGGCCCTACAAAAAATGGTTCGCTGCGGCGTATCCAGTTGGTACGGCAGGGTCGCCAGATCCATACTCTTGATCTCTATGACTTACTCCTGCGAGGTAATAAGAGCCAGGATACAGCCTTACAGTCGGGAGATACCATTCTCGTACCACTCATTGGCCCGGTCGCCGGAGTGGCCGGCAATGTCAAGCGGCCAGCTATTTATGAGCTTGACCCAGGTACGACCCTGCAACGTCTCCTTGAGCTGGCTGGTGGAGCCACGGCTCTGGGATATCTGCAGCGTGTGCAGGTCGAACGTGCGGTGGCTAACGAGCGCAAAATTGTGGTCGATGTCGATCTCTCCACGTCCCGGACCAAAGTTGCTCCGACAGATCTATGGAAGACTCGCATTGCTGACGGCGATCTAGTGCGCATCTTCGCCATCCTGAGCACGTTGGAAAATGCTGTGCAACTAGAAGGTCACACCGTGCGTCCAGGCCGCTACGAACTGAAACCCGATATGCGCCTGCGCGATGTGCTCACCTCCTATGCGGTCCTGTTGCCCGAGCCCTACCTGGAGTACGGAGAGATTGTGCGCTACATCGGCGCGGACATGCGCCGTACTGTCGTGCCCTATAATCTTGGCGCTCTGCTCGCCGGTGCCCCGGACCAGAATCTGGCTTTGCAGCCGCAAGACATCGTGCGGGTCTTCGCGCGGGCCGACTTTGTCGATCCTCCCCAGGTACGCATTTCTGGCTTAGTACACCGACCTGGTCTCTATCCCCTGACGGAAGGCCTGCGGGTGGGGGACCTTGTCTTTCGTGCTGGCAATGTCCTGAAGTTTGCCTACCTGGAACGTGCTGAACTCACCAGGCGCACACTGGGTCTGGGAGCAGAAAACACCATACGGGTAGAAATCGACCTGAGCAAGGCCATGGAAGGCGATAGGGAACACAACCTGCCCTTACAAGACTTTGATCATCTGGTGGTACGGCAAGTCCCCGATATCGAGCTGCAGCGCGATATCGAACAGACAGACGAAAGC
>Ga0075418_10002734_pt1 | contig 20223 bp, 20 predicted proteins | sample SoiMetdeltSBSDD2_FD_81776 | JGI IMG/M metagenome (GOLD analysis project Ga0075418, IMG submission 81776) | Bulk soil microbial communities from a Populus tree surrounding site in Tennessee, USA - Soil MetaG P. deltoides SBSDD2 | ecosystem: Environmental > Terrestrial > Soil > Tree plantation...
GACGCTGAACGACCGCGCGCGCAGCCTGCTGCGTCTGCGGCACATCGGCTTCGTCTTTCAGCGATTCTTTCTACTGCCGATGCTGACGGCGGCCGAGAACGTCGAGCTGCCGCAGTCGGAGGCGGGAGTCGGCCGGGACGAACGCCGGCGGCGCAGCCTCGAGCTGCTCGAATACGTCGGGCTCGGCGCCCGGGCCGATCATCGGCCCTCGCAGCTCTCGGGCGGCGAAATGCAGCGGGTCGCGATCGCGCGCGCCCTCGCCAACCGGCCGCGGCTGCTGCTGGCCGACGAGCCCACCGGCGAACTGGACCAGGCAACGGGCGAACAGGTCGCGTCGCTGCTCGACCGGGTGAATGCGGACGGGACGGCGCTCGTCATCGTCACCCACGATCCCGACCTGGCTGGCCGTGCCCGGCGTGTGCTGACGATGCGCGACGGCCGGATCGAGCGGGAGGTCACGCGATGATTGGCCGCCTTGCGGTGCGATCGCTCACGGCCCACCCGGTGCGAAGCGCGGTTCTTGCCGCCGGTTTCGGCATCGGTGTCGCCGTCATGGCGATCCTGCTCGGCGTGGCGCAGATCGTCCTCGAGCAGTCGCGGGCGCCGGCGCTCGTGGGCGGGGGCGACGTCCTGATCCGGCTGCCCGATCAGGTGCCCGGGCAGCTCGTGATGGCTGGCCCCCTTCAATCGGACGCCCTGCGCCCGCGCGTGAGGACAGCGGCGCCCACGCACACGTCTCCGCTGTTTCTGCTCCACAACGGCCGCGCCACGCGCGTGCAGGCGCGCGGCGGGATCCCGAGTCTCGAACGCGCCCTCGGCGATCAGGAGACATCCGGCATCCCCGGGTGGGTCGATTCGGCCGAGGACGTGGCCTGGACGGAGAACACCCCGGACAAGGTGCTGCGGTATGTCGATCGGTTTCATCCGGTGCCCGATGCCCCCGAGTGGGCCGGGTCGTGGGCGGAGTGGCTGTATTTCAACGGGCGCGCGCCGAACGCACGCTTCTACCTGACCTTCATGGTCGGATCCGCGAACGCGAGGGCGCCGGGGCACCGTTCCGCCAGCGTCCGTCTGCAACTCGATCGCGGCGGCGAGATGCAGAACTTCACCGCAACTGCATCGATTACGGAGGCCGACGCGCTCGAGGCGCCCGACCTCAGGATTGGCGACAGCTTCGTCCGGCTCGACGGGATGCGGTACCTCATACACGTCGATCTCGCCGACGAGCGCGGACGCCGCGTTCGCGGGGATCTGACGCTCGACGGATCGCCCACGCTGCTGGTACCGCCGTTTGAGATGACGGGCGCGCGCGGATGGCGGTCGGGATACGTGGTGCCCGTGATGTCCGGACGGCTGGGCGGGACGCTGGACGTGGAGAACGAACGCATCGACTTCAATGACGGCGCCGGGTACCACGATCACAACTGGGGCTTCTGGCAGGGTGTGTCGTGGCGCTGGGGACAGCTGCAGCATGACGACTTGTCTCTGCTCTACGGCCGTGTCATCCCGCCACCCGAAGCTGCAGACCCGTCGCGAATCCCGGGCTTGCTGGGCGTCCTCGGCCCGGAAGGGCCGCTCGGCTACTCCACCAGTGTCAGCATCACCGAAACAGACGATGAACGCGGCAATCCGCGCACGATCGTGATCCGCGGAAGCAGCGCCGATCTCGACATCGAGGCGCGCTTCGAGGTGGAGGTGACGACGCGATCCCGAGGACTGGTAATGCTCCGGAGCGACCTCGACTTCCTGCAGATGCGCGGCACCTACAACGTGACCGGCCGGATCGGCGACCGGGTGCTGTCGTTTTCGGCCCCCGGCAGCGCCGAAACCTTCAGAAGCCGCTGACGGCGAGTGCGTGCCGCGCCGCGATTTGCGCGCGGCGGCGGCGCCGGCTGAGCGCGTCGAGCGTCTCCTCGAGCGGCAGCCGAACCTGGACGGCCCGGGCCGCGTCCTGGCGGCGGGCGATCTCGGCGCGGAAGCACTCGAAGCACAGTGTCCGCGGTCGTGCGACCTGCGGGTCGTCGGTGTCGGCCCGGAAGCCATAGCGCGCCTCGCGCGCCTGGCATGAGGCGCATAGCGCCGGTTTGGCCGCCTGGCGGCGAATGGTTCGGGCTGACGCCCGGTCGGTCCATCGATCGTCGAGTGCCAGCTGTCCTGCCATTGGAGCCTCTCAATCTGACGGTAGACGGAGGCCTTAAGGCCTCCGGCTACCATGCTGAGAGCGTACGAGAGCGGTATGACAGACTAGGTCATTTGAGAATTTGAGAATTTTCGATTTGAGAATCTGAGACCCCGAATTGGCCGAAACCGAGATCGACAACCTGTTCAAGCTCCCGCTCGAGGAGTTCACGGCGGCGCGGAATACTCTTGCCACCTCACTGAAGGAGGCGGGGCACGCGGACGAGGCCGCGGCGGTCAAGGCGCTCAGCAAACCGCCGCTCTCTGCCTGGGCGGTCAACCAGCTTTACTGGCACCACCGTAAACCATTCGATCAGATGATGGCCGCCGGGGAACGGCTCCGGAAGGCTCAGACGTCGCAACTTGCGGGCAAAGCCGCCGAACTGCGCGGACCGATGGAAGCGCACCGCGTGGCCGTCGCCGACCTCGCCAGGCGCGCCGCGGCCTTGCTTCGCGACGGCGGTCATCCGCCCTCACCCGACGTGACCCGACGCATCACGACGACGCTGGAGGCGCTGGCGACGTATGGCGACCAGGAAGGCGTGCCCAGGCCGGGACGGCTGACCGCCGACGTGGATCCGCCAGGGTTCGAAGCGCTCTCGGCGCTCGTGCCGCAAAGCAAGAGAAAGGGGGGCGCGGCCAGCGGCCCGAGCCGCGTGATTCCGTTCCGGTCGCCCGCCAAAGCGTCCGCGAAGAAACTCAGCCCGGCCGAGAAAAAGCGGCAGGAGGAACAGGAGCGAAAAGCACAGCGGAAGGCCGCTGAAGCGGCGCTGCGCGACGCCGAACGCGCGCTGCGCGACGCGCGGGCGCAGGTCGTGCAGCGGGAAGCGGCGCTGCGCAAAGCGGCGGCACGCGCGAAAGTGACGGAGAAAGCGAAGGCCGCGCTGGAGACGCGATTCGAAAAGGTGTCGGCGGATGCTGAGGCGGCGCGCCAGGAAGCGCGTCGCGTGGCGTCACTGGCAGAAGAGGCCGCTCAGGCGCTGCAGGACGCCGAGCTTGCTGTGGAGAAAGCGCGACATGACCTCAATCCGTAGGGTCGCACCGGTAAGATCTTAATCCGTAGGTTCGCCCACCCGCATTTCCCCCGTCCAGCGCTGCGAGCCGCCGGGCGCCTCGATCCCGAACTGATCGAGCATGCGCGCGACCGTGTGGTCGACGATGTCGGTCAGGGAGCGCGGATTGTTGTAGAAGGCGGGCATCGGCGGAAGGATGACCGCGCCCATGCGCGACAGCTTCAGCATGTTCTCGAGGTGGATGTCGCTGAGCGGCGCTTCGCGGACCGACAGCAGTAACTTGCGCCGCTCCTTCAGCACGACGTCGGCGGCGCGATGGATCAGCCCGTCGCCAAATCCGTGCGCGATCGCCCCGAGCGTCTTCGCACTGCAGGGCACGATCACCATCCCGGCGGTCTGAAACGATCCGCTGGAGATCGCCGCGCCCATGTCGCCGGGCGCATAGGTGGTATGCGCCAGCGCCTCCACCTGCTCGCGCGAGTACGGCGTTTCATGCGCGAGCGTGCGCGCGCCCCATCGGCTGATGACGAGGTGCGTTTCCACCCCCGCGTCGCGCAGCCGCTCGAGCAGGCGGACGCCGTAGATGACGCCGGTGGCGCCGGTTATCCCGACAATCAATCTCATAAAGGCACAAGGCTCAAGTCACAAGGCACAAGTCACAATTGAGCCTTGTGACTTGTGACTTGGATCTTGTGCCTTATTCAGATGGTAGCATCGAGTCGGTGTTCAGGCGCCAGACCAGCGGATCCGTCATCTGTACCTCGTGCGGCGTGCTCGTGGGGGTGAATGACGACACCTGTTACAACTGCGGGCGGCGGAATCCGGGGCTCTGGGGCTTCGCGCCGACGCTGCGATCGCTCGGCGGCGACATGGGCTTCGTGCCGTTCGTCATCGGCGCGTGCGCCACGCTCTACGTCCTGACGCTGCTCGCCTCGCGCGGCGACATCGGCATGGGCTCGGCCCTCTCCTTCTTCTCCCCCAACCTCGAATCGATCTTCCTGTTCGGCGCCAGCGGGGCGGTGCCTGTGTTCCGGTTCGGGCGATGGTGGACCGTCCTCAGCGCCGGGTGGCTGCACGGCGGCGTGCTGCACATCTTCTTCAACATGATGGCGCTGCGTCAGCTGGCGCCGGCAGTGGCCGACCTCTACGGACCGGGTCGGATGGTCATCATCTACACGTCGGGCAGCGTCGCCGGTTTTGTGCTGAGCTCGTTTGCCGGCGCATTCGTGCCTCCGCTGCTGTTTCTGCGCGGCAGCAGCTTCACTCTGGGCGCCTCGGCGGCGATCGCCGGACTGATCGGCGCGCTGCTCTATTACGGCCGCCGCAGCGGCAGCAGCCTGACCCGCAGCTACGCGTCGCAATACATCGTGATGCTGGTGGTGATGGGGTTCCTGATCTCGGGCATCGACAACTACGCGCACGCCGGCGGCTTCGGCGGCGGTTACGTCGCGGCGCGGCTCCTGGATCCGCTCAAGCCGGAACGGATCGATCACGTTGCGATTGCCGTCGCCTGCCTCGCCCTCTCGATTCTCTCCGTCGTCGTGTCCGTCGTCCACGGACTCCGATTGATCTAGTGGCTGTCGATCCCGACTGGACGGAGTATTACCGCGACGAAATGGACGCCGCGTGGCTCTACCGCGAGCTGGCGAGCAACGAGAAGGACCCGGCGCGCAAGGCGATCTTCGAGCGGCTGGTCAGCGTCGAGGACGCGCATGTTCAGCGCTGGAAAACGCTGTTCGATGCGCAGGGCGCTGCCGTCCCCGCATTCTCTCCGTCGTTCCATTCACGCGCACTGGCGTGGGCCGGGCGGATGTTCGGATCCTCTGCGGTCCTTCCGATCATCGTCCGGGAGGAGACGCGCGAGGTGTCGTCGTACCTCAATCTCGCGCGCCGCTCCCGCCACAAACCGACGCACGACGCGGCAATGGCGATCGCGAGCGAGTCGGCCGAGCATGCGCAGAGCCTGTCCGAGTCGATGGGGCGCGAGGGCGAACCGTGGCATGCCACGGTCGGGTCAGGCTATCTTCGTAGCGTCGTCTACGGCTTCAACGACGGGCTGACCGCCAACTTCGGACTGGTCGCCGGCATCGTCGGCGCGAGCGTCGAGCCGCGCGTGCTGATTGTGACCGGCGTCGCCGGCGCGCTGGCGGATGCGCTGTCGATGGGCGCGAGCGGCTACCTCGCGGCCAAGAGCGAGGCCGAGATGTCGGCGCGGCAGGTGGCGATGGAGAAAGTGGAGATGCGCCTGATGCCTGACATCGAGGAACGGGAGCTCGCCATCATCCTCGAGGCGAAGGGGCTGACGCCCGAACGCGCCGCCGAAACGGCCAAAGCGATGATGCGCGATCCTAAGCAGGCGCTCGAAACCAAGGTGCAGGAGGAGCTCGGCATCACGCCGCCGTCGATGACACCGCTCTCCGACGGCCTGATCACGGGGTCGGCCACCGCGGTCGGGGCGCTGATTCCGCTGGTGCCCTTCTTCATGATGGACGCCGCGACGGCGATCTGGATGTCGCTGACGGTGGCGATGCTGGCGCACTTCGGCGTCGGCGCCGCCCGCAGCGTCTTCACCGGCCGCGGGGTGTGGGCCAGCGGGCGCGATATGTTCCTGGTGGGATTCGGGGTTGCCGCAGCCGGCTATTTGATCGGTATGCTCTTCGTGGGGAGTGAATCGTGAGACTTGCCTATCAGGGAGAACCGGGCGCCTACAGCGAAGCGGCGTCGCTGCTCTACTCACCGCACGCCGAAACGCTGCCCTGCAAGACGTTCGACGACGTCTTCGACGCGGTCGTGCACAAGCGCGCGACGCACGGCGTGGTGCCGATGGAGAACTCCATCGGCGGCACCATCCACCGGAACTACGACCTGCTCGTCGATCACGAAATCCCCATCACCGGCGAAGTGGAGCTCGACGTCGTTCACTGCCTGCAGGCGCTGCCAGGCACGAAGCTGTCGGACGTGAAGACCGTGTACTCGCATCCCCAGGCGCTGGCGCAGTGCGAGCGGTACCTGAAAGACCTCGGCGCAGCCGTCGAAGCCGTCTACGACACGGCGGGAGGCGCGAAGCTGGTCGCCGAGCAGCAGCTCCAGGGAGCCGCGGCGCTGGCGTCACGACGAGCGGCGGAAGTCTTCGGGCTCGACGTGCTGCAGGAAGCGGTACAGGACTTCGAGTACAACATCACCCGGTTCTTCGTCATCGGCGGTACGCCGCCTGCCGAGGCCAATAAGACGACGATCGTCTTCGCGCTGCCCAGTACCCCGGGATCGCTCTTCAAGGCGCTCAGCGTCTTCGCGCTGCGCGACATCAACCTGAGCAAGCTGGAAAGCCGGCCGATTCGCGGCCGGCCGTGGGAATACCTGTTCTACGTCGACATTGAATCGCGGCGCGACGACCTTCCGCTTGCGCGCGCGCTGACCCAGCTCGGCGAGTTTGCGAAATGGATTCGAGTCCTCGGAACATACAAAGGTTGGGAACGTAAATCAGCAACGTAGGAGCAGCCATGAGACGAGTTCTTCCGCTGGTGTTCGTCCTTTCGTCTCTCCCCTGGATCTCCGAAGTCAGCGCCGCGACATGCGAGGAGCTGGCGCGGGCGGCATTTCCGAACACGCGGATTACATCAGCCGAGACGATTGCCGCTGGCAGCTTCGTGCCGCCGGCCGCGCCGGGCGCCAGCGTCGCGCCGATCTACAAGACGCTGCCCGCATTCTGCCGTGTCAGGGCCACGCTCACGCCGAGCAGCGACTCCGACATCAAGACGGAAGTCTGGCTGCCGGCCGCTGATTGGAACGGCAAGCTGCAGGCGGTCGGCAACGGCGGCTGGGCGGGAACGATCCCGTATGCGGCGATGGCCGCCGCGGTTGCGGCAGGCTACGCGACGACCGGCACCGATACGGGTCACGTCGGCAACAACGCGGACTTCGTCCCCGGACATCCCGAGAAGCTCGTGGATTTTGGCTATCGCGCGATCCATGAGATGACGGTCGCGTCCAAGGCGGTCATCCGGGCGCATTACGGCGACATGCCGAAGGTTTCGTACTTCAACGGCTGCTCGCAGGGCGGACGTCAGGCAATCACGAGCGCGCAGCGCTATCCGCAGGACTACGACGGCATCGTCGCCGGCGCGTCCGCGTGGAATTCGATGCGGATGCACGGCGCACGGCTGATGGTGAATCGCACCATGAATCGAACGCCGGACGCCGTGATTCCTCCGGACAAATACCCGATGATTCACACCGCCGTGCTGAATGCGTGCGACGGTCTCGATGGCGTCAAAGACGGCGTGATTGAAAATCCAACGAAGTGCAGCTTCGACTTCAAGGCGCTCGAGTGCAAAGGCGAGGACGTCTCCTCATGCCTGACGCCGGCGCAGGTCGAATCGGCGAGGGCCATCGTATCGCCGGTGACGCATCCAACCACCGGTGCCGTGCTGTTCGAAGGGCACCTGTGGCCCGGCGCGGAGCTCGAGTGGGACACGATCGGAGGACCGAAGCCACTTGCCAATGCCGTCACAGGGGTGGGGAACGTCGCCTTCGACGCTCCGGGCTGGGACCCGGCGACATTCACCGCCGTCGATATTGACCTGGCGGATCGCGCCGACAAGGACATCCTCGATTCGAACAACGCCAACCTGAAGCCCTTCTTCGATCGCGGCGGAAAACTGCTCATGTGGCATGGGTGGGCCGACCCACAGGTCACGCCGCAGAACAGCACGACCTATTTCACCAACGTGCTGAAGACCGTCGGCAGCAAAGCCGAGGACTCGATTGCGCTCTTCATGCTGCCCGGCGTGTACCACTGCGGCGGCGGTCCAGGACCGGATCGTTTCGACCGGATGGCCGCGATCGAACAGTGGGTTGAGGGCGGACGCAAACCCACGCGCATCATCGCCTCACACCAGACCAACGGCAGCGTCGATCGGACGCGTCCGCTCTGTCCGTTCGGAGAGGTCGCACGCTGGAACGGATCGGGAAGCACGGACGAGGAAAAGAATTTTTCGTGCGTGGCCGAGACCGTCGATCCGAGCGTCAGGCTCGCACCGTCCGCACGCCGGTAGCATGAAAACCACGACGAACACGACGGGCACGAATGTCGTGATCGTCGTGCCGTCGTGGTTCCGTAGTTACTTGCCGAGTTTCCGCTGTACCCGGTCTCGATAGCCGCGACTGAGCGTCAGCCGCGTGCCATCGCGCAGGATGACGATGTAGTCGCCGTTGAACCAGGGCTGCATCTCCTTGATGCGCTCGGTGTTGACGATACGGGAGCGGTGAATGCGGGCGAAGCGGCGCGGGTCGAGACGCGACTCCATGCGGTTCATCGTCTCGCGAAAGAGATGCGATTCAGTGCCGAGATGCAGCCGAACGTAGTTGCCGGCCGCTTCGATCCAGTTAATCTCGTCGGTCCGCAGAAAGAACACCCGGCCGCCCGACTTCACGACCAGCCGCTCCACCTGCGGCGGCTCTGCCGGTTTGGCGCCGTGGACCAGCGCGAGCAGGCGGCGGCCCAGGTCGCCGGCCCGGCGGCGGTCGAGCGCCTCACGCGCGTGGCGCAGCGTCTGCTGAAAGCGATCTCTGCCGAACGGCTTCAACAGGTAGTCGAGCGCATGCACTTCGAAGGCCTGGAGCGCGTACTCGTCGTAGGCGGTCACGAACACCACGGTCGGCATCCGGTCCGGGCCGATGCTGCGGATCACTTCGAAGCCGTCACACCCTGGCATCTGCACGTCCAGGAACACGAGGTCAGGCGCGTGCTGCTGGATCGCCGACACCGCCTGCCCGCCGTCGCTGCACTCGCCGACAACTTCGACGTCCGCTTCCTGCTGCAGCAGCGACAGCACGCGCTCGCGCGCGAGCGGCTCGTCATCGACAACCAGGGTCCGGATCTTGGTCACGCGACGCTCTCCATGTCGGTATCGGGGTTCGACCGCGGGTCGAGAGTGAACGGGATGACGATCTTCACCGCCAGCCCGCCGCCCGGCGGTTCCGAGAAGTCGAGGCTGTGGCGCTCGCCAAAGAGATGCTCGAGGCGGGAGCGCGTGTTGGCCAGGCCGACGCCCTTCGACAGGCCCGGCTTCGCCTCGGCAAGGCCGGGGCCGGTGTCGCGCACTACGAGGCACAAGTCGTCGTTCTCGCGGCGCGCCGTGATATCGACGCGCCCGCCGCCCACCTTGCGCGCAATGCCGTGGCGAATCGCGTTCTCGACGAGCGGTTGCAGCAGCATGTTCGGCACCGCGGCGTCGAGCGTCTCGGGCGCGACGTCGAACTCCACCCGGAGGCGCTCGCCAAACCGCGTGCGCTCGATCTCCACGTACTTCTGGACGAAATCCAGTTCTTCCTTGAGCGGCAGTTCCTGCGTTCCAATCCGATCCAGCGTCAGCCGCAGCAGGTCGCTGAGCTGGCCGAGCATCGCGTCGGCCGCTTCCGGGGCGCGCGGGATGAGCGCCGAGATCGAGTGCAGCGTGTTGAACAGGAAGTGGGGATGCAGCTGCCGCTGCAGCGACTGCAGGCTCGCCTCCGCCAGCCGCGTCTGCAGCTGGGCCGCCGCGAGCTTCTGCGCCTGCGACTCGCGATGGAAGTCGTAGGCGTGGCTGGCGCCGACCACCGCCCAGTAAGTCATCATCTCCCAGTCGAACTGGAGGAAGAAGAGCTCCTGGAACGAGGACCACCACATCGTGGCGCGCCCGTAGGCGGTGAGGATCGGCGTGCGCAGCGATACCGTGAACAGGGCGTGCAGCGCGGTGACGGCGAGCACCGCGGGGATGTGCGCCAGGACCGACCGGCGCCACGTGTGGCGATCGAAGCGGAACCGCCGCGCCATCCACAGCATGACGGGGACGAGCAGCGCCCACGAATACCAGTAGGTGACGTTCAGGATTAGGAGCATCGGGAAGGACGGATCCCGCTCGGTAAACAGGGAGACGTAGTTGTAGGCCTGGAACGTCGAGAAAATGCCGAGCGCGGTGGCGACGCCGACAATCAGCTTCGGGCTGACTCTGAACAGACCGGACCCCACGATCCGACTATCACGGGTGGGCGGCGGAGGCGTCAAGGCGACTCGTCCCGCGGCGGGCGCGACTCGTCACAAGTTCAAACGGTAAAGTCCCAGGTGGACAATCGGTTTTCACATGCCCGTCATCCGTATTGAGGACGCCGCCGACCCCCGGCTGCACGACTACAAGGGCGTACTGGAGCCGGAACTGGCCGCGCGCAACGGCATATTCATCGCCGAGGGGCGGCTGGTGGTGCGGCGCCTGCTCGCGGAAAGCCGCCTGACGCCGCGGTCGGTGCTCGTGACGGACGCGCCGCTCGCGGCGCTCACTGATGTCCTCGACCGACGTCCGGCGCTGCCGGTCTTCGTCGTACCGCAACCGGTGATGAACGCCGTAACCGGATTCAACATTCACCGGGGATGCCTGGCCATTGGCGAACGGCCAACGCCGCGCCCTTGGCGGGAGCTCATTCAACTCCCAACTCCCAAATCCGAACTCCCAGGCCCCGTCGTCGTGGTGCTCGAGCGCGTCGCGAACGCCGACAACGTCGGCGGCGTGTTTCGGAGCGCCGCGGCGTTTGGCGCGCTCGCGGTTCTGATCGATCCGGCCTCGACCGATCCGCTCTACCGGAAGGCGATTCGGACGTCGATGGGCGCCTCGCTGCAGGTGCCATTCGCGCGAGCGGATCCATGGCCTGCTGCGCTGATCCACCTGCGTGATTCCGGATTTGCCGTGATTGCGATGACTCCAGCGCCCGGCACGCGGCCGCTGCGCGATGTTGCGGATGCTGTCGCCGGGCGGCCGGCCGCAATCGCACTCGGCCACGAAGGAGACGGACTCACCACCGGCGCGCTGGCGGCGTGCGAGTTCCACGCGCGGATTCCGCTCGGCAGCGGCGTGGATTCGCTGAACGTCGCCACCGCCGCGGCGATAGCGCTGTACGAATTCAGGCGGACCTGAAGGTCCGCCTCCACTTTCAACTTTACTTTTTACTTCCAACTTCTTACTTCTTACTTATGTTTGACCTCGTCGGCGTTGGCGCCAACTCGGTGGACTACGTCTACCGGCTTCCGGACTTCCCCGCTCCCGAGGGCCCGAAATCCAAGCTCCGCATCAGGCAGCACGCAATCTCGCCCGGCGGCCAGACCGCCACGACGCTGTGTACATGCGCGGCGATGGGGCTGGAACCGACCTATATCGGCGCCGCCGGCAACGACGACAACGGCGAGCTGATCCGCGACGAGCTGACCAATCGCAGCGTCGACGTGTCGCATCTGGCCATCCGTGATACGGACAACGCATTCGCCGTCATTCTGCTGAACGAAAAGCAGGGCGAACGTGTCGTCTTGTGGCACCGTAAGAGCGAGCTCGACCTGGAGCCGGAGGAGATCGATCCGGACGCGATCAGCGGCGCGAGACTGGTCCACGTCGATGACGTGGATGAGAGCGCGGCGATCCTGGCGGCGTCGCTGGCCCGGGCGTCAGGCATTCCCGTCACCAGCGACATCGAGCGCGTCGGCGTGCGCACCAGGGAGCTGCTCTCGTTCGTCACGATTCCGATTTTCGCGGAGCACGTGCTCGAGGCGTTGACCGGTGAAAAGGACTTCGAACAGGGGCTGCGTGCGGTGAAAGAGCCGCACCATGACATGGTGTGCGTGACGCTGGGGGCGCGCGGCGCCCTGATGCTCGCCGGCGATCGGCTCTACCGTGTCGCCGGCATTCCGGTGGATGTGGTCGACAGCACCGGGGCCGGCGACGTGTTCCGCGGCGCGTTCATCGCGGCGCTGCTCCGCGGCGACGGGCCGCAGGACATCCTGCGATTCGCCAACCTCGCAGCGGCGCTCAGCTGCACACGGCCCGGCGCCATCGGCGGCATTCCGGCACTCGCGGAGATCCAGGCGCTATTCTGAAACCACGACGACACGACGAGCACGACATTCTCTTTGGCAGGGCCACGAATACGATAGGTTTCGTGACCGTCGTGACCGTCGTGGTTTTATTTCTTCAACAGTAGAAAGCCAAGTGGCGGCACGGTCAGCGAGATCGATTGATCGAAGCCGTGGGCCGGGGTCGCCTCGGTATGGACGCCGCCGCCGTTGCCCATGTTGCTGCCGCCGTAGCGCTCGCTGTCGCTGTTGAGCAGCTCGCGATACCAGCCCCATTCAGGCACGCCGATGCGGTAGGCCGGCCGCGGCACCGGCGTGAAGTTCGCGATCATCACGGTGAAATCCTGCGGGTCGCGGCCGCGGCGGATCATCGAGATGACGCTGTTCTCGTTGTCCTGGCAGTCGATCCAGCGGAATCCTGATCCCTCGAAGTCGATCTGGTGCAGCGACGGCTCGCGCTGGTAGATGTGGTTCAGGTCCTGCACCCAGCGCCGCAGCGCCTCGTGCATCTCCTCGCCGAGCAGGTGCCAGTCGAGGCTGGCATCGTAGTTCCACTCCCGCCACTGGCCGAATTCAGCGCCCATGAAGATCAGCTTCTTGCCGGGATGTCCGTACATGTAGCCGTACAGCGCGCGCAGCGTGGCGTGCTTCTGCCACACGTCGCCTGGCATCTTCGACAGCATCGAGCCCTTGCCGTGGACGACTTCGTCGTGCGAGAACGGCAGGATGAAGTTCTCGGTGAACGCATACAGCATCGAGAACGTGATCTGCCCGTGGTGCCAGCGCCGATGGACGGGATCCTCGTGCATGTACTGGAGCATGTCGTGCATCCAGCCCATGTTCCACTTGTAGCTGAAGCCGAGACCGCCGACATACACCGGACGGCTCACCGCCGGCCACGCTGTGGATTCCTCGGCAATCGTCATCGTGCCCGGCACGCGGCCGTGCGTCAGCGTGTTGAGCTGCTGCAGAAACGCCACCGCCTCGAGGTTCTCGCGCCCGCCGTACTGATTGGGAATCCACTCGGTCCGGGAGTAATCGAGATAGAGCATCGACGCAACCGCGTCGACACGGAGGCCGTCGATGTGAAATTCCTCCAGCCAGAACAGCGCATTGCTGAACAGGAAGCTGCGGACTTCGTTGCGGCCGTAATTGAAGATCAGCGTGCCCCAGTCCTGGTGCTCGCCCTTCCGTGGATCCGCGTGCTCGTAGAGCGCCGTGCCGTCGAATTCGGCGAGGCCGTGCCGATCCTTCGGAAAGTGCCCGGGCACCCAGTCGAGAATGACGCCGATGCCGTGCCGGTGGCACTCGTCGACGAAGAACCGGAAATCGTCGGGCGTCCCGAAGCGGCTCGTTGGGGCGAAGAACCCGATGACCTGGTAGCCCCATGAGCCGGAAAACGGGTGCTCCATGATCGGCATCAGCTCGATGTGGGTGAAGCCCATCTCGCGGACGTACGGCACCAGCGACGCGGCGAGCTCGCGGTAGGTCTGATAGCGATTGCCTTCCTCTGGCACCCGGCGCCACGACCCGGGGTGCACCTCGTAGACCGCCATCGGCCGCTCGCGCCAGGTATCGTGCGAGGCGCGGTCGGTCAGCCAGTCCTGATCCCGCCACTCATACCGGCTGTCGGTCCAGATGATCGACGCCGTGTTCGGCGGCACCTCGAAGCGGCGCGCGTAGGGATCCGCCTTGTGAAGCAGGTGCCCCGCCGTGGTGCGGACCTCGAACTTGTAGCAGTCGCCGTCGGTGAGATCGGGTACGAAAATCTCCCACACTCCCGACGGCACCAGGCGCCGCATCACGTGCGCGCGCCCGTCCCAGTGATTGAAGTCGCCGATGACGCTGACGCGCTGCGCGTTGGGCGCCCACACCGCGAAGTGCACGCCGGTAACGCTGCCGATCGACAGGCGATGGGCGCCAAGCTTCTCCCAGGCCCGGTAATGGGTCCCTTCGCCGAACAGGTGCAGATCGAAGTCGGTGAGGACCTGGCCGAACTGGTAGGGATCGATGACGTCGCGGGTGACCCCGCCCTCGCGCACGCGGAATCGGTAGGCAAAGTCCTCCGGACTGCCCTCGAACGGCAGCGTCGCCTCGAACAGCCCGTCCGGCCTCCGGCGCTGCATGCCGTACACCCGGTCGTCCGTGACCAGCTGCACGTCCGACGCCGCCGGCTGCATCGTCCGGACCAGAAGCGCCGGCTTCCCGTCCACGATGACACGGTGCCTGCCCAGTACCGCAAACGGGTCGTCACTCGTCCCGGCGACGATGGCGTCGACCGCCTCGTCATCGGCAACTCGCATCCCAACGGTCACGTCTTGATGATATCCTTTTGAGCTCACACACTCTTTTTCTGCATCGCGGGAGCAATCGTTGGCCGGAGTCTACGCGCAGTTCGTCACGAGCGAAGGAAACTTCACCGTCCGGCTCTTCGACCAGGAAGCCCCGAAGACGGTCGAGAACTTCGTGGGGCTGGCCGAAGGCACCAAGCAGTGGACGGATCCACGCACGAACCAGAAGGTCACCAAGCCCTACTACGACGGCGTGATCTTCCACCGCGTGATCGACAAGTTCATGATCCAGAGCGGCGACCCGCTGGGTCAGGGGATCGGCGGCCCGGGGTACACCTTTAATGACGAGTTTCATCCGAAGCTCCGTCACGACAAGGCCGGCATCCTCTCGATGGCCAACCGCGGACCGAACACCAACGGCGGACAGTTTTTCATTACGCTGGGGCCGACTCCGCACCTCGACGATCGCCATTCCGTGTTCGGCGAGGTGACCGAAGGCATGGACGTCGTCCGCAAGATCGGGAGCACGGCCACCGGCTCCCAGGATCGCCCCGTCAAGCCCATCGTCATCCAGACGATCAAGATCGAACGGCGCGCGTAACTTCTACCTGCTCGGCCGTTCAAGCTCGGCTACAGGAACCCCTCGCCGTAGTGAATAATTTGCGACGGCATGCAATGTGAGTTGTGTCCGTCCCTGAAATGACCACGACGACGAAAAGAGGAGCCATCCTCGTCATCGAGGATCGCGACGATGTGCGGCAGGGGCTGGCGCAGCTGCTGGAGCTCCACGGATACCTGGTCGCCGACGCGAGCACGGGTGAAGAGGCGCTGGAGCAGTTGACGTCCGACCCGGCAGGCTATGCGCTGGTTCTGCTCGACCTGATGCTTCCCGGAGCGATCAGCGGACGCGACGTCCGGCTGCGACAGCTGTCGGACCCGCAGCTCAGGGCCGTGCCGACGATCGTCGTGTCGGCGGCCGACATCAATCACAGTGAGCGCATGGGACTCGATCCGGACGCGTGGCTCGACAAACCTTACCGGTTCGACGACCTGATGGAATTGATCAAGCGCTACGTCGTCTCCGAACGCAGCGCCCTGCACGCCAGCGATCCGCTCTACTCCACGCCGAGGTGAAGGCGGCGCGCCGCCAGGCGGAAGCGCTCCTCTTCGAGCGGGACGGGGCGCAATAACGACACGCCGATCGCCACGACAAACGACAACGGGATGGTCACCAGTCCAGGATTCCTGAGCGGAAACCAGGCCTCCGTGTTCTTCAGGATGTCGATCTGAATTGTCGGCGACAGCGCGATCAGGATGACGGTCGACAGGGTGCCGATCAGCATGCTCGCCTGCGCCCCGGCCGTCGTCAGGCGGCGCCAGAAAATCGACAGCACGAGCGCCGGAAAATTCGCGCTCGCGGCGATCGCGAACGCCAGGCCCACCATGTAGGCGACGTTCTGCCCCTTGAACGTGATCCCGAGCACGATCGACAGCGCCGCGAGGATAATCGTCGCGGCCTTTGCGACCAGCAACTGCTCGCGCTCGTCGGCATGGCCGCCGCGGAAGACGTTCACCCACAGATCGTGCGAGAGCGTGGCGGCGCCCGAAAGCGTGAGGCCGGCAACCACCGCGAGAATCGTCGCAAACGCGACCGCGGCAATGAAGCCGAGCAGCGGCGTCCCGCCAACGCCCTCCGCGAGCAGCGGCGCCGCCATGTTGCCGCCGGCGTCGAACCCGGTGATCGCCTCGCGGCCGATGATCACCATCGCGCCGAACCCGAGGATGAACGTCAGCAGGTAGAAGAAGCCGATGAACGCGGTGGCGTAGGCGACCGACGTCCGCGCCGTGCGCGCGTCAGGCACGGTGTAGAACCGCATCAGGATGTGGGGCAGACCGGCGGTGCCGAGCATCAGCGCCAGCCCCAGCGACACGGCATCGAGCGGATCCGTGACCAGCCGGCCGGGCGCCAGCACGCTGGCGCCGTATTTCCCGGCCGCCGCTTCGAACAGCGCCAGCGGGTTGAAGCCGAATCGCGCCAGCACCAGCAGCGCAAGGATCGATGCGCCGCCAAGGAGGAGCACCGCCTTCACGATTTGCACCCACGTGGTCGCGATCATCCCGCCGAACAGCACGTATCCCAGCATCACCGCGCCGACGATGACGACGGCAACTTCGTATGGCATGCCGAAGAGGAGCCGAATCAGGTTGCCGGCGCCGACCATCTGCGCGATCAGATAGAACGACACCACCGCCAGCGAGCCGATCGACGCGGCAATGCGCACCGGCGCCTGGCGCAGCCTGAACGCGACAACGTCGGCAAAGGTGTAGCGGCCAAGGTTTCGAAGCGGCTCCGCGATCAAGAACATCACGATCGGCCAGCCGACGAGGAATCCCACCGAGTAGATGAGACCGTCGAAGCCGGACAGCGCCACGAGGCCGGCAATGCCGAGGAAGCTCGCGGCGCTCATGTAGTCGCCGGCCAGGGCGAGTCCGTTCTGCAGCGCCGTGACGCTGCGGCCTGCGGCGTAGAACTGGTCGGTGCTCCGCGTCCGCCGCGACGCCCATACCGTAATGCCGAGCGACAGGGCGATGAAGACCAGGAACCAGCCGATGGTGATCGCGTTGGGCTGTCCGAGCGCCGACGTCATCGCCGCATCCCCGCGATCGCCGTGTCGTAGTGCGCGTTCGCCCAGCGCACGTAGATCCACATCAGGACCCACGCCGTCAGGATCACCAGCGCACCCAGCAACATTCCGAGACTCAGCCCCGGAGCGACCGACGTGCCGAGCAGCGGCTTGTCGAACGCGACGAGCAGGATGAAACCGAAGTACACCACCATCATTGCCACGGTGAGCCCGATAGCTATCCGCCAGCGCGCGGCCGCGAGGGAGTCGACCGAGTCGTGTGTCATGGCGTGCAACTATACAAGCCCCCGGGAGAAAGTCGACAGATCCGAGTGAAAGCTACCGGGTCTGTTCGAGAAACCAACAGGGCGCGCTCGTCGCTTTGAAGCTAAACCACTCATGACACGGGAGTTCCTCCCGCTCAGGCACGGCGGTACGGCGGTTGCGCCTGAGAAAAGGCAGGAGGAACCATGCGCTCGATTCTCTCGCTCACGATCGCGGCGGCACTGGCAATAACCGCATCGGCCTGCGGCGATTCCGCCACCGGACCGAGCGGCGCGCCCGGGTCGCTGACCGTGCTCCTGAAGGACAGCCCGTTCAGCGACGCGAATTCGCTGCTCGTCACGTTCTCGGAGGTCAGCGCACACAAGGCCGAGGGCGAGTGGACGAAGCTGCCGTTCTCGGGCGGCGCGTCGAGCCGTACGTGCGACATCAAGAAGCTCGTGGACGCGCAGGACGTGCTCGGCACGGGGCCGCTCACGCCTGGCCACTACACGATGATCCGGCTCGAGGTCACGAGCGCCGCGTTGTACTTTGAAAACGTGGCGACCGGTCCCGCCTGCGCGCCGACGGTCGCGACGCCGGCGGGCCGAAGCGCGACGGTGGAAGTGCCGTCGGGGATGGTGCGCCTCAATCGCGAGTTCGATCTGACGTCAACGACCGCGACGACAATCCTGCTCGATTTCGATGGTGACAAGTCCGTCCACGAGACCGGCAACGGGAGGTTCATGATGACGCCTGTGATCGGCGTCGTCAGCGTGCAGTAGAGAGCCAGCCCACAAAGGTCGGCGTCACCGGTCTCGGACAAACTTGCTGTCGTCGCCCGACGACACGCTGGCGCGCGGTCACAGCTTCCGCTGAACAATTCGCGCATTTTCCGCGCCTTCGCAACGGCATAACCGTTGCGCAGTGCCGCGGCGCGCCTGTCTAGGGAGAAGTTCTCTTGAGACCGACTCGACCGCTGATCGCGGCCGCCGCAGCGGCGGCGGCGTTCTGGATGCTTTTTCCCGCTGCAGTAATGGCCCAGGGTGTCTGGGGCCCGTATGGATGGTATCCGCCCTTCGGCTACGCGTATGGCCGGCCCTACTCATCGCTCCGGCTGCAGATCTCTCCGCGCGACACGGAAGTCTTCATCGACGGCTACTACGCCGGCATCGTCGACGACTTCGACGGCGTCATGCAGCGCCTCCATGTCGAGGCGGGCGAACACACGATCCAGTTGTTCCTGGCCGGGCACCGTACGGCGGAACAGAAGGTCTACCTGCAGCCGGGCGGCACCTTCCGCATCCGGCACACGATGGAACCGCTCGCCGCGGGCGAAGCGCCGCCCACGCGTCCCACGCCTGCGCCTCGGCCAGCCGCAGCGCCGGCAACCGTCCCTGCCCAACCGCCAGCCACGGAGGCTCCATAACATGCGCCAGATTTCTTTTCTCCGCCTCGCGGCGATCACGCCGCTGCTCCCTGGCTTACTTCTCTGCGGCCTCGCCAGTGCCGCGCATGCGCAGACCGTCCCGCCGCCGCAGCCGCTGATCGTCGAGAAGATCCCCACCGGATTCGTGATGGCGCCCGACTTCAAGGCCACCGAGATTGACGATCGATTCGGTCAGCTCGCCGGCGGGTACGCCGCGCGAGTCACCGACGACGCACTGCTGATTGGAGGCGCCGCCTACTGGCTCGTCAACGGATCGGACGACTTCAGGCTGGCGTATGGCGGCCTACTGCTCGGATGGAACGCCTACCGTACCAGCCACGTGCGATTCGGCGCGCGCGGGCTCGTCGGCGTCGGGTCGGCGACTCTCGGACGGACCTTCGACGGGATCGCACGCGGCGGACCTGAATCGCTGATTCGGTTCGGTCGCGTTCAGGCGACGGCGGCACCGTTCCGCGGCGCTCCGACCCCGTCGGCAATCCGCGTGAGCGTCTCGGACGACTTTTTCGTCTTCGAGCCGCAAGCGAACGTGGCCATCAACCTCACAGACCGGATCGCAGTCACCGGCGCGGCCGGCTATCGCGCCGTCGCCGCCACCGACGGGCTGCGCGATGTGCTCGACGGGCCGACCATCAACCTCGGGCTGCAGTTCGGTTGGTAGATTTGCCGGGTCCGCTTCGCGGAACCCGGCCTACGAGATCCGCGTACGTAGGGCGGGTTCCGCGAAGCGGACCCGCCGCATAATGGCGTCAGGCATGGCCTCGCGCCTTCGTACCTTCGCACCGCCGCACCGCCGCACCGCCGCACCGTTCTTTTTCTTGGTTCTCGTCTCGCTCAGCCTTGCGTGCCGGCGCGAAGCGCCGCCGGTTGAAGCCCAGAACGACGCCGAGATAGCCGTCCCGGTTGCGGCGCAGCCTGCGCGGCGCGGCAGCCTGCGCGCCATCATCCGGACGACCGGCGTGGTGACGCCGGCGGCCGGCGCCGAGTTCATGGCCACCGCGCCGGAGCCGGCGCGCATCGTCGAGATTCCGCCGGCGGAAGGTGACCGCGTGGCGCGGGGCGATGTCCTGGTGCGCTTCGATGTGCCGTCCGCCGCTGCCGAAGCGGCCAGGCACGAAGCGGATATCGCGCGGGCGCAGGCGTTGCTCGAAAGCGCGCGCGTCGCGCAGGCGCGCGCGCGCGAGCTCGTCGAGCGCGGCATCATCTCGCGGCGGGAGATGGAGAACGCGGATCGCGAGCTGGCCGACGCCCAGGCCGACCTCGGGCGCGCCGAGGCGGCGAGGCGAACGTCGGAGGCGGCGGCTGCGCGTGCGATCGTCCGCGCCCCGTTTGCGGGCATCATCGCGCAGCGGCTGCACAACCCGGGGGACGTCGTGCAGGGGATCGCGACCGATCCGATTCTGCGACTGGTCGACCCGGACCGTCTTGAAGTGATGGCGCCGATTCCCGCGGCCGAAGCGCCGCGCGTACTGCCGGGCGCGGCTGCACGCGTGACCTCCGTACCCGAACCAATCCGTCTCATCGTCGCCGCCCGGGC
>Ga0075418_10002735_pt1 | contig 20221 bp, 19 predicted proteins | sample SoiMetdeltSBSDD2_FD_81776 | JGI IMG/M metagenome (GOLD analysis project Ga0075418, IMG submission 81776) | Bulk soil microbial communities from a Populus tree surrounding site in Tennessee, USA - Soil MetaG P. deltoides SBSDD2 | ecosystem: Environmental > Terrestrial > Soil > Tree plantation...
ACGGCTCGTCCGTCGTCTGGCCGCAGATCATCTACGGCGACGGCGGCCAGTCAGGCTTCAACGTCGGCAACTCGACCCTCCGGTTCAACTCGTTCTTCGGGCAGTTCCATGACGCGAACTTCCAGAACGGTGACCCGGAGAAGTGGGTCATCATCGGCGGGCCGATTGCGAGCAGCCCGGAGGGCTCGAACTTCTATGCGCCGATCATCGCCGACCCCAATCCCGCACGCGCAGGGACGATCTTCGAAGGCTCGCAGAGCGTCTGGCGGACGCAGGACTGGGGCGGCAACCAGGCGTTCCTCGAGGCGAACTGCCCCGAGTTCACGACCTCGTCCGCCAATCCGGCCTGCGGTGACTTCGTCCGCATCGGGCCGAGCGGCATCACTGATCTGACGGGGGTCGGTGAGACTCCTGACTATCGAGGCACCACCCGTGCAGGCGGCGCCGTGGCGGCGATCGCCCGCACCACGAGCGACAACGACACGATCTGGATCGCCACGGGCGCGGGCCGCGTCTTCATCTCGCACAACGCGGACGCGGCTGCGGGCTCGGTGACGTGGACGCGGCTGGACAACCTCCCGTCGGCGACAGCCGACCCGGGGAGGGCGATCTCCGGCATCTACGTCGATCCGGCGAACCCGAATCACGCATATATCTCCTACTACGGCTACAACTTCAACACCCCGAACCAGCCGGGTCACATCTTCTCGGTGACCTACAACGGGACGAACGACGCGACGTGGACGAGCCTGGACGGAACGGGCGGCACGGCGTTCCCGGACTTCCCGGCGACCGACGTCGCGTTCGACAGCGTGACCGGCGACCTCTACGTCTCGAATGACTTCGGCGTCATGAGGCGTGCGAGCGGCGGCACGGATTGGACAGCCGCCGGCACGGGCCTGCCGATGGTCGAGGTCAGCGGCCTGTCGATTGCGCCGTCCGCACGGAAGCTCGTCGCGGCGACGCACGGCCGCAGCGCCTGGACGCTGACGCTTCCGTAAGGCCAGACCGAACGGCAACACACGAAGGGCCGCTTCTAGCGGCCCTTCGTCGTTCTAGTACCCGCGGGGTTTCTCGGAATCGCGCTCGAAGTCGACGCCGCCTGCGCCGGCGCCGCTCGCCCACTCCTTCTGGGCCCTGATGTCATCCTTGCGGGACTCGTAGTCCTCTTCGGCTACGTCCCGCTCGGCCTGAGTCATCGAGGCCTCATCTTCGGCGAGCTCGGTGCGATCCTTGTTCCACCAGCCGGTGATGCTCTTCCATAGTCCCATGCGCCAAGGGTATCTGGTCACCGGCTCACGAGCAGGACCGACGCGTCCCGGCGTCCTCTCCGGGAGGTAGCGGCCTGCGGAGCAAGTTCGGAAGATGGACGAGACTAGCTGTGCGGCCGGGCCATCGCCCGGTAATCCAGCGCCTTGTCGAGCGTCTCCTCGTCCACGCCCGCGTCCCGGGCGACCTCGCGCAGCGAGCGGCCTGACGCGACGGCTTCCTTCACGATCTCGGTCGCCTTGTCGTAGCCGATGTACGGATTGAGCGCGGTTGCGGCCGAGAGCGTCAGCTCGGCGTAGCGCTCCGCCTGCTCCACATTCGCCTCGAGCCCGTCGATGCACTTCTCCGCGAACACGCGCGCGGCGGCTCCGAGCAGGTCGATCGACTGCAGCAGGTTACGGGCGATGACGGGGACGAACACATTGAGCTCGAAGTGGCCCTGCATCGCCCCACCGGTGATCGCGGCGTCGTTCCCGATCACCTGCACAGCGACCTGGGTCACGACCTCCGGGATGACCGGGTTGACCTTCCCGGGCATGATCGAGCTTCCCTTCTGGAGCTCCGGCAGGCGCAGCTCGGCGAGGCCGGCGCGCGGGCCCGAGCCCATCAGCCGGATGTCGTTCGCGATCTTCGTCAGCGAAACGGCCACGACCTTGAGCGCGCCCGACGCCTCGACGAGCGCGTCTCGGGCCGCCTGCGACTCGAAAGCGTCCGCGGGCGGCAGGATACGCAGGCCGGTCTCTTCCGAAAGACGGCGCCGCACCTTCGAAGCAAACTCTGGATGAGTGTTGAGGCCGGTGCCGACCGCGGTGCCGCCGAGCGGGACCTGCGCGACGCGCTCGAGCGTCGCCTCGATGCGCGCGATCCCCTGCCGCACCTGCGCCGCGTAGCCGCCGAACTCCTGTCCCAGCGTGACGGGGACCGCATCCATCAGGTGCGTGCGACCGGACTTCACCACATCGGCGAACTCGGTCGCCTTCTCCTCCAGCGACTCGGCCAGCGTGTCGAGTGCGGGGAGGAGCGTGTGCGTCAGCTCGTCCAGGACAGCAAGGTGAACGGCGGTGGGGAAAACGTCGTTGGACGACTGCCCCATGTTCACGTCGTCGTTCGCGTGGATGTCGTCGCCGGCAAGCGCGGCGATGACCTCGTTCGCGTTCATGTTCGAGGACGTCCCCGAGCCGGTCTGGAACACGTCGAGCGGGAACTGGTCGTCCAGTTCGCCCGCCGCGACCCGGTCGCCGGCCGCGGCGATGCGCTCGGCCTTGTCCTCGTCGAGCAGGCCCAGCTCGGCGTTGACGCGTGCCGCGGCGGCCTTGATCCGGCCGAGCCAGCGAGCGACGGGCGCGGGAATCGGCTCGCCCGAGACGGGGAAGTTGTCGATTGCCTTCCGGGTTTCCGGGCCCCAGAGCTCCTGACTTTCTTCCACGCTCACGGTTCGAGTCTAGTCGCGAGCCGACGGGCCAGCGCCCCGTCGCTGAGCACGTCGGTGGAGTCGGCCCACTGGTCAATCGAGCCCGCCAGCGGGAGCGAGCGCAGCCACTCGTCCTCTACTCGGGCGAGGCATGCATCGACGAAGCGCCTCGAGCCCAGGACGCGGAACGGCCGCGTGTAGAAGAGGCGAACGCTCGGCTCCTGCGGCTCGGTCACGCCGAGCGCGTTGTGGCGTCGAGCCACGGCCTCAACCGCCTCAACGAGAGCTTCCTCACGGGCGCGAAGGCCGGTGGCCGCGATCGCGCGCTCGAGCTGGGGCCCGACCTCGGCGGCGGCTTCCAGCGTCGCGAACGCCGAGCCGACCCACTTCGAGTAAGGCGCGTAGCGGCGCTCGAGCAGGAAGCAGAGGCGCATCAGGTCCCAGACGAGTCGCGCGGCGAGGATGCGCGAGCCGAACTCGTCGCCGACCTCCGCGGTCCGCCCCACGAACGGCTCCTCCTGGTCGATCCGCCCCCACTGGCAGGCGATGAGCCAGAGCCAGACGTCGTGCGGGTACCACTCAAGCTTGGCGCGTAAGGGCTCGAGCTCGCCGAGCCCGTCGTGGAAGACCGCGCCCGCGGTAAAGCCGAGCAAGAGCTGCTGCGGCGTCGTCAGCCAGTCGCGAGTCTCCATGCCCACGCGCGGATCGAAGCCGAGATGCTGTTCGACCCAGCGTCCTAGGGACGTCACGTCCACGTGGTGCTCCACCGGCTTGTCGTCCCAGCCGTAGCGGACCGGCCAGCCGCGGAACATCTCGGGCAGCCGGCTGTCGATGTCGAACGGCTCCTCAACGAAGACCTGCAGCTGTGGCCCCCAGCCGTGGTCGGTCGAGCGCTCGGTGTCGAACCCGAGTACGTCCGACCCCCAGCCGAGGCGCGCGGCGGAGTGAGGCATGTCGCCGAGGATCTCGCGGACGACCTCCTCGTAGAAGGCGCGACTGAGCTCGAGGCCCGGAAGGAACTCAGGCACCGACGCGCCTCGCCAGATAGCCCTCGAGCTCCGGAAGCGGATCGGTCACGCCGAGCTGGTGGAACCACCCCCACAGCTCGAGGAGGTGGTCGACGACATAGAGGTCGAAGGCTTCCCGCCAGTCGTCGCGCAGCGGCCCGTAGCCCTGGATCAGCGCCGCGAGCGTGTCGTCGCTGCGGCCGTCCGAGAAGGCCCAGGACTTTGCGAGATCGAGGATCGGGTCGGCGGCAACGGCGTTCTCCCAGTCGAGGAGGCCAGAGATGTGCCCGTTCTCGACGAGTACGTTCGCGTCGTGCGCGTCGTTGTGACAGAGGGCGGCCGTTTCGCATCCTTCGAATGCCGCCTCGCGCTGGACGAAGTACCGCTCCAGCGAATCGCGCAGATCGGGTGGACCGCTCCGCACCTTCCGGTCGATGCGGCGCCGCATGAACTCGAGGTTCGTGGGAACCGGGCTCGTCACGCGGGTCTCGATGTAGCCGAAGCTGTCGAATGTGATCGCGTGCAGCTCACGCAGGAGCGCACCGAGCTGCCGACTGACAGTGACGGGGTCGCCGTCGGTGAATCGCGCGGGCCGGCCGGGCGCTCGTGTCATCACGAGGATCCCCGGGGTCGTGTAGACGATCTGCGGCACCGGCACGCAGCCTGAGACGAGCTCGAGCAGGAAGACCTCCTTGTCCCGCTTCCAGCTCAGCTCGCCGCGGTAGACCTTGAGCACGAGCCGGCGGCCGTCGGCGGTCTCCAATGCGTAGTTGGCGTGGACTTCGCCGCCGTCCAGCGGCGAGAGGCCGACGAGGTCGAGATCAGGAAGAAGCTGCCGGGCAGCTTTCAGATCCACTAGTCAGTCGAGTACTTCGGCTGGACCTTCTCGCCGCGGATCTGCGCGATCGCGTTGTTCGCCGCGATCGCGGCCTCACCCATCCCGATCGTGATCAGGGTGATCTTCCCCGGGTAGCCTGCGACATCTCCCGCGGCGTAGACGCGCTGAAGGTTGGTCTCACACGTCGTCGGATCGATCTTGATCTGCCGCTTTCCTTCCAGCTCGAGCCCCCACTCGGCGATAGCGCCGAGATGGGAATGGAAGCCGAGCAGCGTGATCAGGGCATCGCAGTCGATCCGCTCCACCTCGCTGGTCGCCGTGTTCTCGACCGTAACCGCCTGGATCTGGCCGTCGCCGTGGATCTCGCGCACCTCGTACGGCGTGAGGATGCGAACCCGCCCCTTCTCCTCCAGCTCGCGCGCCTCGTTCAACGACGACTCGAGCGCGCGAAAGCGGTCGCGCCGGTGGATGAGGGCGATCGGATGTGCAGCGGTGTCCTGGAGGCCGAGCGTCCAGTCCAGCGCGGAGTCGCCGCCGCCGATGATGATGCAACGCGCGTCTCGGAAGACCTCCTTCTCGCGCACGAAGTAGTGGAGGCCGCGGCCCTCCCAGTCGTCAATCCCGTCGATGACGAGCTTGCGCGGCTCGAAGGCGCCGTGACCGGCCGTGATGATCAGCGCGCGCGAGAGATACGGGCCCCCCTTGTTGGTCGAGACCGAGAAGAGCTCCTCACCGTTCTGGTTGATCCGCTCGAGCGTCTGCACCTCCTCGCCGAGATGCACCACGGCGTCGTACTGGAGGCCTTGCTCGGCGCAGCGATCGACCAGATCCTGCGCCAGGATCTTCGGATAGCCGGCGACGTCGTAGACGTGCTTCTCGGGATAGACGGCCGCGACCTGTCCACCCAGCTGCTCCAGACTTTCGATGATGCGGACGGAGGCGTCGCGATGGCCTGCGTAGTACGCGGCCGCGAGACCACTCGGGCCGGCGCCGAGAATGGTGATGTCGACGACGGAATTCTCGCTCAACGAGAGCGAGTCTAGTGCGCGCAGCCGGAGCCGCAGCCGCCGGCGGTGTCGGCGGGCGCTTCGCCCTCCTCCACCTGGAATGAATGTCCGCAACCGCAGGAAGCGGTGACGTTCGGGTTCTCGATCTTGAAGCCGGACTCCTGCAGGCCGTTCAGAAAGTCGATCGTCGCACCCTGGAGGTACGGAGCGCTGTACGGATCGACCACGACCTCGACGCCGTGCAAGCTCAGCTCCAAGTCACCGTCTTGCGCGCCGCGGTCGAAGCCGAGCGCATACTCGAAACCGGAACAGCCGCCGCCCTGAACGGCGACACGCAGAACCGCGACCTCGTTCTCCTCGGCCATGAGCTGCTTGATCTTGTCCGCAGCCGCCTCGGTGAGCGAGATCAGGGTCTCGGAACGCTCGATCGTTGCCACGCGGCCATGGTAGCAACGTGCCGTGTCGTCGAATGTCGCTGCGCTCGAGCTCGCAGGCCCCGCCGTATCCGAAGGAGAAGCGTGACCCAGTCCGCTCGTGGCCGGAGTTTGTAACACCCGCTCCTAGCACGGTTGAGCCGTTTCTCGGCTTGTTCGTGCGTGCTCTGCTAACGTCCGATTCGAGGCGGAAAGGAAGGGGTGGAAGTGCTCGGAGCGACGCTGGACAAGTGGCTCCCGTTCCTCATCTACGGGCTGTTCGCGCTGGCGGTCCCCACCTCCCTGATCATGCTTTCGTTCATCCTGGCGACGCGCCCGAGCAGGCGAGTGCGCGCTCGTACGATCCCCTTCGAGTCCGGTGTCTCGACCGGGCCGCTGCCGCAGCAGCGCTTCACGATCAGCTTCTACCTGACGGCGATGCTCTTCATCGTCTTCGACATCGAGATCGTGTTCCTGTACCCGCTGGCGGTCATCCTCAACGAGCTCGCCTGGTTCGGCTTCTCGGAGCTCGCGTTCTTCATCGCCATCCTCGCGCTGGCCTACGTGTACGTCTGGAGGAAAGGGGCACTCGAGTGGCGGTGAACGGGAAGAAGCGGCTGGCCGACTACGGCCTGAAGAGCGAGCGACTCCTCTGGCCGGGCAAAGGGCCGGGCGTCTTCGAGGAGGAGCTCGGCGACCTCGAGAGCCGTCTCGGGCTGACGACGGTGGAGAAGGCGGTCGCCTGGGCACAGGGCTACTCGATCTGGCCGGACACCTTCGGTCTCGCCTGTTGCGCGATCGAGATGATGTCGATCGTCTCCGCGCGCTACGACGTCGCGCGCTTCGGCGCCGAGGTCTTCCGCTCCTCGCCGCGCCAGGCCGATCTGCTGATCGTGTCCGGCCGCGTCGCACACAAGATGGCCACGCCGCTGCGCCAGATCTACGACCAGATGCTCGAGCCCAAGTGGGTGATCGCGATGGGCGCGTGCGCGAGCTCCGGCGGGATGTTCAACAACTACACCGTCCTGCAGGGAGTGGACAAGATCGTCCCGGTGGACATCCACGTGCCCGGGTGCCCGCCGCGCCCGGAGGCGCTCGTCGAGGGCATCGTGCGACTGCAGGAGAAGATCAGGGCGGGCGTGCCTCCCGCATACGAGAGCCGCGGAGGCGCGAGTTGACCTACGAGGGCGTCCCTGGGCTCGTCGAGACAAGGGACGCCTACGGAGAGACGACGCTGATCGTGGATCCGCCGAGACTGCGCGAGGCCTGCTTCCACCTCCGCGACGAGGAGGGCTTCAACTTCCTCGCCGACCTCTCGGCCGCCGACTACCTGGGCTGGCCGCAGTCGACGGACGAGGTCGCCGGGTACAAGGGCTCCGCCGCGGGCCGCAACATCAACGCGCCCGGCTCGTGGGGGCTGGCACGGCTGCCTGATCCACGGCCGACGCGGTTCTGCGTCATCTACCACCTTCTCGCGATCCCCGCCGCGGTTCGTATTCGCGTGCAGGCCTGGATCGACGACGGCGAGCCGGTGCAGAGCGTCGTCCCGGTCTGGCCGACCGCGGACTGGCACGAGCGGGAGGCCTTCGACCTCATGGGCATCGTGTTCGAGGGCCACCCGAACTTACGCCGGATCATCATGGAGGACGACTGGGAGGGCTACCCGCTGCGCAAGGACTACCCGATCGGCGGCGAGCCGGTCCGGTTCTCGGGGGAAGAGTGATGGCCGTCGCTCCCGAGAAGCCCGCGATCTATCGCGGCACGCGCATCCCCTCCCCGATCCCAACCATTCTGCGGGTCGACCCGGCTCTCCGGGAGGACGACGACATCCTCCAGGTCAACTTCGGGCCGAACCATCCTTCCACGCACGGCGTACTGCGCCTGATCGTCGACCTCGACGGCGAGAACGTCGTCGGGCTCGAGGCGGTCGTGGGTTACCTGCACACCGGCTTCGAGAAGACGATGGAGCACAAGACGTGGTGGAAGGCGATCACGTATCCCGAGCGCATCGACTACGTCTCGTTCCAGAACAACGAGCTCGTCTTCGTGCTGGCGCTCGAGAAGCTGCTCGGGCTCGAGATCCCGCCGAAAGCCTCGTGGATGCGGATGCTGCTGTGCGAGCTAAACCGGGTGCACTCGCACCTCGTCTGGCTCGCGACCGCCGCGCTCGAGCTGGGAGCGATCTCGATGTTCTGGTACTGCTTCCGCGAGCGGGAGCGGATCCTCGACCTCTCCGAGCTGGTCGGCGGCTACCGCATGCACACGCGCTACTTCCAGGCGGGCGGCCTCGCCGAGGACATCCCGCGCGGGTTCTTCCCCGAGTGCCGGAAGTTCGTGGAGCGGATGCCCGGCGCGGTTGACGAGTACGAGTCGATCATCGACCGCAATGCGATCTGGCTCGAGCGGACGAAGGGGATCGGTCTGCTGTCCGCGTCCGACGCGATCGCGCTGGGCCAGTCCGGCCCGGTGCTCCGCGGGTCCGGCGTCGACTGGGACCTCCGGCAGAACGAGCCCTACCTCGTGTACGACGAGGTCGACTTCCGCGTCCCGGTCTACTACAACGGCGACGTCTACGACCGCTATCGCGTCCACATGGACGAGATGCGCGAGTCGACCAAGATCGTCGCGCAGGCGCTCGATCGGCTCGAGGACATGGCCGGTGAGCCGTGGATCGTCGACGACCGCAGGGTGGTCCTCCCGCCGCGCCACGAGCTGCACACGTCGATGGAGTCGCTGATCCACCACTTCAAGATCGTCACCGAGGGCTACCGCGTGCCCGAGGGCGAGGTGTACGTCGCCGTGGAGTCCCCGCGCGGCGAGCTCGGCTGCTACGTCGTCTCGGACGGCGGGCCGAAACCGTGGCGCGTGAAGTTCCGCGCGCCCTCGTTGGTGGCGTTGGAGGCCACGGCAACGTGCATGTCCGACGCGCTGGTCGCCGACCTGATCGCAATCGTCGGCTCGCTGGACACGGTCATGGGGGAGGTCGACCGGTGACCTTCTACGACGACGTCCAGGCGATCAAGGCGCAGTATCCGGAGGAGCGCTCCGCCGTCCTCCCGGCGCTGCGCCTCGCGCAGGAACAACACGACGGCTGGCTGCCACCGGAGGCGTTGCGCGAGGTCGCAGAGGCCCTCGACCTCACGCCGGCGGAGGTGCAGGCGGTCGCCTCCTTCTACGACATGCTCCATCTCGAGCCGGTCGGGCGGCATTTAGTGGAGGTGTGCACGAACCTCCCTTGTGCGCTCGTCGGCGCCCAGCAGGTGCTGGAGGCATTCGAGCGGGAGCTCGCCGCTCCGCCCGGCGAGACGAGCGAGGACGGGGAGTTCACGCTGCGCGCCATCGAGTGCGCCGGCGGGTGCGGGACGGCGGTCGTCGTGTCGGTGGACGGCCGCTACATCGAGCCGGTCAAGCCTGGAGACGTCCCGGCCATCGTCGCGGGGGTGCGCAATGGGAATTCATGAGATCACACTCGAGCACGCGGACGAGCGTGACCTGACGCAGCTGGGCGAGTACGAGGCGATCGGCGGCTACAAACCGCTGCGCAAGGCGCGGGGGATGAAGCCCGAGAAGATCGTCGAGGAGCTGATGAACGCGAACCTGCGGGGTCGCGGCGGCGCGGGGTTCCCGATGGGCCGCAAGGCCAGCTTCCTCGCCAAGGGCACGGGCAAGCCGACGTACCTGTGCGTCAACGCCGACGAGTCTGAGCCGGGGACGTTCAAGGACCGCGAGATCATGGTCAAGAACCCACACAGGCTGATCGAGGGCTGCCTCATCACCGCGCACGGGATCGAGTCGAAGAGCGTCTTCATCTACCTCCGCGGCGAATACCTGGACGTCTTCGAAGTGCTGCAGGCCGCTCTGGAAGAGGTGCGCGAGGCCGGCATCCTCGAGGACGTAACCGTCGTCGTGCATCGCGGGGCGGGCGCGTATATCTGCGGTGAGGAGTCCGCGCTGCTCGAGTCGCTCGAGGGCAAGCGCGGGCAGCCGCGGTCGCGGCCTCCCTTTCCCGCCGTGAGCGGCCTGTACGGCTCGCCGACGCTCATCAACAACGTCCAGACGATTGCCACGGTCCCACCGATCGTCCAGCACGGCGCCGAGTGGTACGCCTCGATCGGGCCGGAGACCTCCCCCGGCACCGTCGTCTTCTCGCTGTCTGGAAACATCGTTAACCCCGGGAACTACGAGCTGGAGCTGGGCACACCGCTGCGCCAGCTGATCTATGACATCGGCGGCGGCATTCCGGACGGGCGCGAGCTCAAGGGGATCATCCCGGGCGGCTCGTCCACGACGATCATGACGCCCGACCTGCTGGATACGCCGCTCGACTACAACTCGGTCGCGGAGGTCGGGTCGCAGTTCGGCTCCGCGGCGCTGATCGTGGTCGACGACCGCGCCTGCATGGTGCAGATGGCGCTGCGGTCGACGCAGTTCTACATGCACGAGTCGTGCGGGAAGTGCACGCCGTGCCGGGAGGGGACGCGCTGGATGGTGGAGATCCTCCGTGCGCTGGAGGAGGGCCGTGCCGATCAGGCGCAGCTCGACCTGCTGGTGAACGTTGCCGACCGGATCCTCGGGCGCTGCCTGTGCGCGCTGGGCGATTTCGCGGCCGGACCGGTGCTGGAGTACGTGCGGGCATACCGCGACGAGTTCCAGCGGCACATCGACGAGGGCGGCTGTCCCTTCGGCGGCGAGTCTTCCCTCGAGGGCGTCTTCGCACCCGTCGAGCAGCACCACTATCACCCGACCGCCGAGGTGCCATCGTGACTCGCGACGAAGTCGTGCCACTTCTGAGGCGGTGCCAGGCGCCCCTGAGGGTGGTTGAGGGTTGAGCGCGCCCGAGCTCGTAACCGTCACGATCGACGACCGCGAGGTTCGGGTTCCGGCCGGCCTCGGAATCGTCGAAACGGCGCTGGAGGCGGGAATCGAGATCCCGATCTTCTGCTATGAGCCGCGCCTCGGCGCGCCGATCGGCGCTTGCCGCATGTGCCTGTGCGAGGTGGAGGGGATGCCGAAGCCGATGGCCGCCTGCACGATGGCGGCGCAAGACGGGATGGTCATCCACACCGCGCAGACCTCCGCCAAGGCTGCCGAATCGCAGCACGCGGTGCTGGAGTTCATCCTCGTCAACCACCCGCTCGACTGCCCCGTCTGCGACAAGGGCGGAGAGTGCCCGCTCCAGGACCTCACCTTCCGCTACGGCCCTGGACACACCCGCATGACGTTCCCCAAGCGCACGTTCGACAAGCCGATTCCGATCAGTCCCCTGATCGCCCTCGACCGCGAGCGCTGCATCCTCTGCTACCGCTGCACGCGCTTTTCGGAAGAGGTGGCGGAGGACGGACAGCTGGTCGCGACCAACCGGGGCGCGCAGTCGATGATCTCTACGTTCGAGGACGAGGCGTATCGCGCTCCGTTGTCCGGAAACGTGATCGAGCTCTGCCCCGTCGGCGCCCTCACCTCCACCCAGTACCGCTTCGAGGGACGCCCGTGGGAGATCCAGAACGTGCCCTCTGTCTGCGGCCTCTGCCCAGTGGGCTGCAACATTGCCGCGACCACGCGCGAGGGGAAGGTCAAGCGGATCCTCTCCCGCATACACCCGGAGGTGGACGAGGGCTGGCTATGCGACAAGGGCCGGTTCGCCTATCCGCACCTGTACGCGCGCGACCGCATCCGCGATCCGCTCCTGCGTGTGCGCCGGAGGGGGTACGAGGAGATCTCCTGGGACGACGCTCTCGACCGCGCGTCCGAGCTGCTGCGGAGGGCGGACGGACGGATCGTGACGACGCTCTCCGGTTCGGAGACGGTCGAGATCGCCTACGCGCTCGGAAAGCTGATGCGCTCGGGGCTGGGAGCACATACGGCGATGCTTCCCGAGGAGACGAGCGACGCCCTCGACCCGTTCCGCCTGCCACTCTCGGCGATCCGAGACGCCGAGATCGTGGTCGTCCTCGGTGACGAGGCCGTGTCGGAGCGAGCGCCCATCGTGGACCTCTGGATCAAGGCGGCGCGCCGAAACGGCGCCGAGGTCGTCAGCGTCGGTCCCGACGGGGACGTCCAGGCGGCGCCCGGCGCGGCCTCGGATGCGGTGCGGGCCGACGAGGGGCTGTTGGGACGACTGCGCAACAGTGACCGCGCGATACTCATCTGGTCGGGCAGCGGTGGCCACGGCGGCGTCACCCTCGCGGCCCTGGCAACGGATGTCGGTATGGCCGGCAAGGACGGCTCAGGGGCTTTCCATCTGCCCTCCGCGCCGAACGCGCGGGGCGTCGCCGACGCGTGGTCGTGCTCGGCCGACGAGACGGCTCCCAACCCGCAGCCGATAAAGCTGCTCGTCGTCTCCGGCGACGAGGCCGCTGCCGACCCGAACGTCCGCAAGCTGGCCGAGCGCGCGGAGTCGGTGCTCGCGATCAGCATGTTCGAAGGGCTCACCCGCGGCTGGGCCAACCTCGTCCTCCCGGGAACGAGCTACCTCGAGCGCGACGGGACGTACGTCAACCTGGAGGGAAGAATCCAACGGCTCCGCCGCACCGTCATCCCGCCCGCGCCAGACGAGCTCGCCTGGCTCGCGAAGCTGGCTGAGCGCTTCGGCGTGGAGCTGTCGCCGTACCCCACCGAGGTCTTCGCCGAGATCTCAGCGCGCGCCTTCGGCCGGATGTCCTTCGGCGCCGTCGGCGAGCGCGCTGAGCTGCCGCCGCGGCGCGAAACCGTCGATGGCGCGGCGAGTGCGCCGGCGGCCGATACCAAGACGGCCGGCGGCGGGCCGCTGCGACTCGTCCGCTACCGCGCGCTCTTCTCCGGCCCGGCCGTGGAGCGGGTCCACGAGCTCCAGTTCCAGCGTCCCGAGCCGGAAATCGAGCTGTCCGCGGAGGACGCTTCCTCGCGCGGAATCGCGAGCGGCGAGACCGTGAGGGTGAGCTCCAACGGCACCTCCGTCGAGCTGCGCGCCCGGGTCAGCAAGAAGCTGCGCGCCGGCGTCGCCCGTGCACCCGAAGAGCACGTCGCCGACCTGCAGGCTGGCATCGAGGTGTCGCGCGCATGATTTCATGCGCCTCCCTCGGACGCCGCTGGCCAGGGAGGCCAGCCGGCGGCGCGCAGGACAGTATCTTCAATACGGCCAAGCGACCCCGGCGCAGCATCCTGCCGCCAGCGGCGTCAGGCGTCGGCAGAGCCGGGCTTCGCCCGGCCGAAGCCGACGACGGCGAGGAGACCGCATGAGTCCCGAGCCCTGGTGGATTTCGCTTATCAAGGCGATCCTGATCATCAACCTGGTCATGGTCGCCTTCGCGTACATGACCTGGCTCGAGCGCAAGGTCCTCGGGCGGATGCAGGAGCGCTACGGGCCGAACCGCGCGGGCCCGTTCGGCCTCCTTCAGCCCATCGCCGACCTCGTCAAGCTGCTGCGCAAGGAACACTTCTACCCGGCGGCCGCCATCGACATCCTCTACATCGGGATGCCGGCCCTGGCCGGCTTCACCGCACTGGCCTCGTTCGCCGTGATTCCGTGGGGCCCCGGCTGGGACATCGGCGGCTACTTCGTCGGCGGCTGGATCATCGACGTGCCGATCGCGCTGATCCTGCTCTTCGCGCTCGGCTCGCTCGGAATCTACGCCTTCATGGTCGGCGGCTGGGCGAGCGAGTCGAAGTACTCGCTGCTCGGGTCGATGCGGACGTGCGCGCAGATGGTCTCGTACGAGGTCGCGCTCGCCCTGTCCGTACTCGGCGTCGTGATGATGGGACAGTCGCTCTCGCTGGTGGACATCGTCCACAAGCAGCAGGAGACAGGCTGGTTCATCGGGCCGCAGTTCATCGGCCTGCTCGTCTTCTTCATCGCCGGGATCGCAGAGACGAACCGGCCGCCGTTTGACCTCCCGGAGGCCGAAACGGAGCTCGTCGCCGGGTATCACACCGAGTACAGCGGCATGCGCTTCGGCCTGTTCTCGACGGCCGAGTACATCAACATGATCACGCTCTCCGGGCTAGCAGTGACGCTTTTCCTCGGCGGCTGGGACGGGCCCTGGGACCTCGGCCCCCTGTGGTTCATTCTCAAGCTCGGCGCCTTCCTCTTCGTCTTCATCTGGCTGCGGGCGACGCTTCCACGACTGCGGTATGACCAGCTGATGCGCTTCGGCTGGAAGGTGCTCCTGCCGGTGGCGACGATCAACGCTGTGATCACGGCCGTGCTGGTGGTGGCCGTATGAGCCCGCAGCCCGTCGAGACGCTCAAGGGCTTCGCGGTCACGTTCCGGAAGATCTTCGGCAAGCCGATCACGCAGCAGTACCCCGAGTACAAGCGTCCGCTCTACCCGCGCTTCCGCGGCCGGCATCGCCTCTGGCGGCACGAGAACGGGCTGGAAAAGTGCGTCGGCTGCTCGCTGTGCGCCGCCGCCTGTCCGGCCGATTGCATCCGCGTGGTCGCGGCTGAGAACACCCCCGTTAATCGCGTCTCGGCCGGCGAGCGCTACGCCCGCATCTACGAGATCAACCTCTCGCGCTGCATCTTCTGCGGCTACTGCGAGCTCGCCTGCCCGTTCGACGCGATCACGCTGGAGCACGAGTTCGAGCTCTCCGAGTACTCCCGCGACGACCTGATCTACACGAAGGACATGCTGCTGGCCGAGCCGATCAAGCGCGTCCCGGTGGCCGACCGCGACCTCTACGACACACCGACCCCGTACTACAAGGAAGCCTCCTAGTGGGCAACTTCCTCGTCTGGGCGGTGTGGGTCGTGGCCGCCTTCGCGTGCCTCGGGTCGGGAATCGCCGTCATCACCTTCTCGAACCCGTTCTATTCGGCGCTTGCGCTGATCGGGAACCTCGGATCGCTCGCCGTCCTCTACCTGCTGCTCTCGGCCGAATTCGTCGCAGCGGCGCAGGTGCTGATCTACGCGGGCGCGGTGATGGTCATGTTCCTGTTCGTGATCGCGTACCTGGGAGGGCGCGCAGACGCCCCCTGGGCGGGAGGGCCGAGCTGGCAGACGGTCGGCGCCGTCGCCGCGGCGGGTGCGCTCCTCGTCGAGATCATCCTCGCCATCGGGCTGAAGGCGGGCGGAAGCCTCTCGCGCGCGAACATCTCCGAAGCATTCGGCAGTCCGGCAGCGATCGGAAAGGCCTTCCTGACCGACCACCTCCTGGCCTTCGAGATCACCTCCATCGTCCTGCTCGTCGCCGCGATCGGCGGGGTCGTCCTAGGCTCATACGCACGGCGGAGACATTGGGGAGCGGCGAAGCCGCCTGTCGGCGACAGTCGACCGGTCGAGTCGGTCCACGGAGTGCCCCCGGCAGATCGGAGCGCGCTGTGAAGGGCCCGGACATCGCCGCCTACCTGGTCATCGCCGCCGTGCTGTTCGTCACCGGAGCGGCCGGCGTGCTCATCCGCCGCAGCCCGCTGATCATCCTCCTCTCGCTCGAGATCATGCTGAACGGCGGGAACCTCGCACTGATCGCGATGGCACGTCACCAGGGCGGCCTGGGCGGGCAGATCTTCGCGCTCGCGGTCATGGCCGTCGCCGCCTCTGAGGTCGTGGTCGGCCTCGGCCTGATCGTCGCCATGGCGCGCCGTCACCTCGAACTCGACGTCGACAAGCTCAGCACCCTCCGAGGGTAGATGACGGCCCCCGCCTGCCCATCTCACACTCGCCGGTGGGCTGCAAAGCTGCGCCAGGCTTCGTCCTCGGTCGCGCCCGTAGCCTACGGCTACGAGCGCTCCTTGCGTCCTAGCCTGACGCGCTTTTCGCGGCCGGCGAGCGTGATCCGGACAGGCGGTGACCGTTGATCCAGGCTTCCTGGATCTGCCTCGGGAGTCCGCTGGCGGCGGCGGTCGCGATCACGCTCCTGGCTCACCGCCTGACCCGGCGAGGGGCCGCCTACCTCGCGTCCGGGTCCGTCCTCGTCTCGTTCATCGCCGCGGTGGTCGCGTTCGCGGGCCTCCTGGGCGAGAGCCCGGAGGCGCGCTCCCACGTCTCGACGGGATGGGAGTGGCTCACGGCCGGCAACTTCCACGTCGGGCTGTCGATCCTGCTCGACCCCCTCTCGGTGTTCATGATGCTCATCGTTTCCGGCGTCGGCTTCCTGATCGTCGCCTATTCGATCGGGTACATGGACGGGGAGGACGAGGAGCGGCGCTACTTCGCGTACATGGCGCTGTTCGTCTTCTCGATGCTGCTGCTCGTCCAGTCGGGCAACTTGCTGATCCTGCTGGCCGGCTGGGGCCTGGTCGGTCTCTCGTCCTACCTGCTCATCGGCTTCTGGCACGACCGGCCGAGTGCGATCGCCGCGGCGAAGAAGGCGTTCATTATGAACGCGTTCGGCGACGCGACCTTCGCCGTCGCGCTCTTCCTGCTCATCCAGCACACGGGGACGCTCGACTACGCCCTCTCGTTCACGGGCATGCAAGGTGCGAGCTCGACGGTCGCCAACCTGGTGGCCCTGGGCCTGCTCGGCGGAGCCGTGGCGAAGTCCGCCCAGCTGCCGCTCCACACGTGGTTGCCCGACGCGATGGAGGGCCCGACGCCGGTCAGCGCCCTCATCCACGCCGCAACCATGGTCACGGCGGGGGTCTTCCTGATCGTGCGCACGGCGCCGCTGTTCGAGCTCGCTCCGGTCGTCCAGGACCTTGCGGCCGGCCTGGGCGCGGCGACGCTCCTCATGGCCGGTGTGGTCGCGCTCGTCCAGACCGACATCAAGCGCGTCATCGCCTACTCGACGATGTCGCAGATCGGCTACATGTTCGTCGGCGTCGGGATCGGGGCGTACGCGAACGGGATGTTCCACCTGATGACGCACGCCTTCTTCAAGGCCCTCCTGTTCATGGCCGCCGGCATCGTCATCCACTCGCTTATGGCCGAGCAGGACATGCGGAAGATGGGCGGCTTACGCAAGTACCTGCCGCTCACGTTCATCGCGTTCCTGGCCGGCTCGCTCGCCCTCGTCGGGATCCCGCCGTTCTCCGGCTTCTTCTCCAAGGACTCGCTCCTCGCGGCGGCGCTCTCGGAGGGGTCGTACGGCGCGGTGCTCTGGGTGGCCGGCATCGCCGGCGCGGTGCTCACCGGCATCTACACGTTCCGGATGCTGTTCATGGTTTTCGGCGGCGAGCCGTCAGCTTTCGTGCGGGAGCACTTCCATGCGCTCAAGAAAGACGTCGTCGGGATCTCGATGGGCACGACGGTCGGGGTGCTCGCGGTGCTCGCGACGTTCGGCGGATGGATCCAGTTCGCGCCGTTCTGGACGCCGATCTCGAACTGGCTCGCGCCGGTCGCCGAACCGCTGGTCGAAGCATCGGGCATGCAGGAGCTGGTGTCGAGCCTCGCGGGCGTCGCGGCCGGCGCCACGGGCATCTGCATCGCGTGGCTGATCTACTCGCGTCGTTCCGTACGGGTGCCCAGGTACGCAGCTGTCCAGAACGTCCTCGAGCACAAGTTCTACTTCGACGAGCTCTACAACGCCGTCTTCTACAAACCGGGCGTCGCGCTCGCCCAGGGTCTCGCGTGGCTCATCGAGGCGCCGCTCGTGCTCGGCTCGGTCCGCGAGATCGCCGGCGGAGTCCGCAAGCTCGGCAGCGAGACCAGTCGCATCCAGACCGGCCTCGTCCGGGTGTACGCGCTCGCGATCGCGGCCGGGGTCGCGGTCATGGCAATCGTCTTCGTAGCTGTTAGATGACCCGGCCGGCCGCATCCAACGGTTTCTGGGCGGCTGCAAGCCGTCGCCATGCGTCGTCCTCGGTCGCGCCCGTGCTCTCCAGCACGAGCGCTCCCTGCGTCCTAGCCTGGCTCGCCTTTCGCGCGCCAGAACCTCGTCAATACGACCGGACGGGCCATCGCCGATGACCACCGCGCTGATTGTCGTACCGATCGGAGGCGCGCTCCTTCTGTGGCTGGTGCCGTTCTCGCGTTTCTGGACGGGCTCGATCGCCTTTCTCATCTCGCTGGTCGAGGTAGGGCTATGGATCGACGCTCTCGCCCGCTTCGACTTTTCGCAGGGTCTCCAGTTCGAAGCGCAGCAGACGTGGTTCAGCGACCTGAACGTCTCCTACCACGTCGGCCTGTACGGCTTCTCTCTGTGGCTCGTGGGGCTGACGGTAGTCGTGATGGCATGCGCGGTCGGCTACGCGTTCTGGACGGGACGGGAGCGGGCCCGCGCCTACTTCGGCCTGATGCTGCTGCTGACCGGCGCGGTCGTGGGCGTGTTCGCGTCGTTGGATCTCCTCCTCTTCTACGCGTTCTGGGAGGGGATGCTCATCCCGCTGTACATCCTCGTCGGCGTCTGGGGCGGGCCGGGGCGGCTGGCAGCGACGCTGAAGTTCGTGATCTACACCATGGTCGGCTCGCTGCTCATGCTGGCCTCGATCATCGTCTTCGGCTTGCAGCAGGGGACGTTCGACCTGATCTCGAGTGGGACGTCGTCCAGCATCTGGATCTTCCTCGGGTTCGTCGCCGCCTTCGCGGTCAAGGCCCCGCTCTTCCCGTTACACGGCTGGTTGCCGGACGCCTATCGCGAATCGTCGCCGGAGGTGGCCGGCGTTCTCTCCGGCGTCATCTCGAAGGCGGCCGCGTTCGGGTTCCTCGCCATCGCCATCCGCAAGTTCCCAGGACCGACGGCCGACCTGCGGACGACCATCCTCGTACTGGCGGCGATCGGCCTCGTCTACGGCTCCTTCATCGCGTTCCGCGCGCCCGACTTCCGCGGCGTCGTCGCGTACTCGAGCCTCGCCCAGATGGGATTGATCACTCTCGGCCTGTTCGCGAACAACTCGCTCGGCTTCGACGGCGCGGTGCTGCAGATGATCAACCACGGCCTGATCTCCGCCGCGCTCTTCCTGCTCGCCGGCAGCGTGATCCGGCGGACGACGACCGACGACTTCGCCTTCCTCGGCGGAATGGCGAAGGGGCGTCCGGTGTTGGCGACCGTGCTGATGACGACCGGGATCATTGCGTTGGCCGTGCCGGGCTCGTCGGCGTTCGCGGGCGAGTTCCTCATCCTCGCCGGCGTGTTCCAGGAGGGCTGGGCGTGGGGTGTGATCGGCGCCGGCGCGATCGTGCTCGCTGCCATGTACATGCTGCGGTTGATCTCGGCCGTGTTGCACCGGCAACGGGGTGGCCTCGTCAGCGACGATGCGCTCGACCTGCGTCCCGCAGAGCTCGGCGTGATCGGGCCTCTGGTCGTCTCCCTGCTCGTGCTCTCGGCGTGGCCGGCCGCAATCAGCGGGCACTCCTTCCCCACCGCCGCTCCTTCGCCTGTGCCCGCGGCCGCCCAGGCGGCGAGGGTGCGTTGCACGGAAATCCCAACCCAGCCCCGCACCAACAAGTGCATGACGCTGCCGACGGCTAGATCATCGGTGCAGGGCGTGATGACCCCGTGATCCAGACGCCGACGATCGACTGGGCCGCGCTGTCGCCCGAGCTCGTTCTGCTGGCGGCGGCAGCCATCTCGATGCTGATCGCAGTTCTCGTCCCGAAGTGGGCCGAGAAGGCGACCGCCGCCGCCGTCTGCGCGCTCGGATTCGTGGGAGCGTTCATCGCCGCAGGGGTCCTCTTCGCGCACAGCACGGATGGCCACGGTGTGATCGCCGACGCGATCCAGCGTGACCAGCTCGCCGCGCTCGCGCAGATGATCATCGCGGGAGCGGGCCTACTGGCGGTCGGCGTCGCCTACGCGGGCCGCGGCTCGTGGCGGCACTCCGGCGAGTTCTTCGCGCTGCTGGCCTCGGCGGGCGCCGGGATGATCTTCCTCGTCGCCGCGAGCAACCTGCTCACACTCTTCCTGGGCCTGGAGTGGTTCTCGATCTCGCTGTACATCCTGGCCGCGTTCGACGTGGACGTCGTTGGGTCGCTGGAGGCAGGCCTCAAGTACCTCATCGTCGGGAGCTTCGGCTCAGCCGTCCTGCTATTCGGGTCGGCGCTGGTGTACGGCACGACGGGCCACCTCGACTTCTCGGGCATCGGCGCGACCGGGGAGGCGAGCGACCCCCTCTACATCGCAGGGCTCGCGATGATCATCGCCGGGCTGGGATTCAAGGCATCGGCGGCGCCCTTCCACATGTGGACGCCGGACGTCTACGAGGGCTCGCCGACAGGCGTGACCGCCTTCATGGCCGCCGCAACGAAGACGGCCGCGCTCGTGCTCATGTTGCGCGTCCTCACGACCGCCTTCCCGCAGCGGGCGGAGCTCTGGACGATCGCGATCGCGGTGCTCGCAGTCGCGTCCCTCGCGGTGGGAAACCTCGCCGCGCTCGTCCAGCGCCGCGTCAAACGCATGCTCGCCTATTCCTCCATCTCACATGCCG
>Ga0075418_10002736_pt1 | contig 20217 bp, 14 predicted proteins | sample SoiMetdeltSBSDD2_FD_81776 | JGI IMG/M metagenome (GOLD analysis project Ga0075418, IMG submission 81776) | Bulk soil microbial communities from a Populus tree surrounding site in Tennessee, USA - Soil MetaG P. deltoides SBSDD2 | ecosystem: Environmental > Terrestrial > Soil > Tree plantation...
GGCGTCCGCGACGCGGACGGCCGGGATCCGTTGACGCTCGTGCGTCACATCAACGACGGCATCCACCACGCGTTTGATTACGTGCGCAAGAGCACGGCTGTGAATTCTCCGATCGAGGTCAGCCTCTCTTCCCGCAAAGGCGTCTGCCAGGATTTCGCCCACATCATGACCGCGCTCGTCCGCGCACGTGGTATCCCCTGTCGATACGTGAGTGGCTACCTCTTTCACGACGAGTCCTGTCACGACCGATCCGCCGAAGGCGCAACGCACGCGTGGGTCGAGGCGCTGCTGCCCGAGATCGGGTGGGTCGGCTTCGATCCAACCAACGATCTCATCGCTGGCAGCCGTCACATCCGAACCGCGATCGGCCGCGACTATGCCGACGTGCCGCCGACACTCGGAACGATGAAAGGGCGGACGGAAACGGAGCTGCAGGTCCGCGTCCGCGTCACCCCCTCGCAGGCGTTACTTCCGCCCGATCAAGAGTTTGCCGCCGACGAAGAATGGTCGCTGTTCCTCGAAAGCGACCAGCAGGCGCAGATCCTGTACGAACAACAGTAGCAATAACGTTATCTTCGTAGCGAAGCTCGCACGGATCCCGGATCCGGGATCCCGGAACCGGGATCGCACTTTCGAGTGGCGTCTCGCCTCATGTTTTGATACAAAAACCACGTTTCCAGACCAGTTTTCACGCCGGAGGGCGCCGTATGAACCCGTTCAGATACCGGGCCAGCGTCATTGTTTTCGTCTGCACGGCGGTGGCCGCTGCACCAGCGTTTGCGCAGACCCAAACCAAGCAGGGGCAGGGCGGCAGTGTCGTAAAGGGAGCGGCCGGAACCGAAGGCCGAACCGACGGCGGCAATCTTGAACATTGCGCCGCGCCGATGGCCGCGATGGCTGTCGTCGAACCGCAGGACGCGGTGCTCGTTGCGCTGACGCGGTACAACCTGCGATCGCCCGTTGGCCTGATCCGGTTGATGATTCAGCAGTCCAACTGCTTCATCGTCGTCGAACGCGGCGTCGGCATGTCGAACATGATGCAGGAACGCGCGCTCGCAAGCGGGGGTGAACTGCGCCAGAACTCGAACATGGGCGGCGGCCAGATGGTCGCGGCTGATTTCGTCCTGACGCCAAACGTCGTGTTCTCCGAGAACAATGCCGGCGGCGTTGGCGGGGCGGTCGGTGGATTGTTCGGACACAAAGCGGCTGCCGTGGGTGCGGTCGCGGGCGGCCTGAAGTTCAAGGAAGCGCAGACGAGCATGCTCGTCGCCGATGCGCGGAGCGGCGTGCAGGTTGCCGCGGCGGAAGGTAGCACGAAAAAAGCGGATCTCGGCGCGGGTGGCGCGCTCTTTGGCGGCAGTGCGGGCGGCGCCGTAGGCGGCTACGGCAATACCAACGAGGGCAAGATCATCGCTGCTGCGTTGATGGACAACTACAACAAGGTCGTCACCGTGGTCCGCAACGATCCGGCGCTGCAGCGCAACGTTGGCAGCCTCAAGCAGGAAGCGGCAGCCGGTGGCACGAAGAAGGGGGGCGCCGTATTCGACGAGGGGGACGTGCTCATGCCGAAGATTGCCGGCGTGAAGTTGCTGGCCGAGCCAGCGGACACGGCGAAGGCCCTTGTGACGCTCGGTCGTGCGGATGAAGTCGTCGTGGTCGGCGCCGTGAAGGACGGGTATGTCCACGTTCAGGGCCCCAACGCGAGCGGGTGGGTCAAGGTTGTGTTGATGCAGAAACGGTAAGTGAATGCTGAAAGTGCTGAGTGTTGATTGCTGAATGCTGAATTGGCGACGCTGAGCGTTCGCATTTTCTTCATTCATTCAACAATCAGCAATCAGCAATCAGCATTTTTAGTAGCCACTGATGCATCTTTCCACTCTCGACTGGGTCATCGTCGCAGCCTCGCTCCTGATCTGCTTTGGCCCGGCGCTGTTCTTTGCCGACCGGGCGGGGCGCAACACATCTGAGTTCTTCGCGTCTGGCCGCGCCGTGCCCTGGTGGCTCGCCGGATTGTCGATGGTGGCGACCACGTTCAGTGCCGACACGCCGAACCTTGTGACCGACATCGTGCGGCGCAATGGCGTCGCCGGGAACTGGGTCTGGTGGGCCTTCGTGTTGACCGGCGTCGCGACGGTGTTCTTCTACGCGCGCTTGTGGCGCCGCTCCGGCGTGCTCACCGATCTCGAATTCTACGAACTGCGTTACTCCGGCAAGGCGGCTTCCGCGGTGCGCGGATTCCGCGCTGTGTATCTGGGTCTGTTCTTCAACTGCATGATCATGGCGGCGGTGAATCTTGCGACCTGCAAGATCGCCGGAATCCTTTTTGGTCTCGATCGCTGGCAGACACTCGCGCTCGTCGGCATCCTCAACGTGACATTTGCAGCATTCGCCGGACTCTGGGGCGTTCTCGTCATCGACATGATCCAGTTCTTCATGAAGATGACCGCCGTAATTGCAGCGGCGTATTTCGCTGTCACGTCGGCGCAGGTCGGTGGTCTGCACGCGCTCGTGACGAAGGTTTCGGCAATCCAGGGCCCGGGCGGGGTGAACTATCTCAGTTTCCTCCCTGACTTCACGAGCAACTGGGATCTCGCCGTGGCAGTGTTCATCATGCCAATCGCGGTCCAGTGGTGGGCCGTGTGGTATCCGGGCTCGGAGCCCGGCGGCGGCAGCTATATCGCGCAACGCATGCTGGCGTCGAAGACGGAAAAGGACGCGCTCACCGCCGTACTGTTCTTCAACATCGCCCATTACGTGTTCCGGCCGTGGCCGTGGATCCTCGTGGCCCTGTGTTCGCTGATCGTGTATCCCGAGCTCTCAGACATCCAGCGTGCGTTTCCAAATCTCGAGCCGAGCCTGCTCGGCCACGACATTGCGTATCCGGCGATGCTGACGTTTCTTCCCTCAGGCTTTCTCGGGTTGATGGTTGGCGGCCTGATCGCGGCGAGTTCATCGACCATACTCACGCATCTCAACTGGGGCGCCTCGTACCTCGTGCATGACTTTTACCGGCGCTTCATCAAGACCGACGCCGACGAAGGTCATTACGTGCTGGCCGGTCGCGTCGCAACAGTGGGCATCTTCATCGGGGCGGCGGCGTCGGTGTACTTGCTCGATACCGCGAAGGACGTGTTCGACGTCATTCTGCAGGTGGGTGCCGGTACGGGTTTGTTGTATCTCGTACGCTGGTTCTGGTGGCGCGTGAATGCCTGGTGCGAAATCGTCGCGATGGTGAGTTCGTTCCTCGTCTCGATCGCGCTTCTCGTGCTCAGGACGCAAGGCGTTGTCTTCAGCACACACGTCGCGCTCGTTGTAACCGTGGCGATTACCACGGTCTGCTGGGTAGCGACCGCGTACTTCGGACCAGAAACCGATCGCGCGGTCCTCGTCAACTTCTATCGCGCAGTTCACCCGGCAGGGCCTGGGTGGGAGCCGATTCGAAAACTCGCAGGCGACGCACCGCGATCAGTTGCCGATCGCGACAACATCCCGCTGGCGCTGCTCGGTTGGGTCGCGGGATGCACGGCGATCTGGTCGGCGCTCTTCGCCGAAGGCAGCTATCTTTACGGCCGGATGCCGCAAGCGCTTCTCCTGACCGTCGTCTTCGTCGCATCCAGTCTTGTGCTGACGTTTGTCGTCAAGCGGACGTGGTCGTAATCCGGGATCAGTAGTCCGGGATCCGGGACGGGCCCGCTCGGCGAACGAGCGTCCGCCTACGCCAAGGCTCCGGCGAAATCTCGCCGAAACGCGAAGGCGGAAGCGTGTTGGGGAGTCCGAGGGGCGCCGCCCCTCGGAGTATTAATGCGTCGCCCCGCTCTTCCCCAATTGACCGATCGCAGCCTTCACACCTGTGGCAAGTTTCGCCGCCCCACCGGTGCCGTAATAATGAAGGAAGTACACGGTCGGTGACCCGCCGGTCATGTGATGGTGAATGGCGACGACGTTGATGCCGTTCGATCGGAGGGCCTTGAGCACCGGATTGACTTCCGAGGCGAGCATGGCGACGTCTCCGGCGACCATTGCATCCGCGTCGGAGCCGGCAAAAGCGGCCCACGTATTCAGACCCATGCGCGCGTTGATTTTCGCACCATGGTCGACCAGGTTGATGTCAGGCCGGCCGATCGTGATCTTGTAGACCGGTCCAGTCTGTTCCCCTTCGTGCCCGATGATCTTCGCAAGCGCCGCAGTATCCATAGACGGGACCGCTGGGGCAGGCGCCGCCGGAGGCGTGGAGGGCTTCGGGATCAGCGCCAGCGCGGGCGTCAAGCGCTTGGTGAGATCCGCAGCCGTCCCCATACCGTGCACGTGCATGTAGAAGATTCGCGGTTGTTCCCAGAAGAAGTGATTGTGAAGAGCGGTCACTTCGAGGCCGTTGTCGAGCAGCGCTGACATCACCGGATTCACCTCGTCTTCGGTCAGAACGAGATCACCCATCATCACCTCAGTGCCACCGGTTCCCTTCGTGAGCGCAACCCATCCTCCAAACCCGAAAGGCGTGGGCGCCGCGCGCTGACCGATAACGACTTTCAGGTCACTGCGCGGGATGTTCACCTTGAGGACGCCGTCTTTGAAATCTCCTGTCCTCCCGAGGGCGGTCAGCACGGCCTGGTAATCACCGGGAATTTGCGCGAACGTGCGTGTCGCAGGAGCGATGGATGCGACGAGAAAGAACAATGCGAGAACGATCGACTGTCGGAATGACATCAGACCTCCAAAACTTGATCCTACGCCCGGACCGGCCAGACTACCTCAGCCGCTTCACAAATTTAATGTGTAGTCCTAAGATGCTCGCGTGAATCCAATCCTTTCTGCCGGCGTTGTGATCGGCGTTCTCTGCAGCGCGTGGACATTCATTCTGGGATTCACGGGTTTGTACAAGAGTCCCTCGGCAAACGTGGTCTTCATCAGCGTCGCGATGGCGATCGAGATTGTGGTGCTCATCTGGGGCCTTCGCCGGACGGCCGCGGAGGGGCGTGCTTACGGCGGACAGATTCTTGCCGGGACGATGATGGCGATTGTCGGCGGCGTGATCATCATCGCGTCGTCGCTGCTCTTCACAACCGTTGTGTTTCCGAACTACTTTGCGGAAGTCGAACAGGCATATCGAACCGCTCTGCAAAGCCAGGGCAAGACCGACGCGGAGATAGCGGCAGCCATCCAGGCGAACGCGGCAAGCGCGACACCGATGGCACAAGCCATGAGCGGATTCATCGGCACGCTCGTGACCGGAATCGTAGCCTCGGCGATCATCGGCATTTTCGTGCGTCGACGCGGTTACAATTGAATTGATGAGATGTGTCGCTGCCGCGATGCTTGCTGGGCTCTTGAGTGGCGGCGCCATCGTCGTTGCCGCACAGGATCCCGCGCCGATCGCACCGGTTCCGCCGCTCCCGCCGCCCTTCAGCGAATGGCTGATCGCGTTTCGCGCTGAAGCTGAGGAACGAGGAATTCGTCCAGAAGTTCTCGACCAGGCACTCGACGGCGTTGAACCGGTCGCCCAGATTCTCGAGCGCGATCGCGCCCAGGCGGAGTTCACGTTGAATCTGGAGTCGTACCTCAAGCGCCGGGTGACACCTTCGCTGGTTCGAACCGCCCAGAGGATGTACAACGAGCACCGCTCACTGCTGACGAAAATTGGCGAGAAATACGGCGTCAGTCCGCGCGTTGTGGTTGCCGTCTGGGGTCTTGAATCGAATTTCGGGCGCTTCGCGGGCGTCCGTCCCACAATTCCAACGCTCGCCACACTTGCGTACGACCAGCGCCGCGGCGTGATGTTTCGCAACGAGCTCCTCAGCGCCCTGGAGATTCTCAACCGCGGCGACATCGAACTCGAACAGCTCAAAGGGTCGTGGGCCGGTGCGTTAGGCCAGCCTCAGTTCATGCCGTCCAGTTATCTGCGATATGCCGAAGACTTCGACGGAGATGGCCGTCGAAACATCTGGACATCCGAGCCCGACGTGTTCGCGTCAGTGGCGAACTACCTCAAACAGCGGGGATGGATCCAAGGCGAAAACTGGGGCCGTGAAGTAAAGCTTGTTGGCAAGGCGCGCACCGCAGCCGCGGCCGTGCCGTTGAGGGAAGCGGGATGCCGTGCGGAGCGCGCGATGACCGATCCGATGCCGCTCAAGGCGTGGCGCAAGATGGGCATCACGACGATGGGCGGCGCGCTCGTGCCGGCGATCGCTCGAGAGGCGTCTCTCGTGCGCGCCGGAAAACGCAGTTTTCTCCTCTACACGAACTACGACGCCATTCTCGCGTACAACTGCGCGCACACCTACGCGTTGAGCGTTGCGCTTCTCTCCGATCGTCTGCATTGAAAGCTCATCCATGGTGAGATCGTATACTGTCGGTCCCTGTCGAGATGAGAAACCGTGCTGCCCTCATCCTTCTATTTATCTTTGAAGTGTGTTCCCCGCTGAGGGTGTCGGCGCAACCCCTGCAGACAGCATCCAACACTCCGCAGGATCTCAAGAGACTCAGCATCGAGGAGCTGGCGCAGATCGATGTGACGTCGGTGTCTCGACGATCCGAGCGGCTCTCGGAAACGGCCGCCGCGGTCAGCGTGATCAATGCTGACCAAATCTATCGCAGTGGTCTGACGACGTTACCTGAGGTTCTTCGGCTTGCGGATGCGATTGATGTCGCTCGCGTGAATTCCAGCACGTGGGCAACGAGCCTGCGCGGCTTTGTGACCAATCCTGCGAACAAGCTTCTGGTGTTGAACGACGGCCGGAGTGTTTATTCGCCGCTGACCTCGGGAACGTTCTGGGATGCCGAGGATACTCTCCTCAACGACATCGAGCGAATCGAGGTAATCCGCGGCCCGGGCGGCGCCGTTTGGGGCCCGAACGCCGTGAATGGCGTCGTCAACGTCATCACCAAGAATTCGGCATCGACGATCGGTGACTACGTCTCGGTTGCGGCTGGATCCGACGAACATGTTTACGCAGTCGGGCGGCACGGTGGTGAGATGGGGCGGGGGGCATACCGCATCTTCGGCAAGTATCGACAGCATGGAGCGCAGGTTTTCACCGATACCGGCGCCGACGCCGGCGATCCCGTGCAACTCGGACAGGCGGGGTTCCGCATGGACTCGTCACCAGACGGTTCAGTCACGTGGCTTGTTGAAGGGAGCGCCTATCGTGGCACGAACGGTTTTTCCGATCGTCCGGACGGCGACATCGCGGGCGGCCACGTGCTCGGGCGTTGGAACCGAGCCTTCTCGGATTCGAGCGAGTTCCAGGCGCAGTTCTACTACGACGGCAGCTATCGCAAGGTCCCGTTGCAATTCACGGAGAGGAGGCACACGTTTGATCTCGATGTGCAGCAACGCCTGCAGACCGGGCGACACGATTTCGTGTTCGGCGGTGAGATGCGATTTTCGCGCGGGAACGATGTCGGAATTGCCGGGTTCTTCTTCGACCCGGAAGTTCGGACGAACTCGCTTCTGAGCGCCATGGTCCAGGACGAAATCACGGTTCGAACCAATCGCGTATTCGTGACGGTTGGATCTAGGTTCGATCGGAATGATTACACCGGGGTTGAAGTGCAACCAACCGTTCGCGCCCGATGGTCGATCGATCCGCGGCAGACGATCTGGGGCGCGGTCTCGCGATCGGTTCGACTCCCGACGCGGCTGGATACCGACTTGCGGGTCACCGGTCCGGTGACACTGCTGGGTTCAGAAGACTTCGAGTCGGAAGAAGTCGTGGCATATGAGGCGGGATATCGCATCCGGCCGGTGCCGAAGGTGTCGTTCGATGTCGCCACCTTCGTCAACCGGTACGATCGTCTCCGGAGCACCGAGGCGAAGGTGGCGGTCCTGCCGCTGATCGTTCTCGAGAATCGGCTGAACGCGAACACTAGCGGGATTGAGTTGGCTGGAACCGTGCAGGCGCATCCTGCCTGGCGTGTTCACGGATGGTACTCGTACTTTCATAAAGAGCTTTCGTTCGATCCGGGCAGCCACGACGTCTATCGAGGCACGGTCGAAGGCAACGATCCCGCCTACCTGTTCTCGCTGCAATCATGGCTCGATCTCCCCGGACACACGGCAGTCGATGCGCTGTTCAGACGTGTCGGTACGCGGCCGGATCCCGTGGTGTCAGCGTATAGCGAGCTCGACCTGCGGTTTGGCTGGACGCTCCGATCGGGATGGGACCTCTCGCTGGTGGGACAGAACCTGCTTCACGCGCATCATTCCGAGCTGCTGCCGCCCAATGCTCCGCACTATGACTTTCGCCGTGGAGTGTTCGTGCGCTCGCGATGGTATTTCTAAAGCCGGCGATCCGTTCGTGCGCGCTCGCGGCGGTTATCCTCGCCGCGCCCTGCGATACGCGAGCGCAGTCGGCGCAGCCGACGCTCGAAAACGACGTCAAGGCGGCCTTCCTTTATAACTTCACCAAGTTCGTCGAATGGCCGGCACCCGCTCAACCCGATGAGACCTTTCGCGTGTGCGCGCTCGCCGACACCGCCTTCCTCGCTGCGCTCGACCGCACGATTGCTGACGAATCGGTCGGTGGACGACGGCTGGTGCGCGGCGAGATAGGTTCGCTGGACGATGTGCGGCAGTGCGCCATCCTCTACATTGGAACCGCATACGCCGATGAGCGCGCACCGCTGCTGGCGGTCGCGCGGGACCTGCCGGTGCTCACCGTTGGGGAAGGCTCGCAGTTCGTCAAGAACGGGGGGGCGATCGCTTTTGTCCTCGACAACAATCGCGTGCGGTTCGACATCAGCCTTCGTGCCATCCAGCGCTCCGGATTGAAGGCCAGCTCGAAACTGTTACGCGTGGCGCGCGTCGTCGAAGGCGGTGGCGTATGAAGGCGTTCGTCCGACGCCTGCCCATCAAGCAGAAGCTCGTCTTCATGATCATGTCGACGACCATTCCGGTGCTGGTGCTCGGCAGTGTTGGCTACATCAGCCTCGATTACTTCGGCACTCGAGCAGCTCTACGCCGTGACTTGGCCTCCCAGGCGGATCTGATCCTGAAAAGCAGCACTGCCGCGCTTCAATTCCTCGACCCGCCGACCGCGCAGGAGATTCTGCGCACGTTCGCGCCAAATGAGCACGTCCGTCGCGCCTGCTTGTACGACGGCGCTGGCCGGATTTTCGCCGAATACATCGCCCCTCGCACCGCGATCGAGTGCCCCGCGAACCCCGGTCCGGATGGCGACCGGTTCACCTCCGACACCCTCGTCATCGTGAAGTCACTTGCCGACGACCGCCGCCGCCCTACCGGTTCGTTGTTTGTGCTGAGCGATCTCGACGTCTTGAAAACGAGGCTCAATGCCCAGCTTGCAATTGTGGCGATTGTGCTGCTCCTGACGACCGGAGTGGCATTGCTGATCGCGTCGCGAGTTCACTCGATCGTGTCGTATCCGATCACGGATCTTGCCCGCACCGCGACCGCGGTGTCGTCCGGCGGAGACTACTCTCTGCGCGCGCAGCGCTCGACCGACGACGAGTTGGGCGTGCTGGTTGACGCCTTTAACCGCATGCTGGAGCAGATCCAGCTGCGAGAGCGCGAACTGTCGGCGGCCAACCAGGATTTGCGAAACGAGGTCGCCGAGCGCCGCCGAGCCGAGCACGAGCGCGCGGATCTCCTCGTCCGGGAGCGTGAAGCAAATCGCTTGAAGGACGAATTTCTCGCCACGCTGTCTCACGAACTCCGGACGCCGCTCAATGCCATCCTTGGATGGACGCGGCTGCTGCGGAGCAAGGCGGTTCAGCCCGCCGACATCGATCGAGCGCTCGAGAAAGTGGAACGGAACGCCCAGGCTCAGACCAGGCTGGTCGAGGACCTGCTCGAAGTATCGCGGATCACAACGGGGAAGCTTCGACTGGAGGTCAAGCCGCTGGATCTCGCCGTCCTCGCGACCACAGCGGTGGAATCGATTCGGCCGACCGCCGAAGCGCGAGGCGTCACGATCGATCGTCGATTCGCGTCGGTGGTCCTGCCCACGGCCGGGGATCCCGATCGCCTTCAGCAGGTAATCTGGAATCTGCTCTCGAACGCTGTCAAATTCACACCACCGGGAGGGATGGTCGTCGTCAGTGTCAGTCGCAATGATCAGGTGGATGAACTGGTGGTATCGGACACGGGCCTAGGCATCGATCCCGCGTTTCTTCCCAACGTGTTCGACACGTTTCGCCAGGCGGACGGCACCAGCACCAGGGCGCACGGCGGTCTCGGTCTCGGCCTGTCAATCGTCCGCCACATCGTCGAGCTGCATGGCGGCGAAGTGCGAGCCGAGAGCGAGGGCATCAACAAAGGAGCGCGATTCATCGTGCGCCTGCCGGTGCGCAGCGTCGAGCGCGTCCGCGACGTTCGGCCCAGTGCTCCTGCGGCGGCGCAGGTGCCGCTCACGGGCCTGCTCACCGGCACCACCGTCGTCGTTGTCGACGACGATCGGGATACGCGTGAGCTGTTGGAGTCGGTGCTCACGAGTGCCGGCGCCATCGTTCATCTTGCGGAAACGGCGGACGAAGGATTCAGGCTGTGCCTCGAGGAATCACCGGACGCCCTCATCAGCGACATCGCCATGCCGGAGCGGGATGGATATAGCTTGATACGGCAGCTGCAGAAGGCGCTCGGAAAGGACATGCCGCGCGCGACCATCGCACTGACGGCATTCGCAGGCGTTCGCGACAAGCACCTGGCGGCAGAAGCCGGTTTCGATCGGCATGTGTCGAAGCCTTTCGATGGCTCCGAACTTGTGCGGCTGATTCGGGATCTGTTGGCCGTCGATGATGCGCGGCTACTTGATAGATCGTGAGCGTGTCAGGCGAGCGGCTGCTGTCGTAGCCGGTTCAATCAGCGACAGCGATGCGAGCATGACGGCCGCAAGAGCGACGAAGATCGCGGCGATGGCATCATGGTCGTTTTTGCTCAGCGCGACGGCGTCGGCGAGCAACGATCCGGCGAGCAGCGTATCGACAACCGCGATGGCAGGAAAGACGCGTGTTCGGTGCTCCATCAGTGTTTCCGGGTGAACGCGGGACGCGAAGAAGAGATTCAGACGTAACGCGACCGAGATCGTCGCCAATGCCAAGGATGCAAGGAACAACATGGGACCAACGGGACGCCCGGCCCAGTTACGGGCCGCCCACATCGTTGCAGGTGCCGACGCGTTGAGTATCGACACGATGATCTGGTGACCTTGCCACCACCAGAAACTGTCATGCCGCGGAGGAAGTGGGGTTGAAATCCGCGAGCCCTCGAGCGCACGGAGATCGGCGAGGAGCGCCTGAGCAGAGGGGTAGCGCTCTGCGGGAGTTCTCCGCATGCAGCGCCGCGCAATGCCATCGAGTCCCGGCAACGGCAAGGCCCGTGAGAGGCCCGGAGTTTTTCCCTCCATCATCTCTACCATCTTGGAGATCACCGAAGCGGCGTCTGTCCCGAACGGATGCTCTCCGGTCGCCAGTTCCCAGGCGATGACCCCGAATGCGAAGATGTCGGTGCGTCCATCGATCTCGGCACCCGGCGTCAGTTGTTCGGGCGCCATGTAGCCGGGTGTCCCGAGCACCGCTCCTTCCTGAGTGAGTAGTGTCGTTTGGGAGCCGGTTGTTGGACGCGCCAGGCCGAAGTCCAGAACCTTGATTTGTCCATCGTCGCGGCGAAGGATGTTTTCTGGTTTCAGGTCGCGGTGCACGATGCCCCGTTCATGTGCCGCGACCAGCGCCTCGGCAATTGAAATCAGCGCGGGAAGCAGGTGTGATGGCGCCAGCGGGCCCTCACGGAGTTCTTCACGAAGGGTTCGGCCTCGCACCAGTTCTGAGATGATGTACAGCTCGCGATTGATTTCTTCGAGATAGAAGATCGTCGCAATCGCCGGATGCGACAGCGCTGCCGCGGCGCGGGCTTCGCGTATGAGGCGTTCACGACGCCCCGGATCGCTCGTGTATTCAGGCGGAAGCGCTTTGAACGCGACCGTCCGGCGCAGCCGCTCGTCTTCGGCCGCATACACGACGCCCATTCCACCACGGCCGATTTCCTCGATGATGCGATAGTTCCCAATGTGTTTGCCGACCAGCGAGCCATCGTCACCGAGGGCAAGTTCGGGATCGACGGCCCATGCGGGCTTGTCGAGGAAGGCCGGAGAGTTCTGGTGGCTGGCTAGTAATGTTTGGACTTCGCGCCGCAGCTCTGGGTCACCTGCTGTAGCGGTTTGCACATACGCGTCTCGCACCCAGGTGTCCTGTTCGAGAGCCGTGTGGAAGATCTCGTTGACCTGTCGCCAACGCTCCTTGTTCACGCCTGCGAGTTGCCCTCCAGCTCGCGCGCCAGCCAGGCGGAGGCCACGGTCCAGTGGCGCTTGACGGTCGCGGGCGAAATCTCCATCGCCTCGGCGGTTTCTTCGACAGTCAATCCGCCGAAGAACCTGAGTTCGACGAGCCGTGCCTGATCGGGGTCGATCTTGGCGAGTCGTTCGAGTGCTTCATCGAGGGCGAGGAGATCGATTGATCGCTCGCCGCCGGGCATCAGCCGTTCGTCGAGCGTGACCCGCTGGCGTGCGCCGCCGCGTTTCTGAGCACCGCGCGCGCGCGCCCGTTCGATCAGGATCTGTCGCATGGAATGCGCCGCGATGGCGCAGAAGTGGGCGCGATTCTGCCAGCGTCCGGGCTTGTCCTTCATCAGGCGCATGTACGCTTCGTGGACCAGGGCGGTGGGCTGGAGCGTCTGACCTGGACGCTCGCGGCGCAAATAGTTGGCCGCGAGCCGCCGCAGTTCCTGATACACGACCGGCAGCAGCGAGTTCACCGACTGCCGGTCATCTGTCATCAGGCAATCCTTTTGATGGTGACGTGGTTCATCACGACCGGCTTCACCGGCCGATCCTGCCGGCCCGTTGGCACCGCGCCAATCTTCTTCACGATATCGAGCCCTTCGACGACCTCGCCAAACACGGAATGCCGGTTGTCGAGGTGCGGCGTCGGACCCAGTGTGATGAAGAACTGGCTGCCGTTGCTGTTGGGACCCGCGTTGGCCATCGAGAGTATACCCGCGCGATTGTGCCGCAGGCTTTGATGAAACTCGTCGGCAAAGTTGTAGCCCGGGCCGCCGGTACCCGTCCCGAGACGGTCTCCGCCCTGAATCATGAAGCCGTTGATAACCCTGTGGAAGGTCACGCCGTCATAGTAAGCACCGGTTTGTTTCTTGCCGGTTGCCGGATCCTGCCACTCCTTCGTTCCCTCTGCGAGGCCGACGAAGTTGGCGACCGTGTTGGGTGCCTCTTTTTCGAACAGGCGAATGGTGAACGAACCTTCCGTCGTATCGAACACCGCATATGTGCCAGGCTGCATGGATCTCCTTTCGATAGTTGGGTGCCTTGGGTGCGCGCAAACCGCGATTATAGGCCGAGAAAGCCAACAAAATTCGACGCGGCCGCGTCTAATCTGCAGTGCCGCCGCGATCGATTTATACATCTACGAACGTTTTCGTTGACACATACGAACGTGTTCGTACATAGTCGCAAACCATGAGCAAGCCACCTCGTCCTACTGATGCCGAGCTCGCGATCCTTCGAGTCCTCTGGCAGCGCGGCGCCTGCACGGTCCGTCAAGTGCACGACGCACTGTCGCGCGAGCGTCCATCGGCCTATACGACCGCGTTGAAAATGCTGCAGATCATGACCGAGAAAGGACTCGTCCGCCGGGACGAGAGCGAGCGCACCCACGTTTACCAGCCCAGGTTGAGCGAAGAGCAGACGCAGCGGCAGCTCGTCCGCGACCTTGTCGACCGTGCGTTCGGGGGTTCGGCGTCCAAGCTCGTCATGCAGGCGCTGTCGGCGCGGCGCGCGACGCAGGAAGAACTTGGCGAGATTCGAAAACTGATCGAAGCCAGCCGGGACGGAAGGGAGATCCGCGATGAGCGCGATTGATCAACTGTTGCGCGAGCCTGCCGCCCAGGCTGTTGGCTGGGCACTTCTGCATTTCATCTGGCAGGGAACACTGCTGGCGGCTTTGACTGCCATCGTCCTTGCCGGTCTCCGCAAGAGCGCGGCCGACATTCGATACGTGGTGTCGGCGATCAGTCTGTCCTTGATGCTGACGCTTCCGGCGGTGACCGCTGTGCAGTTGTGGAGGGCGGCGGCCGCTAGTGACTTCCGCCTAAAGGCGGAAGCTACAAGTTCCTCTCTCGAACCCGTGGCTTCCGGCTTTAGCCGGAAGGATGCTGTTGACGTCCGCCTGAAGGCGGACGCCCACTCAACCGAAACGGCGCCGGCGCCGTCTAGCTCACGACTGTTCGATTCATTGCGAGTCGAGCCCTGGCTGCCGATGCTCGTGTTCGCCTGGATCTGCGGCGTCGCGATTCTGTCGCTTCGGCTGGTCAGCGGATGGGTGTGGGTGCAGCGGATGAAGTCACATGGCACGTCGCCGATCGACGATGGGTGGGACGTCATCGCCGCGCGGCTGTCTCGCCGTCTCCATATCGCGCGAACGGTGCGCCTGCTGCGATCGACGCTCGTTGATGTCCCAACCGTCATCGGCTGGCTCAAGCCAGTGATCCTTCTGCCCGCGAGCGCGTTGTCGGGACTGAATCCTCATCAACTCGAGGCCATCCTCGCGCACGAACTTGCTCACATTCGCCGTCACGACTACCTGGTGAATCTTCTGCAGGCTGTCGTCGAAACGTTGCTGTTCTACCACCCGGCCGTATGGTGGCTCTCGCATCGCATTCGTGCTGAACGCGAGAACTGCTGCGACGATCTGGCTGTGAGCCTCTGTGGCGATCCGTTCACGTACGCCCAAGCACTCGCCGATCTCGAGGGGCTGCGCGGATCTACGCGCCGATTTGTCATGGCCGCCAACGGTGGATCGCTGGTGCAGCGCGTGCGCCGGCTGCTGGGTGCGCCGAGTCATGCCGGCCGCGCGCCGGGCTGGCTTGCCGGCAGCGCATCAGTGCTCGTGATGCTCGGCATTGGCGCCGGCGCGGTAGGGACTGATGCGTTCCAGACTGCTCAATCGACCGAATCTTTGTCGGCGCCAATCACCCGGCCGCAATCAGAAGAGCGTCCCGCGACAACTGAGCAGCAGCTAAGGAATGAAGCGCGCGCGACGAGCGCCGCTGCCGAGCGGATGAAACGCGAGGCGCGGGTACTGCACGGCGCTGCCTCGGCTGCGAAAGCGCTACAAAATGCTACCGGGCAAGCGACCACACCTTTCGTCGCTGGACAAACGTTGGAGGCCAAAGCCGCCGCGCTGGACGAAGCCGCGCGCTCGATGGCGCAGCAGGCGGCCCAATCACTCGCAGCGATCGCCAGCACGCGTCAAGAGACGATCGTCATTGGAAGTGACGCCGCTCTCGCTGACGCAACTCGCGCGGTTACGGCCGCAGTGGTTGCGTCGACGCGGCCGACCGGTACTGTCGCCGAGCTCCGCACTGGCCTGTCCTTCAGTTCACAAACCCACGGCACCTTCAGTTGGTCGAACAACGGCCAGAAGCTCGAGGTTCGCTACGACGGCGAGGTCGAATTCACCGACGACGACATGGATGTGAAGCGCCTCTCGCCCGGCGGCTCACTGCGGATCAGAGATGGCGGGATGATGACGTCGGTGCTCGGCGGACACACTGTCGAATTCACGGCGGACGGTTCTGGCAACATCAGGCGGCGGTTCTGGGTCGGATCCTCCGAACGCCCGTTCGATCCCGAGGGACGCAAGTGGCTGGCGTCGGTGCTTCCGCGGTTCATCCGGCAAACAGGCATCGGGGCGAGTGCCCGCGTCGCACGTATTCTGAAGGCCAAGGGATCCAGTGGTGTGCTGGCGGAGATCTCACTCATCGAAGGCAGCTGGGCCAAGCGCAAGTATTTCAGCGAGCTGCTCAAGACGGCCCCCCTCGACGCGGCAACCGTACGGCAAGCGCTCATGCAGGCAGGCCGCGAGATGGACTCCGATTTCGAGTTGGCGGCATTGCTCATCGAACACTCGGACAAATTGCTCGTCGACGATGCGGCGCGCCAGTCATATTTCGACGCGGCTCGATCGATCGATTCGGATTTCGAGATGCGCCGCGTCTTCTCTGCAGTCGTCCAACGCGGACCGCTCTCACCTGCCGTCCTTGCGACGATGCTTACCACCAGCCAGAACATCGATTCCGACTTTGAAGAAGCCTCACTGCTAATCGACGTGGCGAAAATACAGTCACTCGACGACACGACGCGGCCGGCGTTTTTCACGGCCCTCGACACCGTGCAAAGCGACTACGAACATCGTCGCGTGCTGAGCGCGCTCGGCACGCGGGGCAACTTGCCGCCGGAAACTGTCGCAGCGATGCTGGTATCCGGGGCCTCGGTCAAGTCGGATTTCGAAGCGGCGTCTTTCCTCCTGCAAATCGCGAAGCAGCAGCCGATTGAAGGGAGCTTGCGCGCACCGTTCTTTCGCGCAGTTGACTCAATCAATTCCTCGTTTGAGCGCGGACGCGTGCTGAAGGCGGTCGCTGCTAGATCCGACGCTTCCGCCGACACGATCCTTGCGGTGTTGCGCGCGACGAGCCACATGGACTCGAGCTTTGAAGCCTCGCAGGTGTTGCTCACTGTCGCCGCTTCTCATCCGGTTGCCGGGCCGGCCCGCGACGCGTACATCGATGCGGCGGAGAAGCTCGGCGACTACGAACAGGGTCGCGTGCTTTCAGCGCTGGTGAAGAACGAGAGACGCAGGTAGGGCGCGGTCTTGAGACCGCAGTCCATTAGCTAAACCGCGGAAATCCCATCATGCTGCGAGACATCCGCCACGCCGTTCGCATGCTGCTCCAGGCCAAGGGCTGGACGACCGTGGTCGTCCTGTCGCTGGCGCTAGGAATCGGCGCGAATACGGCGCTCTTCAGTGCTATCAACGGTCTTCTGCTCAGGACCCTGTCGGTTCGTGATCCCGACACGCTCGTTCGGCTCCGATGGTCTGGCAAGAACGACATGGTGACCAGTTCGAGCGATTACGGTTTCTCCGGCATCGACGAAAACGGCCGCAACATCCGCGCCACTTTCTCCTATCCGATGTTCCGTCAGTTCGTGACCGACAACCAAACGATGACGGATCTCTTCGCCTGTGCGCCGTTCGGTCGAGTGAGTGTGGTCGTCGATGGCCAGGCCGACATCGCCAATTCCTTCATTTCGACCGGCAATTACTATCGCGTGCTCAGCGTCAACGCGATGCTCGGCCGCACGATTGTGCCCGAAGACGATCGACCGGACGCGCCGCCGGTTGCCGTGCTGAGCGCCCGCTACTGGCGCTCGCGTTTCGGCAGCGATCCGAAAGCGGTTGGAAAGGTTATCCGAATCAACAACGTGCCCGTCACCGTCGTCGGCGTGCTCCCGGCCGCGTTCACGGGTATCCAGCAGACGGTCCACGATGGACATGACGTAGGAGTGCCTCTCGCGCTGGACGGTCAACTCAGCATCGGTCCCAAGGAGCAGAGCTCGCGCACGAATAAGCCGACGTACTGGTGGCTGCAGGTGATGGGCCGCCTGAAGCCCGGCGCTACGGTCGCTCAAGTACAGGGGAACCTCGAAGGCGTGTTCCAGCAGACAGCTCGTGCAGGGCTCAACGAGTATCTCGCATCGATCTCAGAGAGCGAGCGTGGAACGATGCGCAACCGCAATCGTACCGAAGTGCCTCGTCTAAGGGTCGACTCTGGCGCGCGTGGTGTCTACGACGTCAATCCCACCGACAAGCGCGCCGTCACCATCCTCAGCGTGGTGGTCATTCTCGTGCTGCTGATTGTGTGCGCGAACGTCGCGAACCTCCTGCTCTCGAGGGCCACCGCGCGGAGTAAGGAAATCTCCGTCCGGCTTTCTCTCGGCGCGACCCGCGCGCGATTGATTCGGCAGCTCATGACCGAAAGCCTCTTGCTCGCATCGCTTGGCGGAGTCCTGGGCGTTCTCGTCGGCTACTGGGGGCAGCGGCTGCTTCCGGGGCCCCCGGGTCAGGCTACCGCGCTCGACTGGCGGATTCTCGCGTTCGTCCTTGCGATCACCGGGCTAACGGGTCTCATCTTTGGTGTGGCGCCGGCCTTCAGGGCGACAGGAATGAGCGTCAACACGGCGCTCAAAGAAAACAGCCGCAGCGTCGTCGGATCCCGCAGCATGCTAAGTCGCTTGCTGCTCATCGTTCAGGTGGCGATTTCGCTGGTGCTGCTCGTAGGCGCTGGACTCTTTCTCCGCACCCTCAACAATCTCCGCCACGTCGATGTGGGATTCAACCCACAAAACCTTGTGCTGTTCCGCGTGAATCCGCAGCTGAATCGCTACGATGAGCCGCGCACGCGCAGGCTATACGACCAACTCGCAGAAAGTGTCGCCGCCGCGCCCGGTGTGAAGGCCGTCACTGGATCCAACCCGGCCCTGCTTTCGGGCAGCGTCAACAGCACGGGCATCTTTGTCCAAGGGCGAACCTACACGCTCGACGCGAAGGTCGACATCAATCGTCTCGTCGTCTTGCCGAACTTTTTCGAGATCATGGAAATCCCGTTCCTGGCGGGGCGCGGGTTCACCGAACGCGACGACGACAAGGCGCCGAAGGTGGTAATCCTGAACAGCGCCGCGGTGCGCAAGTATTTCCCGGACGAGAATCCGATAGGCCGGCGAATGGGCGGGAGCCCTGAAGAAAACGCGACGATGGAAATCGTCGGCATCGTGCGCGACGTGAAGTACAACAGCGTCCGCGACGAAGTGCCGCCCACGATGTACGTGCCGTACCGCCAAGCCAGTGGCGGCGTGATGCTGGAGGTGCGAACTGCCGGCGATCCCGTCAGCGCGATGGGCGGCATCCGCGAGGCGGTGCGGCGTATCGATTCAAACCTTCCGATCATGGACATGTCGACGCAAATGGAGCAGATCGAGCGGCGCTTTCTCCAGGAGAAGCTGTTCGCGCAGGCCAACGCCTTCTTCGGCGGGCTGGCGGTGCTGCTGGCGGCCGTCGGGCTCTTTGGCCTGATGTCGTACAGCGTGGCGCGACGGACCAATGAGATCGGCATCCGCATGGCACTAGGCGCCCGCAGTCAGGACGTGCTGAGGCTGGTCATGCGCGAATCGATGACGCTCGTCGTCGTTGGGATCGTGATCGGCCTCGCGGTCGCGCTGGGAGCCAGCCGACTGGTCAAGACGCTTCTCTTCGGTCTCGCTCCCACCGACGTTTTCTCGCTCATGGGAGCGATGCTGGTGATGATCGCCGTCTCGGCGTTCGCCGGCTACTTGCCCGCCCGCCGCGCGTCACGCGTCGATCCGATGGTGGCGCTGCATCAGGAATGATTCTGAAATTGCTGATTGCTGAATTCTGATTGCTGAATTGGCCGAACGCCTTGGGTTCGGCCTTTTGCTTTTCAATCAGCAATCAGCAAACCGACAATCAGCATTTTCAGGTGCTACTTTTGTTTGAAACCGGCCGGGATTTCGAGGTCTGATGCCGCGACAGACGTCTGAAGTTCCTGCACTTCGTGTTCGGCCGTGAAGATGGTCGCGCGCGTGGCGTTGGCGTTGTCGTCCTTCTTCGCCATCTTGCGGGCCAGCATGCCGCCGAGACCGCCGATCGATTTAGGCGCGCTCTCTGAGGTCTGCTGCGCCGCTTCTTCCTTCGATTTGACCCCTTCGACCGTCGTCGTTGACGCGAGAGGAGTTCCCTGAAGTTTGGGCGATTCCTTCTGCAGTCGATCCGCCGCCTGCTTGAATGCCGGATACATCGCGACGATCATCGCCATCTGTTCCGGCGACATGCCCATTGCGTCTGGCCCCTGAAGTTGCCGCCAATACTTCAGTTCGAATTCCGCGACTTCTTTCAGCGCCGGAATCTGGGGACCGAGCCACGAGTCGACGTTCATCACGAGTCCGCCGCCGTCCTCGAGCGTCTTGCCTTTCTCGCGAACGGTCACCGTCATGATTACTTCACGTGTGTCGTAACCGGCGAGTTGCTTTTTCTGGCCAGTCTCCTTGACGTTGAAGTCGACTTCGTATTCCTTCTGCGGTTGTCCCGTGTCCTGCTGTTTCTCTTCATTGCCCTGCTGTTCTGCCGCCTGCTTTTGCGCCTTCTCGCGCGCCTCGCGCATTTGCTGACGGAGCTGGTCGAATGTGGTGACCTCGTAGGTCTTCTTCTTCATGTCGAGCTTGTAGACCTTTTCTTCCGACAGGTCGATGATTTCGCCGGTCGCGTCGTTGCTCGTGATCTTGCGATTGCCCTTCACTGCTGTGGTCGAGACGACTCCCTCCTTCGCTGCCTTGCCGCCGA
>Ga0075418_10002739_pt1 | contig 20205 bp, 14 predicted proteins | sample SoiMetdeltSBSDD2_FD_81776 | JGI IMG/M metagenome (GOLD analysis project Ga0075418, IMG submission 81776) | Bulk soil microbial communities from a Populus tree surrounding site in Tennessee, USA - Soil MetaG P. deltoides SBSDD2 | ecosystem: Environmental > Terrestrial > Soil > Tree plantation...
CGATGATGTTATTCCTATCGGCGTTCATGAAGCCAGCTTTGCAGGCCGTCCAGCCTTCTTCCTTTCTCTTCAGCCAGTTCCTTACATAATCTTCAGGAGTTCCACCCTCAGCATGTGGGTAGATGCGAACCTTGTCACGGGCCTTCCCGCCTAGCAGTTTCCAGATCGGCTGGCCGAGGGCCTGACCCAGGATGTCCCAGAGTGCAATCTCCACGGCGCTGATGGCGGACATCAGAACGGGGCCGCCCCGGTAGCGTGGGCCGCGATACATTGCCTGCCAAAGAAACTCAATATCCGTGGGATCCTTTCCCACCAAGTAGCGCTTGTGTTCGAGAATCGCCTGTTCAACGGTGGCTTCCTTTCCCGTCAGCGTGCCCTCTCCCAGCCCCACAATGCCTTGATTGGTGTAGATCTTAAGGAAGACAAAGTTTTCATCCGATTGCGTGTCGACAAAGAAAGTCTTGAGATCGGTGATTTTCAGATTCAGGGGTTTGGCTTTCTCGCGCGCTTGGGCCAGCAGTCCTTCCGGCCCGATGATTCGCGTCCAGGCTGCGGTGGCTGCTCCCAAGGCAGTGTAGAAGAAGTCGCGACGATTCATGAATGTGCCTCCCAGATTTTGTGATGATCCCGGAAACGCCCAAAGGCCACGCCAGAGACCATCCCCCTTGCTAAGGGGGACGTGAATTCGAGACCCCCTGCCGCAGAATAGCGCGGCGAAGCTTTCTCAAAGCTTCGATTCCCTTGATAAGGGGGACAAAAGAACCTTGGCTTCTCGCAAAATGTAGAGATTCCGCGAGCTGTCTCACAACTCGACTCGGTGCTTCTACTCTGTTCGGTTCAGGCCCAGAATATCGCTGTAGTCGTAGGTCAAACCGGTGAGTGCAGGAATGGCTTCCAGCTTTTGGATCAGCCGCGTTCGAACCTCCGGTGACTGTTTGGCAGGACCAAAAGCGGGGTGGTCAAATTCGTAGTAAAACCGCTCGGGGTCGACATACAGCTTAACGCTGTGTTTCTGGCACAGCGGCCCATACGACTCGGCAATTGCCTGTTCGATGGGAGGAAGATTCAGGTTTTCTTCCTGATTCTGAACATAGCCGTAAGCCCGCTGGGCGCGATTTGGATATCGCGATCGCTCCTGCGTAATATGGCCAACCACGAGTTCATCGATGATTTTCTCTGAAACCCACTGCCGCCAGTGCAGCTTCATGTTGCCGAAAGGAGGGCCGATGTACTCTCCCTGGGAGATTCCAATCGCCAACTTCTGTCCTTTCCGGCTCACGTGGGCTTTCACGTCTCGCAGAAAAGTCGTGAGGTACTCTCCCCGAAGATCTCGCCATTTCTCCAGGTCAAACGATTGAAGCAGGATGTTTCTCCCGTACAGCCGCTCATACTCTTTCACGACGGGCTCGTTGAATCCGAACTGGTCGGCATGCTCGGGAGGAGGCGAGTGGGTACGCAAGCTGAGAAACACCCCATCGAAATCAAACCGGTCGGAAAACGTTGTGATCATCTTCAACATGTATTCCCGAACCTCGGGATAGGCGTACTCGAGCACTCCGTAGTGGTACTTTTGGGGAGAACCTGGAAGGCTGCGGTCTACAGAGAGGAACTGCGGATTTTCCCGGGTGAATTTGGATTGCCACGGAAAGAAACCTCCGCCGCCCCAGAGCATCTCGTGAGGCAGGCCCTCGTCGAGAATCGTGATGTACATATCCACCACGATGCCTTCCTTCTTTAGAGATTCCACCGCCACCTGGACCAAATTGTTCTGCCAGGCTTGCTTGGTCGTCCTCGCCGCTTCCTTATTGTATTCACTGCTAGTGGGTGGCAAATAGAACTGATGAAACAAAAGGATGCGGAAGTCGTCCACGCGGAAGTGAACCTTGTCCACGCCTTTCGATTTCCAAGTTTTAATGGATTCCCGAATCTTTTCCGGAGTGTCGATTTGGGCGACACCTTGCCCACGATGCTGCCAGATCACGTCGCCCCAGCTCAAAGTCATGATCTTCTCCTTGGCCAGCAGAGGCACCGAGCCAAGACAGAAAAGAACCAAGGCAGCAGGCACAATTCGCATCAGAACCTATTCCTCATTCGAAAAATGGCTCACGTAGTCCTCCGTTTCGTCCCCGACTGATGCCGAGGACGACGAGGCCGAATCATTTTCCTGAGTAACCAAGGGGATAGATTTGTCTTGAAGTGCGTTGAAGTAGCACAGGCGAGACGTCGCCGCACACGGAGCAAACGAAGCCCGGTGTGCGGCGATTGGAACCGCACTTTGTCACAGAGCGATCGCGCGATCAGAAAGTAAATCTCAATCCCATCTGCATCGTTCTGGCAGCAGCAACAGCCGTGATCTGACCGAAGAGAGCATTATTGATTTGCAGGATCGGGTTCCCTAACCGAACGCTATTGGTGGCATTAAACATGTCGACGCGGAACTTTAGACCATAGTGTTCATGGAACTTGAAGTCTTTGGAGATCGAAAGATCCAGGTTCCAAAACCCAGGCCCCCGAAAGGCATTCTTGCTGAGATTGCCTGGCCGGATGGGAGCGCCACTGGGACCCGTTGGGATTATTGTAAATGCTGCTCGGTTCAAATACAGAAGCCGATTGCTGCCGTCCGTGTAAGGATCCGTTCCATTGACGTCAGGGCGGGAATTGAGAAATGTGCTCGGCTGAACCACGTTCAACCAAGCCCCATTTGCGATGCCCAAGATCCCTGCAAGCTGCCAGCCGCCTACCACTTGTTTCAGAACCGAACCTGCATTGAGCCAGCGGTCTGCGGGCAGTGTGTAGGCCGAATCGAAAGTGAAGCTATGCGTACGGTTCTGGGTAATGGGTCCGTAGTCGGCCCGATAGTTGGTCTCGTCCTGGACTTCCGGATCATTTCCGCCCCAGAGGTCGCCCTGAGACAACGCCATGTTGCGGCTCCAGGTGTAGTTGACGTTGAAAGCCAGATCGTAAGAGAGCCTCTTCCTGAGCGATGTTTGCCAGGCATGGTATGTACTGAAATCAGAGGCGTCTCTGATATTCGATTCCAGTATGGTCGTCACCGGGCGAATTCCTGTGACCCGGTTAGCCAGGTTAAAAGTGTGTGATTGGCTGATCTTCACAGCCTTGTTGCCCACGTACCCTGTCTGGAAGACCAAGGTGGGCGACAGTTGGCGCTGAATGTCGAGGGTCCACTGCATCGCGTAAGGGTTCGGATTGTCCTCGGCAAAGATCTCAAAAGCTCTGGGAACGTTTTCGTTTTTCACGATCGGCAACATCTCAGCGTTCGTGATGGGATATTTGAGATTAAGCCGCGTGATGTCGGCACCGCTAAACCGGTATCGAAAGATGACCTTTGGGTCGTAGGCTGCCAGCGTGTAGAAGTTTCTCAGATTAAACGGGGCCACTGTCATCCCAAACCCGCCACGGACAACATTCTTGCCGCCGCTTCCAGGGCTCCACGCAAACCCAAACCTGGGTAGAAAATTGTTCTTGTCGGGATTGTAGAAGGAGTCCGACGGCCGGTAAATTGGGGGATTTGCGAAGGCGTTGGATGGGTTGCCGGCATTGAGTAGAAACCCTTGTGTGTCTCGGAAGACCGAGTAGTATTCGTAGCGCAATCCCAGATTCAGGATGAGGTTCGGTCGTATCTTGAAGTCATCCTGGACGAAAGCCGCCGTGTTCCAGGTCTTGCCGTAGAAACGCGGAACTCCAAAAGTAAACTGAACCTGGCTGGGCGTGTTGGCGAGGAACGCGGCAGGGTTTGGGTAAGTGAAAACTGGAATCTCTTCGTCGGAGCGGCCGGGAGCCTGGACAAAGTAACTACCTCCAAACTTGATCGTGTGCCGTCCGATGGGCTTGCTGACCACTTCTTCAATACTGTAGGTGTGCCCAGTCAGCGTCAGAAACTCGGCTCCAATAGAAAAGTTCGCCCCCTGAACACTGACCCCGGGAACTTTCGCAACAAAAGCCTCCTGCAAACGTTTGGCGTCTGTATAGTTCAGACCCGCCCGAGTCTCGCTGGTCCAACTTGGAGCAGAATGAACCCAACTCAGGTTAGCCGAGTCGGCAGCATAGGTGTACGACTGGCGATTTGCCGGTTGGGCGGATGGCTGATTCCTGAAGGGTCTTCCACGCGTGTAGCGGCCGGACAGTCGATCATTAGAGCTGAGATTGTAGTCACCTCGGAAGACGAAGTGATCGTCATCGCCTTGATCTGCCGACGCTCCTCGATAAAGGCCGCTGGCCGCACCGGTCGCGTAAGGTTCCGTTGGATTCGGGAACTGTGAGAGGATGTCCTTATAGGCAGGAACGGCGGCGATCGCTTGAGCCTTGAAGTCTGGTGTCGGGTGTTGTCCTGTCACCAGCACAAAGTTACTCTGCCGGTAGCCTTCGTAGGCGAAAAAGAAGAATGCTTTGTCCTTAATGACTGGGCCACCCACGGAGCCGCCGAACTGGTTAAACCGAATGGGGGGCTTCCGGGCAGTGGGAGCCAACAGAGCGTTACGAGCATTCAGAACGTCGTTCTGCCAATTCTCAAACAAGGAACCGTGAAATTGGTTCGTTCCGCCCTTGCTGATGAGATTGATGTTTCCGCTAAACGCGCGACCGATCTCGGCAGAAATCACGCCCTTGGCAACATTCACTTCCTGGATGGCCTCCTGGCTCAGCACGTTGATGACGTTGGCACCCTGGAACGCCGAGAGCGAGGAGCTCTCGGAGTCCCCACCTGCATCCACGCCATCTACGGTCACTGTGATTCCGACTCCGGCCAGTCCGTTGATCTGGACATACTCGGTGGTGTTCCGCACCACGCCCGTCTGCAAGGTGAGTAGCTGGGTGAAATCGCGGCGAGCCTGAGGCAACTCCTGAATCTGCTGCGGCGTTATGCTGTCCGTGAGCTGCACCGAGGCGTTCTGCAGCAGTGGCGCTTCGGCAGTCACTTCGATCTTTTCGGTGATCTCGCCGAGTTCCAAAGTAATGGGATAACGGATCTGCTGTCCCGCTGTGAGTTCAAGGTCTTTCTGCACGTAAGTCTTGAACCCCTGTGCACTGACCGTGATGGTGTACCGGCCGATAGGCAAAAACGTTGCGGAGAACTCCCCTCCTTCGTTCGTCGTCACCTTCTGTTCAGTACCGGTCAACTCGTTCAGCAAGGTAACCGTGATTCCCGGCACCACTGCTCCCGATGTATCTTTGACCAGTCCATAGATGTTGGCGGTTGTCCTTTGTGCGACCGCCACTTCGCAGAACAACGACAGCGAGCCCAAAAGCAGCACCAAAAACAGGAATTTGCCTTTCATTGTCGCTCCCCTCGAAGGGCCGTATTTGGCCCCGTAACAAATGTAATCGGAGAACCAAAATACAGACCTACAGCTTGCTCGATAAGACGATCAAGATCGAAACCAGTGGTCCTTCTAATTCTGTAAGGCATTGTTTAGTATTGATAAAACGATACTTCGAGCAACAGACTATTCAAAGACAATTCTCATTGCGTACCGGTGCGCTTCACTTGCCGGGTGCGCATTTGCTCGTCGAGTTTGACAATGACATCCAGGCTTGAGTCGATATGCTTCCAGATGGCACCTGCTGCCGCTTCCGGGTCCTTTCCAAGCAGAGCCTTCACCACCTGTCTGTGGATCCCAACACCCTTCGCATACCCCTTGACCCTCTTGTCCATATTCTCATTGAGAGCCAGGGAGACTCCCGAAATGATCGTTGTCTCAATCTTGGAATTCTCAACCAGTTCGTATAGACGCTGATACCGGGTGCTGCGGACGATGTGTAGATGAAATTCCAGGTCGGCCTCATCGCATTTGAAAGTGTCCTTGGTGGCCCATCGGTCAAACCTGTCACTGAGTTCAGCCAGCCGACGCTTGTCTTCAGGTGTGGCGCGCTTCACGAACAGTCGCGCCGCCTCGCCTTCCAACGCCCGTCGAATAGAGTGGGCCTCCCGGATCTCGTCCAGCGACCAAACCTTGACGGTCGCCCCCCACTGGGGCACGAGCGTCACCAACCCGTCACGCTCCAGGCGGCGGATCGCCTCGACAACGGGCATTCGGCTCATTCCCAGTTTTGTCGCCAGTGATTGCAGGACCAGCGCAGCGCCCGGGAGAATCTCGCGTTGCGCAATCATCCGCTTGATCTCATAGTAGGCTTGCTCACTGAGAGTTAGTTTTCTCTCGGGAAAGGTCATCCGAAACACCCTCGGCTTCATCTTGAAATGGATTGCATGCAATGCATGACATATGCAACCAAGTGCGAGCACTTGTCAAGCACAAACGTTGCTGGTTGCGCGACGGTTGCGTGTCTGGCAGCGTTCACGTTCATCGACGTCGACGGCATCTCTTGTTCTCTCGTCATAACGTTCGATTCCGAGCACGGCATCGAGGAATGTCGCAACCGCTGGGTCTCACTCGTACCTCGTCACGTCCGTGTTTGCGACCGGCTGATTCGAGAAACAATGACCTGGCGGCTCGCTTTGGAGATGGAATAGAGGGTACCAGGACTGGATCTATCCCAGGCGATGCCCTGACCTGGAAAGGTAACCTCGACGACTTCGACCAGTTCCAAGATGGATCCACCATCCGGGAACTTGAGTACATAGATCTCTGGTGCGTCGTGACCGGTACAGTACAGCAGGCCCTGGTCGTCGATGACACCGCCGGAGCAGCTGTAGCCGGCGAAGCGTTGGATGACTTCCGGCGGGAACACCCACCCTTCGAGTTGATTCCAGTCGTTGGTGAACTTGACGACACTGGTCCAACTCGGATCTCGGTTAGGATCGGCACCCTTGTTTTGGTAGTGCGCAAAGCCCACGTACCAGTGCTCTCGGTAGAAGTCGGCCCAGGTTGTCGAACCCATACCAATACCAAAACTGTGGTTCCCGACATGTTTCATTGTGCGGGTGTCCCAGATTTCGATGGAACCCGTCATGGGCACCGCTGGATAGTTGGAGTGCGCGCAGTAGAGCCTTCCATCGAGCACCAACCCGCTGTTCAAATGGATAAGAGGTTTTCCTTCAGGACACTCCCAGCCGGCGATACGCGTTCCCGACTCCTTGCTGTACTTGGCGACACTGCTGTTTCCGATCGCGTAGAAGCATTTGGAGTCCACAGCCACCGCCTGACGTGCTTCCGGAGCGGCATATCGCTTCAATTCCTGATATCTCGTCGAAGAGGCCGCAGCAACGGTACGTCGTCGGAAAGCCAGCCCGACGGCCAGAGAACGAGTCATGAGATTGATCGCCACCCGACGGTTCATCCTTGTCTCATCGCCATGCCGGCTCCATTGTCGGCCTTGCACATTTGTCGTACCCACTGAGCGTGAACTCCGTGTGTCATCCGTTTGAACGCACTTTTCAGTTTGGGTCTTCGGTAGTTGAGTCCGTAGCTGTGAAGCATCACGACAAACCACCGTCTGCAGCCCTGAAGGTGTAAGAGCCTGGTGCTGGAGGCTTCGAGGGCTACACCAAGCGCCGGAATCCGGACTGTCGCACAGGGCACTCCAGATACTTCGAAATGTCGCCTTCGTCGAGGGCCTTGCGGATGGTGGCCAAGGCAGCACCAATGATCTCCACCACAGCCGCTAAATCACTCTGCGTATGCTGAAAACAGAAGAAGTGTCCCGGGCCCCCGAAAAGGCCGCGCTTGGCCGTTTCCTGCATATAGAGAGTCACCAGAGGGTCCAGCAACTCAGGTGCAAGATTTCGAAAGGCGAGGGATGGAAAGAAAGGGAGCCCGATCATCGATGCGGGGACTCCGCATTCCGCAATGACCCGGAGACAACCCACAACGAAGGTCTTGCCGAAATCTTGAACGGCAGCGCACACAGGTTGATTCAGATACTCTCTCAAAGTGGCTTTCCCGGCAGCCAACCCGGTCGCTTCGGCCCAATAGACGCTGCTAATGAAACTGTCCACGGCCACTTCCATCACTGCTCTCTTCCCTGCTACCGCGCCCAGCGCAAATCCATTCGAAATGCACTTGGCGAAGGTAGCCATGTCGGGAATGACGTTGTAGTACTCCTGAGCACCGCCTCGTGCAATGCGGAAACCAGTCACCACTTCGTCAAAGATGAGAACGACACCCTGTTGCCGCGTCAGATCTCTAACGCCCTCCAAAAATCCCGCCTCGGGTAAGTAACTCCGGGCAGCTTCGAGAATCACGCACGCCACCTCACCCGAATGGTCCTTCAGAACCTGGCGTAGCGAGTCGAGGTTGTTGTACTCGAACGGCAATGCTGTTCCTTCCAGTTCTCGCGGCACACCGCGAGGTGTGATCCCCGGCAACAAATGTTTCGACAGTGTTGACTCCGATGCCAGGTTGGCCGCGAGATACCAGTCATGCCAGCCGTGGTATCCGCAGAAAGCGACTTTGTCACGCCCCGTTGCGGCTCTGGCTATACGGACAGCCACGGCGTTCGCCTCGCCACCCCCCTTACAGAACCGGACCATTTCGGCGCAAGGTACGAGCTCTGCGAGGAGTTCAGCAGTCTCCAGTTCGAGCGGATGGTTAATGCTGAGCCCGGTTCCTTGAGCGGCCTGGTCTTGGACTGCTCTTACGACCGTTGGATAAGCATGGCCGAGAAGGACCGCGCCGGCGCCCATGTTAAAGTCAATATACTTGTGGCCATCCACATCCCAAAAATACCCGCCCTGCTGTCGGGCACTGTAAATCGGCGAAATACCGTAAGCGTGCATCTCGGCCCGCCGGCCGAACAGGTGAGTTCGTCCTGCTATGAGCTCTTTGGCGCGATCGTAGAGTTCCAGAGACTTAGGAACTCGCGATACACCGAGTCTGGCCTTCTCTTCTATTTTCGATGGGTTCATACCTGTGCGAGACAGACCGCCGTTCCAACCCCAATCACGGCAAAGGAGCCAGTTCTGTGCTCGAGGTCGCTTCGAGCATCAAGATGGAGAAGCCTCTGTGCCTCGTTCATGCACGACAACCCTCAATTCTTGCCACCTTGAATTGTGTGCATTTATACCATGTATTGCATGCAATCAATCAAGGGTTTCGACCAAGGAACTCCTGGGCCGACTCGCTGCCGAAGACTGTTTCCAGGTTGGCGTCAAATTTCAGTGGCTGACCTGTGCGCACGACAATATTGGCTAGGTGCGCGTGCAGTGTGGAAGTGTGGCCGATGGCAATTTCTGCGTTGGGCGCTTTGCGGGAGCGGATGCAGTCGAGAAAGTCTCGAGCGTGCCAGTTGTGATCCTCGTAATCGTAGTCTTCAAGGGCGAGCTTGTGCTGACGGTCATAGATCGATAGCCATGCTGTCGCCGGCCCTCTGAAGCCCAACGACCAATGTGCATGACACCTTCGCTGCCGTAGATCGCCACCCCATTCTGCTGGCCTTCCATGCCATACGGATTCCAGATGCGCATCGGCTAGCGAAATCGAAACGAGTACAGATCAGCGGCCTTCATCACGAAGCGCAGCCGGATTGTCTTCCCTCTCAGAGCTCGCGACAGGTCCGAGGGCTTGTTAGGGATTTCCTTCAAATTCTCGTCAAGCACATCGGCGTGCCCTCTGCGCCAGGTTACGACCCGTTCAAGCTGATCGCCGAAGATCTCGTCACAATCCTGCAGCCTGAAGCCTGGAATCGACTTTCCCGTTTCGTCCTGAACCTCCACTCGAATCGAACCTGTAACCGAGGACGAGAAATTCAACTCCAGTTCAGCCCCTTCCATAATTAGAGGCTTGGTCGTGAATTCGCCGCCCGAATACGGCGCTGACACGCTGATGAATCCGTCCGGACGGACCGTCGCGCGGCGCAACTGAATCGAGTCGGAACGATAGTGCTCAAAGTAATAGAGGGAGAGTTCCGTCGGCGACGTTTGTAGAATTCCCCGGGCCATCATGATGGCTCGGTCATGCCAGTTGAGTGGATCAAGACCCGGGCGCACAAACGGTTCCATAAACGTTCGTTCGAAACGTTGTCCATCGCGGCTAGAGAGGAGAACGGTTTCGGACAAGCCCTCATAGGGCCACTTGGCGTCGGTCTTGCGCCAGGGAACGAACCGCTTGGCGAACATGAAATAGATGCCTGGCGCTCGCTCGTAAGGCGTCGTCATGTTCGTATAGAGGTGCTCGATTTCGCTGCCGCCCAAGTCGATTTCAACTGGAGTCGACCAGTGCCGAAAGTCCTTTGAAGTGGAGCGGCGGAAGCCACGAATGCGATAGTTCAACCAATTCCGCAGATAGGCGACATACTGCTGTTGATTTTCATCCCAGAATGCCAGATTTGGGGGATCCATCATCGGGTTTCCCGGAAGATAAGCCAACACGGGCTCTTTCTGAAGCAAGCGCCAACGGATGCCATCCGGGGAAGCCAAGGCCACAAGCTGGTGCTCGCCCACGTTCGCCAAAGCCTTGTAACGTTCTTCCGGCAAGGCCTGGGGATTAGAGTCTTTGAACGGAAAGATGTCCGACCCGGGTTGGCCGCCGACAGGCCAAATCAGGTTGTTTTGCTTGTTGCCTTGAAAATCAACAACGCCCAGATTGGGCTTGTTCCACTGAATCCCATCGGCACTCTCCGCCAACGCTGTGTAGCTCCACATCATCTGTCTCTTGTCACCTTCCTCCCGCTTAGGTGGCGAACCTAGCGGAGGACCACTGGCTCGATAGTACAGACGAAACGTGTCGCCGTCCTTGAACACGCAGGGATACGTCATGCTCTGTCCTTCCCACGGCTTTTCGGCGCGCAACACCACTTCGCGAGCCATCGGGTTGTTGAGCTTGAGGTCAACATTCTGCTTGCTCGCAATGAGAAACTCATCTACGAAGAGCTGGCGGATGGTTCCGACACGCAGGGGCACTGCGGAATTTGCCTGAGCAAGAGCTCCGGCTGTGAGCAGAAGTACCCACTTTTGCAGGCAAGTAAACGACGTGAGGAAGCGTTTCATGCTGGCAATTGCTCCGGAGTCGGGCGAAGGCAAGACGTCGTGACCCTCGCACGCTAACGATCGAGCTTATCTTTCATGGGTGGCGAGTATACCATCTCCAGCCGGGCCCCAGGGTTGACGATGCTCTGAAGGTCTTGTGTTTGGGGGCGACCTCGCACTCATCACTTGACGACCGTCATTTTGCGCCAATTCAAGCTGTGGGAGAATTTCTCCTTGGTCAAATCGAGCGGCGGCGTGGATCGCCCGTTTGTCTCACGAAACTGGGGGAAGCCTCAACTCGGCACCTGGGATCTCAAATATGGCACAATCTGCCCGGGCTCTCCGGCCTCACAAAACAACTGTCTCGCCTTCTCAAAGAAAAAGGACCCTAACAAATGTGGAAACGCCCTTTATCGAAGGTCGTTGTTTTCCTTTTGCTTCTGCTCGTAGGGTCGCTGCCCGGTTTCGGACAGCGCACGGTCGTCGTCGTCCGGCACGCCGACAAGATTGACGACACCGACGACGCGGTCTTGTCGCCCACGGGAGAGGATCAGGCCAAGAGGCTCGCCCATGTCCTGAAGGACGTCGGCATCAGAGCTATCTACACAACCCAATTCAAGCGGACAATTCAAACCGCCGCGCCTCTGGCAGATTTGTTGAAGATCGAGACGCGTGCTTATGAACAAACGGACGTTGATGGCGTCGTGAAAGAGATTCAGCAAAAACACCCGACGGAAGTGGTGATGGTTGTTGGCCATCGGAGCACGGTCCCCAAGATACTGGAACAATTTGGTGCGAGCGAACCGGTGGCTCTCGAGACTTCCGAGTACGACAGCTTGTTCATTCTCACACTTCCTCCCCGCCAATCACCTACCTTGCTGCATCTGCGTTTCTGACCGTGTCGGCAGCAACACCACAGATTCACAAACTTCTTCCAGAATGCGGAAGGGGGGCACCCAGAGAGGCGACATTGTGATTCCAGACCTTGCAGCGCGGGTTTCGCCCAACGCGCGAGCGGTGGGGCATGTCGTTCCGAGCCCTGATTGTTTACTCCTCTGGCACAAGCTTCAATAGAACCTGCTTGTCGGATAACTTACCTCCACGAATGATGCTGTGGATCTTTCGAGAGTTCGCGATCTCGTCCAGAGGATTGGCGTCGAGAACCACCAGATCCGCCAGCTTGCCCGCCTCGATGCTGCCCAGGCTACAATCCTGCTGCAATGCTCTCGCATTATTCAACGTGGCCATTTGCAAGGCCGCCGCAGGCGAGATTCCAGATTCCACCAGCAAAGCCAACTCTTGATGAATGGCAAACCCAGGTGGACAGAAAGCTACTGGAGCGTCGGTGCCAACGAGCAAGGAGACGCCTGAACGGAAGAGGCGGCCGGTGAGTTCCTGTTGCTTGCGGAATATCTTCTGTCGCAAAGGCAGGCTCTCCGGCGTCGGTGCAGAAGCACGACTGGACTCGTTCCAGATCTGCTGGAGCCGCTGTGGCATGGCCATCACATCTGGATTGTCGTAAACCTCAGGCAGATCCCGCAGAAGCATCCAGTTGCGAAAAACCACCAGCGTGGGATCCACCGTGACCTTCCGCTGCACTAACCGCTCAATCAGGCTCTGGACGCGCGGATGCGTCATGTCTGCACTGCCCTCTGCCAACTGCACCTGGAATCGCAGATCAGCCAGCTCTTGTGGGGAATAGCGGCCTCTTTCGTCCAGAGGCGGCATCACGGGCCTGTCTTCGGGCAGAATGAAGTCGAACACCGACGAGATGTGCTCCAGACTATCAATACCGTCTTCAACAGCATCCTGAGCTCGATACTTGCCCAAATGGCCGGTCACCCATTTTCCGTGACGGTGTACCTCCTCGATGAGTCGCTTGCCCACGGGCCGTTGGGTGCCGACATAGATCTTGAAGGTCTGCACTCCCCACTGCAGCATGTCGTCAACGAAAGCGGGAACCTCGTCGGGCTCCTTAACGGCACGACCGATCAGCCGATGGTAGGGTGGATCGGCGTCCACCAAAGGGCTGCCCAGAAAGATCCGCGGCGAAGTATCCGGATGATTCCGGCTATGTTTCGCCACCAACGATTCTGCGACGATTTCGTCTCCCACATCACGAAGGGTTGTTACACCGTTGGCCAGATACAAGGGCAGGATTTCATCGCCCGTCAAATGAGCACTGTTGAGGATATGTACCAGGTGTACATGGGCGTCGATGAGACCGGGGATCAGAAACTTGCCCCGGGTATCGATCACGCGGGCGCCCCGAGGAATTGAAACTTGCTGTCCAGCGGGCACCACTGCTTTGATACGCTCGTCCTCGATGACGACCGCGCCGAGGGGTCTCAGCTCGGCTTTCACGGAATCAAAGAGCTGGCCGCCACGCAACACCAATGAGTCCTCGCCACCGGCCGACGGTGTCGACGTGACTCCTATAAATAGCAAACAGGCCAGAGCAAGGAAGCGACTGTTAAAGAGAATCATTCGAGATCTACAGGGAGAGATTCATGGCGCGCCGACCGCTGAAGGTAAAGAGTTCCCCTGAGTCAGTTGGCATGCTTCCAGATCACCGCTCTGGATCAAGGCATTCCAATCATCTCAAATCTGATTTCTTCATCGTGGCAAGGCCGATCCCTGTCGCGCCAAATGTGTTGCCGACGTAGAACATCCAGAGTTCGTCGCCATGCTCGATGACATTTGCGTAAGACTGATGATTCGAGTCAAAGCCTCCAGGCGTGAGCGGCATCACTTCTTCATTGGCAAACCGCTCCCAAGCGAGCCCATCCCTGGAGCGCGCGTAATTGAGGCGATAGCCTCCTCCTTCTTGCATGGTGAAAACGCTTAGCCACATATGATACGTGCCGTTCATGAGAATAATTCCCGGCTTTGAAACCACAGCTTCATACGGCTTGACGGCGTCCAGCCTCGGTGACAGGACCGGCTTTTGACGCTTGACCCAATCGATACCATCCCCAGAAACGGCGTGGCCGATATGAACAATCCCGCGCTTGAATCCAGGGCTGATCCAGTCCAGGATGGCATAGCGCTCCCCGGCCGTGTACCACATCTGGTAGGTCTGCGGACCGGTTTTTAGAACAGCCACAGAACCTGTTACGCCCGCGTCGTATTCTCCCGGCTTTCCAAGTGGCAGCAAGGGCTCCTTCAATACCTTCCAATGAATGCCTTCATCGTCGCTGATTGCCAGGCCAGTGCGGTTGGAGAGTTCATCGGGTGGCGCCCAGGACCCCCAGGTGACGTAGTACATGAGCCAGCGGTCGTCCTGCTGAACCACCCAGGGAAAGCTCGGTCCCTTGTCATTAATATTTCCACTGGGTGACGGGCCGAGCACGGGCTCTGCACCGACAAGCTTCCAGTCGTAGAGATTCTTGGGAGAGGCCTCTGCAGCGTAGATGTAGTGACGGCCTCCACCCGTAGCCCAAAAGTACATGCGCAGCTGGCCGTTCTTCAAGCGCACAATGGAAGGGGCGGAGACGCGACTCTGAGATTGAGGCCCGGCAAAGCCAGGCGCGATGATTCGACCCTTCTTGACCCAAGATTGAAATGGCTTTTTGCTGGGGGCTCTTCCGTCTGTCGGAACGAGATCTGGGTTTGCCAGAATGACAAGTATTCCAAATGCAAGAATCACAAGTTTTTTACTCACGACGCCTCTCGACCTCCAGCTCACGCCGCCAACGCAACCTCCATCCAAACCTTCTGACATTTCCTTGTTCGGATTGATCGTTATCCAACCCGAATCTGACTCTCACTTTTGTCAATTTCCAAATGTGTGACAATACAACGATTGAGCCGGATCGGTAAACGTCGTCGCGTTATTCGAGACCTGTTGGCCTTAGGACTGGGCAGATGGTGTTTCTGCCTGCCCTCCACATCGTTCGACGAGCACTGCACTGGCGCAGGCCAATGGATACGTACCGTGCAAGACCCCTTCCTTCCGCCCACCTCTCCACTTGCGGCTATGCGTGCTGAAGATTACGGCCTGGGTTGATCCCGCGACTACTCGAGAGTATGTGGTTTCACGACGTACAAATTTGCTGCCCATCCCTGTCATGAAGATGAGAGCAGATTCAATCCTGCTAATGCTATGCTTTTCGCAACCGGCCCCGTGTACCCCGGCGCAGATGTTGGGACGGTTTCGGTTGCCATTTGTCGTCCACGTCGCGATGTCTGCCATTGCCTCACTTCTAACTCCGGTTGGGCATCACGGCAATCTGCTGATGTATAGTTCCGGCCACTGTCAGTTCGCGGACTTCATCCGGTTGGGATGCCGCTGACTATCTTGGTGGCGATTGTTGCGGTCTTGGTTGCCCACACGATTTGGCCTGTGTGGCTGGGTCAGAGCCGGCTCTTCAGCGGCGCCCCAAGACAGATGAGGGTTACGGAACCAGCTATCCGAGCCAGGTGTTGAGGATCCCGTCAGGCTTTGATGAGACACAAAGGAGGACGATGAAGACTCGAATTCAGCTGGCCACACTCCTGGCGATGACGATTGCGGCCATTCTTGCGGTTGCCAATCATTTCGGTGGCATGGAGGTTTCTCCCGGACTTCTAAGATTCAGTCGCTGGGGATTCCTGTCGGGACTCTTGGCCTATGGGGTCATACGAAAATCGCTGACAACCTGGATTCTGGTCAGCATGGTGGTCGGAGCGGAGATCGGCCACGACTGGCCGCAGTTCGCTTTAAATCTCAGGGTGCTGAGCCTCGTCTTCTTGCGGTTGATCAAGACGGTTATCGCTCCCCTGTTGTTCAGCACGCTGGTAGTGGGCATTGCAGGCCACTCGAACCTCAAGCAGGTGGGACGAATGGCCATGAAAGCGCTCATTTATTTTGAAGTGGTGACCACGCTGGCGCTGTTTATTGGCCTGGCAGCCATTAACCTGAGCAAGGCGGGCGTCGGAATCAACTTGCCTCCTCGTGCGGGAACGGAAGAGCTCAAAGCCACCAAGCAGACTGCGGCTGAGATTATTCTCCACGTCTTTCCAGAGAACTTCGCCAAATCGGTCGTGGAGGGCGAAGTACTTCAGATTGTGGTTTTCAGCATCGTGTTTGGCATCGCACTGGCGCTGCTGAGCGAGCAGAGGCGAAAACCGATGCTCTCCTTTGCAGAATCTCTTTCCGAAACGATGTTCAAGTTCACGAACATCGTCATGTTCTATGCGCCGATTGGTGTCGGCGCAGCGATTGCCTATACCGTAGGTCATATGGGACTCGGAATTCTGGTGAATTTGTTCAAACTCCTGGCCACGCTTTACGTTGCCTTATTTGCGTTCCTTCTTCTGGTTCTTTTCCCAGTCGCTCTGCTGGCTCGGGTTCCATTGAGGCGGTTTGTCAGTGCGATCGCAGAACCGGTGTCGATCGCGTTCGCCACTACCAGCTCCGAGGCTGCTTTGCCAAGGGCCATGGAGGGCATGGAAGCGCTTGGTGTTCCGCGCCAGATCGTCGCTTTCGTGATGCCAACCGGCTACAGTTTCAACCTCGATGGGACGACCCTGTACCTGTCTCTCGCCTCGGTATTCGTTGCCCAAGCCGCAGGAATCTCGATGAGCTGGGGCCAGCAGCTGCTGATGGTTTTCACCTTGATGCTTACCAGTAAGGGTGTAGCTGGCGTGCCTCGAGCTTCGTTGGTCATCCTTCTCGGAACAGCCGCCTCATTCAATCTTCCAGTCGAGCCGATCTTCATTATTCTGGGTATTGACGAGCTGATGGACATGGCTCGAACTTCAGTGAACGTCATCGGCAATTGTCTGGCGACGGTCGTGGTTGCCCGATGGGAAGGGGAGTTTGGGAAAGAGGCTGCTTCAGACGTGGTTCAGGAAGCCCTGGCGGAGTAGTCTGGAAAGCGCACAAAGTGATTCACGTTGCAGATGCTGTGCGGAGAATCCGCTGTAAACATCGACGGTGCTTCTCCCATCAGTTGTTGCGAAACCGGATCCAGATTGGTTCCCAGAAGTCTGAATTGCACGTTTCAGGGTCTTTCCGCACGGAAGTTGCCCACCGCTTCCGAAGTTCGCAGATAACGGTTGTAAACGCGGAAGCTCTTGAGCTCCCCGAGCAGGTGTTTGGCCAGGACGCTTCCGGAACTGCCATTCACATTGCTCAACTCCGGATTGAAGCGACCCCAGCCATACTGTCGCAACGGGCCACCGTCGTTTAGCTGGCCATCGATCACAAACGTTATGATCTTTGGCCCGCCGTCTACCGTCACAACCACGTGCTGCCAGGCATTGACCTTCAATGTCCCTTCATGAGTTCCTGGGTCGCTGTCCCAATCAGCAGAATGCTGGCCATCACTAAGGACGATCTTGAGCGTGAAGCGATCCGAGGTCGTGACAGCGATGCCCTTGCCTTTCTCGTCGCGGGCATCGAAAACGGCCTGACCGGGAGATAGCTCGTCAAACTTGATCCAGAAGTCCAAAGAGAAGCCACCGCCTTGGTCCAAACGCTGTAGCTCCGGCATCTGAAAGGTTGAACCAGGCCTGCAGTCCTTCGCTGCCAGATCCACAGCCAGGCCACTACGAGCGATCTGTCCTTTATCAAACTGCTTCCAAAGTCCCTCCAACAGCGTGCGGTCGATTTCATGGACTCGGGCCACCGATTTTTGCGTTTCAGTGATGAAGTAGCGGCCGTCACTTTCAATGAAGTCGGGATAACTCATCCGAACCGTCGGGTCGTCGTCGTACAGGAGAATCTCTGGCTGTGACCAATGAATCGCGCCGTCTTTTTCAATGCCACCGGAAATCCAGCCGGGGTTGCGGTTGCGGTAGTAGCCAGTGGCCATCGTCGTCCACTCCCGCGAGTGGGCCGCCTCACCTCCGTGATTGTGGTACCACTGGAGATACTTACCGTTGCTCACCTTCCAGACGAAGTTGGCAGCACGGGGTTGCTTGATGCGTCGCCCGCCCGGAGTGTAGGTTCCATATTGCGGCTGCGTCCAGTGGCGTCCACCATCGCTACTGTAGGCGTGACAGTTGTAGCCGTCGATCGTACGGTAGGTGGCGTAGAGCTTGCCGTCGCTCATGCCGACCAGGTTGGTTTCTTCGGCAATGGGACCCTTCGGGGCCCGTAATCCCAGTTCGCCTTCTGGCAACACCTGCCAGCGAATCTTGCGCGGATCGCGTTCGGTCAGGATGTTATCACTGCGCATCACCTGGCCTTGGGACTTCACCAGCACACCCGGCTCACCCCACTTTCCCACTTTCGCCCAGCCAAAATAGGCAGCATCGCGGTGAATGATCGGTTTGCCTACACCCCAGAAGAAAAGTGTCTTGCCATCGAAGTTGTTCGTCCGGTCGAAAGCGAAGACCGGTACGGGCATCTCGTAGCGTTCCTTGGACCATGTGCGGCCATTGTCATCAGAGTACTTGAAGACGTAGGCACCCAGTGTGTCGACACGTTTGCGAATCGAGAGGCTAGCGACGTTCGGCACCTCACGAAGATTGTCTTTATTGTAGGTGTAGAAGGCATAGACCCGGCCGCTGGGCACCTTCAACGGCATCACCCAGGATGCCTCGGGCCCGGTGGCAGGCTCGATGTCAATCAACTCCGACCAGTGGCGCCCATAGTCGCTGCTGGTCGTGGCAACGACATGTTGTCCGCCTTCTCCTTCGACGCCCTTGCCAGTCGTCATGAGACAGAGCCACTTTCCCTCGTTCGTAGTCACTACATAGGGCTGGTCAGAGTAACCTTCATCTGGAATCACCCAACCTCTCTTGATGTTGCGCGGATCGGAAACCCGTTCGACTCTTTGTTCCTGCGCAGCCAATCTTCCTCCAACCGGAGGATTCAATGACACCAAGACTACAAAGCTGATCGTCAAAAGAAAGCGCATCCATCGAAGAGCGAAAGGAAGAGAAGGGAGAGTCAGATGACTGAGGTTTGGCGTACTCATGGAAGTCCTCGATTTCCGTCATGCAAGGAGTCTCTGAAATCCTGTTCCTGGCATCTCTTCGGGGTGGAAACCTGTATGCAGGCGTGGGCGGTGTCACGCTAGCCCGCGTCTTTTCTGGCTTTTGCCAAGACGTTAAACGAACGCTGGGCCGCATCCAGTGGGTCGTAGTCCGGCTTTCGATGAATCTGAGCGCTGACCTCGACCGTAACCGATCCGCGATAACCAAGTTTCTTCAAGAGTCGCAGAAGCGACACGTAGTCAGTGCCTCCCGCGCCTGGCAATTGGAACTGTGGCTGCTCTGCAGTGCCAGCCGCATCCTTGACGTGTACGAACGCCGTATGGGGAGCCAGAGTCTGCAATGTCTCCTTCAAAGGCAGACCTTGCAGGAAGAAATGGCTGTAGTCGTAGGTGAATCTCAGCCAGGGAGAGGCGACTCGCGTCCGCAACCAGTCGGCTTGGGCCGGGGTTTGCATGGCATTGCGCACGTGTGGCTTGATGGCAATCAAGATTTGCTCCGCGGCTGCTGTCGCGGTCCATTCCTTGAGTTTGGAAGCCATCGCCACCTTGCTGGCCTCCCACTCGCCGGGCTGGCCACCCAGAATGGTTTCCAGGACGTGAGGCTTCGAAACGCCCAGGTCGCGTGCGAGTTGGGCTACTCGACGAATCCGAGCAAGGTTTTCGCGATGCGCGGAATCCTCAACCAGCAACTTCAGGTTGTCCATGAAGGCGGAAATTTGCAGGGGGTGTTTCTCCAGAGCCTTTCGAATCTGAGCCCGAGCTGCGGAGTCCAGCTTGTCCGGGTCCCCTGGATAACCCGCCAGACTGGCCACCTCGACATCGTCGTAGCCGATACGAGCCGCTGCCGCGATGGCATCAGGCATGGAAAGTGTGGCCATCCCATACAAGCTGAAGCCTAGCGTGATCGGCCGTCTGCGACCGGAGGCAGCGGCACTCAGCATGCCTATTGTGGCTGCCAGGAACGTTCTGCGCTGCATCAGGGACGGGATCATGGGTTACTTGGCTTGGCTTCCGTCGGGTGGCGACTGCACCTGCACCAGGATCGATGGCGCCGCTGTTGTGTTCTTCACCAGAACCTTTCCCGCATTCGTGGCGAAAAGGAGATTCGTGGCTTCCAGGCGGTGTCGGCTCTGCCCTTGCTGCACGGTTACGCCGCCTTTCCAGACAAACAGCAAGCCTTCGCCCGACACCGGCAAGTCAGCCTGAAACTCCTCTGCAGGTTTTAATGTGCGATATGCGACGGCAACGCGCTGCGAACCAAGACCGCGGTGGAGAAAGAAACCATTCTTGTTCTGAAACTCCAGCAACTGAACTGCGCCTGGGGTGATCACCCCCACCGGCGGCTTGGCCCCTGGCTTGGAGGAATCGCGTTCACCCGAATAGAGCTTCAGGTCGGGA
>Ga0075418_10002742_pt1 | contig 20195 bp, 16 predicted proteins | sample SoiMetdeltSBSDD2_FD_81776 | JGI IMG/M metagenome (GOLD analysis project Ga0075418, IMG submission 81776) | Bulk soil microbial communities from a Populus tree surrounding site in Tennessee, USA - Soil MetaG P. deltoides SBSDD2 | ecosystem: Environmental > Terrestrial > Soil > Tree plantation...
GCGCCGATCGTGTTCAACAAGGCGCTGTGGGAGACGTCCGGCCACTGGTCGCACTACCGGCAGAACATGTTCCTCGTGGAATCCGAAGGCGAGCAGATGGGGCTCAAGGCGATGAACTGCCCTGGCCACATGCTCATCTTCGACAGTGAGGTGCGCAGCTATCGCGATCTGCCGATTCGCTACCACGAGCAGACACCGCTGCATCGCAACGAAGCCTCAGGTGTGCTGTCCGGGCTCACGCGCGTCCGCCAGTTCAGTCAGGACGATGGCCACTGCTTCGTCATGGAATCGCAGATTGGTGAAGAGGTCGAGCGTGTATTGCGCCTCGTTCAGCGCGTCTACGGCGATTTCGGCATGAAGCCCGAGATGAAACTCTCAACGCGGCCGCCCGAGTTCCTCGGCGCAATCGAGCAGTGGAATCATGCTGAATCCGAGTTGAAGCGGGCGCTGGACGCGGTGGGAGAGCCCTACACGCTCAATGAAGGTGACGGCGCGTTCTACGGCCCGAAGATCGACTTCGACGTCGTCGACGCCATCGGCCGCAAGTGGCAGTGCGCGACGATTCAGCTCGACTACCAGATACCGCAGCGGTTCGATCTCAAATACACCGGCGCCGACAACGCCGAACATCGTCCCGTGGTCATTCACCGGGCGATTTTTGGGAGCTTCGAGCGATTCATTGCTCTGCTGATCGAGCACTTCGCCGGGGCGTGGCCGCTGTGGCTGGCGCCGGTGCAGGCAGTAGTTTTACCGATCTCAGACAGGCACCGGGACTATGCTGTCGGTGTGCAGAACCGGTTGGTCGCAGCCGGGCTTCGAGTCGAGTTAGACGACCGCCAAGAGAAGATTAATTATAAGATCCGAGAGGCACAGCTCCAGAAGGTGCCGTACATGCTCGTCGCTGGTGACCGGGAATCCGCTGAAGGGACGGTTGCAGTACGCAGCCGGTTTGGCGGAGACCTTGGTGGCCGGCCGGTTGACGCGTTCATCGCGGACGCGCTCGAAGAGATCCGACGGAAAAGCCGCGTGGTCGAACAAGAGGCCAGCGCGGAACCCGTCGCTCGCAGTCTGTAGCCCGAGGAGGACGTTATAGCTTTCGATCGCTCGCCTAGACGTGATGACCGCGTTCGCACCAACGAGCGCATCCGGGTTCGTGAGGTCCGGGTGATCGACGAAACCGGTCAACAGCTCGGGATCATGCCGCCGCCGCAGGCGCTCACTATCGCACGTCAAAAGGGCCTCGACCTGGTCGAGATCTCTCCGACGGCGGTACCGCCTGTCTGTCGCATCATGGACTTCGGGAAATATCAGTACCAGGAGCAGAAGCGATCTCGCGAAGCCAAGAAGCACCAGCGGGTCATCGAGGTCAAAGAGATCAAGTTTCGCCCCAAGGTGGACGAGCACGACTACCAGTTCAAGAAGAAGCACATCGAGCGCTTCTTGAGCGATGGTGACAAGGTGAAGGCGACGATCTTCTTCCGTGGGCGCGAGATGGCCCACCCGGAAATCGGACGACGGATCCTCGAGCGTTTGATTGGAGAACTGGGCGAGGTGTCACTCGCCGAGACCGCGCCGCGCCAGGAGGGCAACCAGATGCACGTCATTCTGAGCCAGCGCGCGGGTCGCAAGAGCACGCCACGGGCGAAGGCCGACGGCGGCGAGTCGGCCGGAGTAGAAGAATCATAACGGCGGGTCAAAAGACCCGCCGCCACAAACGGATGGTAGAGGCGGATCTTTAGATCCGCCTGAGAGACAGAGACTTCGAGATGCCAAAGCTGAAGACACATCGCGGCGCCGCCAAGCGCTTCAAGAAGACCGGCACGGGTAAGATCGTCAGGGCCAGCGCCTTCAAGCGTCACATCCTGACGAGCAAGACCACCAAGTCCAAGCGCCACATGCGCGGGACGCGGGAGGTGTCACCCAGCGACGCCCCGAAGCTGGAGCTGATGCTGCCGTATAAATAGGTCCACGGTCCCCCGTCCTCGGTCCTCAGTCCACGGTCCTCAGTGCAACGGACCGACTCGCAGCGACTTGAGGCCGCGGACTGAAGACCGAGGACCGACGGAATTACAGGACGAGAGAAAATGCCGAGAGTCAAAAGAGGAACAGTCCGCCGAGCAAAGCGGAAGAAGCTTCTGGCCAGAGCCAAAGGGTTCTACCAGACGAAGAGCAAGCTGTATCGCGCAGCGAAAGAATCGGTCGACACCGCACTCAAGTACGCCTACGTCGGCCGGAAGAACAAGAAGCGTGAGTATCGGCGGCTGTGGGTCGTCCGCATCAATGCGGCGGCGCGTGAGCACGGGCTCACCTACTCGCAGCTGATTCGCGGTCTCAAAGCCGCAGGCAACTCGCTCGACCGCAAAATGCTGGCCGACATGGCCGTCGCCCAGCCTTCTGCATTTGCCAAAGTCGCCTCGCAGGCGAAGGCCGCGCTTCCCGCCGCGTAGTCAATGCACGCCTTAAGCCGAATTCACTTGAATCGAGCATGATGAACCTCCGATCTCATGCTCGGCTCGAGTGTTTCTGGGACTAGGGCATTGAGCATTGACCCATGTCTGAACCCGCTCCCGATCGCACCACCATCGACACGTTGCGCACGGACTTTCGTGTCCGTCTCGCCGCGGCCGGCACCGATGCGGCCGTCAAAGCCCTCGCTGACGAGTTTCTAAGCCGGAAGTCCGGCAGCGTCACCGGTCTGATGAAGACGCTTGGTGCGCTCGCTCCCGATGCGCGTCGCGAGTTCGGCGCTCTGGTCAATTCTCTCAAGCAGGAGATCGAAGCGGCTGTCGAAGAACGACGGCAGACGCTTGTCGCTACACGTCCCCCCGCGGGTGGAGTCGACGTGACCCTTCCCTCTCGTGAGCGGCTGGTCGGGCACGTGCATCCGCTGATGCAGGTTCGTCAGCAGGTCGAGGACATCTTCGCCCACATGGGTTACGAGATTCTCGAAGGACCGGAGGTCGAAGACGACTTCCACAACTTCGAGGCCCTGAACATGCCGCCCGATCATCCGGCGCGCGACATGCAGGACACGCTGTATCTCGATAGTCCGATCATCGGCGCAACGTGGGGAGTGCACAGAGGGCTCGTTCCCGACGCACAGGTACGGGCAGCGACACTACTGAGGACCCACACCTCGGCGATGCAGATTCGCTACATGAAGACCTTCCCGCCCCCGGTCCGCATCATCGTCCCCGGACGCGTGTATCGGCGCGACAACCTTGACCTGAGCCACACGCCGATGTTCCAGCAGTTCGAGGGGCTGGTGGTCGGTGAGCATGTGACGATGGCGGACCTGAAGGGTACGTTGACGGCGATGGTGACCGCGCTGTTCGGCGATGTGAAGATCCGCCTGCGGCCGAGTTTCTTCCCTTACACCGAGCCGAGTGCGGAGGTCGACATCAGCTGCCACAAGTGTGCGGGAGCGGGCTGTGGCATCTGCAAGCAGACTGGTTGGTTGGAGATTCTCGGAAGTGGCATGGTACATCCGGCCGTCTTCGAAGCCGTGGGTTACGACTCCGAGCGCATAACCGGCTTCGCTTTCGGGATGGGGATCGAGCGCGTGGCGATGCTCAAGTACGGCGTCGAGGACATCCGACTCTTCTACGAGAACGACCTGCGATTCCTCGAGCAGTTCCCGTCGCTATGAGAGTACTTCTCTCCTGGCTCCGTGACTTCGTCGACGTCCCCGGCCGGCCCGAAGACATTGCCGCCACGATGTCGGTTCGCGGCTTTGCCGTCGAAGGACTCGAACGGCTCGACGACGGCGACACGGTCATCGATTTCGAGGTCACCGGCAATCGTCCCGACTGCATGTCGGTCAGCGGAATCGCTCGCGAAGTCGCCACGGCGTTCGGTCTGCAGGTACGACGCCCGGCCGTGGCGACATCCCTTCGTCGCGCCGATGGTCAAGGCGAAAGCGGGCCAGCCCTGCATCTGACCTCGCTGAAGACGGTCGAACGCAGCGACATCGATGTGGTCATCGAGAGTCCCGATCTGTGTCCACGCTACGCCGGCGCAGTGGCCGATGTGACGATTGGATCATCTCCGGATTGGATGCAGGCGCGCTTGCGCGCAGCCGGAGTGCGTCCCACCAGCAACATCGTGGACGTGACCAACTACGTACTGATCGAGCTCGGTCAGCCGATGCATGCCTTCGACCACGCTCGCCTCAGTGGTGGTCAGATTCGAGTGCGCACGGCACGACCGGGCGAAGTGCTGCTGACACTCGACGGAAAACAGCGTGAGCTCTCGCCTGAAATGCTGGTCATCGCAGATGCCGAGCGCGCTGTAGCCATTGCCGGCGTCATGGGTGGAGGCGACTCCGAAGTTACGAGCGATACGAGAACCATCGTCTTCGAGAGCGCCCACTTCAATGCGTTGTCGGTGCGTCGCACGAGCAAAGCTCTGGGGCTGAAAACGGAAGCCAGCATGCGCTTCGAGCGCGGAACGGACCCGCGCCTTCCGCTGACGGCGATGGAACGCGCTTGCGCGCTGCTCGAGATGATCGGCGCCGGCACCGCGCGCGGCACCGTGGTGGATCGCTACCCTGTTCGCATCGAGCCCACCGTGCTCAGGTTACATCGGGCTCGGATAGCCGGCCTGCTCGGCGTATCGATCCCAGACGCCGACATTCGCAGAGTGCTGGAAGCACTTGGCTTTGCGCTGCGCGACGCCGAGGGAGGATGGGACGTCACCGTGCCCACGCGACGCGTGGACACGACCCGCGAGGTCGATCTCATCGAAGAGGTCGCGCGGCAGTACGGGTTCGATCGAATCCCGGTCACGTTTCCAGCATTGACCGTTGCTCCGCCGCCAGTCGATCCGCGAATCCTTCGCGCTCGGCAGCTTCGCGCGCTCGCCACCGGGCAGGGTTTCTCGGAAGCGGTCACATTCGGGTTCACGTCGGTGCCCGCCGCTGAGGCGTTCGTCACCGGCGAAACCATCGTGCCGATCAAGAACCCGCTATCCGAGGCATTCGCCGTCCTTCGCCCATCGCTGCTGCCGGGACTCGTCGAGTCGGCCGGGCGAAACGTGCGGCGTGGGCAGCGGGACGTGCAACTCTTCGAGATCGGGAATCGATTCACGCAGCAGAGTGGAGAGACGCAGACGATCGCGTTCATCTGGACCGGCGCAAGCCGATCCCAGCACTGGAGTGAGCGGCCGCGCGAAGCCGACTTCTTCGACGTGGCAAGCCCCGTATCTACGATCGCCGATGCCCTGGACGCGTCAGTGCTCTTTCGGCCGCTCAGCGCTCCGCCGTCGTTCCTTGTCGCGGGACAGACAGCCGAGGTCGTTGCCCGCGCGAAGGACTCGACCGACTCATCGCCCGTCCCAATTGGACTTGTTGGCAAATTGACTCCAAGCGTTGGTGAATCGCTTGGGCTGCCCGCCGAAGTGCCCGCATACGTGGCCGAACTGGCGATCGAGCCGCTCGCGCAATTCCGGCGCGCATCGTTGAAAGCATCGGCGCCGCCACGCTTCCCATCAGTCGATCGCGACATCTCGATCCTCGTGGACGACACGACATTGGCTCAATCGGTTCGAGACACCGTATGGGCACTGGAACTCCAGCACCTCGCAGGTCTTCGTGAGTTCGATCGATACGCGGGAAAGGGCATTCCCGAGGGCAAAGTGAGCCTGTCGCTCCGCCTTACGTTCAGGTCAGCCGACAGAACGCTCACCGACTCTGAGGTTCAAAGCGCGATGGATAACGTGCTAGTTGCGCTCAAGGAAAAGCACGGCGCGATACAGCGCTGACCGCCCACCATCCACCAACCGCTTGCTAGTGTTCTCAGTTCGTGGCACCATCTGTCCGCACCCCGCAATCATATTCACGAGGATCGTATTCGGATGGCAAAGCAGGCGGTAGCAACGCGAACTGATCTCGACCCCATCGATCGGCTCGAGGAAAAAGTACGGATGCTCGTCGGCATCGTGACGCAGCTTCGAGCGGACCACGCGAGAGCGACTGAAGAGAACGGTCGGCTGGTGCGTGAGCTGGACGGCTTGCGTGCACGACTCGCCGAAAGCGAAGAAGTCACTGGAACCGAGCTCAGTGCACTGCGAGAAGAACGTGACCTGGTTCGGTCGCGCGTCGCCGAAATGCTCGAACAGTTGGAAGCGATCTAGAGGTAACTGACTCGACCATGAGCAGTGTCGTGACCGTCGAGATCGGGGGCCAGCGCTACCCGATTCGCAGTGTGCTCGATGAGCGCTATGTCACCGAGCTTGCTGCTTACGTCGATCAGAAGATGCGGGCGGCGTCCGACGCCGCTCCGGCAAGCGACATGCTCGGTCTGGCAGTCCTCGTGGCCCTCAATATCGCCGACGAGTACTTCCGTCAGCGCGATCAGCAATCCGTCTCGAGTGACGATCTGCACGAACGCGCAATCCGCCTCGAGCGCATCGTCGACGAAGCCCTCGCTCAAGTAGCCGCTAAACGAGCGGTTTAGCGAATCTGTAGACCATACCGTGTGCGAGGCTGCGAAACCGCGCAGTCGACGCGTCTTGACCCTCCCGGAATCGCACAGTAAGATCGTGAGGCTCCTGCTTTGCTCGTGATGGTTTCGGAGGCTCGTCTGAGCCAACGTAACTACCAAGCGAGCCGCGAGGTCGCGCGTTGTGCACGCCTCTGTTTCGAGGAAGCCTGAAGCGCGGCCGACAACAGCGGCTCCACCTGCTTTCGCAGGTTCATTCGACCTCCCCACACGGCAAAGCGGGGCGCTTCGTCGCCCCTCCATTTTGAATCCTCTTACAGTGGCCGATTGCGGTGAGCATGCGCTCATCGCTCGCATCAGAGCGCGGCTCTCGACCGCTCACTGGGTCGTCGTTGGCCCGGGCGACGATGCGGCTGCAATCGAACCCGTGCGTGGAGCGCTGGAGGTATTGACCACCGACGCGCAGGTCGAAGGAGTGCACTTCGATCGCCGGTTCGTGTCACCGGATGCCATCGGGCATCGTGCACTGGCGGTCAACCTGAGCGATCTGGCGGCGATGGGCGCCAGACCCCGAGCGGCGCTGCTCTCGATGGCACTGCCCGCTTCGCTCGAGCTCGACGCGTTCGATCAGATCGTGGGTGGCTTGCTTGCGCTCGGCGCTCGCTACGCTGTTGCGCTGATTGGAGGAAACATCACGCACACTGCTGGGCCGATGGTGCTCAATGTCACGGCTATAGGCACCGTGCATCGTCGAAAGATCCTGACGCGGGCGGGCGCGCGAGCGGGCGACGAAGTGTTCGTGACCGGAACGCTCGGAGACGCAGCCGCTGGGTTGTTACGGCTTCAAGCGGACCACCGGGCTGCCGAAGACACGGGCAGATATCTCCGACCCGATCCCCGTGTGCGTGCCGGGCTGCTGCTCGGACGAAACCGCGCAGCCACGAGCTGTATAGACCTCAGTGATGGTCTCGCCGATGGTGTTCGCCAAATTGCGCAAGCCTCGTCGGTTGGGATTACGCTCGACGCAGCGGCCATTCCCATTGCGCCTCAGGTGAAGGACTGGCTCAGCCGTCACGGTCGCAATCCTGTTGACCTCGCGTTACAAGGAGGAGACGATTTCGAGTTGGTTTTTACGGCCAAGCCCAAGCAAGCTGGACGGTTAAGGGCGGTACGACGACATCTGAGCGATCTGCCGATAACCAGGATAGGCGTTGTCACCCAAGCGCCTCGCCTGCTCATTAAGGACGAGCACGGCGAACGAGAACTGCCGGAGGGATACCAGCACTTCCGGTAGGCAGCGGAAATCTTCAGGCGCCTGACTGTTCAACATGCGAGTCACCATCTCGCGGTCGACGTGGCGGAAACTTGTGGTTCTGGTGATCGCCGTGGTCGGCTTTGTTCTCATGTACGAAGCCGAGATGTTCGACTCGCGCAGCGCGCTCTGGCAGTCGATGGCGCAAGGCAGACCTCCGCTCCCCGGCAGCCAACTCCCCTTTTCGGCGACGGCGTACTGCAAAGGCACGACGACGGCATCAGGTGTTGTCGCTCGCACGGGCGTCGCCGCCGCAGATCCCACCCTTCTCCCGGTCGGGAGCGTTGTCAACGTCGCGGCGGGCGATGCTCGCTATAGCGGCGTCTACACCGTCATGGACACCGGCCCCCGGGTTCAAGGACGCATACTCGACCTCTACATGTGGAGTTGCCACGAGGCGCTGCGTTTTGGACGCAAGGAAGTTCAGGTCACGGTGCTGCGGCTCGGATGGGATCCGACGGCAAGCTCGCCCAGCCTGATCGATCGTCTATTCCGACGACGAGAGACGGCGCGACGAATTCCTCCTCCGGACCCTGCTCCACCTGCGGGCATTGCGCCAGATGACGAGCCGCCCAGCGATTCACCAGGAGCGCCGGGCGTTTCTCCCGATTCAGCGGTCGAACCTACTGGACCTAGTCCAGTCGCCGGCCAGCAGTAGTCCGGGTCTCGTCTTGCTCGCGCATCAGGGCCTGGCGCACGACCGGCAGTAGACACGTGGCCACGGCGGCGTTACCGGCGGCGGAGTAATGAGGCCGACCCGGGATGAACGCCTTCTCACCCAATGCCCCCACGCAGGACGTGAGATCGGTGTACTCAACACCCGCACGCCGCAGAGCGGCCAGCACGGGGTCCCTGGCAGGATGATCCCCTTGAGTGAAATCGTTGCGAGCTGGAAAGAAGACGATGAGTGGGATCGTACCGTCCGCTTTGGCAACGTTGATGAATCTCGACACCAGCGCAACATTGAGTCGCTCGAGCTCGCCGTAGTAGGTCTCTTGATTCAGCGAGGGCCAGCGTCGAAAACGCGACAGGAGGAAACGGACGGCGTAGGACGCGTGGTACCAGTGGTGATCCCATTCGTCGGGTTTGAAACCCGGGTCGTGGGCAATGAACGGCAGATCGTCAATCGCCGGCTCTGTCATGATCAGCGTCGGGCTCGCCAGCCGATCGGTGAGACGCTCGAGCCCCCCGTTCTTCAAGACAAAACGAGGCTTCGCGAAGGGTAGGCCCCACTCTGGAAACGTCACGAACGGATACACGCTCAGGGTACGGTGGAGGTCGTGCTCTATGAACCCGAGGATCGCAACGGCTGGTTTCCACCCCCGTCCGTCGCGCTCGTATCGAAGAAGCGCCTGATCCACACCGTATCCATCCACGCCGAGGTTCAGTACTGCGAGGTTAGACCCCGGTGTTCTCTCCAGCACAGCGCCCCACGAGTCCTCGAAGAGCACCTCGAGTCCGAACGTAAACGAATCGCCCACGATGGCCACTCGCTGGCCCACCGCACGCGACGCAAGAGAAATCCCCGCTTCAGAACTCCTGATCCCTTCGACGCTGCTCGAGTACAGCCCGTTTGAACTCCGGCGGCTGCGGCCGGGCGCCCACCCCAGGAAATCGTCGGCCACAAGATGGGACAGCTCCGGAGGCACTTGCGCCAGGATCTCCAAGTGTCTGGCCTTGACGTCTTCCCAGTCTTTTGGCAACAGGAGAGTGCCTGAAAAAGAGACGCCCGCAAAGGTCGACTCGGAGAAGGCGCGAACGGCGAGCTCGCTGCCCACGAAGACAAGGATGACAGCGACCAGGTTCATCGCAATGGCGAACGCCAGCAGCCGGGGATCCGACGACCGGGCTCGCTGAAAGCGGAGCGCCACATAGGCGCCAGAGGCGAGGCAAATGGCCAGCGGAACCCACAGGACGGCCGCCTGGCGGGTTGTCAGCGAGCCGAGAAGGTTGTAGTAGCGGTTCAAGGCGAGCGCTGTCACGAGAGCGGCGGCCTCGAACAAGTAGATGCCGACTAAGAGTCCCGGCTCCCCGGGCGCCTCCGCACTACGCTGTCGTCGACTCGAATTGAAGCTCATACAGCCGGTGATAGATCCCACGCAGGGCCAGAAGCTCCTGGTGAGTGCCCGACTCGCGCAGTTCCCCTCGATGCATCACGAGAATCCTGTTCATGTCCTGAATGGTCGAGAGGCGATGGGCAATCGCGAGTGTCGTTCGGCCGCGCATGACGACCTTGAGCGCGTCGCGAATCAGGAGCTCCGTGTCTGTATCGACACTCGACGTGGCCTCGTCGAGGACCAGCACGCGCGGGTTGAACGCGAGCGCGCGTGCAAACGAGAGCAGCTGCTTCTGCCCCACTGACAACGTTGAGCCTCGTTCGGCAACGGCACTCTCGAGACCCTCCGGCAATCGATCGACGAAGGTTGAGGCATGGACCGCCTCGAGCGCGGCGCGAACGTCGCGATCCGTAATCGACTCGTTGCCGAGGCGAACGTTGCCGCCAATCGTTCCAGCAAAGAGTTGCACGTCCTGAAGCACCAGCCCGAACAGCGACCGTAACTCGGCCAGATCGACGTCCCGAATGTCGACGCCGTCGAGAGTAATTCGACCTTCCTGAACATCGTAGAAGCGCAACAACAGGCTGACGATCGTCGTCTTTCCCGATCCAGTAGCGCCGACAATCCCGATACGCTCTCCCGGGCGAACTTCGAAAGATACGTTCTTCAGGACGGGCTCGCCCTCGACATAAGCGAAGCTCACGTTCTCGAAGCGAATCACGCCAGGTCCCTGCCACTGCCCGCGCGTCGAGTCGGCCTCAGTCGGGGGGGTGGGAGTTGGAAGTTGGGAGTCGGACGAAATCTCCACCGGCGTATCGAGCAGCCCGAAGATGCGCTCAGACGAGGCCATCGCACCCTGGAGGATGTTGAACTTCTCCGACAGGTCGCTGATGGGTCGAAAGAAACGCTGAGAGTACTGAAGGAACGCCACCAGCGACCCGAGCGTGAGCATGTCGGAGCCGTCGGCGATGATGCGAGCTCCGCCCACCCAGAGAATCAGCGACGCTGCCAGCGCGCCGACGAGCTCCACCGCCGGATAGAACACAGCGTAATAGAAGATGGACTGGACGTTGGCATCACGGTGCCGGCGATCGATCTCATCGAACGCTTCGAAGTCGCGTGCTTCGCGCCGGTACAACTGAACCGTCGCCATGCCGGTGATCCGCTCCTGCAGATAGGCATTGATGCGGGCAATCCACATGCGAACGGTCCGATACGATTCGCGCGCGTTCAGGCGGAACCACTGCGTGATCGCCGCAATGAGCGGCAAGACCGAGAAGGCGGCGATCGCCAGCCGCCAGTCCATCCAGACGAGCACGGCCATGATCCCGATGAGCGTGAAGACATCGCCAAAGACCGACACGACGCCTGACGTGAACAGTTCGTTGAGGACATCGACGTCGGTGGTCAGCCTCGTCATCAAACGACCGACGGGGTTCCGGTCGTAAAAGCGGAGATCGAGTCGATGGAGATGAGCCACGAGCTGCATCCGCAGGTCGAACATGATCCGCTGCCCGATCACCTGCATCGTCCACGTCTGGAGGTACTCGAGCAGGAACGACGCGATGAGCGCGACGAGGTACAGCATCGCGATCGTGCCCAGCCCACCGAGGTCGCCGACCGGGATATATCGGTCGATGACGATCTTCGTCAAGTACGGAGGCGCAAGGTCGAGAGCTGAGTGCCCGATGATGGCGATGACTGCTACCAAGACCTGACCGCGATACGGACGTAGGTAAGTCAGTAGCCGCCGCATCAAGCGGCTGTCGTAGGCACGACCGAGGACGTCATCTTCGATCATGACGCCTTGAGTTCTTCCTCGAGCAACTGCTTCCGATAAAGATCGGCATAGAAGCCGTCTCGCCGGATGAGTTCGTCGTGCGTCCCGCGCTCGGCCACCCGCCCTTCGTGCAGCACCACGATCTGGTTGGCGCCGCGAATCGTGGACACGCGATGCGACACGATGATCGACGTGCGTTGAGCCATCACGTTCTCGAGTCGATCGAGAATCTCTTCTTCGGTATGCGTATCGATGGCCGACAGCGCGTCGTCCAGGACGAGGATCTTCGGGTCAACGACAAGCGCACGAGCGATGGCAACCCGCTGTTTCTGTCCGCCCGACAGCGTGATGCCGCGCTCGCCAACGGTGGTGTCGTACCCTTGAGGAAACTGCTCCAGATCCTTGTCGAGCCGCGCAATCGACGCCGCCGCGGCCACCCGATCGCGTTCCCCCTGATTCCCGCGGGCGCCGAACGCGACGTTTTCCGCGAGCGTGGTACTGAACAGAAACGGCTCCTGATTCACGAACCCGATCGCGCCTCTGAGCACATCGAGCGGGATCCGGCGGACGTCCACATCGTCGATGAATACCGTCCCTGGGGGCGGCTGGTGCAGCCGCGGCAGGAGGTTGAGCAACGTGGACTTACCCGAACCCGTCGCACCGACGATCGCGGTGGTCGTTCCCTTCGGCACTCTGAACGACACGCCGCGGAGCACGACCGCACCATCGAAGGCAAACGTGAGGTCGCGAAACTCGACGTCCCCATCGATCGATTGAATCGCGTGATTCGCCTCGGCATCCGAGATGAGTGGCTGGGCGTCGAGGACTTGGAGCAGGCGTTTCCATGAGGCCATTCCACGCTGCAGCAGGTTGCTGACCCAACCGAAGGCAATCATGGGCCAGCCCAGCATCGTCAGGTACGCGTTGAACGCGACCAGCTCTCCAATCGTCATCTGGCGGGCAACGACTCTCCGGCTTCCGAGCCAGAGCACCAGGAGCGCGCCGATGCCCATCAGCAACCCCATACTCGGGAAGTAGAAACCCTGGAGACGAATGAGCGCGCGATTGCGATGCACGTACTCCTCGTTCGCGACTCGAAACCTGGCAATTTCAAACGCTTCCTGTCCATAGGCCCGAACCACGCGCACGCCGGCGAGCGACTCCTGTGCAATCGCACTGATGTCGGAGAGCTGCTCTTGAATCTTCTCGAAGCGGGTGTGAATCGCGACACCGAAGTACTTCACCACGACGGTGACCAACGGCAGTGGGATCAGGGCGACGAGTGTCAGCCACGGGTCGATTGAGACCATTAAGACGATCGCCACGAGAAACGTCAGCACGGTGCTCGCCGTATACATCACCGCCGGCCCCATCATCATGCGCACGGCACTCAGGTCGCTCGTGGCACGCGACATCAGATCGCCGGTGCGATGATTTTGGAAGTACGATAAGGACAGCCGTTGCAACGCCGCAAAGAAATCGTTGCGAAGGTCGTATTCGAAGTCACGCGAGGCGCCTACGATGATGCGCCGCGTGAGAAACCTGAAGACACCGCCCACTGCGGCCAGCACGAACAACAACCCTCCGTAGAGGCGGACCTTGTCGAACGTCAATCCTTGACTCAAGTCGTCGATTGCAAACTTCAGGACCCACGGCCCACCAGTGGAAATCGCCGTCGCCATGACGACGCACGCGAATCCGAGGACAAAAGCTCGGCGATAGCGCGCCAAGTACTGGATCAGACGACGTTCGGGAGACATTTCCGCAGTATACCTGCCCGATCAGAACCACCCGACAGAACCACTAAAGGCTGTCGGACCACACGCCGATAGATAAACGAACCATGCCAATCCGACTACTGGCGACCATTCTGTTCAGTGTGACGATCGCCGCTCGCGCTGAAGCTCAGTTCAGCGTCCCGGACCCGGCCACGGGGGAGAACTTCCACGTCGAACTCGGCCTGATGTTCTGGCCGCCGGAGCCGGGAATCGAGATTCAGACTGGTGGGCTCGCGGCGCTGGGTGTGGCAAGAGTCGACTTCGTCCGAGAGTTCCAGCTGCTGGACGATCGCTTCTCGGAATTCCGAGCGGTGATCAAGGCCGGCCGTAAGCACAAGATCCGCATCGCTCACGTCGCATTTAAATACAACCAGCAGACGACGCTTCAGCGAACGATCTTATTCGGCGGCGCCACATTCCCAGTCACGGTTCCGGTCACCGCAGATCTCAACTGGGACTTGTGGCGCTTCGGCTACGAATGGGATTTCGTGGCGGCTGACCGCGGCCTGGTCGGATTCATCACTGAGCTCAAGCAGAATCACCTGACCGCGGATCTGAGCGCAACCGGCTTCGGAACCGAGGCCAGCGATGTGACCGCCCCCATCATCACTCTCGGTGGCATTGTCCGGGTGTACCCGCATCGGACCTTCTCCCTGACGGCGGAGTACACCGGCTTCAAGGTGTTCGGCTGGGTGCGGACACTGACCGACCGAATCGCAGAGGACCTCGAGGCGTCGATGCATGACTTCGATCTCTACGGGACGGTCAACTTCGGAAGCCATGTCGGTGCCCAGATCGGATATCGCAGGGTGACTGCGGACTATGCAGTCGATGACGACGAGGGCGACTTGAAGATGACGGGCCCATACTTCGGCGGGGTCGTTCGCTTCTAACTCACAACTCCCAATTCCCAACTCCAATTTCCAACACCCCGATTAACCAACTCTCGATTCCGTCGAATGACGGCGAGAGTCTAGTTGATTTGGGAGTTGGAAGTTGGGAGTTTCCTCCCGACCACTAGCAACGAGCTTCCTACCGGCATCGGGACCATGCGAGCGATCCTCGCTTCGGCCATGAGCAAGGCGGTCAACACGCCATTCACCGGTGCCGACGGAATCGCGATGTCGGTATCCGGCCGGTAGGTGCGGAACGGCCGTAACAGACGCTGCACGGCTCTGACGGTCAGCATCAACGGGAACAGCGATCCAAAGAGAAATGACACGCGATCAACGCGTAGACCGGCCTGCGCAAACAGTGTCCTGGCCATCGCCGGCGTATAGCGTCGAACCTCCTGCCACGACACCGAGTGATCGCCACGGAGCATCTCCAGTGCCGCCAGGGTCACCAGCACAGCGCCACCTGGACGAACCATTCGCGCCATCTCGCGAACGACTGCGGCATCGGGCTCGAGACATTGGATGACATCGAAGGAAGTGGCGATGTCGAAGACACCGGACGCAAACGGCGCCTGTGCGGCGTCGGCGCGCACGACGGTCGCGCCCGAGGCGCGAGTCATCGCGACGCCACCTTCGTGCAGATCGAACCCCACGACACGACCGTAGGGTTGCAGCAACCGGATGTTGTGACCGGTTCCGCAGCCGCAATCGATGATTCTCAGATCGTGGCGACCGCCGCTCAATTCGCGAACGACCGGCGTGACGAACTCGCGGAACCCTCGAAACCAGAAGTGAGTCGCCTCGGCACGACTCGTCAGCTCGAGCGGATCGGTCATCAATCCGCGTTCGGCCGTCGACCAGGTGTGAGCAGGCCCGTTCCGTAGAGGCGTCGATAGTCTTCGGTCGTTCCGAGGATCCGTTTCACGTAGTTCTGCGTCTCCGGAAACGGGATGCTGTCGATGAACTCGTCCTGCGCGAGATCCGGCATGTCCCGAATCCATTCCGCCACTCGCGTGTCACCGGCGTTGTAGCTGGCGAGCGCGTAATGAATCCCCCCGAACTTGTCCACGAGATCCTTGAAATGCTGGATGCCGATCTTCACGTTGGTTTCCGGCTGCGAGAGCGACGCGGTCGAAAACGGCCGGATGCCCATCTTGCGCGCGTACTGGCGGCCGGTGCTGGGCATGACCTGCATGAGCCCGCGGGCGTTGGCCGATGATCGAATTTCGGCCGTGAAGGTCGACTCCTGCGCCATCAGCGCCGAGACGAGATACGGATCGAGGCTCTTGGCTTTGGAGTACTTCTCGATCAGATCCCAGTAGTCGAGCGGATAAATGATGCGCAGCACTTCGACGGGGAGAGTGTGGCCCTCCGCCGAGAGGAACTGCGGATACGCTCGGCGCATCGTCGTGATCGCTCCACGAAGCGCAGCGAAGCGCTCCTCGGCCCGAAGCTCGCGCGCCTGCTGGGCGCGAATCCAGGCAGAGGTCGCCTGAAGCGCTGGTGAGTCGCCCCACGTCCGCTGCGCAAACTGCACTTCTTTCAACGCATCATCGAAAAGACCGGCGGTCATGAGCGCCCGCATCAGAGATTCAGTCGGTGGCGCGCTGCTCGTTCCCGGTGAGGTGCCCGGTTGTGCTGACGGCGTTGCCACGGTTGCGTCGGCAACCCGGCGTGACGCCAGCAGACGTGATGCGAGCCTGCCGTAGTATGAGTTGCCGTAGTCGATCACGGCCAGGCGATATCGGGCAACGGCGCCAGGTGCGTCCCCCATGCGATCACGCGCGCGACCTGACCAGTAGATCCAGGCCGGACGATAGTCTGCGCGAGGAAAGGTGGCCGCAGCAGACTCGAAGACCTTCACCGTTTCAGCAAACTTGCCGCTTCGATAGGCGCCCCAACCGACCTTCCAAGCCGCTCGCTCTGAGTACCGATGGCGAGGGAAACGATCGAGCAACTCGCGGAAGACCTCGTCGGCTTCGTCGTCCTGATCGTCGATGACGTAGTAAGACGCGAGATCGTCGAGCGTTTCTGCGGCCCACTCCGAGTCTGGGTGGTCCTTCACGAGAGTGCGAGAAAGGCTGACGTAGGTTGCGCGGTCCCCTAGCCCACGCACGGCACTGAGATAGTAATAGCGTGCCTCGGGTTCTTTCGACGAGCCCTCGAGATACTGCTTCAGCCTGTCGCGCGCCGCACGATTCTGACCGAGACGGAAATCGGCTTCTGCCAGATGCAGAGAGACCAGTTCTCGATCACTTCCGGCCACGACGTTCACCAACGGCTCCAGGGCAACCTTGGCCTCAGCCCACCGCCGGCCAGCGAACAGCCGCTCGGCGCGTGCGAGCTCATCACCGAGTGGTACCCCTCCGGCCACACCGACAGGACTCTGTAGGCGATCCAGTCCGGTCTTCGCGTCAGGAACTCGCCCGCTCAGGGGCAGGCCGTAATACACCTTTCGATATGCCTCGATGGCGTGGTCGCGATGATTCAGCGCCTCCTCTGCCTCACCAAGCAACATCCAAACATCGTCAGACGCGCCCTTGGTCTCCGCGGTGATTCCGCGAAGCAACTGCTCTGCACGAGCCGCATCCGGGCGTGCCAGGATCACCTCGGCGAGCTTCAGCTTTGCCGCCTGGCTGAGATATCCCTCCCGCTTGTTCGCGACGAGCGCCGTGAGAATCGCGTCGGCTTCGGGCAAACGCGACAAGCCCTGGAGTGCAAGCGCCTGGTAATACCGGGCGTAGTCGTTCAGATAAGTCTCGCCAAGGTCCGGACGACTGACCAGGGCAAGGCCCGTTGCGTACTCGCCGGCCGTAATCGCCTTGACACCGCGCGCGAGGCTCACGAACGAATCGTCAGGCTTGCTGCGGCCGCCACCGCGTGGCGGTCCTGGAACGAACCAATACTGTGAGACATCCTTCGGAAGTGGCGGGTGATCCGTTGCGACGAGCGCGAGGGGTGTAGGAGGAACCAGCGCCGGTACCTCGATTGGCTGCTGAGCGAGCGTGTACGGGATCCACGCGACGACCAGAGCCAGGAGCAGCATCGCGAACTTCTTCATTCCATCCCTGCTGAGGATCTCTCGCCACCCTCCAGTTGCGGGCGCCTTGCGCCCGCGCGCGGCGTCCAGAGCGCTGCTGCCTGACGTACTGTCATTGCCTCGAGTACCCGGCCCGCGTGTTTCGCCATCGCGTCGATCATGTCCAGCCATTCGGGGTCTTCCGGACTATCGGCCCTCGCCGCATCGGCATACAGCACGGCAATGACCGATCCACCGACTTGAACGGGCAGCGCAAGTGCGTCCCGAGGGCTGTCGGCCGCGGCGAATGCCGGTAAGCGTGTGGCATCACCATTTCGGTGCTGCTGGCCGACTCCCAATCGGACGGCTTGTCCTACAACGTCTCCCTCAGCGGGCTCGAAATCGGATCCCACAATCGGATCACCGGCCCCGAATCCCAGCGCGCGCCAGCCGCGCAGCTTCTCGCCATTCACAAGGAATACGGCCGTACGGCCGGTCTCCTGACAGGCTGACTGTGCGAGGTGCTCGAGGATGTCGCCGAGCGAGGTAGCTTCGTCGAGCGTCCGGAATGCCGAAGCCAGGCGGATCGAGTGCGTCAGTCTCGCTCGCAGCCGCTCCAACTCCCGGGCAGTGGCATGCACCTCCAGCCGTGTCTGCTCAGCTTCAAGCCGTGCCTGCTCAGTTTCGCGACTCGACCGTTCAATCGCGCCGTGAAGGTCGCGCTTGCTAGTCTCTTGATCCCGCCTCGTCTGCTCGAGCTGCTGCTCGAGTGCGTCCTGCAGGCTCTGAGCCTGCTGCAGGTTGCGGCGCGCCACCTCGAGCTCATCGCGCGCCTCTGCAAGCGTTCGTTCGAGTGCGGCTATCTCAGACGCTGCACCCCGTCGGAGCTCCTCCCTCTCTCGCTCGAACTCACCTCGCACGTGCGAGAGTTGCTGCTCCGCTTCGAGTCGAGTCTCGGATGCTGCACGCTCGGTCGCTTCGATGAGTGTTTGTGTCTGCTCGTCGACAATCGCGCGCAGGATATCCGCAGTCGATGCGGCGAGGTCTGCTTCGAGCTGTCCGCTCAACGAGACGCGGACCCGGTCGAGCACGGAGCGGATGTGATCGTCGAGCGGCAAGGACACGGTTGATGTCGATTATACGGCCGGGTCGGTTCGGCCAACCTGTCGTCCGGTCCCACACATCGAGACCGCATCATCCACGCAACCAGTCGAACGCGACGCTATTTGAACACCTGATTGAGTCTGGCTTCGCTGACAAATCGTGCTTGTCGCACTTTCCACTGTCCGCCTCCGAGCACCCACACCTGCGAAATGGGCGAGACGTGTGGTGACGCTGCAGACCCAGACTGCTCCATCATGACGGCGGTCAGCACGGCGGTGTCAGCAGCGATCTGAACACTTACGCGATCGAGCGTTCGCGTGACGTCGGTCAGTCCCGGCGGAAAACGCTCATCGGACCGACGCTCATCCGCAAGAAGTAGATTATCTGTCGACAAGGCCGCCATCGTTGCGCGGTCCTGGCGATGGTAGGCATCGAGCCATTGGCGAGCAATTGCCACGACTACTGTGGCGGGTGAACCAGAAGGCGCAGGTGGAACTGCCGCCGCCGCAGGAGGAGGTGGTGGTGGTGCGCTGAGTTGATTCACCACGCTACCCGCTACCCCGGGTTGCGATCCATTCGCCACGAGCTGATTCACCGACGGCGTCGGAGCCGCTTGAGCCGACGCGCTCGGCGGTGGTGTGATCGGCGGCGCCCCGAGTCCAGCTGTTGCCGGCGCAGGCCGCGACGACGGGGCTTGAACCGCAGGTGTCGCGGACGCGATTGGTGGCGCGGGACGCGCGCTAGCCGGTGGATCTGGCTTCGGACTGGGTGCCAGCGGCGTCGGAGCCGGCGCAGGTGCTTCCGATTTCTCGACGATGAACTGCCGCGTCACCACTTGACCATCGAGGCCAAGCGGGCGCTTCTCGCCGTGATTTACCGACACCATGATCGCTCCTGCATCGCCAACTCGGAGCGAAATGCTTTGTTCGGCCGACACGTCGATGACTTGACCTGCTTCCAATGTGCGCCCGTCTTCGCTGCGACCATCGATGGTTGTCCGAACCCAGACGTCGCGGACGGCTTCAGCCACGAGCGACAGGTTCCCGGACTTCGTCGAAGTCGATGGTGTCGTCGACGCTTTGGCGGCCGGACCCGGCTTTGATAGCGGCAGTCCGGTGGCCGCTGGGTTCGATGGTTGCGCCGGCGCTGTTGGCGCCGCGGTGCTCGCCGACTCGCTCGTGCCGGAGTTCCGATTCGACATCCACCAGATCGTTACGCCGACGACGAGGACGCCGACCCCAACGAACGCGCCGACAAAAGTACTCAGGCGCTTGCCGCCTGGGACAGGCACCGCATCGCTCGGGAACGGTGATGAGAGCAGCACCTGAGACGCTGTCTCGCTGAAGTCTGGCGCATCCAGCTCTGGATCATCAACCGGCTCCGGCAACCTTGAGAACACCGAGGCGATGTCAGGAGGCAAGACAGGTGCTCGTGACGGGGCCACAGGGGGCGGAGTCCATGACTGCTGCGAGACGCGCGGCGGCTGCGGGGCCGAAACAATCTGGCGCGCTGGCGTTACAGCTTGAAGTGGGAGTGCCTTCGCATCTTCAGCGAGGGACGTCATGTCCTCGTGCACCTCGTTGAGGATTTCGTTGACTGCATCCTCTGGCGCGAACCTGTCAGCGGCTGTACCGATGAGCGATACCCGCGCAGCCGCTTCCCCGGTGATCCCAGCCTTATTGAGAAGAGTGGCCGGGTCAGTGTTCGGAGTGACCTCCCCTAGCGCTGCCTGGACTTGGGCAGAGAGAACGAGAAGCTCCCGCCGGGCTTCCATGATGACCTTGCGGACATCACGGCGTGCCGCGGTGA
>Ga0075418_10002746_pt1 | contig 20166 bp, 13 predicted proteins | sample SoiMetdeltSBSDD2_FD_81776 | JGI IMG/M metagenome (GOLD analysis project Ga0075418, IMG submission 81776) | Bulk soil microbial communities from a Populus tree surrounding site in Tennessee, USA - Soil MetaG P. deltoides SBSDD2 | ecosystem: Environmental > Terrestrial > Soil > Tree plantation...
CACCGTGCTGCCGTTCACCGTCACGCTGCGGCCGGGACGATCACTCCACGATCAGATTGTGTTCGCCGTGACAAAGGCGATCGTCACCGGCCAGCTCCGCGCCGGCGATCGCTTTCCGGCCGTACGCGTTGTCAGTCAGGAACTTCGCATCAATCCAAATACCGCGCAGAAGGCCATCGCGACGCTCGTCGAGCGCGGACTGCTCGAGGTGCGACCGGGTGTCGGGACCACCGTCGCGGCGTGGCGCCCGGCTCCGAATGTCGGCCGTCGTGTCGGGCTCTCCGATCCGATTGAAAGACTCGTCATCGAAGCCAAGCGACTTGGGCTGTCGCTGACGGAGTTGCTCGACGCGATCCGGCGAGAGTGGAAATGACTCAGGGGGATCCGATGGATCACGCAATCGTGACTTCGAACCTGAATTGTCGCTATGGCGCCGTCAAAGCCCTCACCGATCTCACATTGCGGGTCGAGACCGGAACGATCTTCGCGCTGCTTGGCCCAAATGGCGCCGGCAAGACGAGCACACTTCGCGTGCTCATGAACATCATTCCGCCGGCGTCCGGATCTGCGACCGTACTTGGAGTTGATTCTCGAAAACTAGGCCCCGGCGAGCTTGCGACAATCGGATATGTATCCGAGAACCAGCACATTCCTCGCTGGATGACGGTCGATCAGCTGATCGCATTCTGCAAGCCTTTGTATTCCACGTGGGACGACAGCCTGTGCGACACGCTGATTCGACAATTCGATTTGCCGCGCGATGTCCGGCTGGGACGGATGTCGCGCGGCATGCGCGTCAAGGCTGCGCTCGTGTCGTCGCTGGCCTATCGACCTCGGCTTCTCGTCCTCGACGAACCGTTCAGCGGCCTCGACCCGGTTGTGCGCGACGATCTGGTCCGAGGCGTTCTCGAACTGGCGGGTGACGAACGATGGACGGTCGTTATTTCCTCCCACGATCTCGATGAAGTGGAACGGCTCGTTGATGCCGTGGGCTTTATCGATAACGGACGACTCGTCCTCAGCGAACGATTCTCGGATCTTCACGCCCGCTTTCGGCGGATTGACCTGACCGCAAGTGAGTGGCCATCGCCACCTGCGGCGCTGCCGACGTGGCTCGGCGTTCAACAATCGGGACGTCTACTGCGATTCATCGAGAGCCAATACGTTGACGGTGAGACCGAACGACGACTCGCGGCCATGGCACCCGAGGCCGTCATCGACGTGCAGCCGATGACCCTGCGAGAAATCTTCATTGCGCTGGTGCGCCGGCAGCGGGAGGTGTCGCGATGAATCAGGCCCTTCACTTCATGAAGAAGGATGTCAGGCGACTTCGGTGGGCGATGCTCGTCTGGATTCTGATCGCCGCAGCCAACGCTGGATTGATGGTCGCCCGGCCCGCCTTCGAGCTTCAGGGCTTCGGCGTCGCAATGGTCTTCGGTCAACTCACGGGGCTCGTATCACTCATCGAACTCGTCATGATGGTTCTGATCGTCTCGTGGCTCGTGCACGAGGATCCGGCGGTCGATCGCGAGGCATTCTGGCTGACGCGTCCGATCGACCCGCGCCGATTGAGTGTGGCAAAGATTGCGGCCGCAAGCGCCGTGCTCATTTGCGTGCCGCTCGTCGCCCAACTCACGGTCATGCGGATATTCGGTCTCACCGGATACGACATGGCACGGGCCACGCCGTCCAGTCTTCTCAGCCAAACAGCGTGGGTGATGACGTTGATGGCAGCCGCTGCCTTAACCCCCTCACTCTCACGCTACGCCGTCGTCCTGGTGGGAGTCGCGGCGGCGTTCGTGCTTCTCACGAGCACGATGATCGCCGCCGCTGTGTTGTCCGGTGACATCACGGCACCCACCGGTCGGCCGGAAGTGCTCGATCCTCTTCCGGCGCTGATCGCGGCCACTGCGGCCATCGCCCTGTGCGTAGCGATCGTCTTTGTTGAGTACCGGTATCGGCGCGTCAAATGGGGCGCCGCCCTGGTAGTAGTCGGCATCCTTATGATCGTTCTGCTTCCGATGGTCTGGCCGTTTCACGGGCGTGAGCTTCCCGATCCCGATCCGGGTGCCTGGGCGCAAGATGAAGCGCGCGTCGCGCCTCAAGTCGGTTCGGAACCGCCCAACGTGTCGGACCAGATCGATTTCGGACGCCGGGGCGAGTCGAAAAAGCGCATTGCAATCCCGCTACAACTCTCCGGTCTGCCGGACGATTTCTATGTGCAGGCGGTGCAGGCACACTCTCGCTTCGACGCCGCGAATGGAACGGTCCTCACCACTGCCGCCGAAATGGTCCCGGTGCGCCGGACTGGACGCTCCGAGGGAACTCCATACGGAGAGATTGCAGCGATCCAGGGAGCGCTGGCCAAAATAACGCTCCGAGGAAGGGGATACGTTGACGAGCAGGAGCTATGGCCGGTCCTGCTCAGTCTCACCGAGCAGGAGTTTGTCCAGTTTGGTCATGTAGCCGGCAGGCTGACAGCCACGCTCGACTTCTATCTTGCACGCGCGTCAGTTGCGGATGCGGTACCACTCGCCCAGCCACGGTCGATGATGGACAGCCGCCGCCGGATTGATGTCGTCGGCATCGATCGGCGGGGCGACGCATGCACCGTTGACCTTCGCGTTGTCTCCGTCGGTGCCGCGTTTAATCCACACTACTTCAGCAGAGATGAATTTGTGCTTCGCAACGCGGGCAAGGGAGAGGCGGTGAGCGCCGGAATGCACTCTGGGGGGCAGCACGGCACTTCCGCATTGGGTTTTCTCTTCGCCATGGCGTCAGGCGGAGGCAGTTACGGCTTGTCCCTCGGTCCCGATGGATCGGGATTCTCGGCAACCGCCTTCCGTTATCGATTTCCTGCTGAGAGCGCCCGCGGAGAAGCGAGTCCTGTTATCGACGCGGCCTGGCTCGGGGGTGCCGAGCTGGTCAGAATCAACATCGCGTACGCAGGGCACCTCACGCGATCGCTCACGATTGAAAATTTCAGGATGGCGCAGTGAATTACCGATCAGCGATTCGAAAGCGAACTGCGCGATGGACTGCATTCTGGGCGCGTATGGCGTCAACACGGAACAGGTATTCGCCCGCGTTCAAGCGATCGATTGGCAGTCGAATGCGGTAGTCAGCACTGTGGTTCCTGGCGAATTGGTCCGGCTCGAGCGTGGCCGCGTCGCTCGTCACAACCCGGCCGTTCACATCCAGGATCTGCGCTTTCACACTGGCCGGCTGTGGCGGCTCGTTCGCCTTCTGATATACGCGCACGAACGCGCTGACGCGATCGGTCGGCGCAAAATCACGGCGCGTCGTCGGAACGATTGGCAGTAAATCCGGAAATCCCCGAGACGGCGCGGTCGGAAAGGCCGGAGACACACTCAAGACGGCACCCGACATCGACAATGGCTGCTCGGCAAAATCGGGAACGTCCACGTACGTATAAACGCTGCCGCTTCTGCCCGCCGCGGCATTCAGCGCGACGCGCAGTTCGTACTTCCCCGGCTTGAGTCGAAGACGCGACAGCACTTCGTAGGAAACGTCGTTCGACATACTCGACGGCAACGTCATCCCAATCGTCTGCGTCTCCGATTGAACCGATTTGCCATTTCGATCGAACGCGGCGGCAACAACCTTCACCGGCTCATTCTTGTCCGCGCGATCCACGCCTGCCTGATGTCGCGCGCCAAGCACGATCGCTACGGTCGCCTCGAGCCCGTCCGGCGTGGCCAACGGGACGGCGCTCACCGTAAGCGGCAAATCATTTCTCGGCAACACACCTTCGAGCGCCGAGACAGTCTCCGGTGAAACGACGCTCGGCTTGCTCCCCGCCGCTCGCGTTTCTCCGAGATAGTAGCCGGAGCGCGTTCGAACGCTGAGTCCGGAGCGCTTGACCTTCACGTCAATCTTGTGAAACTTCCCCTTCGCGTTCAGATCGGCCGGCGCAAAGGCGAGCAGGTAGTACGATTGGCTCTCCGCGAAGACCGAAGGAAGCAGCGATTGGGGCGCGTTGGTGTTCATCACCGCGCGGCCGCCGGTCGTGTCGGCCAGCGCGGCGAGATCGTTGCGTCGATCAATCTGTCCGATGACCGATCCACCCATCGGGCTGTTCGATTCGGTTTCAAGTCCGACCGGATCGATGGCGTGAATGGTCAAGTTGGCCAATGAGGTCGCCCGCTCCATCTTCCCGCGAGCTTCCTGTAAATAACTCGAACAGACGCCCGGATGCACCACCGGGCGCCCGCCAAGTCCCGGACGAAACTCAGGCCCCTGACGCGTCGCAGGACCTTGGAGACTTTCGTACACCCGAACGTAGGTCCCGATGAACAACAACGTCTTCCGCCGCCCGCGCACATCGCGGACGGCGTCGGCAACGCGGGCGATCGCTTCCGGAACACAGAGGCGGCAGTAGCAGTCGCCGGCCTCGTATCCCTCCGGATCGTCGATCATGACCTCATTGCTGTTCCGAGGATCGTGAAAGGGGCTGCCCTTGGGCGGGTTGTGCATGGCGACCGCGAACGGCTGATTGATCGCGGCGAGCAGGCGGGCTCGATCGGCGGTGAAGTTCTGCGGCACGCCGCCATTGGAGAACGCGCTTGAAAAGATGACCGCGGCGAGATCATCAGGCCCAAGTTGATCGACCGCCGCCGAGGCGATGCGCTTCGCGAGGGCCTGATCCTCAAACCTGATCGACCAGTCGAACATGATCACGACGAGCCGGCCTTCGGGCCGCGCGCGATTGGTCGTCACGTCGGGCGCGACGTCGCGCACCCAAGGTACGGACGGCTGTTCCGAAGGCGCTTCGGCGAGTTCCACTGGAACGAACGCGACAATGGGCCGCGCCTTGCCGTCTTCAAGCACAGTGAAGTCGCTCTGCGTAAGCCCTCGAACTGGCCGCCGATCTTTGTCGAGCACCGACACGTCAACTTGAACGACGTCAACACTCGTTCGAAACGTCGGCTGTTGCGCCGCTGGCACCTGCGCGACGATCGCCACCACGACGAGAATGAAACGGATTGGAATGGCTCTAGGTTACTTGGGTTGGGTGGGAATAGCGAATGGAGGAGGTTAATCACCAAGGTTCACTGGATTGGTTGCGTATCGATCGGTTAGTTGAGTGATTTGAACCTGGGAACCATGTTGGAAATGGCTCTGCCTCCAAAAATTCGTCCCTAGTCTCGACACCCACGACTGACATCTCGTCCCGCGCGAGCGAACACCCGTCACATATCGAATGACCAGCGCAATTCCATCCGTAGGATGGACTGTCGAGCGTTGCGGTTTTCAAAAGGAGTAGTCGACATGCGATTGCGTTTCACTGTCAGCATCCTGGTGGCCCTGCTGACGGTTGTCTTCACGGGTGCGGCCACAGCACAAGAACGCTTCGGCGGTCTCGCCGGGGTTGTGACCGACACGAGTCAGGCTCCCGTTCCGGGAGCGACGATCACCGCCACGAACAAACAAACCGGCGCCACTCGCACGGTCGTGAGCGGCGCGGACGGTGTCTACCGAATTCCCGATTTGGACCCCGGGCGATACACCGTGACCGTGGAGCTGCAGGGCTTCCAGAAGGTTCAGGCCGACGATGTGCTGGTGCTACTGGGCAAGACGGCGGACTTCCCGGCGTCGTTGAAAGTCGGCGGTGTCAGTGAAGTCGTGACCGTCACCAGCGACACCAAGACACAGGTCGACCTGCACAGCACGACCGTCGCGCACAACGTCACGGCAGAAGAATTCGATCGCATGCCGAAGACGCGTTCGTTCCAGGGCATCGCGCTCACGTCACCGGGTGTCAACTTCGGCGACATCGAAGGTGGCTTCCAGGTCAACGGCGCGAGCGGTGCGGAGAACAGCTTCACGGTTGACGGCGTCAACACCAACAGCCTGCTGTACGGCAGTTCACGTCAGGACACCGTCTTCGAATACCTGCAGGAAGTGCAGGTGAAGACCGGTGGCATCCAGGCCGAGTACGGCGGCGCGCTCGGCGGCGTGATCAGTGCGGTCACGAAGTCAGGCGGCAACCGGTTCACGGGCGAAGCCCATTATTTCTTCTCAGGCAATTCGATCTCGGCGAGCCCGGTGCAGCGCCTGCAGTTGAGTCCTCTCGACGACACGACGGTGTTGAACGTCGAGGATCGGAAGCAGGAGAACAATCGCAATGAGGTCGGCGGATCGCTGGGCGGTCCGATCCTGAGAGATAAATTGTTCTTCTTCGGTTCCGCTTCGCCGCGCTTCATTCGCCGGACGAACAACTACTTGTTCTCGAACGGCACCGAGCCTGGCTCGATTCCGCAGGAACAAACGGCGACGCAGCTGTTCGGCAAGGTCACCTATTCGGCGCGTCGCGTGCAGGCCAACGGCAGCGTCCTCTTGACGCCAGTGCGATCGACGGGCACGCTCTCGGCCTACGACGGCACCGGGCCGAATTTCATCAGCAGCTCGCTCGCCGGAAACTCCGCGCAGATTCCGCGCGGGTTCAATACGGATCAGACCAATGCAAGTGGGAACGTCGACATCACGCTGAGCGGTCGCTCCTCGCTGAGCCTCCGCGGCGGACTGTTCAAGGATAATTACTACGACACCGGTGTCTCGACGACGACGTCCGTACTCTGGAACACGCCGTCGATTGGTGTCGCTGGCGTGCCGGCAGATTTGCAGTTGCCGAAGGGGGCACAGAACACCCCGCGCGTACTCATAACCGGCCGGGACGAAACGAAAACGAGTTTCTTCCAGGTCGACTACACCCACGCATTCAACGCGCTCGGCTCGCACCTAATCAAGGGTGGCGCTGGTGTCCGTCACACCAACAACACCGTCGAGTCGGTGTATCCCGGTGGATACGTGCTCCTCAACTGGGGCACTTCGTTCGTGAACAACACCACCGGGCAGCCCGACACCGGAACGTATGGCTACTACGAGGTGAACGATCGCGGCACCCGTGGATCGGTCGACGCGAACATGCCGTCGTTGTACGTGCAGGACACTTGGATGGTCGGCAATCGCCTGACCTTGAATCTCGGCGTGCGCACCGAGAAGGAAATCATTCCGTCGTTCCGCACCGACATCAAGGATGAAGCGTTCGAATTCGGTTTCGGCAAGAAGATCGCGCCGCGGCTCGGCGCGACCTATGATGTCCTTGGCGACGGCCGACTGAAGGCATTCGGCAGCTGGGGACGCTATTTCGATTGGGTCAAGTACGAGCTGGCGCGCGGATCGTTTGGTGGCGACACGTGGCTCATCAACTATCGCTCGCTCGACACGCTCGACGTCTATAACCTGAACCTCTCGAACCAGCCGGGACGAGATCTGTGGGGCGGCATGCGCGATCGCCGCGTGCCGAACTTCGACACGATCGATCCCGACCTGAAGCCAATGTTCCAGGACGCCACCAACGTCGGCATCGAATACCAGTGGACACCGACGACCGCGTTCGGCATCAACTACATTCACAACAAGCTGAACCGTGCGATTGAAGACGTCGGCTCACTTGACGCGTCCGGCAACGAAGTCTACTTCGCCGCAAATCCCGGCGAGGGGATCGCGACGACGATGTTCGTGACCGGACTGACGGCGCCATTCGCCACGCCACGGCCGCTTCGCCAGTACGACGCCCTCGAGTTCTCGGTCAACCGCCGATTCTCGAAGAACTGGTTTGGCAGCGCCAACCTCACGATCAGCCGGTTGTATGGCAACTACGCCGGGCTGGCGAACTCGGACGAAATCCAGACGCCGACGACCGGCGTTTCTTCAGCGACCGCACAGCAGCAGGCCGGCAGCATCGCGCGGCCGGGCACCGCTGCGGGACGCGCGTGGGACCTGGACGAGCTCGAATGGGATTCGCACGGTAATCTCGACGTGCTCGGCCGCCTGGCGACCGATCGTCCCGTCGTGGCGAAGTTCTACGGCTCCTACATGTTCCCATTCGGCACCCAGGTCGGCGGATTCGTCTACGCCGGCAGCGGCACGCCGATGAGCACCGTCGTCAACACCACCAACACCATTCCGGTTCTGGTGGAGGGGCGCGGCGACATGGGACGCACGCCGTTCCTGTCGCGCACCGACCTTCTCGTTTCGCACGACCTGAGACTGTCGGGCGCACAGCGCGTGCGTTTCGAATTCAACCTGATCAACCTCTTCAATCAGAAGACCGCGACCCACATCTTCAATTCACTGAACAAGGGCGCGGGGCTGGCGAGAGCTGACTCGGCGATGGATCTGAGTCACGTCGATCTCGCAAAGGGGTATGACTATCGCGCGTTGATCAGCGCATCACCGTCCGGCCAGAATGCCTTCGATCCCCGCTACGGCAAGGCGGACCTCTGGCAGCCGGGAACGCAGGGACAGTTCAGCGTGAAGTACATTTTCTAATCTAGATCCGGGGGGGCACGCCCCCCGGACCCCCCTCGCGCCCGTGGCGCGCCTAGCCGCTCTTACAAACCGCCAATCGCCAGCCGCCAACCGCTAGTAATCGTGCGAAGATAAGGGGGCCTGCCCCACGATGCGCCGGAACCCATGAGGTTTGCTTCTCTCGGCTCAATCCTGCTCCTCGGTTCTGCCATTGCGCTGGCCCAACAACAACCGACGTTCCGCAGTGGCGCCCGCACGGTCGCGGTCTACGGTACGGTGGCGCAGAAGGACGGACGACTGGTTACCGATCTGACGCGCGATGCGTTTGAGATACGCGACGAAGGAAAGCCGCAACCGATAACCGTCTTCTCGACGGAGGTGCAGCCGGTCAGCGTTGTCATAATGCTCGATCACAGCGGGAGCATGCGTGGCAACGTCGGGTTGGTTGAACAAGCGGCCGAAGCGTTCATCAAGAGTCTCGGACCTGGCGATACCGCGCGCATCGGCACCTTTGCCGAACGGATCGTCATTCAGCCGGAAAGCTTTACCAGCGATCAAGGTACGCTGATTCGAATCCTGCGATCCGGACAGCCGGTGATCGGGCCGACGCCCCTCTGGAATGCTCTCGGCATGGCGGTCGAGGCGCTGCGCGGGCGCGAAGGCCGCAAGGTCGTGCTGGTGTTCAGCGACGGCGGCGATTCGCCCAACATGATGAGTCTCAACAACCGCAGCATCATGGACGTGATGCGCGACGCCCAGCGCGACGACGTCATGGTGTATGCGATCGGTCTTCAGACAACCGTGCTCATGGGCCCGAATCCTCGCGGCGGCATCGGGTCGATGGGCGGATCGATGACCTCGGTGCGCCCGGATCCCGGGCTCGCACGAATCGCGGAGGACACCGGTGGCGGCTACTTCGAACTGAACCGTAGCGAGAACCTCGCCGCGACCTTCGCCGGAGTGGCCGACGAGCTCCATCGGCAATATGCGCTCGGCTTCGAACCACTGAGGCTCGACGACAAAATGCACAAGCTGGACGTGCGCGTGAACCGCAAAGGGTTGAACGTGCGAGCTCGCAAGGAGTATTTCGCCGCCAAGCCCGCCGCTAACCCATAAGGACCTCCGCGGAAGAACACGGATACAATTAGCCACGGATGAACACGGAAGAACACGGATCTTTTCCGTGTTTATCCGTGTTTTTTCGTGGCTTAATCATCCGCGTTGTTCCGTGTTTTTTCGTGGCTTCATCTTCGGTGTTATCCGTGGCGAGGAGAACATGAGAAGCACCACCGGCTTCCTGATCCTGAGCATCGTCATCACCGCCACTGCGATTACCCTGACTCGACCTCAGATACAGTCACACGCAGCGGTCGCATCCCAACCTGTCCTATCGGTAGCTCCTGGCTTCTCCGTGGAGCGTGTCGCCGGTCCCCCGCTCGTCAATCGGCCAATCGTCGCGGACTTTGACGACGAAGGCCGGCTATACGTGGCCGACTCGTCGGGGTCGAACGATAAGGTTGAGAAGCAGCTGGAAGAGCGCCCGCATCGAATCGTGCGGCTCGAGGACGTCGATGGCGACGGCCGCTACGACAAGAGCGTCGTCTTTGCCGACAAGATGATGTTCCCCGAAGGGACGATGTGGTTCGATGGGTCGCTCTACGTGTCGGCGCCGCCGAGCATCTGGAAGTTGACCGACACCGACGGCGATGGCGTCGCGGATACGCGCGAAGAGTGGTGGCAGGGCAAGACGCTGACCGGGTGCGCGAACGATCTCCACGGGCCGTATCTCGGCCCCGACGGGTGGATCTACTGGACGAAGGGTGCGTTCGCGGAACAAACGCTGGAGCGGCCTGGCAGGACCCCGCTCGTCACGCGTGCGTCGCATATCCTTCGACGCAAGCCCGGTGATCCGGCCATCGATATCGTGATGACCGGCGGCATGGACAATCCGGTCGACGTCGCGTTCACCAACAGCGGGGAACGCATTCTGACGTCGACGTTCGTGGAACAGCCGCAACTCGGCAAGCGCGACGGGATCATTCACGCAATTTACGGCGGGCTGTACGGAAAGGTGCACGCGGTGATCGACGGGCACACGCGCACCGGCGATCTGATGCCGATCCTCTCGCAGCTTGGGCCCGCGGTTCCCGCAGGGCTCACCCGCTACGCATCACACGCGTTTGGCGAAGACTATCGCGACAACTTCTTCGCCGCGATGTTCAACATGCGCAAGGTGACTCGGCACGTGCTGCAGCCATCCGGCGCAACATTCACGATCCGAGACTCTGACTTTCTTACCTCAGAAGATCGCGACTTTCACCCGACCGACGTTCTGGAGGATGGCGATGGCAGCCTCCTCGTTGTCGACACAGGCGCCTGGTACAAACTCTGTTGTCCGACGTCGCAGCTCGCAAAGCCCGACGTGCTCGGCGGGATCTATCGCGTCCGCCGTCAGGGCGCGCCGAAAGTTCAGGATCCCCGAGGTCGCTCGCTCCCGTGGAAAACAATGGCGGCCGCACGTCTGACGACGTTGCTGAAGGACGAGCGAATAGCCGTTCAGAATCGCGCCATTCGCGAGTTGGCCAGTCGTGGAAACGATGCGATCGCCGCAGTAAATGAAGTGCTGAGCACTTCGCCATCCAGTGACGCGCGGCGGAATGCCGTCTGGGCACTTACGCGCATAGACGGACCTGAGGCGCGTCGCGCAACGAGAGCCGGGCTTTCCGATGCGGATGAAACCGTGCGGCACGCAGCGGTTCACGCCGCCGGCTTGCTACGCGACCCGGGCGCGGTGGCCCAACTGAGAGAGGCGCTGAAATCGAATGCGCCATCTATTCAGCGCGCCGCCGCCGAGGCACTGGGCCGCATTGGCGACCCGACAGCCATCCCCGACCTGATTGCGCTTGCGGGTTCGCCGCTCGATCGAGTGCTCGAGCATTCCGTCACCTACGCGCTCATCGAGATTAACGATCCGCAAGCGACGTCGGCGGGACTTCAGGCCGCGGCGTCACGTTCACGCCGGGCTGTCCTGATCGCTTTAGATCAGATGGATCGCCGAACGTTGCAGCCCGACGTCGTGCTGCCACTACTTGATTCGTCAGACGCACTGCTCAAGGAGACCGGGTGGTGGGTTGCGAGTCGCCATCCTGACTGGGGAGACGCGCTCGCCACATTCTTGAATGCGAGACTTTCGCGAACCGGCATGAGCGCCGCCGAGCGCCAGGAGCTAGAGCAGAAGCTGGTGCAATTCGGCGACAACGCAGCAATCCAGGCGCTCGTCGCAAACACGCTGGCTCGCGCGACGTCGAAAGATGAACGGGTGGCCGCCCTTGGCATCATGGCCAGTGTTGCGCGGACGAGAGTGAAGACGTTGCCACCCACCTGGATTGCGCCGATCGAATCTGCGCTGACCAGCTCCGACAAGGACGTCGTCGCGCTCGCCATTTCCGTCCCGCGATCGATACCTCTCGCAAAGGACGCGCGTTCGCCGCTGCAGTCTGCTCTGCTGCGCGTTGCGCGTGACACCGCGCGCCCACTCGACACGCGGGTCGATGCGGTCGCGGCGATGCAGGATCCTTCGGCGGCAACACAGCCGGCGGTTTTCGATCTTCTGAAGTCTGCGCTCGAACCAAGTCAATCGATCGCTGTGCGATCGACGGCGGCGGCTCTATTGGAGCGGTCCACGCTCGACCGGGCGCAACTGCTGTCGCTAGCGTCATCGCTCGAGACCGCCGGCCCGCTCGAACTGCCGCGATTGCTTCGCGCTTACGCGAGCGGGACCGACGAAGCCGTTGGGGTCGCGATGATCGGCGCGTTGAAGCAGTCGAAGGTCAAGTCGAGCATCGGCGGCGAGGTGCTGCGGCCGCTTCTGTCGAAGTATCCGGAATCAGTGCGGAAGGAAGCAGACGCGCTGCTCGAATCCCTCACGGTCGATACCGCGAACCAGATTCGCCGGCTCGAAACGCTTCTTCCCACCCTGCAAGGGGGCAACATCACGCGCGGGCAGGTGGTCTTCAACAGTACAAAGGCGACCTGCTACTCCTGCCATGCGATTGGCTACATGGGCGGTCGTATCGGACCAGACCTCACGAGAATCGGCCAGGTCCGCAGCGAGCGCGACCTGCTCGAGGCCATTCTGTATCCGAGTGCCAGCTTCGCCCGCGGCTACGAGCCGGTCGTGGTCAGGACCCGATCGGGAGCGGTGCACAGCGGCGTGCTTCGCAACAACGATCTGCCCGACGAGATCGTGCTCGCCACCGAGCGCGATGAAACGCGCATTCCACGCCGTGACATCGTCGACATGCAGCCCGGCACCGTGTCGCTGATGCCACAGGGGCTCGTCGATCAGCTCTCGCGTGAGGAGCTCGCGGACCTGCTGGCGTTTCTCAAAGCGACGCGGTCAGGCGCGTAAAAGGGAAAAGGAACAAGGGACAAGGCAAAAGGAAAGGTAAAGAGTGCCTGAATGCGCTTCGCGATGTGCAACGAGCTGTACGAGAACTGGAAGTTCGACGATGTGTGCCAGTTTTTGAAGCAGAGCGGATACGACGGCGTCGAGGTTGCGCCGTTTACGCTCGCGCCTCGAATTACCGATGTGTCGGCCGAGCATCGGGCGACCTTGCGTGCGCAGGCCGCACACGCCGGCATCGAGATCATCGGGCTGCACTGGTTGCTGGCGGGAACCGACGGACTGTATCTCACGTCGCCGGACGACAAGATTCGATCCAATACCTCCGGGTACATCGGCCATCTCGCCGAGGCGACTCGTGATCTTGGCGGCGACCTGATGGTGTTCGGCTCACCCAAGCAACGATCGCTGCTCCCAGGGGTGTCGCGGCAACAGGCGTTCGACTGGGCGGCCGCGGTGTTCCGAAGCGTGATGCCCAGGGTCGCGGACTGCGGCGTCACGATCTGCATGGAGCCGTTGTCACCAAACGAGACTGATTTCATCAACACGTGCGCCGAAGCCAAGGACTTGATCGACGCAGTCGGGCACCCGAACTTTTCCCTTCACCTCGACGTCAAAGCGATGTCCAGCGAATCGACCCCGGTCACGGAACTGATTCGTCAGTACGGACCCATCGCGCATCACTTCCACGCCAACGACGCGAATCGCCGCGGCCCGGGTTTCGGAGATGTCGACTTCGTTCCGATCTTTCAAGCGCTGCGTGAGAGCGGATACAACCGGTGGGTGTCGGTCGAGGTTTTCGATTACAAACCCGATCCAGAAACGATCACCACGAAGAGTATCGATTACATGCGTCGTTCGCTTACTGTGTGATCCGGCCCTTTGCCGTTTCGCGATTTGCCCTTTACCTTTTCCCTTTTCCCTTTTACCTTTTCCCTTTCAATGATCCAGCTCGATCGCACGCGCACCCCTGCAGATCTTCTCCCCAGCATCAATCGACTGTTTGAGATCTCGGCAGCAAAAATCCGCTCGCTCGAGAAATCGTGGTCAGTCGCCAACGGCGCGCCCGTGTTCACGGTCGACGGGCGCTACACCGCCCGCGGATGGACGGAGTGGACGGAAGGCTTCCAATACGGATCGTCGTTGCTGCAGTTCGACGCCAGCGGCGAGCGGGAATTTCTCGAACTGGGACGTGCACGTACGCTCACCCGCATGGCGCCGCATTTGACGCACATGGGGGTGCACGATCACGGATTCAACAACGTCAGCACCTACGGTGCGCTGTGGCGGATGGCGCGCGAAGGGAAAATCAACGCCGACGAGTGGGAAGTTCGATTCTATGAACTTGCGTTGAAAGTCAGCGGCGCCGTGCAAGCGCGTCGCTGGACGCCGATCAAAGACGGCGGTTTCATCCACTCGTTCAACGGCGCGCACTCGTTGTTCGTCGACACCATTCGTTCGCTGCGAGCGCTCGCCCTCGCGCATCAACTCGGCCATCGTCTGGTCGAAGAACAGGATGCGCAGGTCAACCTGCTCTCGCGCCTCTTACAGCACGCAAGAGCAACGGCCACCTACAACGTGTTCTGGGGGACAAGCGGAGGTCCGTTCGACGTCCGCGGGCGTGTCGCTCACGAAAGTCTGTTCAACGTCGCCAACGGCACGTATCGAGGTCCGAGCACGCAACAGGGTTACTCTCCATTCTCGACGTGGACGCGCGGACTCGCCTGGGCGATGCTTGGCTTCGCGGAACAACTCGAATTCGTCTCAACCCTTGCGTCGACGGCATTGGCCGAGACAGGCGACAGCGATGTCACCGAGTGGATGCTCGACGCCGGGCGAGCAACCTGCGACTTCTATATTGACGTCGCCGCGTGCGCCGATGGGATTCCGTACTGGGACACCAGCGCTCCCGGGCTGGCCACGCTCGACGATTGGGGATCCCGCCCCGCCGATCCGTTCAACGATCGCGAGCCGGTCGATAGTTCGGCGGCGGCGATTGGCGCGCAAGGCCTGCTGCGTTTCGGACGTTTTCTCAACATGCGCGGTCAGGACGGCACACGATATTGGCAGGCAGGACTGCGCGTCGCCGAGACCCTCTTCGATCCTGCGGGTCCATATTTGAGTCAGGTCGAATCTCATCAGGGCCTGCTCCTTCACTCTGTCTATCACTGGCCAAACGGCTGGGACTTCGTTCCGCCTGGCGCGCACGTTCCGCGCGGTGAGTCGAGCCAATGGGGCGACTACCACGCGCGCGAGGTTGCGTTGTACCTTCTGCGCATCGCCAAGGACGAACCGTATCTCGCGTTCTTCGCTCCGACTCTTTCAAATGTCTGATCGTTCCTTACCTCGCTCGGCATTGATAACCGGCGGGACCCGCGGCATTGGTCTCGGCGTCGCGCGGGCACTCGCGCGCGACGGATGGGATCTGCTGCTGAGCGGCCAGCGCAAAGTCGATGAAGTCGCGACGGTGCTTGCTGAGCTTGGCCGGCTCGGGGTCAATGTCGATTACATCGCCGGCAACATCGCCGAGCCGGAGGATCGAGCGGCAATTCTGGACCGCGCTCGAACCCGCTATGGAACGATCAACGCGCTCGTCAACAACGCGGGACGCGCACCGCGGGTGCGGGCGGACATCGTCGACGCCAGCGAGGAGAGCTTCGAGGAAGTGCTCCGCACGAACCTGCAAGGACCGTATTTCCTGACGCAGGCAGTCGCACGTGACATGCTCGAGCGCGTTCGCACCGATCGCACCTTCGGTTCCGCAATCGTCTTCATCACGTCCGTCTCAGCACAGATGATTTCGATCAATCGTGGTGACTACTGCATCAGCAAGGCGGGTCTTGCCATGGCCGCCAGTCTGTTCGCCGTGCGGCTCGCGCCTCACGGTATTCCCGTCTACGACGTGCGGCCCGGGGTGATCGCCACCGACATGACCTCTGCCGTCAAGGACACCTACGATCGCCGAATCGCTGACGGTCTGGTGCCGGAAGCGCGATGGGGGCAGCCCGAGGACGTCGGTCGAACGGTGTGCGCGCTGCTGCGAGGTGATCTGCCCTACGCGACCGGCAGTGTGATTCATGTTGATGGGGGACTGTCGCTGCCGAGGCTCTGACCTTTCAACCCAAAACTGACTTGATTCAGTATGATCAAGTCGTGATTTCCCGTCGTTTCTGCTCGGCTGCAGCAACCTTGCTGCTCGCGCTGTTGCACAGCGCCTCGGCCGCGCAACCTCCGGCAGGTGCGGCGGCGCCTTACACCGTCATCTCGCGTGAAGGCCGGCGTCCGCTCGCGGCGCGGACGATGGCTGGACAGGAGATGTTTGCGCTGGACGATCTGGCACGGCTCTTTAATGTCGTGGTGCGCGAGGATGCGGCGGCCGGGGGGCTCACCGTCACGGCGGGAACGGCAACCATCGCCCTGACGTCCGGCCAGAGTCTCGCCTCGCTCAACGGGCGCCTGATTTCGCTGCCTGCGCCGCCAGTCCGTGAGGGACGCACGTGGTATGTGCCGGTGGATTTCGTCTCGCGAGCGCTGGCACTCGCAATTGCCGGCCGCGTCGACCTCCGGAAGCCCTCGCGGTTAATCATCGTCGGCGACATTCGCGCGCCTCGCATTGTCGGACGGATGGAGTCGCTTGGCAGCCTCGCGCGACTGACGCTCGACATCGCGCCAGCGACGCCACATAACGTCGTTCAAGAAGGCACAAAGCTGATCGTTCGCTTTGAGGCAGACATGCTCGATGCGGCGCTCCCCGCCACGACATCGCCTGATCTGGTGACGAATGTGAGGCCAGGCGACGGGGCGGCATCGATTGCGATCGATCTCGGGCCGCGGTTTGCGTCATTTCGAACGACTGATACGCCGGCCGATCGCGGCGCCGCGCGGCTCGTCATCGACGTCATGGCACAGACGACCGACGCGCAGCCGGCCCCCGCTCCGACAGCGACGCCGGCTACTCCCGAAACCCCACCGCTCATCGACCTCGCGCCTACGGGTGGCCTACGCGCGATCGTGATCGACGCCGGGCATGGCGGCGATGAGATTGGCGCGAAAGGACCGAGCGGTGGGCTGGAGAAGCAGGTCACGCTCAGCGTCGCGCGCCGGCTGAAAGCCGCGCTCGAAGGGCGCCTTGGACTGCGCGTCATTCTCACGCGCGACGGCGACACCACCGTTGGGCTGGACGAACGCGCCGCGATCGCCAACAACAACAAGGCGGACCTGTTCGTCAGCCTGCACGCGAATGCAGCGCCGAGAACCACGACCTCAGGAGCGGAGGTCTTCTACCTGAGTCTCGACGAGTACGGTGATGCGGCCGAGCGCGTGGCGCATACCGACAGCGATCCCTTACCGGTCTTTGGCGGCGGCACCCGCGACATCGAACTGATCCTCTGGGACATGGCGCAGGCGCGCTACATCAAGGAATCAGCAGCGCTGGCGCAAACGGTCGAAGCGTCCCTGCGTCAGCGCGTGCCGATGAGTCCGCGCGCGATTCAGCAGGCGCCGTTCCGCGTGCTCGTCGGCGCCAACATGCCCGCGGTCCTCGTCGAGATGGGGTTCATCAGCAATCCCGGGCAGGAGAAGCAACTCCAGTCCGATGAGTTTCAGAATCAGATCGTGCAGGCGCTGGTCGAAAGCATTTCTCGATTCCGGGATACGCACGCTGGCGAACGTCCGCCGGGGAGCCGCTGATGATCCGGAAGACGGCGATCGGATCGCTCGTGGTCCTGGTGATCGTCGCGCTCGCGTGGATGATCGCCGCAATCGCGCCCCGCACTCCTTTGCGCAGCACACCTGCGGCTGCTTCTCCCGCGGCCGCCGCGCCGGCTGGACCAGAGCGCAAAATCAAGGCGACGCTCTATTACATTTCCGAAGATGGCCTCTCTCTTCCTGGGGTGCAGCGCGAGGTTCCGTTCGCGGATTCGATCGAGGAGCAGGCACGGCGCATTGTCGAAGCGCAGTTGGGCGATGCACCGGCTCCGTACGCGTCCCCCGTACCCGCGGGAACATCTCTGCGCGCTCTCTTCATCGGACAGCGCGGCGAGGCGTTTGTCGATCTCGGCGGCGAAGTGCGGACCAAACATCCGGGCGGCGCGCTCTACGAGCTCTTCACAATCTACGCGGTTGTCGACGCGCTGACCGTCAATCTGCCGGCCATTACGCGCGTGCAAATCCTGATCGATGGGAAGGAAGTGGAGACACTCGCCGGGCACGTCGATCTCCGTCATCCTCTCCAAAAAAACCTCAAGTGGACTGAGCTGCAAACGGACAACGACAAATGACACTTGCGCGCACTGATGGACGCGCGGCGGGACAGCTCCGGCCGACGCGTATGACCCCCTCGTACACGATGCACGCCGAAGGTTCGGTGCTGATTGAGTCCGGACGAACACGCGTGATTTGCACCGCCAGTATCGAGGATCGCGTACCGCCCTTTCTTCGCAACACTGGAAAGGGATGGGTCACTGCCGAATATGGCATGCTGCCGCGGGCAACCTCGACACGGACACAACGCGAAGCGTCGGCGGGAAAAGTTGGCGGACGGACGCAGGAGATCCAGCGGCTCATCGGGCGGTCGCTCAGATCGGTCACGAAGCTTTCAGAACTTGGTGAGCGCACCGTCTGGATCGACTGCGATGTCATCCAGGCTGACGGCGGCACGCGCACCGCGTCGATCACCGGCGGCTTCGTGGCGTTAGTGCTGGCGCTGCAGAAGATGCGGTCGGGCGGCCAGCTCAAGGCCCTTCCCGTCGTCGATCACGTCGCCGCCATCAGCGTCGGCGTCGTCGAAAACACCCCGCTGCTCGATCTCGCGTACGACGAAGACTTTCGCGCCGAAGTCGACATGAACGTCGTGAAGACCGGCGACGGCCGGTTCATCGAGGTGCAAGGCACCGCCGAAGGCCCGCCATTCGAACGCCGAGCGCTCGATGATCTTCTCGGCCTTGCGGACCAGGGCATCAAGGAGCTCGTCGCGTTGCAGCGGACAATCATTGGCGACATCCGTGGCTGATCGGGTCCTCTAGCTCCTGGCTGCTGGCTCCTGGCTCCTGGCTGCTCGGGGCCGGCGCTCAGGCAAGATATTCGCGAAGCGCGCGAAATGCCTGGCCTCTGTGACTGACCGCCGCCTTTTTCTCCCGATCCAGTTCGGCGAGCGTGCAGCCGAACGGCGGGTAATAGAAGATCGGGTCATAGCCGAAGCCGTTTGAGCCGCGCGGCTCGGCGACAATCTCCCCTTCGACGGTGCCGGTTGTTTCAGCCAGAATCCTGTCACCATCCGCCATTGCCACACAGCAGACGAATCGCGCGGTGCTGCCGGATATACCACGCTCGCGAAAGAATTCCTGGATCTTGCGAAACTTGGTCGGGTAATCGGTGCCGTGCCAGCGGGCGGAGTGCACACCCGGTGCTTTATCGAGGGCGTCAATTTCGATGCCCGAATCATCCGCCACGCTGACCAGCCCGGTCGCTTTCGAGTAATAACGCGCTTTCAACCGCGCATTCTCCGCGAAGGTGGCGCCGGTTTCGTCGGGTTCCACGATCGGATCCAGATCGTTCAGCGTGACGAGTTCGATCGGAACGCCTTCCAGGATCCCCGTGATCTCCCTGAGCTTGCCGGGGTTGGTTGTGGCAAGAAGTAGCTTATTCATTCGGTCCTACCCAGCAGCCAACAGCCGGCAGCCAGGAGCTATTCCCCATACAAAAATTCAAGCGCCCGCGGCAGCCGATTCGCCCATGCGCCTTCTGAGTGCGTTCCTCCTGGCTCGACCACGACGCGCAGACGGCGCGGACCAAGTCCGGATTGGCGGAGGATCTGTTCGAGCTCGAGCACATGCGCCACGGTCTCGTGATTGCGCTCGGCGCTCCTCGTCTCCGCGGTACCGACGCCGAGAAATACTCGCGACGGCCACCGCCCGACTAAAGTGGCACGACGAAGCAGATACTTGTTCCCAACGTAGAGCGACGGACTCTCAATCAACAGCTTTCCGAATTTCCCAGGCTTGACGATCGCGGTGTTCAGCGCGGCGACGGCGCCGTAAGACGATCCACCGAACCCCGTATTCGACGGGCCGCGCGCGATCGGATACGTGCGCGCGATGAACGGCATCACCTCACGCGTGACGAACTCCGCATACTCGCGGCCGAGCGGCTCGGTCGCGGTTGGATTCTGCGAATCCGCGACCGGCAGATACTCACGTCCGCGCCGCGCTCCGCCGTGATCGATGCCGACGATGAGGAGGGGCGGGATGCGGCCGGTGCGGACGAGACGTTTCGCGGTTTCCGCGACGCGCCACGTATTGCCGGCAAAGGCGCGCGCGGGATCGAACAGATTCTGTCCGTCGTTGAGATACAGGACCGGATATCGATCGACGCGTTTCGTGCGCGACCGCGGCGGAATCCAGACCGTCAACCTGCGAGTGAGCCCG
>Ga0075418_10002748_pt1 | contig 20156 bp, 17 predicted proteins | sample SoiMetdeltSBSDD2_FD_81776 | JGI IMG/M metagenome (GOLD analysis project Ga0075418, IMG submission 81776) | Bulk soil microbial communities from a Populus tree surrounding site in Tennessee, USA - Soil MetaG P. deltoides SBSDD2 | ecosystem: Environmental > Terrestrial > Soil > Tree plantation...
CTGCAGGGCACGCCGGAGTGGTCGTTCAAGGTGGGCGCGCAGTACACGTTCCATCTCGGCAGCACGATGAACCTGACGACGCGCGCGGACTATTACTGGCGCGACTCGTTCTACGCGCGCATCTTCAACCGGCCGATCGACAAGATCGACGCGTGGGACGTCGTGAACGCGCAGGTGGAGCTGAGCTCGGCCAGCAACAGCTGGTTCGTGCGCGGCTACGTCTACAACGCGATGGACGACGACAACATCACCGGCATGTACGTGACGGACGCCTCGTCGGGCCTGTTCACGAACGTGTTCGCGCTCGATCCGAGAACGTACGGGCTGGTGTTGGGCTTCAGGTTCTAGGGGTCAGTCGAAGCCCCGCAACGTTGCAAAGTCGGCAAGCTGCGCACGCTCCGTGCGCAGCTTGTTGACCGGCGAGCGCTCATCCATGTGGCCGAGCGCCATGCCACAGAAGAGCATGTGATCCGCCGGCAGCGCCAGAAATTCCGCGACGCTCTTGTGCCAGATCGCCCAGGCCTCCTGCGCGCACGTGTGCAGGCCGTGCTGGCGCGCGAGCAGCATGATGTTCTGCATGAACATGCCGAGATCGGCCCACTGGTCCTGGCCCATGCGGCGATCGATCGAGAAGAACAGCGCGACCGGCGCGCCGAACATTTCGTAGTTGCGCGCGAAGTGCCGCAGGCGCGCGGCCTTGTCTTCGCGCGGAATGCCGACCAGCGCGTACAGATCCTCGCCGCACTTGAAGCGCCGCGAGCGATACGGATCGTGCAGGTTCGGCGGATACACGTGGTACTCCGTGCCTTCGCCCATCGGCTGCGTACGCTGCTTCGCGCGGATGTTGCCGAGGAATTCCGCGAGCGGCGCGCCGGTCAGCACGTCGACGCGCCACGGCTGCAGGTTGCCGCCCGAAGGCGCACGCTTTGCGGCTTCGATGATCTCGACTACTACGCGCTTCGACACCGGCGTATCGAGAAACGCGCGGCAGCTGATGCGGCTGTCGATGGCTTCGGTGACGAGCATGGCGTGTGCGGTGGTGGCCGATGACGGGCGAATAGTAAGCTTCCCCTCATGATTCACACCATCAATCTGCAGGGCGGTGCGTCGCTCGTCCTGCGCACGTTCCAGCCAGCCGGTTCACCGCTCGCTGCAGTCGTGGTGCCTTCCGCGATGGGCGTCACGCAAAACTTCTACTCGCGCTTCGCGGAGTGGCTCGCGGCACGCGGCTATCTCGCGGCGACGTTCGACTATCGCGGCATCGGCCAGTCGGCGCCGGCGACGCTGCGCGGCTTCGAGATCGACATCCGCGACTGGGCGACACAGGACTGCGCAGCCGTGATCGACTTCATGAAGGCGCGCGCGCCGGAGCTGCCGCTGTATTGGGTCGGTCACAGCCTCGGCGGGCAACTGATCGGGCTGATTCCGAACCGCGAGCGCATCGATCGCGCGATCACGATTGCGACCGGCAGCGGCTACTGGCTCGAGAACAGCTGGCAGACGCGGCGCTTCGTCTGGTGGCTGTGGTTCGTGGTCGTGCCGCTGGCGCTGCGGCTCGTCGGCTACTTTCCCGGCAAGCGGCTGCGCAAGGTCGGCGATCTGCCGCGCGGCGTGATGGCGCAATGGCGCCGCTGGTGCCTCAACCGGGAATATGTTGTGGGCGCCGAGGGTGAGAACGTGCGGTGCGCGTATGCGTCGGTGCGCACGCCCATGCTGTCGCTATCGTTCACGGACGACGAGATGATGTCGGAGCAGGGCATCCGCTCGCTGCACCGGCTGTATGCGAACGCGCCGATCGAGTACCGGCGCATCGCTCCCGGCGAGGTCGGTGCGCCGCGCATCGGTCACTTCGGCTTCTTCCGCTCGCAGTTCGAGGCGACGCTGTGGCCGCTGGTATCGCAGTGGCTGACCCGCTAGAAAAAAATAACGTGCGCGATGTCGCCATCGCGCACGTCTGCATCCGAGATGGCTCAGGGGGATGGTCAACCACCTTCGTCAGCAAGTTTAAATCGGTCAGACTCGCTGACTGCAATGCACGTGCTGTGCCAGCGCGCCACCCCGCGAAAATACAGGGACTTGCTCGGTGCGAACGGCTGCGACTGCACTCGCGATGTGCAGCGCACGTAGCAGGCGCACGATTACAGATCAGACGGAGCGGCGGGCGCGGCCTGTAGTCGTGTCGCCATGACGCGCAGAGCGACCGCGAGCGAGCTGACGATCAACACCGCGGAGAGCAGGAACGGTGCACCCGGCAGGTGCCAGTCGCGATGTGCGCCGATGAACGCGGCGAATGTTTGTGTAAACAGCAACGGACCGATCAGCGTCGAGATGCCGAGCACGCTGCTGTTTGCGCCTTGCAACTGCCCTTGCTCCGACGGAGTTACGAGCCGCGTCATCAGGCCCTGCAGCGCCGGGCCCATCAGGCCCCACAGCGACATGAAGACCACACCCGTGGAGTAGATAGCACCGTTTGGCGCCATTGCCTGGATCGTGAAGCCGGCCGCGCCGCAGACGAGGCCGATGATGATCGTCTGTCGCTCGCCGAGCGCCTTGACGACGCGTCCGACCAGAAAGCCCTGCACGATGATCTGGCACACGCCGACGCCCGCGAGCAGCAGACCGACTGACTTCGTATCCCAGTTGTAGCGGTAGCTCATGTACAGCACGGCGACGCTGGGCAGCGCGGCGTGCGCGAGATTGCTGAGGAACGTCACCCACGTGAAGCCCCACAGCTCCGGATGGGAGCGCAGCAGCTTCAGCGCGCCGACCGGATTCGCCTTGCGCCATGAGTACGGCCGTCGCAGCTCGCGTCGCAACGACTCCGGCAGCACGAAGAGGCCATACAGGCCGTTGGTCAGGCTGAACCCCGCCGCGACCCAGAAAGGCAGGCGCGGGCTGATGTCGCCGAGGAAACCGCCGAGCGCCGGGCCGACGACGAAGCCTGCTCCGAAGGCGGCGCCGAGCAAGCCGAACTTAGCAGCACGTTGCTCGGGCGGCGTCACGTCGGCGATGTAGGCGCCGGCGGTGCTGATGCTTGCCGCAGTGATACCGGAGATCACGCGTCCGACGAACAGCCAGCGCACGTTCGGCGCGAGCGCCATCAGGATGTAGTCGAGGCCGAGACCGAAGTTCGACAGCAGGATGATCGGCCGCCGCCCGAAGCGATCGGACAGCGAGCCGAGCACTGGCGAGAACAGGAATTGCATCAGCGCCCACGCGGTGCCGAAGACGCCGTAGATCGTCGCAGCACGCGCGGTGTCGCCGCCCATGAAGTCCTCGACCAGCTTCGGCAGCACCGGGATGATGATGCCGATCGCGAACATGTCGAGCAGGACGGTGACGAAGACGAACGCGAAGGCGGCGCGTCGCGGCGCCGGGGGCGTGGGTTCGGTCATGGGTGCGGAGCTTGCCACATTTCAGATCAGTGCTACGTGGTCGCTGTCGCCTATGCGACGCGCCGCGAGCTCGGTCGGCGTGAAGCCGGACATGGAGCGGCATTCGCGAATCAGGTGGGATTGGTCGAAGTAGCCGCAGTCCTGCGCGACGTCGGTCCAGTCGCGTGCCGCGGAGTCCTGCATGCAGCCCAGCACGCGCTTGAAGCGCTGGATGCGCGCATAGATCTTCGGCGTCAGGCCCACCTCGAGGGAGAACAGCCGCGTGAAGCGGCGCGCGCTCAGTCCAACGTGCTCACTGAGCATCGCGACCGTGTAGTCGTTGGGCGCCTGCATGAGTCGGGCAATTGCGAAATCGACTTCGGCGCGCCGTTGCAGCGGGCGGATCGCCCGTTGCAGCAGCTCCGCTTCCAGCAACAGCAATTTCGCGCGGGGCGTTGGTGCCGCGAGAATGCGTTCTCGCAACGTGTCGCCGGCCGTGCCCCACAGATCGCGAAGACCGACGTGCTGATTCTGCAGCTCATCGCCGGCGGGATCGAAGAACGGCCATGTGCCGCCGGGGCGGAATGCAACACCAACGTTGGCGCGCTGCTCGCGCGTGTCGATGACGAAGTAACGCGAGTACGCAGCGCTCAACACCGCGCCGGGGAGACGTTCGAGCACGTCGTCGTTCGGGCCGCTGTACAGACGGTTCTCGTCCTCGAACAGGTTGATGATCAACCCGCAGCTCCCGCCCGGGAGCAGTCGATCCTTCGCGTGTGCGAGCGGCACCCCTTCCCAGTACCAGAGCCGCTCGACGAACCGGTCGAGCGGCGGCCCCGGGCGATAGGTGCAGAACAGGATGGGCTTGTAGCTCACTTACTTCCGCTGGTTCTCCAGCGCCTCGATCGTCTTCGGCCAGTCGTCCTTGAGCAGCCGCGACAGCGAACGGTCGGCGAGCAGCTTGCCGCCGGTCTGGCAGCGCGGGCAATAGTTCGTTTCGTTTTCTGCGTAGCGAATTCTCTGAATGGCGGTGCCGCAAACCGGGCAGGGCTTGCCGTAGCGGCCGTGCACGGCCATGTCCTTGCGAAACGCCGTGACCTTTTCGGGAAAGGCGCCGGCGGCGTCCGTGCGCAGGCGGTCGATCCAGTCGGTGAGCGTCGCTTGCGTTGCTTCGTAGAGCCTCTGCCACTCCTCGTCGGTCAGATGACGGGTCTGCGACGTCGGCGAAAGCCGGGCGCGGTGCAGGATCTCATCGGAATAGGCGTTGCCGATGCCGCTGAGGATGGTCGGATCGGTCAGCGCACGCTTCAGAGTGTGATTGGTGCGGGAGAGTCGCTCGCGAAAGGCCGCGGGCTCGATGCCGAGCACTTCGCTGCCGCCGCGATCGTGATCTGCAAGCTGCGCTGCGCTACTCAGTACGTGCAGCGATGCGCGTCGTTTCGTGCCCGCTTCAGTCAACGTGAGCGTGCCGTTGGTGAACTGGAGTGACAGCAGTGATGCGCGCACCGCGCCGGTGTGCGACTTGTCGTACCAGTGCAGGCGGCCGGCGATCATCAGGTGAATCAGCAGCCAGCGATCGTTGTCGAAGCCGATCGCGATGCGCTTGCCGACGCGGCGGAGTGCGACGACGCGATGGCCTTCGCAAGAGTGCAGCGGCGGATCGGCGGTGCGCAGGAGGAAAGGATTCTTGAGCAGTGCGCGCTCGAGAGTCTGCCCGAGCAGCCGGCTCTCGAGCGCTTCGAGATAGACGGTGACGTCGGGCAGCTCGGGCATGGACCTGTAGGTCGGGCTTCAGCCCGATAATCCGTGCGAAGTTATAGCTCTCGCAGCCCGGTCGTGATGGGCAGGCGGGCCGCACGCAGGCTCGGCAGCAGGCCGCCGATGAACCCCAGCGCCAACGCGTACGTCAGTCCCTGCATCAGCACTTGCGGCGTGACCTGGAACGCGAACGTGATCTGGCTGAACGAGGCGAAGTTCATCGTCGATGCGCGCAGGCCGTTGAACGTGAAGTACGAGATCGCCATGCCGATCACGCCGCCGATCAGGCCGATCAGCAGGGCTTCGGCGAGCACCGACACCACCACCGGCGCCGAGCCGAAACCGAGCGCGCGCAGCGTGGCGATTTCACGGGTGCGTGTCGACACTGCCGAGTACATCGTGTTGAGCGCCGCGAACACTGCGCCGAGACCCATCAGCACGGCGATCGTCGTGCCGATCGTGCTGACCAGCGCGATGAGCGTGCGCGACTGCTGCTCGTAGTAGTCACGCTCCGTGAACAGCCGTACGTTGAGGCGCGGGTCAGAGGTGAGCGCATCTTTGAACGACTGGAACGCGCCGGGACTGGTCAGCTTCACGCGCATCGACTGGTAGGAGTTGCCGCGGTTGTACGCGCCCTGCAGCACGGTGGCGTCGGTCCAGACTTCGGACTCCGCTACGCTGCCGCGGTCCTCGAAGATGCCGACGACGGTCCAGTCGGTCGTACCCCAGCGCAGCTTGCTGCCGACGGAGAGTCCGGCGAACTGCAGGCTCGCGCCACGGCCGGCGATGACTTCGAACGTACCGGGCGTGAACGTGCGGCCCTCGACGATGCGAAAGTTCTGGCGCAGCTTCTGCGCCTGTTGACCGACGCCGCGCAACGGCACGTTGGCCGGCGTCGCTGTGCGCTTCAGCGGCACGTCGACGACCACGTACAACTCGGGAGAGGCGATCGCGCCGTCGGCGTCGCGGGCGATGTCCTTCGAGTCGGCGATGATGCGCGTCTGCGGCTGCGACAGGCCGCTGCCCATTTCGTCCGTCGCGCCGCTGCGCAGGACGATTGCCACATCTTGCGCGCCGGACAACGTCAGCACCGCGCGAAACCCCGCAGCGATGGACAGCACGCCGATCAGCACCGTGACGACGCCGGCGATGCCGACCAGCGCCACGACGGACGAGGTCGCACGCTGCGACACGTTGCGCAGGTTCATCGACGTGATCGCGGAGACCTGGGTTACCGAGTTGCCGGCCATGTCACACCTTTCTCAATGCATCGACGATCTTCAGTCGGTTGGCCTGCACGCACGGCTGAGCCGCTGCGAGCGTGCCAAGTACGACGACCAGCACTGCGCCGGAAGCGTAGACGCTCGGCGGCATCCCGAGCACGGGGAAGAACTGCGCGAGTGCCTGTGCGAGCCCGACCGACGTCAGTGCTGCGAGCCCGAGGCCGATGATTGCACCCAGCGCCGTCACCAGCAGCGCTTCGCCCAGCACCAGTCCCGTGACAGTGGCGTTGGAATAACCGAGCGTCTTCATGACCCCGATCTCGCTGAAGCGCTCGCGGATCGACTGCCCCATCGTGTTCGCCGTGACCAGCAGCATCGTGAAGAACACCGCCGCCGCGACTGCGGTGATCAGCGCGCCGATGTTGCCCATCTGGTTCGCGAAGCCCTGGATGAACGCCTTCTCCGTCGCGGTCTTGGTCTCGGTCGAGGAGTTGGCGAACATGCCGTCGATGGTGCGCGCGATATCCGCCGAGCGATTGCGGTCGTTGACGCGCAGGACGACCCAGCCGACGGTGCCTTCGCCGACCGCGCGCGACTCGTTCAGATACTCGTGATGGAAGTAGATGCTCTGGTTGTCGCCGTTGCCGGCGTTGTAGATGCCCGCAACCTTCATCGGCCAGACGCTGCTGCCGTCGTTCTTGTGGGTCCAGATGTTGGAGCGCATCGGCACCGTGTCGCCGATTTTCCAGCCGAAGCGCTCGGCGACCGCGCTGCCGACGATCGCGGCCGTGCGGTCCTGCTCCCACGCTGCTTTCTGCTCCGGCGGCAGCGAGTACTCGTTGTACACCTGGAAGAACGTCGGCACGTCCACGGCGATGACTGGCAGCTGGTTGCGATCGTTCTGATAGATGCCGCCGAACCAGTCGTGCGAGCACGCCACCTTGACGCCTTCTACGCCGCGGATGCGCGTCAGGTAGCTCTCCGGCAGCGGCTGGATGATCGCGACCTTGTGGATCGTCACGAGCCGATCGACACCGGCCAGCTCCGGACTGCCGGTGAGCGCGACGCGCAGCGTCTGCATCAGTCCGAACAGCAGGAACGCGACGATGATGGAAGCGAGCGTCAGCCCGGTGCGCAACTTCTTGCGCCCGAGGTTCGCCCACAGCAGCGGCAGATGTTTGAACATGGCAGTCTCGGTGGGTCAGGCTTCAGCCTGACCTCTATGCGACAGCTTCCGTGGTGAGCTGGCCCTTGTTGAGATGCAGCACGTGCTTGGCGCGCGCCGCGGCGTGCGGATCGTGCGTGACCATGATGATCGTCTTGCCTTGCTGCTGGTTCAGCGCCTGCAGCAGGTCGAGGATCTCATCGCCCGATTTGCGGTCGAGGTCGCCCGTCGGCTCGTCGCACAGCAGGAGCGTCGGATCGGAAACGATCGCGCGCGCGATACCGACACGCTGTTCCTGGCCGCCCGACAGCTCGCGCGGCTTGTGCTTCGCGCGTTCGCTCAGGCCGACCAGGCCGAGTGCGGCGCCGACGCGCTTGCGGCGATCCGCCGCCGACAACGAAGTCAGCAGCAGCGGCAGCTCGACGTTGCGCTCGGCCGTCAGCACCGGCAGCAGGTTGTACATCTGAAAGACGAAGCCGACGTGATTCGCGCGCCACTTGCCGAGCGCGCCGTCGCTGAGCGAATCGGTGCGCTCGCCCGCGATCTCGATCGTGCCGCCGCTCGGCCGGTCGAGCCCGCCGATCAGGTTCAGCAGCGTCGACTTGCCCGAGCCCGACGGTCCCATCAGCGCCAGGAAATCCCCTTTCGGGATGTCCAGGTCGAGCTGGTGCAGCACGTGCACCGTCTCTGCGCCACGCTTGTAGTCCTTTGCGACCTGTCGCAGTCGTACCAGAGTCTCCACGATTCACCTCACCCGTTCTTGCTCTTGACCTTCGTGCCTTCGCTCAGCCCTTCGACCGGCGCGGCGACCACGACGTCGCCCGGGTTGATGCCCGAAAGGATTTCCACCTGGCCGTCGCGCTCGCCGCCGGTGCGGACCGCGACGCGCTCGAGCTCGCCGTCCTGCACGCGCCAGACGAAGCTGGTGTCGCCGTCGCGCATCACTGCGGCGGCGGGGATGCGTACTGCCGGCCGCGGCGCAGCGGCTTGCGCGCCTTCGACCGGACGATCTTCGAGAAAGCTGACCTTCACGCCCATGTCCGGCAGGATGCGCGGCTCGAGCGTGTCGAAGGCGATGCGCACGCGCACGGTTGCCTTCTGGCGGTCCGCGGTCGGCACGATGTTGATCACGTGACTGGGAATGGTCCAGTCGGGGTACGCGTCGAGCACGGCCTCGGTCTTCTGATTCGCCTTGACGCGGTTGATGAACGCTTCGTTGACGTCGACCTCGATCTCGCGCGAGTCCATGTCGACGACGGTGGCGATGCCCGTGCGCGTGAAGCCGCCGCCCGCGGAAATCGGCGACACCATTTCGCCGGGCTGCGCGTCCTTCGAGACGACGACGCCGTCGAACGGCGAGCGCACCATCAGGTCATCGAGATCCTGCGCGCGCACGCGCACGGTGCCTTCTGCGACGTTCACGTCGCCGCGCAGTGCTTCAAGGCGTGCATTGAGCGCAGCGGCTTCCGACTGCGCCTGGTCGAGCTGCAGTTCGCTGACGAGCTTGTCCTTGCGGAGCTGCTCGGTGCGGCGCAGGTTGCGCTCCGCTTCCGCGACACGCACTTCGACTTCGTTGAGATTGCGGCGCGCGGCATCGAGCTGACGCTGCGAGAGGTTATAGACGGGCTTGGTGGTCGTGTCGTCGAGACGCGCCAGGAGCTGGCCTTCCTTCACGGCCATGCCTTCTTCGATCAGCACCTCGGCGACTTTGCCGGTGACCTTCGAGGAAACTGTCGCTTGCCGGCGTGCGACCACGTATCCGGACGCATTGAGCACCGCTGCGCCACCGCTGCCGCCGCTCGCCGAAGATTGCACGGCCGTTGCCGTTTCGACTTCGATGGCCTTGTCGCGCAAGAGTGCATACAGGCCGACGACGACCGCGAGCACCAGCACGCCGATGACCAGCCACTTGTACAGCGGGCTCGGCCCAGTGTTGCCGGGCTCGCTGTTGCGTTCTATGCGCAGACTGTCTAGAGCGTTCTGGTCGAAAGCCATGATGCGTTCGCCACGTTGGAGGGCGGCGCATTCTAATCAGGTCGCTGGCCCCGTGCTAAGTCGAACCGGCGAAAGGGGGCTGGATGCCGGCCAAGCCGCCCATGGTCGATCAGACAGGGGCCGATCGTGCTGGTCCGGGCCGTTCAGGCCAGCGCGCGGTGATGAACCACGAACGCGTCGGTGATCGGCGCCGTCGGCAGCGTGAAATAAAACACCGCGCCGGCATTCGGCTTGCCTTCGGCCCAGATGCGGCCGCCATGGCGGTCGACGATGCGCGCGACGGTCGCGAGCCCGACGCCCGAGCCGTCGAAGTCCGCCGAGCCGTGCAGCCGCTGGAACGGCTTGAACAGTTTCTGCTCGTACGTCATATCGAAGCCTGCGCCGTTGTCGCGGATATACAGCGTCGCCAGCGAGCCGCCGCTCGACTGGCCGATCTCGATGCGCGCCTCGCTGGTCTTGGACGTGAACTTCCACGCGTTGCCGATCAGGTTCTGGAACAGGTCGCCGATCAGGCGGCGGTCGCCGTGCACGGTCATGTTCGGCTGGATCACGACTTCCACGCTGCGAGTGGGATCCTTCTGGCGCATGTCCTGCACGATGCTCTCGGCGAGCGCCGTGACGTCGACGATTTCACGATGCAGCGTCTGCCGCGAAATGCGCGACAGCACCAGCAGCGCTTCGATCAGCTCCGACATCTGCTTGACGCTGCTCTGGATGCGGGTGAGCCGACGCTTCTGCTCGTCGGTCGCGTCCGGCAGCGACAGCTCGAGCAGCCCGGCCTGCCCGGCGATCGTCGTCAGCGGCGAGCGCAGGTCGTGCGAGACGGAAGCCGTGAACGCTTCGAGCTCGCGATTGGCGCGCGCCAGCGATTCGTTCGCGTCGCGGAGCTGGCGCTGGCTCGGCAGCATGAGAATGCCGGGCAGGAATCGCCACAGCAGGATCGCCGTGGGCACCGAGGCGGCGGCCGCGATCACCTTGACGATGCCCTCGGCCCAGTAGTGCGCGTGCCAGACATTCCATACGTCCATGACGTGCGTCAGCCCGCACGCGATGATGAACACGCCGAAACAGACGACGAGCCAGTCGAACGGCAGGTCGCGGCGTCTGCGGGCGATGTACAGCAGCGCGAACGGAATCGTGAAGTACGCCATCGCGATCAGAATGTCGGCGACGACGTTCATCCACAACACGCCCGGGCTCCACATGTAGCAGTGTCCGTGTGGCAGGAACTGCCCGCTCGAGAACCAGGACGTATTGAGTTCGGTCATGCGGGCTCCTGATTTGAATAGTCCCTGAGGGCGGTGCGGGCCTGGCCAGAGGCGCTACCGCTCATTCGATCCCCGCGCGGCTGGCGATGATACAGAACGTTGTGTCGGGCTGAAGCCCGACCTACGGGCTGCCGATTCATGCGCTTGCCACTGTACCGGCTGGACGGTTACCCTACCGTCCAGCCGGTACAGTTGGCTCCCCTTCCGATCTGTCCAATCCGAGGAAAACCCCCGATGGTAGAAGCACATGCGGTGCCCGGTCCGGCCCGCGACCGGATCCTGGAAGCCGCGGAAAGAGTAGTCGCCGAAGTTGGCGCGGCTCGCCTGACGCTCGATGTCGTGGCCCAGGCGGCCGGCGTCAGCAAGGGCGGGTTGCTCTATCACTTCCCGTCGAAGGAGTCGCTCCTTGGTGCGCTCGCCCAGCGTTACGTCCAGAGCATGGAGCAGTGCATCGAGGCGGCGAAGGGTCGCATCAGCGAGCAGGACCAGAGCCGCGACCTCAAGGCCTGCATCGTCGGGATTCTCGGCAGCGATCCGCGCTCGAAGGCGATGGGCGCCGCGCTGCTGGCGACCGCGGCGAACGACCTCACGCTGCTCGAAGTGATCCGCGAGAGGCTCGTGGCCTACAACCAGGAGCTGGCGGGATCGAGCGCCGACTTTGCGCGCGCCGCGATCGTCACGCTGGCGATCGACGGTTTGATGATGCGCGAGTCGCTGCGCATCTCGCCGTTTACGGACACGCAGCGCGAACAGGTCGTGCGCGAGCTGATGAAGATTGCCGACGAGTCTTACAGGTGATGCGTATGTCGATTCCCAAGATGAAGTCCTGGAAAACTGCTGCCGCCGCGATCGCTGCGATCCTGGCGCTCGCGGGCTGCGGCAAGGAGCAGGCAAACCAGGCGCCGCCGGCGCCGGAAGTGACTGTGCAGACCGTCGACAGCCGGCCCGTGCCGCTCGAATTGACCTACCCCGCGCGTACCTACGGCTCGCGCGAGGTCGAGGTGCGTGCGCGCGTCGGCGGCATCGTGCTCAAGCGCCGATTCCAGGAAGGCAGCCGCGTCGTGCAGGGCCAGCCGATGTTCCTGATCGATCCCGAGCCCGTCCGTGCGCGCGTGGGCTCGGCGCGCGCCGAAGTTGCCGTTGCCAAGGCGCGGGCGGATGAAGCGCGTCGCCAGCGCGATCGTGTGTTGCCGCTGTTCGAGAAGAACGCTGTCAGCCAGAGCCGGCGCGACGAAGCGGTGTCCGGCTTCGAGGTCGCGCAGGCGAACCTGCAGTCGGCCGAGTCGCAGCTGCAGATGGCGCAACTCGACCTCGGGTACACCGACGTACGTGCGCCGATCACCGGCCTGACGAGTCGCGAAACCCTGTCCGAGGGCAGCCTGATTTCGACCGACCAGGCGTCGAGCCTGCTGACGAAGATCGTGCAGGTCGATCCGTTGTACATCGAGTTCGCGGTGCCGGAGGCAGAGGCGGCGATGATCCGCGGCGTTCTCGCGCCCGCCAACAAGTCCGCACCGCCGCCCGGTGTGAAGCTGATCCTCGAGGACGGCAGCGAGTATCCGCAGGCGGCGCAGGTCACCTTCGTAGACAACTCCGTCGACCGCAGCTCGGGCACCGTGCGCGTGCGCGCAGTATTGCCGAACAAAGAGGCGCAGCTCATTCCCGGCCAGTTCCTGCGCGCCAAGGTCGAAGGTATTCAGGTCTCCAACGTCGTGTCCGTGCCGCGCAAGGCCGTGATGTCCGGGCCGCAGGGCGCATACGTGTGGATCGTCGGCGCCGACAGCAAGGCGCAGATGCGACCGGTGCAGCTCGGTCGCGGCCTCGGCAATAACGTGATCGTGACCGATGGCCTGCAGGCCGGCGATCGCTACATCGTCGAAGGCGTGCTGAAGGTGTTCCAGCCCGGCACGCAGGTCAGTGCCGTGACGGCCGAGGAGGCGGCCCGCAAGCCGCAGCCCGAGCCGCAGAGCAAGGAGACTGCATGATCTCGAAATTCTTCATCACGCGGCCGATCTTCGCCTGCGTCATCTCGGCGTTCATCGTGATCGCCGGCCTCGCCGGCATGAAAGCGCTGCCGATCTCCGCCTATCCGGACATCGTGCCGCCGATGGTGACGTTGGCTGCGCGCTATCCCGGCGCGACGGCCGAGACCATTGCCGAAACCGTCGCGGCGCCGCTCGAGCAGGAGATCAACGGCGTCGAGAACATGCTGTACATGCAATCCGTCAACTCCGGTGACGGTCAGCTCATGATCAACATCACGTTCGCGATCGGCTCCGACCCGGACCTCGCGGCGATCAACGTGAACAATCGCATCGAGGCCGCCGTGCCGCGTCTGCCCGAAGAAGTGCGGCGCCAGGGCATCGTGGTGCGCAAGGCGTCCACCAGCATCCTGCAGGTCGTCGCGATGTATTCGCCCGACGGCAGCCAGGATCCGCTGGCGCTGACGAACTACGCGTCGTTGAACATCCTCGACGAAATCCGGCGCGTGCCGGGCGTCGGCGATGCGCAGATGTGGGGTCAGGAATACTCGATCCGCATCTGGATGCAGCCGGACAAGCTGTCGCAGCTCGGCTTGGCCGCGTCCGACGTGATCAACGCGGTGCGTGCGCAGAACTCGCAGTTCGCCGGCGGCCGCGTCGGCGTCGAGCCGATGTCGGAGCCGGTCGACTTCACGTTCTCGGTGCAGGCGCAGGGCCGACTCGCGACGCCGGAGGAGTTCGAGCAGATCATCGTGCACACGACGGATGCGGGCGCGCTCGTGCGCTTGAGAGACGTCGCGCGCATCGAGCTCGGCGCGCAGACCTACAACTCTGCGCCGAAGCTCAATAACCAGCCGACGGTGCCGATCGCGATCTTCCTGCAGCCCGGCGCGAATGCTCTGCAGACGGGCGGCGCCATCGAGGTGCGACTCAAGGAGCTGGAGGCGGACTTCCCGAAGGGCATGGCGTACACGATTCCGTACGACACGCTGCAGTACGTGAAGATCTCGATCAAGGAAGTCGTCAAGACGCTGATCGAGGCGATGATCCTGGTGTTTTGCGTGGTGCTGCTGTTCCTGCACAACTGGCGCGCCACCCTCATCCCGATGCTGGCCGTGCCGGTATCGCTGATAGGCACGTTCGCGGCGATGCTGCTGTTCGGCTTCTCCATCAACATATTGACGCTGTTCGGCATGGTGCTGGCGATCGGCATCGTCGTCGACGACGCGATCGTCGTGCTCGAGAACGTCGAGCGACATATGCGCACCGAGCACATCGACTCGGAAACCGCAACGATGCGGGCAATGGAGGAAGTGACGCGCCCCGTGATCGCGATCGTGCTGGTGCTGACCGCGGTGTTCCTGCCGGTCGCGTTCCTCGGCGGTTTGGTCGGCGAGATGTACCGGCAGTTCGCCGTGACCATCTCGGTATCGGTGGTGATCTCGGGCTTCGTCGCGCTGACGCTGACACCGGCGCTGTGCGCGCTGATGCTCAAGCGCGAGGATCGGCACGAGCATCGGATTCTCCGCCGCTTCAACGATTGGTTCGCGCGCATGACTGATCGATACGAGCAGGGCGTGCGCTTCGTGATGAAGCGCGGCGCGCTCGCCGCCAGTGTGTTCGCGGTTATGCTCCTCGCGATTTTTGGCCTGTTCCGTACCGTGCCGACCTCGCTCGCGCCGACCGAGGACCAGGGCTACGTCTTCGTGATCGGCATGTTGCAGGATGCTGCGTCCTTGCGCCGTACCACCACGGCCTTCGACTCCGTGACTGCTGAAGTGCGCCAGCATCCCGCCGTAGCCAACGCGATGTCAGTCTCCGGCATGGATCCGCTGACGTTCTCGTTCAAGACCAACGCCGGCCTGGTGTGGGTGCCGCTCAAGCCGTGGGACGAGCGCACCGGGGACGAGTCCAAGTCGCCCGGCGCGGTCGTGCAGGCGGTGATGGCTGCGGGCTCGAAGGTGAAGGATGCGTTCTTCTTCGCGGTCGAGCCGCCACCGATCGAGGGCCTGTCCAACGTGGGCGGCTTCGAGATGTACATCCAGTCGCGCGGGCGCGGTACGCCGCAGGAGCTGGGGGACGTCGTACAGAAAGTCATCGGTGCGGCGTCACAGCGCAAGGAGATCGACAAGCAGATCCAGACGACTTTCAGCGCCAACGTACCGCAGATGCGCATCGATCTCGATCGCGAGAAGGCGATGACGCTCGGCGTGCCAGTGCCCGAAGTGTTCGACACTCTGCAAAGCACGTTTGGAGCGCTGTACGTGAACGACTTCAATCGTTCGGGCCGCGTGTATCAGGTGCAACTGCAGTCGGAACCGCGCTTCCGCGCGTATCCCGAGGACATCCGCAATGTCTACGTGCGTGCGAAATCCGGCGACCTGGTGCCGTTGACCGCGCTGGCGAACATCCGCGAGGTGAAAGGTCCGGAGATCGTCGAGCGGTTCAACGTGTTCACGTCCGCGAAGATTCTGGGCAGCGCGGCGCCGGGCTACAGCTCCGGCGACGCGATCAACGCGATGGAAGAAGTGGCGAAGGAAGTACTGCCGCGCGGATATACATTCGCCTGGACAGGTACCGCGTACCAGGAAAAGGTGAGCGGTGGCGCGTCCAACAGCGTCTATCTGCTCGGCGTGCTGATGGTGTTCCTGATCCTCGCTGCGCAGTTCGAGCGCTGGACGTTGCCGCTCGCGGTGATTCTCGCAGTGCCGTTCGCGGCGTTCGGCGCGTTCACGGCGGTGTTCCTGCGCGGCCTGCAAAACGACATCTACTTCCAGATCGGCATGCTGACGCTGGTGGGACTCGCGGCGAAGAACGCCATCCTGATCGTCGAATTCGCGATGATCAAGCATCACGAGGGCATGCCGCTCGCGCAGGCCGCGGTCGAGGGCGCGAAGCTGCGCTTCCGGCCGATAGTCATGACGTCGATGACGCTGATCTTCGGCGTGCTGCCGCTCGCCGTGAGCTCGGGCGCCGGCGCCGCGAGCCGCCATTCGCTCGGCACCAGCGTCATCGGCGGCATGCTGGCCGCGACGTTCATCGCGACCTTCTTCGTGCCGCTGTTCTTCCGCTGGATCGCCGGCTTGCGTCGCAAGGACGAGCAGCCCGCGAGCGAAGTGAGTAAAGCCAATGTCTAGTCGAGTGCTGACTGTCGGAATCCTCGTGCCGTTGGTGTTGAGCGGCTGCATCGTTTCGCGCGTCGATCCGGAGAAGCCGGAGCTGCCGTTGCCCGCGGCGCTGCCGCCCCAGGCGGACGCGACGTCGCAGCTTCCCGATCCGTGGTGGACGATCTTCCACGACGCGACGCTCGACGAGCTGGTCGACGAAGCGCTGGCCCACAATCCCGACGTGGCGGTCGCGGCGGGCCGCGTCGCCGAGGCCCGTGCGGGCCTGCGCATCACGAACGCCGACCGGTACCCGACGATCGATGTCGAAGGCGACGCCACGCGCTCGAAGGACAGCCTGTTCGTGAACCAGGTGCCCGGTATCAATCGGAATCGGACGATCTACACGGTGCAGGGCGCGGTCGGGTACGAGCTCGACCTCTGGGGTCGCTACCAGCGGGCTTCAGAGTCGGCGCGCGCGCAGCTCCTGAACACGGAGTTCGGGCGGGAGGCGACCAAGCTCAGCCTGACGGGCGACGTCGCTCGTGGCTATTTCGGGCTGATCGCGGCGGCCGAGCAGCTCGGGCGCGCCCGCGCCACGCTGTCGACGCGGGAAGAATCGCTGCAACTGGAGAAGATCCGCTTCGATGCCGGCGAGAGCGACGAGTTCACGTTCAAGCGCGCCGAAGCCGATGCCGCGGCCACGCGGGTTTCGGTGCACCAGCTCGAGCTCGACGTCGTCGAGCGCACCAACGCGCTCGGGATCCTGCTCGGGCGGTCGCCGAAAGATCTGGTCGACGCCGCCATTTCCGTGCAGGGCGTGGCGCTGCCGGATGCCGTGACGCTGCCCGCGGCGCTGCCTTCGACGGTGATGGAACGTCGTCCCGACATCGGCGCGGCCGAAGCGTCGCTGAATTCGGCGGCCGCCGATATCGGCGTCGCCCGGGCCGAGATGTTCCCGAACATCAGCCTCACCGGCTTGTTCGGCTCGATCAGCACCGAGCTCGGCGACTTGTTCACGAAGCCGGCGGAGGCGTGGTCGGCATCGGCCAGCATCGTGCAGCCGCTGTTCGAGGGCGGGCGCCTGCGGGCAAACGTCGACCGGACCAAGGCGGTTCGCGAGCAGCGGAAGGCGGAGTATTCGCGGACCGTGCAGTCGGCGTTCCGGGAGGTGCTCGACGCTCTGCAGGGACAGAGTCTGATCCTCGGCGTGCGCGACGGGAATGCGCAGCAGGTCGCGTCGCTGGCCCGTGCGACGGAGCTGGCCGAGCTGCGCTACACGCAGGGCGACATCGCTTACATCGACTTGCTGGACGTGCGGCGGGGCTTGTTCCAGGCGGAGATCGACCTGGTCGCCGCGGAACGCGACGCGTTGCTGAACACCGTCGATCTCGCACTCGCGGTCGGCGGCGGACTCGGCGACAAGGCCGAGCCGCTCAGCGCCAGAAGGTAGTCAGGCCGGCTCCGGGACCGACGGGGACGCGACCTGCCTGTCCGGCAGCGCCACCGACAGCTCCAGGACTTCCTGGCCGCCCTCACGCTCGAAGTTGACCTGGATCGCCTCGACGTCGACGTTCACGTACTTGCGGATGACGTGCAGCAGCTCGCTGCGCAGGACCGGCAGGTAGTCCGGGCCGCCGCGCGTGCTGCGCTCCTGGGCGACGATGATTCGCAGGCGTTCCTTGGCGATGTTTGCGCTCGGCGGCCTGCGGCGAAAGATTGACAGCAGGTCCATCGTTTAGCCTCCGAACATGCGGGCGAACAGGCCCTTCTTGGGTTCATCGATGAAGCGCAGTGGCACGGACTCTCCGAGCAACCTCGTCACAGCGTCGTCATAGGCGCGCGATACATCGCTTTGCTCGTTCAGGATCACCGGCGTGCCGGCGTTCGACGCCGTCAGCACGTCCGGCGACTCCGGGATGACGCCGATCACGTCGAGCCCCAGGATCTCCTTCACGTCCCCGACGCTCATCATCTCGCCCGTCGCCACTCGCCGCGGGCTGTAGCGGGTCAGCAGCAGGTGCTCGGTGACTCCGCGCTCGCCTTTCTCGGCGCGCTGGGTCTTGCTGGCGAGCAGGCCAAGGATGCGGTCGGAGTCGCGCACGGAAGAGACTTCCGGGTTGACGACCACGACCGCGCGGTCGGCGTAGTACATCGCAAGGTGCGCGCCCTTCTCGATGCCGGCGGGCGAGTCGCAGATGATGTAGTCGAAGCCGTCCGCGCTCAGATCGTCGAGCACGCGGCGCACGCCCTCGGCGGAGAGCGCATCCTTGTCGCGCGTCTGCGACGCGGCCAGCACGAACAGCGTCTCGATCCGCTTGTCCTTGATCAGCGCCTGCTTGAGCGTGCAGTCGCCGTTGATCACGTTCACGAAGTCGTAGACCACGCGCCGCTCGCACCCCATCACGAGGTCAAGGTTGCGCAGGCCGATGTCGAAGTCGATGACCGCGACGCGCTTGCCGCGCCGGGCGAGCCCGCACGCGAGGCTGGCCGATGTGGTCGTCTTGCCGACGCCGCCCTTGCCGGACGTCACGACGATGATCTCGCTCGTGCGCGCCTCTTTGCGAGCCGCTGGTCCCTCGGCTGCGCGCGCCCGCTCGGCGGGGCGGGGCGGCGCAACGGCCACGGACGCCTCCTCGGACGTCACGTCGAGCACCAGATCGGTTTCGCTAGTCGCTTCAGTCATGGCCTATCCTCCCAAAACGCAGGTCGTCGCCATCCAGCCACGCCTGCACGGGTTTGCCCGCCAGGTCCGGCGGGATGGTCTCGAAAACTCGGAACACGCCGGCGACGGACACCAGCTCGGCATGAAAATCGTGGCAGAACACTCGCGCACTCACTTCGCCTTGCACGCCCGCCATCGCGCGGCCGCGCAGGGTGCCGTATACGTGCACGCATCCGTCCGCCATCACCTCGGCGCCGGCGCCGACTGCGCTCGTGACGACGAGATCGCGATTGCGCGCGTAAATCCGCTGACCTGAGCGCACGGGACGGTGGTGCATGAGCGTCGGGAGCGTCACGATCTCTTCGGCAGGTGCGGCCGGCGGCGCGGGCGCTGGCGCGGGCGTCGGAGCTGCAGCAGGGGCCGGTGCGGGAACCGCTTTCACCGCGGCGACGGCCGCGCCATAGCTCTTCTGCGCGCGGAACTGGGTCAGAACAGGCAGGTTGAGCTCGCGCGCCAGTGCTTCGATCGCCGCCGTGCCGTGAGCGAGTCCCACGGGCAGCATCCCGGTACTGCGGATCGCGCCGAGCACGGCGCGCACTTCGTCGGCGGAGACGTCGCGATCGAGGGGACTGAGATCCAGGCAGAGCGCGGCGCGCTCGAACAGGGCTGGCGCACTCGCTACACGCGCCGTCAGTTGGGCCTGCACCGCTGCGGCGTCGGTGCTGCGGATCCGCATTTGCGCCAGGCCCACCTGGCCGAATCGGATCTCGAATGCTGACTCCAGCGAGGCAGCAGCAGGATTGTTCATCGAGTCGTCTTGAGAGTCATTGGTCTGACCGGGCCTCCTCGGCTCCGTTCACGCGCGGAGTGTACCCATCTTCGTACTTCCTCGCATGCCAGTTTGCATGAATCGTGCTCGATACTTCGCCGCGCATGGGCGCCGCGGGCGAATGGTTGCGCGTCAGCCGTGCGCCGGCGCTCCGGCGCATGTCCGGCGTGGTCCTCACATTCGCAGTCCTGCTGGCCGGCGCCGCGCTCACCTGGGTAGCATCGCGCGCAGCGATCGAGAGCGAGAAAGAACAGGCACGCGCCCAGCTCCAACTCCTCAGCACCGACATTCAATCCGCCATCGGCGACCGTCTGCTCGCCTACGAAGCGCTGCTGCGTGCCGGCGCCGGACTGCTCGACGCGTTCTGGCCGGTCCAGGGCGATGACTGGCAGCGCTTCATCGCCCAACTGCGGCTCGCTACGGTCTATCCGGGGCTGCAGGGCGTCGGATTCGCCGCGCACGTCGACGATCGCGAGCACTTCACCATCTCCTTCCTCGAGCCGCTCGACGAGAGCAACCGCCTGGCCATCGGCTTCGACCCGATGAGCGAGCCACGCCGCCGGGCGGCAATGGAGCGCGCACGCGATTCCGGGGTTGCCACGCTGTCGAGCAAGGTGGTTCTCGTCCAGGACTCGCGGCGTGGACTGAGCACGGCAGGGTTCGTGCTGTTCCTGCCGGTCTACTCGTCGCCGACGTTGCCGGCGACCGTCGCCGAGCGGCGCGAGACGCTGCGCGGGTTCGTCTACAGCGCGTTCCGTGCCGAGGATTTCTTCCGCACGACGCTTGCCGGCTC
>Ga0075418_10002749_pt1 | contig 20150 bp, 20 predicted proteins | sample SoiMetdeltSBSDD2_FD_81776 | JGI IMG/M metagenome (GOLD analysis project Ga0075418, IMG submission 81776) | Bulk soil microbial communities from a Populus tree surrounding site in Tennessee, USA - Soil MetaG P. deltoides SBSDD2 | ecosystem: Environmental > Terrestrial > Soil > Tree plantation...
CTGCAAGCCGTCCACGTCCGTGCCGGACGCCGTAAAGGCTTACGCATCAACGTATCGGACCCCACCGACACCCTATTCTGATCAAGACAATCAGTCAAAGGAGCAGTGTGACGATGCATCCAACGCGGCTGTCAGGTCGGCGTCAAGAACCCACCGTCGCTTAGTGCGCCGCCCGGCCACAGTCCAAAAGATTGCGGCGATGGCGTCTTGGCAGCTTCGACCCGGTCGAAACCCATAACTCTTGGGCTCGAACCGGGCCTCCCACTCCGGTTCCAGGGCATTGACCGCGACCGCTTGCAGACATCTATCGACGATCACGGGTATGCCTAGGCCACGCTGCTTTCCATTGCTCTTGGCTATCCACACGCGCTTGACTGGACGGGCCTGCCACAGCTTGGCGCGGTGCTGTATCCACCAGGCCAACTCCGCCTTGTCCGTGGCCGTGCGGGCGATCTGCCCGTCGACGCCCGCCGTCTTGCGCCCCTGGTTGACCTCCGTCACCCGCCGCACGCTGAGTAAAACGTTGGCGCGCGAGCGGAGCATCAACTTTTGCAGGTTACGTACCTTCCTCAGATCGTTCGCCTGTGACGCCGCGAAGATCCGTTGCCGCAGACGCCGTACGTCTTCCTCCACGGCATGCCAGTCGATGGCGTGCCAGTCGGGGATGTCGTCCTCAGGTCCGTTCACCGCGTCGACCGTGACGGTCACCGCAGCGCCTAACTTGTCCTTCGGTTCCGGGTCCATGACCTCGCTGCCCTTCGCAGGCTCACCCGACCCGCGTGGGCACCCTTTCGGGTCCGGGCATCCGCCCGGTATCCGGCCAGTTATCCGCGGCGGCCAGCGGGAGGCGCTGCCTGTGTTGCCCCGGTTTCCTGTCGCCTTTCGACGTGCCGGCCTTCGCTTCTCGGGTCGTCCTGTCCCCGCCGAGGAGTTGTGCCTTCCTCACGGTCGGCCTACCACACCATCCGAAAGGTGGGTGGACCCGACGGGATTGCCACGTTCCACACGCACAAGATGCGGCCGGGGTGGGTGCCCTCTCGATCCCGGGACGGCGGTGCTCTCACGACCGGTACCGAATCACCGATCGCCGCCTGCCGCTTCCCAGCGGCCAGTCCTGCACCCCTTGCACCGCATGCCATCCGAAGGGGCTCAACCTAACGAGACATCAACGAGGATTCACTTGCGTTCACCCGTCCGGCCTTCCCCTTGCCGGTAACCCCCGGATGGAGCGGAGGTCCTTGGGCTTCTACCCCTGAGCTTCGCACCCCGCCGTTACCAGCGACGCACGTCAAGGTGGGGACAGACGCTGAGCACTCGTCCGGAACTACGCAACCGACATCATCATCTGCCGGTCCTCCCTCCTGCGAGCCCACTTGATGCGTGCGACCTCGTGTCGCACCTCGGACCCGTTGTTGTCGAATGGCACCCGCAGGTCGTAGGCGAAGCGCAGGATGTCGTGGCGGCGCGCCAGTAGCCTTCGGGCAAGGGCGTGGTGTTTGGCCTCCACCTCATTTGTTCGACCGGAGGTGACGTTGTACCCGACGGTGGCGGCCGCGGTGTAGGCGCGGCTCATCCGGGCCAGCCATTCGGGGTCCAGACCGGCGGCACCGTCGCGGCAGGCGTCATCGGCTGCGGTCTTGGCCTGGCGCAGCACGTCGGCCACGCGCACCGCCCATTGCCCGCCGGTGGGCGAGGACTCGGTGACCGCCACGAGCTCGCGCAGCAGATGAGCGTTATGCCGACGTCGGCATAACGCCCACATCCTGCGCGATCTGGCTGACGCGTCGCAGTGTTATCCGCACGCGCGCTGGCCCGCCCAGATCGCTGATACGCTGCGTGAGCTGATCCACCACGCGAACACCGCCCGCGATGCAGGCCACCACACGATCGACCCTGGGCTGCGCGAGGACTGCCTTGGCCGGCTGCGTGCCGCTGTCGTCATAGGACTATCGCACGTGGGCCGCAACCCGCAGCCGATAGGCAAACAACCGGTCGGACGTCCTCTGCTGGAAATGCTCCACACCCGCCTGGACGACGTCGTGCGGTTCGCCTACGACCTGAACGTGCCCGCCACCAACAACCAGGCAGAACGCGACCTACGCCCAGCCAAGACCCAGCAGAAGATCTCCGGGCGGCTCACCAGCGAAACCGTCACCCAAGCCCGCTACCGCATCCGCGGCTACGTCTCCACCGCCGCCAAACACAGCGTGCGCCGAACCCACCGACGATTCCGGCGCAGACTTCGCCCAGGCGCTCGCCGAGGAGCTGGGCCCGGACGGCTGGCTGGAAGAAGACTTCCACCGCAACATATGGTATTCCACACTCGTCCACTTCGCCGGACCCATCGACGACCCGCAGGGCCTCGTCGCCCGGGTCGCCGAGCGTCGCGAAATCCTTATCGCCCAAGCGACCTTCGACACCGCTCAACTCATCCGCTACATCTTCAACGGCCACCATACCGAACTCGCCACCCTTACCTCATTCGTCCTCTAGGCCCTGCTCCAACGCGTATCGCACCAGCTCCGTCCGGTTGTGCAACTGTAACTTCCGCAGCGTGTTCTGCACGTGATTCTGGACGGTGCGGTGCGACAGCACCAGTCTCTCGGCGATCTGACGGTAAGATAATCCCTTGGCCACCAAGCGAAGGATCTCTGTCTCGCGATCGGTCAGGCGCGGGTTTCCCGGGTTGCCTGGGTCGGTGGTGGCAAGCCGGCGATACTCACCTAACACCAAACCCGCCAACCCGGCAGTGAACACGGCATCGCCCTCGGCCGTGCGCCGGACCGCCTCCAGAAATTCTTCTCGCCCAGCCGATTTGACCAGATAGCCGAGGGCTCCGGCCTTCACCGCGTCCAGCACGTCCTGATGCTCCGCGCTGGCCGACAGCACCAACACTTTCACTTCGGCCCCCGACGCGAGCAGACCGCGAATCACCTCCACACCCGACATGTCACCCAACTGTAAGTCGACGATGGCGACATCGGGTGCGAGTGAGCGGCCGACGCGGATCGCTTGCGCGCCATCGCCTACGGCGGCAATGACCTCATGACCGGCCTCGCCAAGGTCGCGCGCGACGGCCTCACGCCACATGGGGTGATCGTCGACAATCAAAACCTTTAAAGACTTCACCTTGGTACCCGCAACTCTACTTCAGTCCCGACAGAGGTACTGACGACCGCGGCGTACCCGCCCAGATCCCGCATCCGCCCGTAAATCGATTGGGCCACACCGAGGCGCCCCTCGTCGGCCGCTTCGGCCAGCCGCCCGTCCGCTATCCCCGGCCCTTCGTCCCGCACCGTCACGAGCACTTGCGCCCCTTCATCCTCCACGAGCACCCAGGCCCGGGCCGTGGGTCCACAGTGGACCCTGACGTTGTCGAGCGCCGCTCCGACCGCGCGCGAGACTTCCACCGCCACATCGTCTCGCAAACGGACCGCGGACGCGGGGAACGCCAGCGACACCTGTGGGGAGCCGGACAGCCGTGACACCAACGCGCCCAGGATCTCCCTCAGGTCCGACGCCGGCGAGGATTCCACGTTCCCGCCCGCTGTGCCGACTGTGCCGACCGTCCCGACCAGCGAGCGCAGGTTCGCGCCCTGTTCCCCGGCCAGCTTTCCGAGCACGGCCGCCTCCCCACCGATCTCAGACCCTCGTCTCTCGATCAGCGAGAGCACCTGGAGCACAGAGTCGTGTATCCCTCGGGCCAGTCTCTCCCGCTCCCGGGTGGCCGCTTGCATCTCGGTGGCCCGGCGCAGCTGCGCCTCGGCGTCGAAACCAAGGCGTACCACGTACCCCACAACAATCCCAGCAAGCAAAAGCAACGCTGTAGCGTTCACAGTCACCGGGTTGACGCCGCCCCGTATTGTCAGGTCCGCCGCCCCGACCAGGATGGCCGCCACCGCCCCGCGCCTCATCCCACCCGAGATTGCCCAGGCCAGCACCGGCCCGGCCGCCCACGCCATCGGCAGGGTCGACGCTCCATGGCTGAGGTTCTCCGGCGGCACCACCCACTTGGTGGGGATCATGCACGCGATCGTGACCACGAGATCGGTCAACAGCAACGGCCACGCCCGCCGGCGGGGATCGGCGTAGAGCATCGCGGCGCCGACCGTCCACAGTGTCATCGCGGCCATGACCACCCAACCCCACGCCGGGCGCACGTAGGTGCCGCCCTGGGCCGCCATCACCGCCAGCGCATAGGTCAGCGTCGCTATTCTGAACACCGTCACGGCACGCCAGAGCGGCACCTCGAGTCCCGAACCCTGACTCATCACCCGTTGACGCACCCCTGGACGCACGGCGGCAGACTATCGTATCGTTTCCAACCAATCGATTGGTTGGAAGACACATGACACGAATAGGGATCAAACCACTGTTGCCCGACGGCGTGACACCGCCGGGCACTCGCGGCCGCATCCTCTACGCGGCGCTCGAGCTCTTCGCCGAGCTGGGCTTTCACGGCACCTCCATCCGCGACCTGGCCAAGCAGGTCGGCATCAACTCGGCGACGCTCTACTCTCACTATCCCTCCAAAGAGGACGTTCTGGCCGAACTGGTCGCGCTCGGTCACGTCGGGCACTTCAACGCCCTCCAGCACGCGCTCGCCGCCGCGGGCGACCATCCGAGCGAGCAGCTCGTGGCGCTCATGCGCGCCACCGTCTTCTCACACACCGACTTCCAGCTCCTGGCCATCGTGGCCAACAACGAGCTGCACGCGTTGTCCAAGGAGAAGGCGGCGCCCGCGCTGGCCCTGCGCGAGCAGGGCCTGCAGATGCTCTACTCGGTGCTGCGGCGCGGCGCGGAGATGGGGGAATTCACCGTCGCCGATGAGGTTTTAGCGGGTACCGCGATGGCCTCCATGGGCTTGCGGGTGGCCAGCTGGTTCGGGCCGGATCAGCCCTATACACGGGAGCAGGTCGCGGATAACTTCGCCGACTTCGCCCTGAGAATTGTCGGCGGTAAGATCCCCGGGTGCTGTTGAGGGCGCGGCTGCGCGATCTTCTGGGTGGTCTGACGACCTGGTGGCGGGCGAACACCAAGACGGTCGTGGTGGCGGCGCTGTCCGCCGTTGTCGCCGCCGCCGCGGTGTTCGCGATCGAGGAGATGCGGTTGCGCGACGACCGCATCGTCGCCCGTGACCGGGAGGCGCGCATCGAGGCCGTGCTGACGGCACCGGACGCCGCCCTCAAGACCACGGCCCTGCGCGATGGCGGCACGCTGACGCTCGTCCGCTCGGCCGGTGACGACTCGGCGGTGATGGTGCTGAGCAAGGCCAAGCCCGTCGGGCCTTTGAGCCGGTACCAGATCTGGCTCATCGAGGGCGCCAACGCCCGCCCGGTCGGTCTGCTCGACCCGGACCAGACCGACGTCACCCTGGTCATAGAGGACTTGCGCGGGATGAACGTGCTGGGAGTGACGATCGAGGACGGTTCAGGAACAAACAGCCCGACCCTGCCATTTGTGGCGGAAATAGCACTGTCCTGACGGCTGCCGCACTGCAGAGTGCACCGCATGGTTCAGCAGGGTGCCGCAAGCACATGGCGTTGTCTATCTCATCGACGCGCTGCTCACGCCGCCGCGATGATGCTGTTGATGCGCTGCGCCAGCTCGACGTCCTTGCTGGTGACCCCGCCCTCGGAGTGGGTGGAGCAGGCGAAGGTCAGTGTGCGCCAACGGATGTCGATGTCCGGGTGATGGTCGAGCTCCTCGGCGACGACCGCGACCTGGTCCACCACCTTGATGGCATCGGGGAAGCTGGGGAGTTCGGCGGTGCGGCCGAGGCCGTGGGCGTCCCCGCTCCACCCCTCGAGATCGGTCAAAGCGGCTCGGATTTCGTCTTCGCTTAGCAGGCCCATAAACCAGACGCTACCGCATCACAAAAACCCAGCCCCGGTGTCTGGAAGATCCTGGGGAGGCGGTCATATTTCCGGTGCCGGGGCCAGGTTGGGCAAAGCTTGCACGCCCCCGCGGCCCGATGTCAAGCTTCCTGGCGTGGCTACCCCCGAGCCATCGCTTGTGGATCTGGACGCGGTCATCGCCGACTGGCTGCAAGGTGAGCCGGATCGGGCGTTGCCGCGCGCGATCGAGTGGGGCGAGCCGCTGCTGCGTCGCGCGATCGCCCTCTACTACGGCCACGCCACATGGATCTCCGCGCCCGCGCTCACCCGGGCCGGCCGAGAGGTCGGCGACGCCTGGACGCACTTACTTTTCCGTCTCGCCATGGCTTTTCCGGCCGTGTACCTCGATGAGATAGACGCCCGCCGAATCCGGCTCAAGCTTGGCGCGCCCATCTCGGAGGTGGTCATTCTCGGCTACCTCGACGACGCGCGGGCGGTGCCGTTGCTGGTTCGCTGCACGCGCCATCGCGACTGGCTGGTGCGCTATCACGCGGTCCGGGGGCTGGCGCGCCGGGACGACCCCGCGTCCATTGCCGCCGTTGACCACGCGGCGACCCGTGACTGCTCCTTGCCGGTGAGGGTCGAGGCGGTGACGGGAATCGCGCGGCGTGACCCGGCGCGAGCGCGGATTCTGTATACCGAGTTGCTTGACCATCCACATCAGACACCGGTGCTATCGCAGCAGATCAAACAGGCGCTAAATAGTACGGCACAAATGTAGCGAAGTGAACGCCTTTGAATCGAAGGTAGTTGTCAATACCATCTCCTTCAATTGGTTAAAACCTCCTGACCGTTAGGAGGGGAGCCTCCGGCAGAAGGGGAGGAAACAATGGCACTCCCGAAGCGATTGCTCCGAAAAGGAGTAAGGTTCGGGCTCGCCGCGGCCTTGGTCACCGGCCTGGCGGCCGTCGGCGCCGCGGCCGGCGCGGTCCCGGGCGAAGGGACCATCCGCAACGCGGGCGGCGCGACGGCGATCCCGGACTCGTACATCGTGGTCTTCAACGACGGCGCGGTCGAGTCGGCACAGGTGGGCACCTCTGCCCACACGCTCGCGGCGCAGTTCGGCGGCAGCGTGGCTCAGACATACCAGCACGCGCTGCGCGGCTTCGAGGCCCGCATGACCGAAGCCGCGGCCCGCCGCCTGGCGGCCAGCCCGATGGTGGCCTACGTCGAGCAAAACCACACCGTCACCGCGACCGACACGCAGGCCCCGGTGCCGTCGTGGGGCATCGACCGGATCGATCAGCGCGCCCTGCCACTGACCAACTCCTACACATACCCGAGCATCGCTTCGGACGTGAAGGCGTACATCATCGACACCGGTATCCGGACCACCCACACCACCTTCGGTGGCCGGGCGGTCTGGGGTACCAACACCACCGGGGACGGCAACGACACCGACTGCCACGGCCACGGCACGCACGTCGCCGGCACCGTCGGCGGCGCGGAATACGGCGTCGCCAAAGGCGTCTCGCTCGTCGCCGTCAAGGTGCTCAACTGTGCCGGCTCGGGCTCGAATGCCGGTGTCATCGCTGGCATCGACTGGGTGACGAACGACCACCAAGCCGGACAGCTCGCGGTCGCCAATATGTCACTGGGCGGCGGCTTCAACCAGAGCGTCAACGATGCCGTCACCAACTCCATCGCCGACGGCGTGACATACGCCCTGGCGGCCGGAAACTCCAACACCGATGCTTGCACCACCTCGCCGGCGTCGACCCCCAACGCCATCACCGTGGGCTCGACCACCACGACCGATGCACGTTCATCGTTCTCCAACATCGGCACCTGCCTGGACATCTTCGCTCCCGGTAGCGACATCACGTCAGCGTGGAACACCAACGACACCGCGACCAACACCATCAGCGGCACGTCGATGGCGACCCCGCATGTGGCGGGCGTGGCCGCCCTGATCCAGTCGGCCAACCCGTCGTTCACCCCGCTTCAGGTACGCGACAGGATGGTCGACGTCGACGCGACCAACGGCGTGGTGACCAACCCCGGTGCCGGCTCACCCAACAAGCTGCTCTTCGTCGACAACGGCGCGGCCGGTGGCGTCTCGGTGAGCAACCCCGGTTCCCAGACGAGCACCGTGGGCACCGCCATCTCGCCGGTGAACCACACCGCCACCGGTGGGACTGCCCCGTATTCGTGGTCCGTGACAGGCTTGCCCCCGGGTCTGTCGATCGACGCCATGACGGGCTCCATCACGGGTACGCCCACGACTGCCGGCTCGTTCACGGTGACCGTTACGGCCACCGACTCGTCGACCCCGCCGAAGTCGGGCAGCGCCGCGTACGGGTGGACGGTCAACTCGCCGCCCACGCCCGGTTGCTCCAGCACCAACGGCACCGACGTGGCGATCCCGGATCTGTCCACTGTGGAGTCCACCATCACCATCGCCGGTTGTGAGGGCAACGCCTCGGCGACGGCGACGGTGGAGGTCCACATCGTCCACACCTACATCGGTGACCTGATCGTGACGCTGGTGGCTCCGGACGGCAGCACCTATGTGCTGCACAACCGGGCCGGTGGGTCGGCTGACAACATCAACCAGACCTACCTCGTGAACCTGTCGTCCGAGGCGGCCGACGGGACGTGGCGACTGCGGGTGCAGGACGCCGCGGCGATCGACATCGGTCGCATCGACAGCTGGACGCTGAACCTGGGCGGTGGCGGCGCGCCGGCGTGCTCGGGTACCAACGGCACCGACGTGGCCATCCCGGACCTGTCGACGGTCAACTCGACCATCACCATCGCCGGCTGCGAGGGTAACGCCTCGCCCATCTCGACGGTGGAGGTCCACATCGTCCACACCTTCATCGGCGATCTGATCGTGACGCTGGTGGCTCCGGACGGCAGCACCTATGTGCTGCACAACCGGGCCGGTGGGTCGGCTGACAACATCAACCAGACCTACACCGTGAACCTCTCCTCGGAGGTTCGCAACGGCATCTGGACCCTGCGGGTGCGGGACGCCGCGGCGATCGACATCGGCCGCATCGACAGTTGGACATTGAACCTTTAAGTGAAACCAAAGCGGGTGGCCGTGGAAAACACGGCCACCCGTTATCGTTCTCCCATGCGACCTCTGCTACTGCTGATCGGGGCGGGCCGGCGTGAGTTCCGCGAGTACCTGCTGAGCTCCATCCGGCAGCAGTACCGGATCCACCTGTTCACCGCCTCGAAGCCCACCTGGGAACTGGAGTATCTGGACGGCCACACCGTGCTGGACGCCCACGACGTCCAGGCGATGGTCACCGTGGCCCGCGAGATGCAGGACAGCGAGCCCATCAGTGGCGTCCTGTGCTGGGAGGAGGCGCGTGTCCTTCCGGCCGGCGAGGTGGCGCGGGCGCTCGGGCTGCCCGGCGACCCGGATGCCGTCGCGCGTTGCGCCGAAACGCACCTGACGCGGCAGGCGCTGGCGGCGGCCGGGGTGCCCCAGCCGAGGTGGGCCCGGGCGGCCACGCTTCCCGACGCTCTGGTCGAGGCGGGCCGCATCGGCTATCCCGTGAAAGCCGGTGAGGCGAAAGTGGAGACCGCCGAGCAGCTGGCGACCCTCTTCGATACCAACGGCAACTCCTCGATCCTGCTGGAGGAGTTCGCCGCCGGCGAGGAGATCACGGTCGACGTGGCTGTCCACAGTGGAGAGATATTCCCGCTTTGCCTGGCGCGCAAGGAGATCCGGTTCGAGCACTATGTGCATGCCGAGGATCCGCTGCTGCACGACCCGGTGCTGTTCCGCCTGCTACACGATACCCATCGAGCACTGGGCTTCTACGACAGCGTGACCCACACCGAGATCATGATGGCGCCCGAAGGCCCGAAGGTCATGGCGGTCAACGGCCGGCTCGGCGGGGACGTCATCCCCTACCTCGGCCTGAAGGCCACCGGGGTCGACGCCGGTCTCGCCGCGGCGGCCGTGGCGCGCGGCCGGGCGCCGCATGTGGAGCGGGATCGCAAGCTGGTCGCGGCGGTGCGATTCTTCGCTGGGAACGCACCGGTTCGCTTTGACGGCAAGGGTTTGCCCGGCGCGATCGACCGCCTGGAGGTGCTGCCCGGCGCGGACCTCAAGGGACGCATAGCGTTTGCCACCGCCGTCGCCGCCACCGCCGAGGAGTGCAAGGCCGCCCTGGACGCCGCCGAGGCGGCTTTGCGCACCAACGACTAGCCCTGCTTCGGGGAAGTAGGGGCCTCAGGTGAGAAGGATGGCCCTGCTTCGGGGAAGTAGGGGCTTCAGGCGAGAGGGATGGCCCTGCTTCGGGGAAGTAGGGGCTTCAGGTGAGAGGGATGGCCCTGCTTCGGGGAAGTAGGGGCCTCAGGTGAGAAGGATCGCCCTGCTTCGGGGAAGTAGGGGCCTCAGGTGAGAGGGATGGCCCTGCTTTGGGGAAGTAGGGGCCTCAGGTGAGAAGGACCGCGGGAAGTAGGGCAAGAACGTCAGTCCGTGCGCAGGGCTACGACCGGGTCCAGACGGCCGGCTCGCTGGGCGGGAACGACGCCGAAGATGATGCCGACGCCCGCCGACACGCCGAACGCCAGGACCATCGACCACCAGGTGATGGCGGCGGGCACCGGCGACAGCGCGGCGGTGAGCAGGGCGGCGGTCACACCGAGCACGATGCCGCCGATGCCGCCGACGGTGGTCAGCAGGACGGCCTCCAGCAGGAACTGCAAGCCGATGTCGCGCGGCCGCGCGCCGACCGCCTTGCGCAGACCGATCTCCTTGGTCCGCTCGCGCACCGACACGAGCATGATGTTGGAGACGCCGACCCCGCCGACGAGCAGTGAGATGCCGGCGATCGCGGCCAGCACGGTGGTCAGGATGCCCAGGATGTTGCCCAGTACCCCGAGGATCTGCTCCTGCGTCACGGCGCTGAACTCGGTGTCGGGATGGCGGCGTCGGAGCTCCCCGAGCAGCTGGTCGCCGAGGCGGTCGATGGTCTCGCGGTCGGGCGCCTTGACGGCGAAGGCGTCGACGCGTCCGGTGCCGAAGAGGCGCTGCGCCGTGGTGATCGGGATGTGTACCTCGTTGTCGCGGTCGACGCCCAGGCTCTGACCCAGGGGCGCGAAGACGCCGATGACCCGGAAGCGTACCCCCGCAATGGTTATCTGCTGCCCGACGGCGTCCCGCTCGCCGAAAAGCCGTTGCGCCACAAAGGAACCGAGCACGGCCACGCGGCGGCCGGTGTCGACGTCGGTGCGGGACAGGTAGGTGCCGGTGCGTAGGCCGCGCAGGAAGACCTTGGGGGTCGACTCCATCACCCCGTTGACGGTGGTAAATGTCGACTCGTTGCCGGCGCGGACCGTCTCGCCCGAGGTGAGGGTGGCGGTGATGCGTTGCCGGTCGCCGACCACCTTGATCATCGCATCGAGGTCCTGGTTGTCCATTCTGGACACCGCCGGCGCGGCCTGAAAGTTCACCTGTCCGGGCACGACGATGAGCAGATTCGACCCCAGGCCCTCTACTTGGGCTTCGACCATGTTCTTGGTACCCGTGCCAAGCGCCACAAGGATGACAACCGCACCCACGCCGATCACCATGCCGAGCATCGTGAGCAGACTGCGCATCCGGTTGGCCACCAGGGCCGACATGGCCACCCGCCAGGCTTCGGCAAGTCTCACGGCACGATCTCCCCGTCGCGCATGGTGATCTGCCGGCGGGCCCGGGAGGCGATGTCCCGGTCGTGCGTCACCATCACCAGCGCCACCCCCGACTCGGAGTTGAGCTGCTCGAGCAGTTCGAGCACGGCTTGGCCGGTGGCGCTGTCGAGGTTTCCGGTGGGCTCGTCGGCGAGCAGCACGGTCGGCTCGGTGACGAGCGCGCGGGCGATGGCGACCCGCTGCTGCTCACCGCCGGAGAGCTGGTTGGGGCGGTGGTTGACCCGATGCCCGAGCCCAACGCGCTCCAAAGTGGACAGAGCGCGGCGACGCCGCTCCCGGGCCCCCAAACCGCGATACACCAACGGCAACGCGACATTGTCGAGCGCGCTGGTCCGGGGTAACAGATGGAATGCTTGAAACACAAAGCCGATGGTCTCGTTGCGCAGGTGGGCCATCTCCGGGGCGCTGAGCATCGCGATGTCCTTGCCGTTGATGAGCAGCTTGCCCGAGGTCGGCCGGTCGAGCGCGCCCAGCAGATGCATCAGCGTCGACTTGCCCGAACCCGAAGGACCGATGATCGCGACGTAGTCATTGTCGTCGATCGTCAACGACACCTTTTTGAGGGCGGGCACGCTTACGCCGTCAAGCTCATAGGTGCGCGCCACCTCGAGCGCCTCGATCACGGCAGCCTGTCCCCCTCGCGCACCCGGTCGGCCCCTCTCACCACAACCCTTTCGCCGTCACGCACACCATCAGTGATCTCGAGCAGGTCCCGCCCGGCCACGCCGATGCGGATCTCACGTTTCTGAGCTCGGCCGTCGCCCGACCGGACCCACACCCAGTCCTTGCCGTCCGCGTTGAAAACAGCCGCGGCGGGTACCGCGACCGCGTTGGCCGCTTCGCGGACCCGCAGCCGGATCAGGGCGCTCATGCCCGGCCGCGGATGGATGCTCGACGGCGTGAGCACCAGGTGCACCTTGTAGGCCACGGCCCCGCGACTGTTGGGTGTCGGCAGCAGATCGATCGCCTTGACCGTTGCCTCGAGCCTGGCGCCCGGGGCCGCGTCAAGCTCGGCGTCGGCCCTCACCCCTTCCCGGACAAGCAGAACGTCTGTCTCATCGACCTCGGCCACGAGCCCCAACTCCGACATGTCGACGATGGTGGCGATCGCGGTGCCGTTCTTGACCTGAGCCCCGGCGCTGACCTGATTGGAGACACCGGCCTCCGGACCGCTCGCCCCGGCGGGACCGGCTCCGCCCAGCAGGCCGGAAAGGTCGCCGGGAAGGCTGGGAATGCTTGGCACGCTTGCACTCGACGCCCCGCCCAGTTGCACCACCCCCGCCATGGGTGCCTTGAGGGTTAACGCGTCCACGCTTGATTTCGCCAGATCGTAGGCCTGCTGCGCCTGCATGACCTGGGCCGCGCCGAGGGCCCGCATCGCGGAGCTCACCGACGCCAGCCCCCGCTCGACGCCCCGGATGAGCTGCCACGCGTTCTGCGAGACCCCGGCGTAGCTGGCCTCCGCCGTGGCGATCTGGGCCAGCACGGCCTGCTTGTGCGCCGGGTCGGGGATCTTGTCGGCGGCGGCGCGGGCCTCGGTGAAGGCGGCGCTGGCGGAGGAGTCAAGATGTTGTTGCGCCGCACCGAGATTGAGCCGGGTCGAGCCCCCGCCGCCGGACGACTGCTTGGCGGCGTTGAGTGCTTGGGTCGCCTGCACCAGCCGGGTCTGCGCCTCGGGAGAGTCGACGACACCGATGATCTGTCCACTCTCGACGGTCTGCCCGGGCGTGACGCTCAGCGTCGCCAGCGTCCCGTTCGCCGGCGACGAGACGGTGGCCGAACCTTTGGCGGTGACGCTGGCCGGGGCCTCGACCACCTCGCTGACCGAGGTGCGGGTGGCGGCGGCCAGCGCCACCTCCGGCGCGTTGTCGCACGAGGCGGCGGTCGCCGAGACCAGCAAGACGGTGGCGGCAGCGGCAAGCTTGAGGGGTCGCACCCTGGCGAGCCTATCGTCTGGAGGCGAGCCTGCGAGCCGCGGGAGAGGAGCCGGCGTCGCCGTCGGCGGCCGGGAGGCACGCCCCCGCCGCAGGCCAGCGGCCTAATTCGTTCGCGAAAGGGTGTACCATACGGCTGTACTAACAGTGACAAAACCCAGCGAACGGTACAGCGGTTCGCCCGCTTCGGTGGAGACCAGGGTGGCGGCCCGGTCCGGGTGCGCGGCAAGGATTTTGGTCATGATGGCCCGCGCCAGACCGTGGGAGCGATGCTCCGGCAACGTCGCGAGCCAGTAGATTCCTACCGCTTTGCCGTCGTCATAGGAGAACCCGGCCGCCGCCGGCTCACCGTCGCGCCGCGCTAACCAGGCGATCCAGCCCGGGATCTCCAGGACGTGCGGCGGAAGCGCCTGGCGACGGAGATAGGGCTGATGCACCCTCTGCGGGAACCCGTGGACGATCACCCACTCGGCCTCGGCCAGCCCGTCGATGTCGCTCACCCGGGTGACGTGGACCCCTCGGACCTCCTCGACCGGGCCCGGTGGGCGATCCATCACCGGCATGTGCATGGTCACCACGCCTTCGATCGCGGGCGGCTCACTGGTACCAAAGGAATCTTCAAGGGAAACACGTCGCACGCCGCCGGTCATAAGGTCGTCGACCCGTTCTCGCGCCTCGAGCAGGATGACGCGGCTGATGGCGGCCGTCTCGAACCGCATGTGACCGGGGGCGGCCGCGCTCACCGAGCCGAACCGGCTCCACATCCGCGTCGCATTGTCGACGTAGAGCACTAGCGGCGAACCTCAAGATTGGACATCAGTTCGGAGGTGGCGGCGGCGATGGTGGCGACGGCCTTGTCGAAGGCCTCCTGGTTGTGCGCGGCGGGCTTGCGGAAACCCGACACTTTGCGGACGTATTGCAACGCGGCAGCGTAGAAGTCCTCCTCGGTCACAACCTCTTCATACGGCGGTCTAAGCGTCTTGATTGATCGACACATGAGACCCATTATTCACGCCATGCAACCAGACTCCTTGATCGACTCCGCCAAAGGCTGGCACAACATTCAGCTGGCGGTAATGGGCTTCATCGGCCTGTGCGGCGTGCTGCGCATGGGCGAGACCCCCGCCGGGCCGGAGTGGCTCTCCTGGTGGTCCACTGGAATGTCGTTGCTGGCCTTCGTTTCCAGCCTCATCTCGATGTGGATGGTGGGCGGTGTGGCGTTCCCACTCTACTCGGGCCACCAGATGCCGCAGAATGCGACAGGAAGGCTTAAAGGCGGCATCGGTATGACATTCGCTTCGATCGTGATGATGGCCCTCGGCGCGCTCGGCGGCTGGTGGCCCACCACCGGCGACGGCGGTGGCGGCAACGTCCAGGTGAGCGACGCGGGCGGCAACTCGGCCTGCGGCGAGCTGGTTCAAGGAGCCCCGTCCGGCTCGATGTGGCTTCAGACCGACAAGGGCCGGATGACGGTCGCCCTCAAGAACGTGGCCGAGATCCGCCAGGTCTCCACCTGCTTGTGAATCTTGGAGGATTGTGGCTGCTACAGCGACCACAATCCTCCAAGATCTCCCAGAATCAGCCCAGCACTTCGTATCTGACGGATTTCAACACGCCCGTCTTCAGGTCCGCGATGGCGCCGAACGCCGCGCGGGACAGATCCAGGCAGCGGCCGTCGATGTAGGGTCCGCGGTCGTTGATGCGTACCGTGACCGACTTGCCGTTGGCCGGGTTGGTGACGCGCACCCGCGTGTGGAACGGGAGCGACTTGTGCGCGGCGGTGAGAGCTTCCGGATCGAAGATCTCGCCGCTGGCCGTACCCTGCTGCTCCCAGTAGAACGAGGCCGCGCAGGTGCCGGTCTTGAGAGCGGGGCGCTCAAAACCTCGCGAGGGAGGCTCTGAGCTGGGCCGGTCGTCGCCCATCGAGGACAGGAGTTGGTGTTTGTCGTTGTTGCTGGCCAGTCCGAGTGCGGTTCCGCCCACCAGGATCGCGGTGGCGATGATTGGCGCACCGTACCTACATATGCCAGACAAAACGTCAGCCTTCCGTCGGGAACAGGGGCACAAGTCAGGGACCGTAGTCGGCGGCACCGCCGCGCTGTCAACTTGATCCTGCCTGTTTGCGGTGCTTTGCGGGCAATAGTTCACCTGTAAGGTGAACGCATGCATGGGCTGTTTGACTTGACCGGGAAGGTCGCGCTTGTCACGGGCGGGACGCGGGGCATCGGATACATGATCACGAAGGGTCTGCTCGACGCGGGCGCGAAGGCTTACATCAGCTCGCGCAAGCCGGAAGCGGTCGATGCCGCCGTAAATGAGCTTTCGGAGTTCGGCGAGGTTTATGGGGTACCGGCAAATCTGTCGACAAGGGATGAATGCGAGCGGCTTATCGAGGTCATTGCCGAGCGCGAGCCGTGCCTGCACATCCTGGTCAACAACGCCGGCGCCACCTGGGGAGCGCCGCTGGAGGAGTTCCCCGACCATGCCTGGGACAAGGTCCTCGACCTCAACCTCAAGAGCCCGTTCTTCCTCACCCGGGCCGCCCTGCCCCTGCTGCAAAAAGCCGCGACCAAGGACGACCCCGCCCGCGTCATCAACATCGGCTCCATCGACGGCATCGGCGTGCCGTCCAACCGGTATTCATACGCCGCAAGCAAAGCAGCCATCCACCAGCTGACCCGGGTGCTCGCCCGCGAGCTCGGGCCGCAAGCGATCACGGTCAACGCCGTCGCGCCCGGGCCGTTCGAGTCCAAGATGATGGCGGCCACGCTGGCCGCGACGGGCGACCAGATCGCGGCGATGGCCCCGCTGGGCCGCATCGGCCGCCCAGACGACATGGCCGGGGTCGCGGTCTATCTGTCCAGCCGTGCCGCGTCCTATGTGACCGGCGCGATCATCCCGGTGGACGGCGGGATCACCACGGTCGTGGGGTTGTGAGAACGGGTTCCTCCGGCTGGCGCTGAGACGGCATCCGGCCGCCTAACGCGGCGGGTCGGTGCGTGGCGACAAGCACCGCGCCGACCAGCCCGACCATCGCCGCCGCCAGGAGATAAGCGTTGCCCACCAACGTTTCCAGCATCGTCCAGCCCAGCTCGAGCCGGTCGCCGATGGGCACGAAGAGGCGGAAGTCGATGCTGAAGGTGAGCAGCACGATCAGCAGCGATCCCGCCGCCGCCAGGCCGTGCGGCGAAAGGCCGCGACGGTTTCCGGAGCCGGCGGGCGCGGTACCGCGATGGCGACCAACGTAGACGCGGTAGCCCAGCAGCAGGCACAGCGGCACCACCCAAACCCAGTGGTGGGTCCAGGTCACCGGGCTGATCACCAGCCCGCAGAACGCCGTGACCAGCAACGCCGCTAGGTGCTGCCCGTGGTGGTCCAGGGCTCGCACCAGGATGGCATGCACCGCAAGGCAGGTCACCGCCAGCGCCAGGCTGATCGCGAAGGCGTCGGGCGCCTCCCCGCTGAGCCGCTGCACCAGGCCGTTGATGGACTGGTTGGCCGCCTCGAAGGTGCGGTTGCCGTTGCCCGCCACCATCGCCCCGGTGAAGAAGCGCAACGAGTCCGCCGGCAGCACCAGCCAGCCCAATCCTTGCAACACGATGAAGGTCCCGGCGGCGCGGGCGGCGTCGGCGTGCCGGCGGGTCAGGATCAGGTGGGGGATGAAGATGAGCGGGGTCAGCTTGATCGCCGCCGCGGCCCCGATCAGGACACCGCCATAGCGCTTGCCCTTGAACGCGAGCACATCGAGCAGGATCATCGCCATCAGCAGCAGGTTGACCTGCCCGAGCCCGATGGTGCTCCAGATGGGTTGCAGCCCAATCGGAATCAGCACCAGCAGGTTGAGCAGCCACTCGGGCGGCCGCTTGGTCAGCAGCGAGACCAGGCTCACCCGCACAGTGACGCCCAGCGCCAGCGCCGAGATCGCCGCCATCACGCCCCAGGTGCCGTGCAGCGGAAGGGGCGCCAGCGGCAGGAACAGCAGCGCCGCGATCGGCGGATAGGTGAACGGCAGGTCGGCCCAGGGGCTGGGGATGTGCAGCGACTCGTAGAGCGGCTGGCCATGCAGCACGGCCAGGGCTCCGGACTGGTAGACGGCGCTGTCCATGCCCGGTTGCCGTTGCCCCGCGATCACAAACGCGGCGATGAGCAGGACCCCGCCCGTCACCAGTGAAAGGACCGGCGGGCGGGCCAGAGCTTTGGCATCCGGCACGGCGTTAGGTTACCCGGACGCGGCAATGATTATTGCCCCGAGATTACCCTTAGGAGTTTGCCCTAATGCCGGTCAGCGACGGCGGCGCCACAGCAGCGGGCCCGGGTGCAGCGTCCACAGTAGACGCCGCCACCACGAGCGCCTGGCCTTCAGCTCGGCGACGTAGTTGACGGCGCGGGCGCGGACCGCAGCGGCCTCCTGGGGTGGCGTCGGTTCGGTGGCGAAGGCGTCCCGGTTTACGGCGCTCGCGAGCTCGTCGATGGGCGGGGCGGGCAGCCGCACCTTGTGCTTGCCGCGGATGCGCTCGGCGGCCACGGCGGCGTGGTGTGACACCTCTTGCGCGGTCAGGTGCTCCGGCGCGCGCCGCCCGGCCAGGCGCAGCGCGTCGGAGACCTCCAGCCAGGCCCCCTTCACCCGGCTGGACGGGTCGCCCTCGTCGAGGCGCCGCCGCCGCAACCTCGACCGTCCAATCAGGACAAGCAACACAGCGACCGCGATGGCCAGCAGGATCTGCCCGCCGCCCCCGGCCGCGATCAGATAGGCGATGCCGCGGGTGTCGGCGCCGCCGGACCCGTTGGTGGCCTCGGCGCCCGGCGGGGTCGCCGGTTCCACGGTCGGCACCGGCGCCTCCGACGGGGGCGGCGGCTCGCTCGACGTGTCGGGCTTGGGCTTGAACTCCTGCTCGGGCGGGCGCGGGTTGTTACCCTGCGGCATCGGGTTGAAGGAAACCCAGCCGACGCCTCTGAAGTAGACCTCGGGCCAGGCGAACGCGTCACCGGCGGTGAGGATCTGGGTGCCGGCCTTGACGTTGAACCCCACGATCACCCGGCTCGGCAGGCCGAGCAGCCGCGCCAGCACCGCATAGGCGGCGGCGAACTGCTCCGAGGTGCCCTTCTGCCCGCCGGCCGCGACCGACTTGAACAGAAAGAAGGCCAGGTTGGGGTAGGCGTGCCCGCTGGGCGCCTGCCGGTCGAGGCGGTAGTGCTCGGCCAGGTACGCCTCGATCGCCAATGCCCTCGGGTAGGGCGCGCCGTTGGCCGAGCCGAGCTGCTGGGCCAGCAGCTGCATGTCCTCCGGGATTCCCTTGCCCAGAGCCAGATAGCGGGCCATCGTCGTGGCGTCGGGCACCTCGGCCGCGGGCAGCGCCTCCAGGTCGAGCTTGTCCTGCTGCGAGAGCACCTGATAGGTCAGGCCGGGGCTCAACCCCTCGGGCCTGATCATCGTACCGGTGGCCTGGTCGAAAGCGACCCGGGCCCCGGCGATCTGGCGGGCGGTGGCGACGGCGGGAAGGAGTTTTCCGCGAAGACCATCGATCTTAATTTCCTGTGGTACCGGTTCTCGCGCGATTTGTCCGGGAACTTCAGGCAACGTCCGTCCGGCTGGGCGATAAGTGGCGCCTACCCGCCATGTCACGCCGTCATAATCGGAGAGCACGGCGAGCCGGATGCGCGTCTCGCGACCCACCCTCACCTCGAGCAGTTTCTGGTCGGGCTGCAACGCCCAGCCGGACAACCTGATCAGCGGGTTCTCGTCGAGGGCGTCGAGGTCGGGCGGGTCGATCAGCGAGCGCGGGTCGAGCGGTTTCTTGCTGACCTGCTTGGTGATCACGGGTGCGCCGGCCACGCCGATGGCGAGGATCAGCGCCACACCCACGCCGGCGGCCACGGCGGTGCGCAGCCTCAGGGCGCTGCGCGTCGGCGCGTCGACGCCCGAGTCCGGTGTCCTCACTCGCCCGGTGATGGCGAGCACGGCGATCGCACATCCTCCAAATAGGAGGGTCGGCCCCAGGGCGAGCCCGGCGGAGGGGCCGACCAGCCACAGCGCCGCGGCGAACAGCAACACCGGCGGCACCAGCCCGACGGTGCTGCGCCTCGCCCTGATCGCCAGCTCGGTGGCGGCGAGCCCGGCCAGCCAGGTGGCCATGACCGGCACGGCTATCGTGTCCGGTTGCGGCTCAATGGGTACCAGCGCGGCCAGCAACCGTGGGATGCCATCGCGCAGCGACTCCACCGCGATCGTGCCCAGGCCGCCGGGGAACTCGGTGAGGCGGGCGGAGACGAATAGCGCCAAGGAAACGTAGCCGGCCATGGCGAGCGTGGAGATCGGCGCCACCATCCACGCCGGCCGGCGCAAGCAGACGACGGCGACGAGCACCGACCCGATAGCGCCCCCGCCGACCAGCAACGTCAACAGGAAACCGGAGTAGACCCGGTCGGCCACCACCCCGGCCAGGGTCAGCATCACGATGAGCAGCAACGGAACCGCCGCCCCGCGCAGCAGCCGCACTACCACCGGGTCACCCCGTCCCAGACGGAGGCGAATACGGCGCTGCGCCGTCCTCGGCCCGCAGCATTCACCATCGCGTCACCCCGTCCCAGACGGAGGCGAATACCGCGCTGCGCCGTCCTCGGCCCGCAGCATTCACCATCGCGTCACCCCGTCCCAGAC
>Ga0075418_10002750_pt1 | contig 20149 bp, 20 predicted proteins | sample SoiMetdeltSBSDD2_FD_81776 | JGI IMG/M metagenome (GOLD analysis project Ga0075418, IMG submission 81776) | Bulk soil microbial communities from a Populus tree surrounding site in Tennessee, USA - Soil MetaG P. deltoides SBSDD2 | ecosystem: Environmental > Terrestrial > Soil > Tree plantation...
CGTCGCTCAGCCGGCTCCGTGTGGCGGAGCGCGAGCCCGCGGGCGTGTGACCCGGCTGCTGCTGGTCGCACACGCGCTGAACGCGTCACTGCGCCGGGTCGAGTTCGGTGGCAGTGCCGGGCTCGACCCGGCCGGTGCGACGGCGGCCCGGCGGCTCGTTGTCGCGGACAACGGAGCGTTGTCCGGCCCGGTGCTGACCGGGCCGGCACCCGCCTGCCGGGAGACCGCGGCAGCGTTCGGGGTGCCGGTGCGGGTCGAGGACGCGCTGGCCGACTGTGACTACGGCAGCTGGACCGGCCGCACGCTGCCGGACCTGGCCGCCGAGCAGCCGGGCGCGGTGCGCCGCTGGCTCACCGATCCTGCGTCCGCGCCGCACGGCGGCGAGAGTGTCGACGCCCTGGTACGGCGGGTGGCCGGCTGGCTCGACGCGCTGCGCGACGACCGGGTCGTCGCGGTCACCCATGCCGCCGTGGTCCGGGCGTCGCTCGTGCACTCCCTGGCCGCACCGGTCGCCGCGTTCTGGCAGCTCGACGTCGCCCCGCTCGCCACCGTCCGGCTGGATCGGCGCGACGTTCGGTGGCACCTCCGCCTGGGCGGCAGCTGATCGGGAACGGCAGGCGAGCAGTCGTGGAACATTGCACTCGGGAGCGCTCCCAGCGGGCAGAAATCCACGACAGCGGAGGCGAAACCAGAAACTTGGTGGCACACTGCTGGAACTACGACTGCGCGATGCCGACCGACTACCTGGTGCAGGGGGCCACCCGTGAACGACGGGGAGCGGCTGGATCTGCTGCTCGCTCAGTCGTGCGATCTTCCACCGGAGGCAGCCGCCGCCCAATCCCGGCTGTTCTTCCAGTCCCTCGATCCGGATGCGGCGGACCGGCTGGCCGACGAGCGCCGCGAGCAGGTCGGTGAGCTCGACGGCGCACCGGCCGCGCTGCGGTACCACGCGAACCACCTCCGGCTGCTGGCCGCGTGGAACAGCATCGGCGCCATGCTCACCGCCGGACACCCGTCCCAGGATCTCCGCACCCGGCTCGAGACGCTCGAGGATCTGCTCACCCCGGTCACCGCGCTGGCGGTCGGCGGCGACGGGCAGCCTGTCCTGGTCGACCGGTACCGGCAGTTCCTGTCACTGGACCTGGACGGCGACGGCAAGGTGGCCGAGGTTCTCGGCGACCTCGCCACTGCGGACAACGTCGCGGTGCTGTTGCCCGGGATGGGTAACAGCCTGGAGACGCTGCACGACCAGTCCGCCCGGGGGCAGGCGATCCAGGCCGAGGCCGGGCCGGATACAGCGACCGTCGTCTGGCTCGGGTACGACTCGCCGGACAACGTACTTCAGGCGGTCAGCAAGAGTTACGCGTACGAGGCCGCGCCGGCGCTGCGAAGGTTCTCCGCCGGGCTCGACACCGAGATCCGGCCGGACGCGCTGAAGACCCTGATCGGGCACAGCTACGGCAGTGTGGTCGCGGTGAACGGGCTGCGGCACGGCGCGTCCTTCGACAACCTGGTCCTCACCGGCAGCCCCGGGATCGCCCGCGACCTGCACAGCGTCGCCGACCTCGACCTCCCGGGTGTCCGGTGCTTCGTGGCCCGCTCGCCGGGTGACTTCATCGCGTACACCCAGTGGCACGGGGTCGACCCCGCGTCGTACCCGGACATCGTCAGGCTGCAGACCGCGGGCGGTGTGCGGGTGCGGTTCCACCAGCAGTACTACCGCCCGAACAGCGAGTCGCTGCGCAACATCGGCCGGGTGGTCCGCGGCGAGTACGCTGCGATCACGACCACCGACACCTCGCGCGAGTGGGAGACCCGTCTCGTGATCCCGGGCCTGGCCTGGGGGCCGGCGCTGCGGGCGGTGACGGCTCCGGTGGCCCTGGCGTACGACGGCGTCGCCGCGCTCCGCGGGGTGACCGAGCCGCCGCGCCCCCGGCTGATCGTGTCGGGGCGGGGCGAGCAGGTCGGTCACCGACCGGAAGGACCCAGCCGATGACGCTGGAGCAGGCCCGCGAGCTGCTGCGCGACGAGCTGCTGGCCGCCGCGGCCGCCGTGGTGCCGGGGCAGCCGGGGTTCGTCACCCACGACGTGGGCCCGATCAACCCCGGCGTGCTGTTCGACGGCAGCGGCCCGGCGACGGTCTGCTCGGTCACGGTCGAGACCGGCGACCCGGCCCGGACCGACGCCGGTGCCGAACAGGTCGCCGCGGCCGGCCGTGCGCTGCTGGACCGCGGCTGGCGGGTGGAGCCGCCCGAGCTCGAGTCCGGCCACCACCGGGTCGCCGCCTTCCGCGACGGCTTCGACATCGCCATTCACGCCTGGGACGGCCACTGGAAGGTCACCCTCATCGGCGAGACCCCCGAACTTTAGGGGTCACGCTCGCTCGGCGGCGCTCCGCTCTACGCAGAACTCGTTGCCTCCGGGGTCCTGCATGACGACCCAGCCGGTTCCGTCCGGGCGGCGCTGGTCGTCGTACACCGTGGCGCCGATCGTCTGCAGCCACTCGACCTCGTCGTCGCGGGTCCGGTCGCTCGGCTGCAGGTCGAGGTGGACGCGGTTCTTCACCCGCTTGTCGTCCGGGTTCTGCTCGAACAGCAGGGCCGTCCCGTCGCCGGTGGTGACCAGCACCGACGGGTCGCCTGGGAAGTCGTCGTCCTGGGTATGGCCGCCGACCACCTGGGCCCAGAACGTCGCGAGCGCGTAGGGGTCGTGGGAGTCGAAGGTGATGTGCCGAACACGTGAGCTCATGAGCCCGGACCCTTCCCCACCGGCGGACCCGTGGGCAATCGGATTACGGCGCCCTCTGACCCGGCGCTCAGGTGACGAGTAGCACGATCAGGGTGCGGGGGCCGTGCACGCCTTCGACGCGTTGCAGTTCGATGTCGCTGGTCGCGGACGGGCCGCTGATCCAGGTCAGCGGCCGGACCGGGTCCAGCGCCGCCACCGCGCCGGGTACGTCGGCCACCACCTGGTCCGCGCGCACCACGCATACATGCCGGTCCGGGACCAGCGTGAGCGCGCGGCGGCCCTGCGCCGTACCGGCGTCGAGCACGATCGTCCCGGTCTCCGCGATCCCGAGCGCGCACCCGGTCAGTACCGCGTCGACCGCGTCCAGCTCCTCCACGGACAGCGGCGGCTCGTCCCGTCGTGCGTCGAGCCCGTCCGTCCAGGTCTGCGGAACGTCCACCGGTACGACGACCCGCTGCCCGGCCAGCTCGTCCGCGATCGCCGCCGCCAGCCCGTCCGCCGACACGGACCGCACCACGGCGCGGTAGTCGGCCACTCGTTCGGCGAACAGCGCGACCAGGTCGACGTCGTGATGGGTCCGCCGGTAGTCCCGCGGCACCGGCTCGTCGTCCGGCGACCCGCCCGGTACGTCGGCGAGCGCGGCCCGGACCCGGCCGAGGATCTCGTCCCGGGCGGTCACGAGCCGCTCCCGCGGGTCCGGGTCCACCAGTCGCGGAACGACTCGCGGGCCGGTACCGGCGCGTCCCGGGCGTCGGTCCACGCCGCACCCGGTCCGGGCAGTCGCCGGATCCGGCCGCGCCGGAACAGTCGGCCTGTCACACCGGCCAAGCGCAGTGCCCGGGACCACAGCCGCGGCGACCGCATCACCACCGCCGCGGTCCGCATCGCCGCGTCCTGCGCCGGGTGCCGCTTGGCCGTCACCGCCTTCGACCGCAGGTGCAGCAGCACCTCGGGGATGTCGATCCGTACCGGGCAGGCCTCGAAGCAGGCGCCGCACAGGGTGCTTGCGTACGGCAACGAGTTCTCCAGCTCGCCGGTGAGCCCGCCGAGCAGCGGTGTGAGGATCGCGCCGATCGGCCCCGGGTACACCGATCCGTACGCATGGCCACCGGCCCGCTCGTATACCGGGCACACGTTCAGGCAGGCCGAGCAGCGGATGCAGCGCAGCGCCTGCCGGCCGACGGTGTCCGCGAGCGCCCTCGTCCGGCCGTTGTCCAGCAGGATCACGTGCACCTCGCGCGGTCCATCGCCGGGGGTGACCCCGGACCAGGTCGAGGTGTACGGGTTCATCCGCTCGCCGGTCGACGAGCGGGGCAGCAGCTGCAGGAACACCTCCAGGTCCTGCCAGGTCGGCAGCACCTTCTCGATCCCGACGACGCAGACCAGCACCTCGGGCAGCGTCAGGCACATCCGGCCGTTGCCCTCGGACTCGACGATCGTCAGCGTGCCGGTCTCGGCGACGGCGAAGTTCGCGCCGGACACCGCGACCCGGGCGGACAGGAACCGGCGCCGCAGATGCGCCCGCGCGGCCGCGGCCAGGTCCGCCGGCCGGTCCGTCAGGCCCTGCGGCGCGTCCGGCATCGCGCGCAGGAAGATCTCCCGGATCTCCGCGCGGTTGCGGTGGATCGCCGGGACCAGGATGTGGCTCGGCTTGTCCTCGCCGAGCTGCACGATCAGCTCCGCCAGGTCCGTCTCGTACGCCGCGATCCCCTCGGCCTCGAGCGCCTCGTTCAGCCCGATCTCCTGGGTCGCCATCGACTTGATCTTCACCACCTCGGACGCGCCGTGCGCCTTCGCCACCTCGGCGACCACCGCGTTGGCCGCGGCGGCGTCCACCGCCCAGTGCACGGTCGCGCCGCGCGCGGTGAGCGAGGTCTCGAGCTGCTCCAGGTAGTGGTCCAGGTGCCGCAGCGTGCGGTCCTTGATCGCCGCGCCGGCCAGCCGGAGCTCTTCCCAGTCGTCCAGCTCGCCGACCACCGCGGCCCGCTTGGCCCGGATCGTCGCGGTCGCGTGGCCGAGGTTGCGCCGCAGCTGCGTGTCCGCCACCGCCGCCCTCGCCGCGACCGGGAAGGCCGGCATCCCGAGGTACGTCGCGGTCATGCGGCACCTGCTTCCTCGGTGGCGGCCAGGATCTCCGCCAGGTGCACCGTCCGGACTCCGGTACGCAACCGGGACAGCATCCCGCCCAGGTGCATCAGGCAGGAGTTGTCCGCCGCGGTCAGAACCTCGGCGCCGGTCTCGTGGACGTACGCGATCTTGTCCGCACCCATCGCCACCGACACGTCCGCGTTCTTCACCGCGAACGTGCCGCCGAACCCGCAGCACTGCTCGGCCTCCGGCAGCTCGACCAGGTCCAGCCCGCGCACCGCCCGCAGCAGCCGCAGCGGCCGGTCGCCGACCCCGAGCACCCGTAGCGAGTGGCAGGTCGGGTGGTATGTCACCCGGTGCGGGTAGTACGCCCCGACGTCGGTCACCTCCAGCACGTCCACGAGGAACTCGGACAGCTCGTACACCCTGGTCGCCACGTCACTGACCCGCCACGAGGCGTTGCCGCCGGCAACCACCTGCGGATGGAAGTGCCTGGCCATCCCCGCGCACGACGCGGACGGCACCACCACCGCGTCGTACGGGGCGAACGTCTCGGCGAAGCCGCGCACCAGCGGCTCGCACGCCGCCCGGTACCCGGTGTTGAAGTGCATCTGCCCGCAGCACGTCTGGTCGAGCGGGAACTCCACCTCGACCCCGAGCCGCTCCAGCAGCGTCACCACCGCCTTGCCCGTCCCCGGGTACAACGCGTCGTTGAGGCAGGTCACGAACAACGCCACCCGCATGCAGCACCTCCCATCCGTTCATCGGGCCCTTGTGACCAGGCGTGTCGGCACTCGTCGGGCCGTTGTGACCAAAGCGGCCTGGTCACAAGGGCCCGATGAACGGAAGGGAGGCTGGTCACGGGCATCGTCAGGCCTTTCCGATCACCTGGCGTTGCCGGCCGAAGCCGTCGATCTCGCACTCGACCACGTCGCCGACCTGCAGGTACGGGAACCGGCCGGACAGCGCGACGCCCTCCGGCGTACCGGTGTTCACGACGTCGCCCGGGTCCAGCGTCATGTACTGCGACAGGTCCCGGACCAGCTCGGCCACCGAGAAGACCATGTCCGCCGTGGTCGAGTCCTGCCGCGGCTCGCCGTTCACGAAGGACCGCAGCCCGAGCGCCCGCGGGTCCACCTCGTCCGCCGGGACCAGCGCCGGCCCGAGTGGGTTGAACGTCTCGCAGCACTTCCCCTTCGACCACTGCCCGCCGGACACCTCGATCTGGAAGGCGCGCTCGGAGACGTCGTTCGAGATCGTGTACGCCGCGATGCAGGCGAGTGCCTCGTCGGCGGACCACAGGTACCGGGCGGGCTTGCCGATCACCACTGCCAGCTCGACCTCCCAGTCGGTCTTCTCCGAGCCGCGCGGCAGCAGCACGCTGTCGTACGGCCCGACCACCGTGTTCGGGTGCTTGAAGAACACCACCGGGTGCTCCGGCGGCGCGGCACCGGTCTCGGCTGCGTGCGCGGCGTAGTTCATCCCGATGCAGACGACCGCACCCGGCCGGGCGACCGGCGGCCCGACCCGCAGCCCGCTCGGGTCCACCTCAGGCAGGTCGCCCGCCTCCAGCACGGCGCGGGCGCGGGCGATCCCGTCGTCAGCCAGGAACGCGCCGTCGATGTCGGCGGTGACCGCGCTCAGGTCGTGGACGGTGCCGTTGGCGGCACGGGCGTACGGGCGTTCGGCGCCGGGCGCGCCGAGACGTAGCAGCTGCACGGACTTGCTCCTCAGGTGTCGAAGACGGACAGGAACCTCAGCCGGGAGCGCTCGATGTGCTCGCGCATCAGGGTCGCGGCCTGGTCAGGGTCCCGGCGCCGGATCGCGGTGACGATCCGCTTGTGCTCGCGGAACGCGGTCATACCGATGCCGCTGGCGTAGTACAGCCGGAACAGGTGCAGGTGGCAGTGCGTCCGGGCGAACGCCTGCCGGGCGGTCTCGTTGCCGCCGGTCGCCAGCACCAGGTCGTGGAACCGCTGGTCGTGGGCGGCGAACGCCTTGTAGCTCTCGTACTCGTCGCGATCCGGGATGCCGGCCAGCCCCTCCACCTCGTCCCGCAACCGGGTGATGCTCAGCGCGTCCGCGCGCTCGGCGGCCCGGGCCGCGGCCCACGGCTCGATCTGCAGCCGGAACTCGAACAGGTCCTCGAGCTCGTCCCGGGTCAGTCGGCTAGTCACCCGGTAGCCGCGCAGCGGCTCCTTGCGGACCAGGCCGTCGGACTCCAGCCGGGCCAGCGACTCGCGGATCGGGGTCTGCGAGATGCCCAGCTCACGGGTCAGCGCGTCGATGTTCAGCCGGGTGCCGGGCTCGACCACGCCGTCCATGACCAGGCCCTTGACCGTCTCGTACACGTCGTCGCTCAGCACCTGCCGCTGCGGGAGGCGGCTCAGCCGGCCGCCCGGGCCGGCATGGGTCTGTGCCACGGTCCCTCCGTTCAGAGCCTTGACTGACGTCAGCATCGGACGGCACGATCGGTCCGGCGATATCCTATAGGATCCGTGAGGCCCGAGAGGAGCCCGCCGACGGAATGCGAAGGATCGACGCACACCACCACCTGTGGGACCTCGACGTCCGCGACCAGGACTGGATCACCGGCGATGCGATGGCTCCGATCCGGCGCAGTTTCTCGGTCGATGACCTCGCCGGGGCGGCGCAGGGTCTCGACGCCACCGTCGTCGTGCAGACGGTCACCGTCTCGGAGGAGACCCCGGAGCTGCTGGTGGTTGCCGACAGCAATGAGCTGGTCGCCGCGGTGGTTGGCTGGACCGACCTGACAGCACCGTCGGTCGCTGACGACCTGGCGGCGCTGAGCGAGGGACCCGGCGGACGGTGGCTGCGCGGCATCCGGCACCAGGTGCAGGGTGAGCCGGACCTGCGCTGGCTGTGCCGGGACGACGTACGTCGCGGGCTCGGGGCGGTGCACGAGGCGGGCCTGGTCTACGAGCTGCTCACGCTGCCGCCGCAGCTGCCCGCCGCGGTGGAGACGGTGGCGGCGTTGCCGGAGGCAAACTTCGTGCTGGACCACTGCTCGAAACCGCTGATCGCCGCCGGCACGCTGGAGCCGTGGGCGACGGACCTGCGCCGGCTGGCGTCGTACCCGAACGTCACCTGCAAGCTGTCCGGCCTGGTCACCGAGGCGAGCTGGTCCTCCTGGACCGTGGACGACCTGCGCCCCTACGCGGACGTAGTGCTGGAGGCGTTCGGTCCGGACCGGGTGATGTTCGGTTCGGACTGGCCCGTCTGCCTGCTGGCCGCGTCGTACGCCGAGGTCGTGGAGGCGGCGGAGGCGCTGACCGCAGGGCTGACGGCAGCGGAACGTGATGCGGTCTTCGGTGGCACCGCGACCCGCGTATACGGGCTCTGGACCGGCGCTAGACCAGCAGCACGCTCGGCGTCACGGTGACCGCGAACGGCAGTGCCAGCTCCAGTCCCTTGTCGCCGCTGGCGTGCCCGACCTCGACATAGCTTCCGTCGGCCAGGTCCCAGGCCGTGATCGCCGGCTCGTCCGGGTCGACGACCCAGTACGACGCGCAGCCGGCCGCCTCGAACCGGGACCGCTTCAGCATCAGGTCGATGTGCTTCGTACTCGGCGACAGCACCTCGACCGCCAGCACCGGCGCCGCCGGCAGATCTCGTGCACCCAGATCGGCACGACGAGCGACCAGCACGTCCGGCTGCATCACCGTACTGTCGGACAGCACCACATCCACCGGTGCCATGAACACCCTCAGGTCGGGTGGGCACAGCCCTCGCAGTAGTACCGCGAGCTCGAACGCGACGTCCTGGTGGCGCCAGGACGGTGCCGGGGTCACGACCAGGGCTCCGTCGATGAGCTCGTAGCGGTGCCCGTCATCGGGAACCGACTCGAGGTCGGTGCGGGTCAGCGGCCGGCTGCGCGGCAAGAGCGTCACGGCTCCCATGGTGCCTCCTGTCGGACATGACGACCAAGCATGACCAGCTCCGGCGGTCGGCGTCGGGCCTTGTCCACAGGTCGCGGGATGCAAGGATGTGCGGCGTGGAACTGGTGCACACAGGCAAGGTCCGGGACGTCTACAGCGACCGGGACGGCGAGCTGCTGCTGGTCGCGTCCGACCGGGTCAGCGTGTACGACGTGGTGCTGCCGACCACGATCCCGGACAAGGGCCGGGTGCTCACCGCATTGTCGCTGTGGTGGTTCGACCAGCTAGCCGACGTGGTTCCGAACCACGTGATCTCCGCGACCGACGTACCGGCAGAGTTCGCCGGCCGGGCGATCCGCTGCCGCCGGCTGGACGTCGTGCAGGTCGAGTGCATCGCGCGCGGGTACCTCGCCGGCGGCGGCTTCGACCTGTACCGCCGGACCGGCGGGATCTCCGGCGTCCGGCTGGAGCCCGGCCTGGTCGAGGGCGACCGGGTCCCCGGCGGGCCGATCTTCACGCCGACCTCGAAGGTCGCGCCCGAGGTCGGGCACGACGAGCCGATGACGTATGACGAGGTGGCCGCCGCTGTCGGTCCGGACCTCGCCGCGCGGCTGCGGGACACCACACTCGCGCTGTACACCCATGCCGCCGAGATCGCCGAGAAGCGTGGCGTGATCCTGGCCGACACCAAGTTCGAGTTCGGCCTCACGCCGGACAGCGAGCTGCTGGTCGCCGACGAGGTGTGCACCCCGGACTCGTCGCGGTACTGGCGGATGGACGACTGGAAGCCGGGCGGCCGCCAGCAGGCGATGGACAAGCAGTACCTGCGCGACTGGGCCAGCGGCCTTAACTGGGACAAGACCGCCCCCGGCCCTGAGATCCCGGCCGACGTGGTCTCCGAGGCGAGGAGCCGGTACGTCGCGATCTACGAGCAGGTCACCGGGCAGACCTGGACGGCCTGAGTCTGGTAGCAAGGAAGCATGTACGCCGTCGACATCGCTGCCGCTGCCCGTGAGAACGACGCGTTCCGGCGCGTCCTGCACACCACCGATCACACCCAGCTGGTCGTGATGACCCTGCAGCCCGGCGAGGACATCGGCGCCGAGGTGCACGAGCACAACGACCAGATCCTCACCTTCGTCGAAGGCACCGTCACCGCTGAGGTCGCCGGCGACACCGGCGAGGCCGGACCAGGCGACATCGTCGTCGTCCCGGCCGGCACCGTGCACAACTTCACCAACATCGGCGACTCACCGGCACGCCTCTACACGATCTATAGCCCGCCGGACCACGCCCCCGACACGATCCACCAGACCAAGGCCGACGCGGAAGCCGCCGAGGCCGCCCACGCCGACACCCCACCCCCCGAACACAACTGACCCGCGACCTCACTCACCGCGGCGCCCTCCCACAATTCGCGTGGTGAACCACTCGAACCGCGGGTTGTCCACGGTCATAGCCAGGGCGAAGCCGCAGTTCGCGTGGTCAACCACGCGAATGGTGCGCCCCAGGACGGGATTGCCGAGGGGCGGCGATGTGGGCAGGCCGCCGAGGCCGGGCGCAGACTATAGCGCTGTCCGGACGTGCCCGCTCAGGCGGCTGGATCGAGACCGAGCTTGCTGAGCGCGGCGTCCAGGGCCTTCTCCTCGTGGGCGGCGACCACCGCGGTGGCCACCTCGCGCAGCTTGGTGTTGCTGTTCTGTGAAGCGCGCTTGAGCTGCTTCATCGAGTCGTCGATAGTGTTGCCGTACCGGTGCATCAGGATGCCTTGTGCTCGGCCGATGCTCTGCCGGGTGAGCAGCGCGCTGCTGAGCTGGTCGATCAGCTTGCGACTGTCGTGGAACAGCTGCGCGTTGTCGAACACCGCGCCCGCATGTAGCGCGAACAGCAGCACCACGTCGTACGACGTCTCGCCGAACTGTCCGGGCTGTGCCGAGAACAGGCTGAGCGCGGCCGCGGGGGCCTTCCGGGTCGGCAGCGGCAGCATCAGGCAACTGCGATAGCCGGCTGTCACCATTTCCGACGAGAAGGCGGGCCAGCGCTGGTCGGTGGTCGCGTCCGGCAGGTGCCGGGGTTCCAGATGCCGCAGCACCTCCGTGAGCGGGCTGTCCGACGCCAGCAGCCGTTTCGAGAGCCCGTTGCCGTCCGGGTTGTCGAAACCGGCGACCGTCTCCGCACCGCTCTCGCCCAGCACGGTGATCGCGGCCTGGTCGCAGCCGGGTACGGTCGCGACGATCCGGCGGGTGAAACGGCCGACCGTACCTGCCACGTCGTCGTCTTCGACCAGCCGGACGACCTCGGCCAGCTCCTGGGCGATGCTCAGCACAGAACTCTCCACCAACCCATCATGCGCCATATATGGCTTGTCAGGATTTCTTGTTCGCCGCTGGCGTGTGCGCACGCTGGGGATGGGTAAGATTGCCGGTACTGCGGTTATGACATCAGCTGCGGTTCGCGGTTATGCAGACAGCCGACGAAGTGCCCCTCACCCCCGATGGCGAGAGCGGCACGGGACCGTGATTCGGTCGAGCGACAGACACCTTCCCGCCCAGGTGCGGCGGCACTGCAGTGTGCCCTGTGTCCGGACGCTCGCTGGTACCCGCTGCTGACTCGTCATCCCAGCGAGACGAGGTTCGATCATGACGATCACCCTGCCCGTCCCTGACCGGAAGTCTGCCCGCCGTCGTAAGCCGCCGGCCGGCTCGGTCGAGAACGCACCCGCTCGGCTGCCCAAGCCGCTGTGGGACAACTGGAGCTGGCAGGAGAGCGCCGCCTGTCGCGATGTCAACCCCGACATCTTCTTCAGCGTCGACTCCGAACGCGGCCTGCGCCGTCGGGCCCGCGAGGTGCTCGCGCAGTCGCTGTGCAGCACCTGCCCGGTACGTCAGCAGTGCCGCGAGCACGCCATCGCGGTCGGTGAACCCTACGGCGTGTGGGGTGGCACGACCGAGGACGAACGTTCCGCCTGAGGACTGCCCTTTGGTTGTGTCCGAAGAAGCGGTCCAGAGTCCGCGCTGCTTCTTCGGACGCAACGAGAGGGTCATCCCTGAAGGAGCGGGGCCGGTCAAGGGGGTCTGCGTCCGTTCTTTCGGCGTTTCGGGGCGGTTGTGGGCAGGCGTCGACCGCAGCCGGTGTCAAGGTCGGCCGGAGGCCGCCCGGAGGGCTTGGCCTTGACGCCGGCGAGGACGGCGCCAGGCTTGATCCGCCCGGGACGTCGGTATCGAGTTGTTGGTCGTCTCCAGGGACCGCGGTGCGGTCGGGCAGGCCCGTCACGGGCTGCCGGTCATCCCTTCGCCGTTGGTGGCATGGAGCGGTTCGGCTGCAGAACACGGGGCCAATCAGTCGCACGACCACGACCAGGTGGTCAGACCCACTAGGCGGCCTCGCGTGTTCTGTGGTCCGCGACGTCGCACGGCACGGCATCGGTGCCGGTTCATGCCGCGATCCGTTGCGGGCTGTCGAGTCGGCGGATCCGGCCGTCGCGCAGCCCGTAGTAGACCAGCTCGAGCAGCGCGCGCCCGGCGGCGACCCGGGCGCAGTTCTTCGCCTTCTTGCCGCGCCGGTCGACGATCCGGTCCATCAGCACCCGCGGCGGGGTGCCCGCCGGTGCCCGTTGGACCGCCTCGACCGCGGCCCAGCGCACGATCTTCGAGCCCTGCTTGGTGATCCGGCCGCGGTGCACGCTGGTGTCGGACTCGCGGTGCCGTGGAGTCAACCCGCACCACGCGGCCAGGTGTCCCGGGGTCGGGAACCGGGTCACGTCACCGATCTCGGCCACGAACACCGCCGCGAACACCGGCCCGACCCCGCCGATGCGCTGGATCGCCTCGTAGCCGGGCAGGCCGCGCAACCGCTGAGCGATCGCGCGATCCGCGGCCAGGATCTCGGCCTCGAGCACGTCGATGATCCGCAGCTGCGAACCGATCCGGTCGGTGAACACCACCGGCAGCCGACCCGATTCCTGCAGGGCCGCCAATCGCTGCCGGCCACGCACCCCGAAGATGTCGCTACAGCCGATGTCGACACCATTCTTGGCCAGCACCGCGTGCACCTGCGCCTTGAACCCCGAACACACGTTCCGCAGCTTGTGCCGATGCCGCACCAGTTCCCGCAGGTCCCGCACCTCAGGCGGCGCGATCCACGCCTCCGGCAACCGTCCCATCCGCAACAGATCGGCCAGATCCGCGGCATCTCGAACGTCGTTCTTCACCCGCCGATACGCGAAGCCCTTCACCCCCAGAGGGTGCGCCAGATGCACCTCGGCGCCGGACTCGATCAGCGTGTCGACTGCCCAGTACCAGCCATAAGTAGCCTCCAACACCACCGCCGGCGCCGACCCGGCCTTCGCGATCTGAGCCGTCAGTTCCGCACGGCTGTTCATGAACCGGACCTGCTCCAACTGCTCACCAGCCGGCGTCATCCGCACCATCACGGTGCGCTGTCGATGCAGATCTAGGCCAACCACCTGCGACCCGTCGTACGCTGCACACACAAGGGGCCTCCTTCGTCGTGCGTGTCATGAGCCACCCCCAGCCTGCGCCGGGGGCAACCCACGAGGAGCGGAGGCCCCGCTCCTTCATCGCATCAGTCGAAGAGATCCTCGAGGAAGGACTTCTTCTTCTTGCGGTACGGCTGGCCGCGGTACTTGTCGTAGCCGCGCGGGTCGTCGTACCCGCGGCGGTCGTCGTACCTCGGGTCGTCCCGCCGGTCGTCGTACCCGCGGCGGTCGTCGTACTGCTGCGGCGGCGCCGGCTGGCTCTGCACCGGCTGTGCGGCGTTGAACGCGGCCTCGGCGTCCAGCAGCTTCTCCAGCTCACCGCGGTCGAGGAAGATGCCGCGGCACTCCGAGCACTGGTCGACGGTGACGCCGCTGCGCTCGTAGACGCGCATCGAGCCGTGGCACTTGGGGCAGGTCAGCTGGTCCATGCCGGCCAGCGTACGGCGGGATTCCGCGCAACACGCGCGGACGGCGCCACCTCACAGCGAACTCTCAGGGTCCTGCCAGTCAGGAGAACCGGTCGACGAAGGCGCTCGGGTCGTCAGGGCGTTCGGTCAGGTGCTCGCGACCGGCCGGCGGCTGGTACGGCTCGGGCCAGAGGTCGGTGAGCCGGCTGATCAGCCCGTCCCGCAGTTCGAAGAACGTGATGCCCACCACCGACTCGTCGCCGATCCGGAAGTTCATCGTGCCCACCGCCCGGTCCGCGCCGGCGATCAGCCGGGTCAGATCGAACTCCCAGTCGCCCGGGTACTCCCGGTTGAACCGCACGTACCGCTCCTGGCCGGCGATGCGCTCCCGGGTCTGAGGCATCTCGTACACCACGTCCGGCGTCAAGGTGGCGGCAAAGGTCTCCCAGTCCCGCGCACCCAGGGCGTCGTAGTAGCGGCGGACGACCTCGTCGGTGCTCATGCCGGAAACGCTAGGCCAGGCCGCCGACAACGCCACGATGTCGCCCGGCAGTGCCACGGCGCGATGAGAGGATCTGCGGGGAGTCGTGCGGTCACGAGGAGGGACATGTCTCAGCAGTCGGCCGGCCCGCTGGCACGGCGGCGTGCACGTGGTCTGTGGGTCAAAGGTGCCAGGCAGCTCGGGTTCGCGAAGGCAGACGAGCGCGCCGAGACGCCGGACTTGCCGGCAGCGCTGGAGTCGTTCCGCAAGGCCGTCGAGCTCGACGCGAGGATGACCGACGGCTGGCTCGGCGTGCACGCGTCCGGCGGGGACAAGGACGAGGCGCTGGCCCGGATGCTCGCCAGCATCGAGAGGTTCGGCGAGGAGCGGGACGCGGACCGGCGCCGGCTCAGCTCGACCTTCGCCGCGGGCTGGTGGTTCCACCAGCCGCTGGAGACGACCGACGAGCTGTGGCACGCCGAGGCGCTGCGGCTGGTCACCGAGGGGGACACCGACCGCGCCACGACGTGTGCGGAGCACCTGATCGAGCGGCTCCGGAAGGATTTCGTGGTGGCCTGCATCGCGCAGCAGGCACGCGACTTCCGGGCCGCGATCGCCGGCTTCACGCTGATACCTGGCGACGGGCACATCGGCGCCGAGGCGTTGCTCCGGCGCGGGGTCGTGCTGGCACAGACCGAGCAGTGGGACAAGGCCGAGACGATCCTGCGGCAGGCCGCTGGGCTGTCGATCAACCACCTGGTGCAGACCGACGCCGAGTACTTCCTCGGGTACGTGTACCGCGCGACCGACCGCGAGGACGCAGCGATGCGGCAGTTCCAGTGGGTGTACGGCCAGAACCCGGACCACCGCGAGGTAGCCCAGGCCGTGATGGACCCAGTGGTCCGGCTGGAGACGACCACGCTGGCTCCGCCGGCCGAGGAGAAACCGGTGGTGATCCGCCGGGCGCAGGCGTCCGCGCCGGTGCTGCACCGCCAGCCCGACTGGGGCGCGGTGCAGGGCATCTTGAACGAGCTGGACCGCAACGTAGGCATGGCGGACGTCAAGCGCCAAGTGTCTGCGGTCGCCGCTCAGGTGCGCGCCGGGCTGATGCGCGCCGAGCGGGGCCTGCCGACCGCGAAGCTCGGCGGTCACCTGATCTTCGCCGGACCGCCAGGCACCGGGAAGACCACCGTCGCCCGGGTCGTCGCCAAGCTGTACTGCGCACTCGGCCTGCTCGCCTCCGACACCGTGGTCGAGACCGACCGGTCCGGCCTGGTCGGGGAGTGGATCGGCCAGACCGCGGTGAAGACCAACGAGGTCGTGGACCGGGCGATGGACGGGGTGCTGTTCATCGACGAGGCGTACGCGCTGAGGCGCGAGGGTACGTCGACCAACGACTACGGCGTCGAGGCGATCGACACACTGCTGAAGCGGATGGAGGACGAGCGTGACCGGCTGGTCGTGATCGTCGCCGGGTACTCCGAGCCGATGGCCAGGTTCCTGGAGGCGAACCCGGGTATGCGCAGCCGGTTCTCGGTCCGGATCGACTTCCCCAGGTACACCGCGGACCAGCTGGTCGAGATCGCCCGGCGGATGGTGCAGAGCCGCGGCGACCACGTCACGCCGGACGCGCTGACCAGCCTGACCGCCGTGCTGGACCAGATCTGCGCCAACGGGCGGATCGACGAGCTCGGCAACGCCCGGTTCGTACGCAACGCGCTGGAAGCCGCGTCGAAGCACCGCGACCTGCGGCTGTTCAACTCACCCGGCACCCCGTCGGACCTGGACCTGATCACCCTCGACGCCTCCGACATGAAGTCCGCCGTCAAGGAAATCCTCGCGTTCTAGGGCTGCGGCTGGTCGTACGGGTCGATTGGACCCAAATTTCAGGCGCACCCGACGTGCATCGAACCGCCGCGCGGCCTGGCGCCTGAAATTTGGGTCCAATCGACCCTTGAGTGGCTGGGGTGGTCAGTAGCGGGACAGGAAGGACTTGACCAGCGGGCCGGCGGCTTTGGAGCCGGACTGGCCGCCCTCGACGATGACGGCGAACGCGATGTCGTTGCGGTAGCCGACCATCCAGCCGTTCGTGGTGACCTTGCCCTTGACGACGACCTCTGCGGTACCGGTCTTCGCCGACACCGCTCCGGACGAGGCCAGTCCGTGGGCGGTGCCGCGCAGCACGGTCGCACGCATCATCGACCGCAGCGCCGACACGGTTGCCGGCGGCAACGGCTTGCCCGCGGCCCCGGCCGGGTCCTTGCCCAGCGCCAGCACCGGCTTCATCGGCGTACCGTGCTTGACCGCCGCCGCGACCAGCGCCATCTGCAACGGGCTCGCGGTCACGGTGCCCTGCCCGATCATCGAGGCGGCCTTGTCCACGTCGTCCTTCGGTGCCGGCACCGTGCCGCCGTACGACGAGATCGCGAGCTTGTGCTCCTGGCCGAACCCGAACATGGCCGCGGCGTTCTTCATCCCGTCGTCCGGCAGCTTCACATGATTCGAGATCATCGCGGTGTTGCAGGACTGCTCGAACGCCCGCTGCAGCGAGCCGCGCCCGTACGGCGCCAGCGCGTCGTAGTTCTTGAACGTCTTGCCGAACACGTTGATCGTGTTCGTGCAGGTCGCCGGCGAGTTCGGGGTCATCCCGGTGCCCAGCAGCGCCGCAGCGGTGACGATCTTGAACGTCGAGCCGGGCGCGTACTGGCCCAGGAACGCCCGGTTGTACGACGTGACGCCCGGCCCGTTCGCGACCGCGAGGATCTGCCCGGTGGACGCCTGCACGGCGACCAGTGAGGCGGGCAGCTTGCTGGTCGCGACGGCAGCCTCGGCGGCCCGCTGCAGCCGCAGGTCGAGCGTGGTCCGTACCGGCGTACCGGGCTTGCCGGGCTGGGTGAAGACCGGCTTGACCGTCAGCTTGGTCTCCTTGTCCCGCATCGTCACGGTGCCACCAGGTGTCCCGGCGAGCTGCTGCTGGAACGCGTACTGCAGCCCGCTGGAGCCGACCTGGTCGCTGGACGTCGCGGTCGGCCCGGCGTTCTCCAGCGTCTCCGCGGTCGCCTGCTTCATGCCGCCGAGCACCGCCCGGGCGAAGCCGGGGGTCTCGGCCAGCGACTGCTTGTCGGCCATGCTGATCACGCCGGGCAGCGGGTCGAACTTGGCCCGCACCGCGGTCCACTCCTCCTGCCGCAGCGTGATCGCCTCGATGAACTGCCCGGGCGGCGCCGCGACCGCGCGCTTGCGCAGGTTGGCGCCGTTCACGTCCAGCCACTTGGTGAATGCGGCGTACGTCGCGGCGGTGGCCTTGGTGCCCGACTCGACCCCGACCAGCACCACCGGCCGGTTCGCCGTCAGCGACTTGCCGGTGCGGTCCACGATCGAGGCCCGCTCGGGCAGCGTACGGGTGCGCTTCAGCGTGTTCGTGTCGGCCAGGCCGGGGTAGATCACGTCACCGGTGGCCTTGATCTTCCAGGCGTCCTCGACCTTGACCGCGGTCGCCTTCGACGTCCACTTCATCGTGCCGATGCCGCGCAGCACCGCCTCGACCGCGAGATCCTGGGTGCAGGTGTTGTCGTCGGTGCAGTCCGGCTCGCCCTGCGGGGTGACCTTCGCCGACGCGGCGACCAGGGCGGAGTCGATGCCGTCCAGCTGCGGTCCGAACGTGGCCGGCGCGTCCGTCAGTGCCGCCGCCTCGTCCGGTTTGCCGTCCGGCGCCCACGCCTTCACCCAGCCGGCGGCGAACTTCGAGATCACCTCGGCCGACGCGGCCTGCGCGTCGTTCGGGTCGGCGGGCTCGTTGTCATCCTTCGGGCTGTCGGAACAGCCGGCGAGGAGCAGGGCGGTGGCGAGACAGACGATCGCGGGGCGCTTCACGGGACCAACTTTCACAGGGGCAACCTTTGCACGACGTCGGTGACGGACCCGACCCAGTGTGCGTCACCTCAGCCGGTGACACACGCGTGGAACTACTCAGGTCGACCGGGTTGACGCAGCCGGGCCACGGTTAGTTGGCGCAGAGCACGGACGCCTTCAGCTCCAGTGCGGGACCCAGCGTCGAGCTGACGTCGGTGAGCTGGAACCGGATCGTCGGCATGCCGCTGAACGTGGTGGCCAGCGTGCGAACGGTCGGCGTATCACCGCTCGCCGCCGCCGGGATGTCGATCGCCGCCGCGGTGCCGGTGAGGGCTACGTGCGCGACACCGTCGGCGTGGTTCGCAAGCTCCGTGGTGATCCGGGCGCATCCGGCGGTGTTGAGGTCCGCCCAGACGTTGCCACCCTTGTTCGCGATCGCCACGGCTGTTCGCCGCGCGGGGTCGGTGGGAAGGATGGTGAAGTGCGGGTCTCCCGCGCCGCCGGTGGGCGTCGTCCTGGTGAAGGCGCCGCGCCACTTGTAGTGCGTGAAGGCGACCGGGCTGGTGTAGCCGGCGCCGTACGGGTAGCGCAGCGGGGCGTAGACCCGGTAGGTGCCGACCGAGCCGTTCACGTTCCCGCGGATCACGATCGTCTGGCTGCCGGCCGACCTGCCGGAGATGTAGTTCTTCCACACCTTGCCGGCCGGGTCGTAGCGCTGCAGCCAGATCTGCGTGCCGGCCGGTGGCACCGGTGCGATGTGCACGCTGGCCTCGAGTGTGCCGAGGGTCCAGTTGACGTCCTTGAGGTGGTTCAGGATCAGATTCTGCAGCACAGCCGGGTAGACCACGCCGCTGAGCGCAGCGGTGTACGTCGGGGAGCCGCCGTAGTAGGCGCGGTAGTCGTATGCGCTGCGCTGCACGACCGGGAACGTGAACGTCCCGGTCGAGCTGGTCCGGGTCGAGGTCAGGCTGGACCAGGTGTTCTTGCCGTGCACGCTGCGCTGCAGCCAGATCGTCGCGTTGACCAGCCTGGTGCTTGTGCCGTACCGCCAGGCGGTCCCGGACAGCGTCACCGTGGTGCTGTACTTCCCGCTGGTCGGCCCGGTCAGGCTGACCGCGGCCCGCACCGTGCCGGCCGCCTCGGCCGGCACGGCGGCGACCACGGGTAGGACGACAGCGGCCGCGGATGTCACGGCAGCGATGACGCGGCGAAGCATGGTCGGTCCTCCGGTCCGCCGATCGGTCAGCTGGCACACCGGGCGCGGACTTCCAACCACGCGTAGGTGTCGGTGGTCGACCCCGTGTTGGTCACTTGGAGCCGAAGTCGGCTGATGCCGGTGATGTTCCACGGCGCGATCGGTCTTCCCTCGTCGAAGTCAGTGGCTGTCACCGTAACGGTCCGGCCGGCATAGCTTCCGTTGAGCACCCGTACCGTCGTCTGCCCGGCGGTGTCGGTGCCGGTGTAGCCCTCGACCACGACACAACCGGACGTGTTGATGTCCGCCCACACGGTGCCGCCCAGATCAGCGAAGGCCTCTGCTGCCGCACGGTACGGGTCTTCCGCCGCCGGGAGGACGTCGAACGCCGGGTTACCCTCCCCACCTGTGGCGAGCAGCGGTTTGGCGAACACCCCGCGCCACTTGTAGTGCGCGTATGTCTGGTTCGCGGAGTATCCGTGAGCGTACGGGTAACGCGACGGGGCGTATACACGGTAGGTCCCGACCGAGCCGGGTACGTTGCCGCGGATGACGACGTTGCTGCTCCGGCCGGTCGCTTTACCGGAGATGTAGTTCTTCCAGACCTTGGTCGCAGCGTCGAAGCGCTGGAGCCAGATGGTGGTGCCGCTAGGCGGCATCGGCAGGATGTTCGTGCTGGCCACCAGCGTCCCGAGCTCCCAGTTGGCGTCGAAGAGGTAGAGCGACGCCTTCTGGAGGACGGCCGGGTAGCGGACCGCGCTGACGTTCGCGGTGTACGTCGGGGAGCCGCCGTAGTAGGCGCGGTAGTCATACGCCGTCACCTGCTGCACCGAGAACGCGAACGCGCCGGTGGAGGACGTCCGCGTCGATTTCAGGTTGGACCAGGTGTTCTTGCCGTGCACGCTGCGCTGCAGCCAGATGGTCGCGTTCACCAGCCGGGTGCTGGTGCCGTACCGCCAAGCGGTACCCGTCAAGTTGATC
>Ga0075418_10002752_pt1 | contig 20143 bp, 15 predicted proteins | sample SoiMetdeltSBSDD2_FD_81776 | JGI IMG/M metagenome (GOLD analysis project Ga0075418, IMG submission 81776) | Bulk soil microbial communities from a Populus tree surrounding site in Tennessee, USA - Soil MetaG P. deltoides SBSDD2 | ecosystem: Environmental > Terrestrial > Soil > Tree plantation...
GGACGCGCTACGAGGGCAATCCAATATTCGATTCCGGGTGGGTAGAAGATATGATGGTGCTGAAACATGAGGGCACGTATTATATGTTTGCTGAAGGAAAGGACGACATTGCGCATATGCTTACATCCACAGACCGAATTCACTGGAAAGAGCGCGGACCCCTTGATATCCGGAGTACGAATGGTATGCCGATCAGCAAGGGACCATACGGCACGCCAACGGTATGGCTGGAGGATGGTGTCTGGTATCTCTTCTACGAACGCGGCGACCTTGGTATATGGCTCGCAACATCTCACGACCGACAGATCTGGACCAACAAACAGGATGATCCGGTCCTACAAATGGGACCTGAAACTTACGATCAATATGGCGTCGCCTTTAACCAGATTGTAAAGCATAAGGGAAAATACTACGCGTACTACCATGCAACGGAATATAAAGACTGGCGTGAATGGACAAGCTGCGTTGCCATATCGGACGATCTTATCCATTGGTCAAAATACGCCGGCAATCCCATACAACGTGAAAATAAATCCAGCCCGATACTTGTGCACGATGGGGAACAGTATCGATTGTACACTATGCATGAGAATGTTGCAGTGCACTTTCCGGTGGGAGGAGATAAGTAGATAAGGGTATACGGTATACGGTATACGGTATAGGGTATTCGTCATTCCTCATTTCCCATTCCTTTTTCCACCATCGGCTTTCGCAATCTGCAATTCGTTTCTAACTTATGGCCTTAATTCATTAACCTAACTGATTTGAGGGGACTTTTACTCTTTCTCTTACTATTTGGCCTATTTCCCGTTTTCTCGCAATCGATCCTCGATACCAGACTCGATGGAACTGAGAAGGGCAAAAGCCTGGGTGTTTATCTGGCGGACCTGGAAAAGGGCCATCCTGTGCGATTCTATTTCCTTAATGACTGGATTGATGACCTTATTCTCACCGAGAACTTGAAGGGGTATACATTGCGGGAAGCTCTCGATGAATTGTTTAGGGGATCAGATCTGAACTATCTGGAGATCAACGAACATTCAATTGCGCTCGTCAAGGATCCGGCACACGCCATTCAACATCACGCCATGATCAATGTGGCACAACGCGCTCACAAAAAAATTGAAAAGGTATTGATCGGATCTCAGACCGACGCTCGCGGACAACGACAAGTAACTCTGAGAGGCACAATTACTGAGAATAAGTCGAAGGATCCCCTGGTCGGCGCAAGCGTGATAGCCACGGATATTCCTGTTGGAACGGTGACGGATGCTGAAGGCAAATTTGAGTTGAAGGTACCAAGTGGCGCCCACGTCATAACATTTAATTACGTCAACTTCGAAGAGAAAGTGATCGACCTTGAAATTTACAAGGACGGCGTAGTCAATCAACAGCTTGAAGAAGTGCCAACGGTTCTGGAGGAAGTGGTGATTCAGGACATGTCGGCTCGCGAAATTACGACAAGTGGGATTGGTACGACTCAGTTAAGCATGAAGGAAGTGAAGCGGGCGCCAGCCATGTTGGGTGAGGTGGACTTGATCAAACAAATTCAAACATTGCCCGGAGTGACCACCACCGGTGAAGCGGCAAGCGGATACAATGTACGTGGTGGCAGCGTCGACCAGAACCTTATTCTCTACGACGGCCTTCCGGTGTTCAACAGTTCACACGTCTTTGGTTTCTTTTCAGCTTTTAATGCCGAAGCAATACGTGATGTGACGTTTTACCGCGGTGGTATCCCTGCCGAGTTCGGTGGAAGGATATCGTCCGTTCTGGATATCCGTTCGAAGGAAGGTGATCGCGAGCGTTGGGGACTCAGTGGAGGGATCGGGATAATCTCAAGCAATCTGATGGTACATGGACCGATCATCAAGAACAAAACAACTATTGCAGCTTCCATTCGAACAACGTATTCTGACTGGCTCACTAACACAATTCGAAGTAACTATGTCGACCTGCGAAACAGTTCAGTGTCGTTCTATGATGGCGCCGCGAAGTTAACACACATGTTTAGCCCGAAAACAAAGCTCACGTTATCAGGTTATATAAGTCACGACCAGTTTAAGCTCAACGGCGATTCAACGTACAGGTGGGATACACACATGGGCTCCCTTCGTCTGGATCATGAGTTCAACAGTAAGTTCACGGGTGCGCTAATGGCTGGTTATGGAGACTACAGCTATGAAGTGTTCGATGAAAACCACAATTCCGGTTTCGAACTCAAGTACAAGATAACCTATCCGACTGTAAAAGCTGATTTCAACCTTAAGCTCGAGAAGCATAAGATCGCATTTGGCGTACAGGGTGTCTATTATGATTTCAACCCAGGAACATTTTCACCGAGTTCTCCCCAGTCCGATAAGAAATTCATACAGATGGAGAAACAGTACTCCATTGAGTCGGGCCTTTATGTTTCCGATCAAGTTCAGTTGTTCAATAAATTTTATGTAGATGCAGGGCTACGTCTTTCAATGTTTCAGGCAGTTGGACCAGGGTCTGTCAATATCTATAAGTCGGGAGTGCCTCGCGAAACGTTGAATCTGATTGACACAGTCTATTACGAAAAAGGAGAGACCATTAAGGCTTTCCGTAATCTCGAACCGCGTATAAGCGTACGTTACGAGATCAACCCAGCATCGTCCATTAAAATGGGGTACAACAGGATATTTCAATATCTCCATCTGGTGACAAATACCACTGCCGTTACACCGGTTGATATTTGGCAGCCGAGCGGCTATTATTTCAAACCACAGATGGCGGATCAATTTTCCGTCGGGTACTACAGGAATTTCAAAGAGAGGAAATACGAGGCTTTCGTAGAGGTATACTATAAGACCATTGAGAATGTGTTGGATTTCAAAGATGGAGCTCAATTGTTGTTGAATCCTCAGATCGAAACTGACTTGTTGCAGGGTAGCGCCAGGGCTTATGGTGCGGAAATGCAGATCACAAAAATAGGTGGTAAGCTGGAAGGATCCCTGGGTTATACATATTCACGTTCGTTGCGGACGATTGAAGGAGAATTTCCGGAAGAGGCGATAAATGAGGGAAAGGAATATGCATCCAATTTCGATCAGCCCCATGTTGTTAACCTCAACTGGAAGTACAATATTACAAGAAGGTTCTTTTTTACGGGGGCATTTACATACCGCACAGGAAGGCCAATAACGCTACCGTTAACTGCATTTAGCATCGAAAACTTTACAGTTTCGTCATTCTCTGACCGTAATGCTTACCGTATACCGGATTATCATCGACTCGACCTGGGGTTGGTGATAGAGGGAAGCCATAAGCGGAAAAAACTTTGGGATGGAACATGGACGATATCAATTTATAACGTTTATGGACGAAAGAATCCGTATACGATATTCTTCAAAGAGGTTAGACCGGGAATTCTGCGGCCTTACAGGCTATCAATAATTGGAACAGTTCTTCCGTCGATATCTTATAGCTTTAAAATCTAAGGATGAAGAGGCGAAGTTCGATATTATCCATTCTGTTGATCCTCGGAGCCAGCGCTTGCCTCGACAGGATAAATATTGATATCGGTACAGTGGCGTTGAATACAATCGTGATCAACGGATCTATTACGAACGAGCCTGGCCCTTATCAGGTGGTAATCAGCCTGGCGTTTGATATTGAATCAAAAGAGTCATTAAGAAATCCGGTAACTGCCAAACGTGTGGTTATATCTGACAACACGGGAACAAGTGAGGAGCTTACAGAAACAAGTGAAGGCATTTATGTCACCAGGGCTGATGGCATCCAGGGAACCGTTGGCAGAACGTATATGCTTCGCGTTGAATTACCTGATGGACGAATATATGAGTCCAAGGCAGATACGCTTCTGGAATCCGGGAATATAGACAGCTTATACGCCGTGTTCACCGAAGAAAAGGCGCTTAGCAATAATGCGACCGAGTATGGTTTTGATGTGAAGTTCAATCCATCTATTTCCTCGGAAGAGAATACCCACCTGATGTGGAAGTTTACTGGCACTTTTCAGTCAACAACAAATCCCGAACTCGCAGAAAAAGAACCATGTGGCGAGATAACGTGCCAGGGCTGTAATCGCTGTAACTACAAACCACTATGTAGCGGCCTCCGAAATGTATCTCCATTTCCGGGAATAACACGGGCTGTGTTTGTAAGGATTGGTCCCTGCGAATGTTGCACATGCTGGTATGACTTCTTTAACTCACAACCTTTGTTAAGTGATGATCAGTTCGCGCAGCAAGGAAAGTTCGCGACACAAATGGCGATTCATATACCGTTGGACGCCTGGATATTTCAGTATAGGGTACACGCCAAGGTAGCTCAGTTTACTTTATCAAGTCAGTCATTCGATTTCTGGCGAGCGGTAAAAGATCAAAAAACTGCAATCAACAGCTTGTTTCAACCAGTTACAGGAAAGATAAAGGGCAACTTTGTTCAGATCAGTGGGCCACCCGTTGGTGTCGAGGGACTGTTTTTCGCTGCCGGGGTGGCGGACAAGGCAATATTCATTGATCGCACTGATGTCCGTCCGGGCGTTGCTATTCCCGAGGTAGGAGTTTTGTTTGACAACAGCTGTCTTAAGTTGTTTCCATATGCTACAACCCATAAACCGGACTTCTGGGAGTAATGAGTAAACTAAAATAAGGCGAAGTGACAATAAATGAATATATTCTTAACGTGATGGATAGGCGGCAGACGGCGCTGTTAAGGATATGCTCCTTGATACTCATGCTTTCGGCCGCTGCATGTGTCGATAGAATCGACATCGACACAGACATTCCCGGAGAATTTCCTCTCGCGGTGGAAGGATTTATCACCGATGAACCCGGCCCTTACAGAGTCGAAATATCAAAGTCGTTCGATATGGAATCAAAAGAGTCCATTAAGACATATATATCGGCGAAAAAGGTTACTATCCTTGATGATCTGGGATTTTCTGAGGACCTGGTCGAGACCAGCCAGGGATTATATCAAACGAATTACAATGGAATTCGCGGTGAGGTAGGCAGAGCATACAAGTTACGTGTTCAGTTGCTCGACGGCAGGATATACGAGTCGATCCTGGATACATTGAGGTCCTACGGATCTATGGACAGTGTGTATCACGAATACGTTGAGGAGTTGAATACTGATGGCTCTACAAACTACGGGTTTAATGTCCATTTCGACGCCAATGCCGGAACGGAGAATTCGTACTATTTCCTCTGGAAGTTCAAGGGTACATTTCAGGTAGACACCAACCCTGAGTTACACGACGTGCCATGCGGAGAAGCAAGGTGTGCCGATCCCCGTCCCTGCAGCTCGTATATCGTAGGTGACGAAGGAGGGCTGGAATACGTGAAACTTTGTGAGTGCTGTACTTGTTGGGTAGATTTTTTCAATGATTTACCTGTCATAAGTGACAACCAATTGATAAATGGCGGCAAGTTTACAAATCTCACAGCGGCCTATGTTCCCATAACGCAGTGGACTTTTATGTACAAGGTTCACGCTGAAGTGCAACAATTTACCTTATCGCGGCAGGCATTTGGTTTCTGGAAGGCGCTAGTAGCACAGAAGAAGGCAAACGAAAGCCTCTTTCAACCTATTACCGGTAAGGTGCCAGGTAATTTTGTCCAGATCAGTGGAGATCCAGGGGCTATTGAAGGATTGTTTTATGCTTCTTCAGTAAAACGCAAAGCGGTGTATATAACGCGTATGGATGTACCCAATGAAAGTGTGATACCACCACAAGACCTTCCTTACAGGGAGAGTTGTGATAGATTGTTTCCTTATTCAACAACGGAAAAACCAGCGTATTGGGATTGATGAAGATGAAAGAGATTTGCACAAGGAATCAAACGAGAACCGGCTTAAGACGAATAAATGTTCGTCCTTTGATTTTTATTGTAGCGGCGATATTATTCTGTTCGAGTAAACCCGCTGATTTCCTACAGGACCTGCAACAAAAGTTTGACGCATTCAAATCAAAGTATCCCCAGGTGAAGTTGTATTGCGTTTTTAATCAACCGGTATATTCGCCTGGCGACACAGTATTTTTTCAGTGTTGGTATTTGACCGAGGAGTTTGGTCATGTAAAGGGTGAACATATTGTTACCCTCGATCTTTTTAACGGCGAAAGTAAAACCGTTCAAAAAGTGAAGTTCAAAGTAAAAAACGGAGTAGGGCATAGTCAGTTTGTAATATACGGAGGGTCTACACCCGGAGATTATCAGATAGTAGGGTATACTGATTGGATGAAGAACTTCAAACCCTCAGGTTTCTATCAGAAGCGTTTTCGGATTGAATCAACAAAACAGGTTGAGACTACCTTTAGAAAGTCTGACGTGTTAAAATTTTTCCCGGAAGGGGGAAATCTTGTCGAAGGTGTATCAAACAAGATTGTGGTCATGGGCCCTCCCTCGGCAGCTTTGCAATTGAGAAGTCCGGCCGATTCGTCTGTCAATCTAATAGCGCTGGACTCAACTGGTCATGGAAGCTTTATGCTTTTGCCGGATGCCGGCATAAGGTACTACGCCGAATGGCCATCAGGAGGAAGGCGTTGGCCCTTGCCTATAGCCCAGAAGGATGGCTTATCAATCCAAATGGAGTCGAATGATAAAATAGAATTCGTGCTCTCTGTTCCCGCTGGATCACAATTGAATGGCAAGGAAGTCAATGCCATAGTGGTGTCGCAAGGAAAGATACAGTACAAGCAGAGTATTGTCGTCAATGAAGGCCAGCCGGTACGTATGAGCGTACCGTTACAGCCAAACGATAAGGGCCTCCATGAAATACTGATTTTTGATTCTGTGGGAAAGATCCTGTCACGGCGATTGTTCTTTCCTAAGGCAGTTGATCAGCTAGCCGCTACGCTGAATATAACAACATCAGTGAGTCAAAGGGGACGTGTATCGGGTGCGGTACGTATATTAGATGCAGCCGGTTACCCGTTGGAATCAGAAGTAAATGTGGTGGTCTACCAATCAAAGTTATTTGAAAAATATCCTACGCCCTCAAGCGTTTACCTTTCTGATGTTCCCGCGGCGGAGGAACGCGCGCAACAGTATGGTATCAAAGACAACTTTTTACTTAATGATTTTCTGATCACGCAGGATCGCGATTTTGTTAACTGGCAAGACATTGTCAATGGCCGGGCGTTACCGCTTACGTTTCCGTTTTATAGTGAAGCAAAACTCAGGGGCAAAGTCGTGTCAAAAAAAACGGGTGAAGCGCCGCCCGATTCAACAGCGGTTATCGGTTACCTTCAATCAAATACAGTTGGCTACGAAGCGTACACACGCAACGGCAACTTTGAGATGACTTTCATTTACGATTTATGGGGAGCGGATAAAGTATTTTGTACGCTGGAGGGCAAGAACAAGATCAGTGATGAGAATTACGACATTATCATTGTTAACGATTCGATCGCCGGGTTAGATGTATGGACATCAGTTGAAAAGGAACAACGCTCGATTTACGGTGAGTACGCCTTGAACAAACAGATCGTTGCGAAATCATATTCATTTTTGGCAAGGAAGAGGCATCTGATTCAAAAGCAGAACAAAGTCCGAACGACGTATTTGAAGATGAGTTTCGCGGCGCTGACTTCGAAGTAAATGTGGAAGAGTACATGACCTTTCCATCGATGGCGGACTTTCTGCAGGAGGCAGTTCCATTTGTACGTTACAGGAAAAAAGGAGATAAGGAAACGGTGCGAATGGCCTACCGTCATGACAAGACATTAAAAATTTTCAAGGATGATCCATTGTATATCATAGACGGTTTCATGACGAAGAACACTGCTTATTTCCTTAGTTTGAAACCTGAACAACTCCTTTTTATCAAAATACTGAACAATCCAAATAAATTGATGCAGTTGGGTAAGTTAGGGGAGAATGCGGTAATATTTGTTGAGTCAAAGAAGGGTGACTTGTACAAACCAATCGAGAACAAGAATACTTTTCCTGTAACGGGGCTATCACGCGGGCATGAATTCTTTGAATACGATCACCGCGAGGACGGAAATGCACGTGTTCCTGATTTGCGATCAACATTATTCTGGAAACCGCTGGTAGAAACAAAATCGGGTGTTGCCGAATTCAATTTCTTTGCCAGCGATGATATCGGGCCGATGAAAGTTGTTGTAACAGGATTTACAAAAGACGGCAGAGTGTTCAGGGCAGAGAAAGAGATAGACGTCCAATTTGAAGTCGGAGCGAATAGTCGATAGATGGTTTGTCCATGGTCCATGGTTGGGGCCTCATGAAACTTGAAACTTGAAACCTGAAATTTGTAGCCTGCGGCCCTGTGATAAATACGCCAACCTCGACAAAGATGGACTAGTCAATTGTTGATGGTGATTTACTCGTGGTGGCCGGTGATGTAATGTTCGAGGTGCTCAATAATACTTTTTTGTTCCTCGATCACGAAATGAACAACATCCCCAATTGAAATTAAGCCTACCAGGTTGCCGTTTTCCAATACCGGAAGGTGACGGATCTTTCTTCCGGTCATTACCCGCATACAATCGTCAATACTTGTATCAGGTGAAACAGTGACAAGATTGGAGGTCATCAGGTCTTTTATCGGCGTGTCTTTGGAAGATTTTCCCTTCAAAATCAGTTTGCGGGCATAATCTCTTTCTGTAAAAATACCCACCAGCTTACCGTTCTCCACTATCAAAAGTCCGCCGATATTCTTTTCACACATAAGTTCGATGGCTCGGTACACCATCGTATCGGGCTCAACGGAATAAACGGCGTTACCTTTATTATGTAGTATGTTTCTTACCTTTCCCATGGTCTAATTTGCAGTCGATTGAAGATAAAATGTTTTGCAATAAAAAACAAGCAAGAAAATCACCTGGAAATGTTTGTGCTCACGGGTTAGCCACGAGCTTTATAAATGCAGGGTCACTACGATCACCAGGGAGGCACAACGACCGCGTGCGCTAGCGCTATAGCGGTGGCGCATCACTACACGAATGCTCCAAAAAATACGTCGTGCGCTTTGTGGTTCTTCGTGGACTTTGTGACCTGCTGTTAAAATGCAGGGGTCACTACGATCACAAAGTGGCACAACGATCACTAGGGGAAGTGCTAAAATGCGTCGCGCGATTAGGGGTTCTTGGTGGATATTGGGACCTGCAGTAGTATTATTTCATGAGGTATAACAGGCTGTCGGGAAAGATTCCGGCGGCGAGGATCAAACCGACAAGAATGTATATTAAAGCAGTCAATGACGGCTCCGTCGTTATTTCTTCGGAGACAGGTTCCTTGAAGAACATCGCGATGATCACTCGGAAATAATAATACACTCCGATAAGTGATGTGATAACAGCGAGTATCACTAACGCGATATATCCGTTTTGAATAGCAAGGGCGAATACCATATACTTTCCAAAAAATCCCGGAAGAGGCGGGATACCTGCCAAAGAAAGTAATGCAATAGTCATTGTCACGGCAAGAAGTGGCTTCTTCTTATAAAGTCCATTAAAATTTTCAATGGTAACAGCACGACGCTTTTCTTCCAGGGCATTAAGTATTGCAAATGCTGCTATCGAGGTGATGGCATACGCAACTAGATAATAAAATATTACTCCAGATGCGGACTTGCTATCCGACATAAAACCGAGTAAAATGTAACCTACGTGTCCGACGCTCGAGTAAGCTAGCATTCGTTTGATATTATTCTGATACACAGCCGTCACGTTGGCGATCACCAGCGTCAGGACGGTAATTACCTGGAGCGCTGCTCCCCAAGTATTTTGAACAGATGAAAAACAAATAGAAAATATCCTGTAGAATGCAGCTATCGCCGCGATCTTCACTACGGTAGACATCAATGCCGTAATTACGGTCGGAGATCCTTCATAAACATCCGGGGCCCAGAAATGAAATGGGGCAGCGGAGATCTTAAAAGCAAGACCTGCAAACATCATTAAAACGCCGGCATAGAAGAAAAATGGCAATTCGTTTTTGTGTGAGGTTACATATCCCGCGATCGTTGTTATTTGGAAAGACCCTGTTGCGCCATACACCAGCGCAATACCCATCAGCAGAAATCCCGTCGCGAACGAACCCATTAGAAAGTACTTGAACGCAGCTTCAGTCGAGAACAAACTTTCCTTTCGGCTTCCTGCAAGAACATACAATGAAATGGAAAGTATCTCGATGCCCAGGAAAAGCATTGCCATGTTGTTGAATGAAGACATGACTACCGCGCCGGCAATGGTGAAGAGGACCATGGCAGATCGGTCTGTGATGTGGGGACTCCCTGTGAAATAGCCTCCTGACATCCAAAACCACAACAACGATACTGAGCAAATGAGGCCTATATAGCCAAGCGAAAAATTATCAATTAGCAACATTTCGCTGAAGTGCAAAGTTGACCTGCCAAATTCAAGGGTGACGAGGAGGATGGCGGCGGCCAGTCCCGCCATGATCACAGCGAGAAGCCACTTCTTCAAGCTAAAGATTTCAGCTACCAGTGAAAGAATTCCTAAACCGCATATAACGAACAGTGCATTCATATTACTTTCCCAGCGCAGATATGTTGGAATAAATATTTAGGAGACTTTCAACGGAAGCCTCTGAAAGGTTCAGCAGTGGCATCGGATATATACCCAGTAAGAGGATGAGTATTACTACAGGATAAAGAACCAGCTTCTCGTGGTTGGTCAGGTCAGCAAAGCCCACGATTGTACTGTTCGCTTCTCCCGACATTGATCGCTGAAACGTTCTAAGCATATAGACGGCTCCAAGAATAATAGTCAGGCCTGAAACTGCGCCCATAAGCGCCTGATACTGGAATAATGAATTAATGAGCAGAAATTCTCCAATAAATCCGCTTGTCATCGGCAGCGCCACGCTTCCCAGCATAACTATCATGAATGTGGTAGTAAGGGTAGGAGCGGCGTTTCTGATTCCACCGAGATCGTCAATTCTCCTCGATCTAGTGCGCTCAAAAATTACCTCAATAATGTAGAAGAGTGCGAACACTACAATTCCATGACTGAACATCTGAATCATCGCACCCTGAATGCCAATGGTACTAAGTGTAAGCGCTCCCGCCGAAATCAATCCTACGTGCGCGATGGAAGAGTAGGCGATGAGCCTCTTGAAATCTTTTTGGATGATTGCAATACAGGAAGCATAGATTATTCCTATGATGGATAAAACGATTGCAGTTGATCCCCATGTATGCACACCTGCGGGTACTACGGGTATCAGCCATCTAATCAATCCGTAGATTCCCATTTTAAGCATAATGCCGGACAACAACATAGTTCCCTGAACCGGTGCAACCGTATAGGTATCTGGTTGCCATGTATGAAACGGGAATACCGGCATCTTTATGGCGAATGCAATAAACATTGCCCAGAATAGGAGTCCCTGCGCCTCTTCTGGTAACGACCTACCGGCCTGGTAAAGGGCATTGATATTAAATGTATGTGGTGCCGGTGTTTGGTAATACAGATATACAAGGCCTACGAGCATCAGAAGACTACCTGCTAGCGTGTAGATAAAAAACTTAAGCGTTATTCGACCACGGTCTTCACCTCCCCAAATGAGGCAAATGAAGTAGATTGGTATTAGTGCGATTTCCCAAAAGAGATAAAACAGCAGACCATCCAATGAAGTGAATACGCCGATCAACGCCATTTGCATGATAAGAATCAGCCCATAGAACGTTGGTGCATTAGTATACGACGAAGTAAATGATGAAAGAATAATGAGAGGTACCAATACCGTTGTAAGGAGTACCAATACTATTCCGATACCATCTATTCCTACTGCGAAATGCAATCCCAATGACGTGACCCAGGGTATATCAACAACGAACTGATGTTCCTGGCTGGGTACGAAACCTGCAGCAGCGACAAGCGACCCCGCCAACTCAATAAGTGAGCCGGCGAGAGCCCAGATCTTGGCATTTGAGGGTCGCAAGGCAAAAAGCACCAGGGCGACAAACAACGGGAAGAATATTAAGAATACTGTCATCATTTCTTTGCGATTCAAGTCAAGCTTGCGTAACCCAGGAGCAGCGCGATGCCAACAACCATGACAAAAATATAATAGCCCACTCTACCAGTTTGAATAAGTCGCGCAAATTTACTTCCCGATTCGAGCCCTCGTCCTGAAGAATTCACCAACCTATCGATACCCGATTTCTCAACAACTGAATAAAACTGTTGTGAGAGCCAATACAATGGTTTTACGACAATTGAATCATAGATCTCATCCACATAGTATTTATTATAGAGTGTTCGCTGCAAGGGACTAGTGATCTGACCTTCTTCAACGGGTACGTGATTCTTGCTCACATAACGCGAGTATGCGTAAACGATAATGATAAGAGTAAGGACGACAACACCACCCATTAACATGTACTCTGTTGAGTGAGTAAGCGCGTGAGCTTCCACATGCCCCTTGGACTGTGCGAATACAGGCGCTAAAAAATCCCCGAGCCAATGCGATCCTCCAAGCGCTTCAGGTATTCCCATGAATCCGCCAATTGCAGAAAGAACAGCAAGCACAATTAATGGCAGGGTGATGCTTTGCGGCGATTCGTGAACGTGATCGAGTGTGTTTTGACTGGCGCGTGTTGTTCCCAAAAACGTTAAAAAGAAAAGTCTGAACATATAAAATGCAGTCAGCATGGACGCAAGCAGTGCCACTGCCCAGACAATCTTGTTAGATGCAAAAGCAGCTGCGAGGATCTCGTCCTTGGAAAAGAACCCGGCAAAGGGAGGAAGGCCTGAAATCGCCAGTACACCGATCAGAAACGTCAGATACGTAACGGGCAAGTATTTTTTTAGTCCACCCATATTGCGTATATCCTGCTCGTGGTGCAGGGCGTGAATTACACTTCCTGCGCCCAGGAATAACAAGGCCTTAAAGAATGCATGAGTGGCCATGTGAAAGATGCCACCCGTAAAGCTGCCGAGTCCGAGCGCAACGAACATCAAGCCCAACTGACTAACGGTCGAGTAAGCCAGGACTTTTTTTATGTCATTCTGCGTGAGGGCGATCGTTGCAGCAAATAGAGCCGTTGCAAGTCCAACTATAACAATTAACTCCATTGCAACGGGAGCTAGCGAATAGAGTAAATTATTGCGGGCAACCATATATACTCCGGCTGTGACCATCGTCGCAGCGTGAATGAGTGCGGAGACAGGAGTTGGTCCAGCCATGGCATCGGGTAACCACGTGTACAGCGGGATCTGCGCGCTTTTACCCATTGCACCAATAAAAAGCAAAACGGTGATTAGCGTAATGATTGAGGTGTCGATCGACGAAGTCTGTGGAAATACCTGTAGATATTCAATGCTTCCGAAGTTCATAAATATCAGGATAATACCGAGCAGCATTCCAAGGTCGCCTATGCGGTTCATGATGAATGCCTTGTTGGCCGCATCATTGTAGTCCTGGTTTTTGAACCAAAATCCTATCAGCAGGTAAGAGCATAGTCCGACACCTTCCCAGCCGATAAACATGACCAGGTAGTTTGCCCCCATAACAAGCATCAGCATGAAGAAAACGAAAAGATTCAGGTATGAAAAAAAGCGGTTGTAGCCGTCGTCGTCATGCATATATCCTATAGAGTACACGTGTATGAGGAATCCCACACCTGTTATAATAAGGAGCATGAGCGATGACAATGGGTCGATCAGGAAGCTTATAGAGGCGCTAAAGTTGCCTGCACTTATCCAGTTGAAAAGCGTTATATGAATACTTCTTTCATCTGCTGTGAGTCCAGCAAGATGAATGAAGAGAACCACAGATACAATAAATGACGCCAGGACGGATCCGCATGCCACGAAAGATGTAAATCCTTCTGTAAACCTTCTTGTATTCAAGGCAATAAATATGAAACCCAACAAGGGGAACAGCGGAACGAAGCTTACAAGAAAATCTATACCTACCATTTCAAACGGTTCAGAACATTAATATCGATGGTTTTTGTATTTCTGTACATCAGCACGAGGATTGCAAGTCCGACAGCTACTTCGGCTGCTGCAACGGCCATAATAAAGAAGACGAATACTTGTCCGGATGCATCATTGAGATAACTAGAGAACGCAACCATCAAGAGATTCACGGCGTTAAGCATAAGCTCAATACACATAAAGATGATTATAGCGTTTCTCCTGTATAGCACGCCCATCACGCCAATCGTGAACAGCGTCGCCGAAAGCCAGATGTAGTAATCTATGGGTATGTTATTTATCATTCGGTTAATCGTTATCTGTTATCCGTTATCCGTTATCCGTATTGCAACTCAAAATTCGGCGTTCGACTTTCAAAACTCTCTCGCCCCCCTAAATCCCCCAAAGAGCACTTTGAACTGCAATGAATCTCCCTACATTCCTCATTCCTCATTCCTCATTGCTCATTGCTGACTGCTCACTGCTCACTGCTCACTGCTCACTGCTCTTCCTTTTTCCCTAACATCACCGCCCCCACCATTGCAGCCAGCAAAAGCACTGATGTTATTTCGAATGGAAGCAAGAATTCTGTAAGCATAACTTTTCCAAGGTTCTTAACGACTCCTATAGATGCATCAGTCGTTTGTTGCTGAAGCATTTGTTCAGTGCCTTTTAGGGATCCAATCAGTACGATCATCAAAAGGCCAGCGCATATTGTGGCGGTGATTTTTATCAGTGTGCTTTTATGTGGTTCTGTTTCCTGATTCAGGTTCAGTAACATGATCACGTAGAGGAAGAGCACCATTATTGCACCAGCATAAACTATCACGTGAACGACAGCAAGGAATTGCGCGTTTAGCAATACGTAATGTCCGGCGATACAAAAGAATGTGATGATAAGGTATAATACGGAATATACTGGGTTCCTGGAAAAGACTACCATCAATGCGGATAACACGGCGACAAAGGATAAGAAGTAAAATACGTTTAGCGTCACTGTGCTTGCGGTTATTTGTTATGACTTAATCTTTTCTGTTGTTTGAATTCTAACACAGCCTTCGTTTGTCTTTTACTTACATCAATCCGATTGTCAACAGATTCAACCAATTTATCTTTTCCGAAGATGAAATTTTCCCGTGAATAATCTGTCGAAATAATTCGGTCCGTCAAAAATATAGCCTCTTTGGGGCACGCTTCCTCACACAGGCCGCAGAAGATGCAACGCAGCATGTTGATCTCATAAACTGCCGCATATTTCTCTTCCCTGTATAATTGTTCTTCTCCCTTTTTTCTTTCCGCCGCCGTCATCGTAATGGCTTCAGCGGGACAAGCAACTGCGCAAAGACCGCACGCCGTGCATCGTTCCGCACCTTTGTCGTCGCGCTTCAGCACATGTTGTCCGCGCCAGACCTCGCTGATCTCTCTCTTCTTTTCAGGATAACGTATGGTTGCCTTTTTTCTAAACAAGTGTTTCAGCGTTATGATTATACCTCCCAATATTGCAGGCAGGTACATCCGCTCCAATAGCGTCATCTCCTTCTTTACAACCAGCTTTGATCTGTTCGTTAGCATCCTCTATTTTTTATTCGTTCTACCATTCTCCTTCTTCATTCGGAGTTCGACATTCAAACCCGAAAAGATGTAGTCTCTCAATGTTTCCCTGGACCCCCTGGCCCTAAAGGGGAAGGAAAGAATCGAGTATCTTCACTGCGAATTCTCTGCGCCTCGCGTCTCTGCGGTAAAGAGCCGCTTGGACCATTTCCAACTCTGCATCTTATTTTCCAAAAACCAACGACACTATTCCTGTCAGAAAAATATTCAGGACGGCTAAAGGTATTAGTATCTTCCACCCCAGGTTCATCAATTGATCATATCGGAAACGAGGAATAGTCCAGCGTATCCACATGAAAAAGAAAATGAAGAAACCTATTTTCGCAAACAAGAAGAGTGTTCCTAAAATTGTGATCGTATTATGTTCAAGTCCAAGATTGTTCATGAAGGGAAAATTATATCCGCCGAAATAAAGTGTGGAGATGACCGCTGACGAAACAAACATATTTATATACTCGGCAAAAAGGTAGAACCCAAGCTTCATGCTGCTGTACTCGGTGTGATAGCCGCCGACAAGTTCGGTTTCACATTCCGGTAAATCGAACGGTGTTCTGTTGCACTCTGCAAATGCGCACACTAAAAAAATCAGAAACCCCAATGGATGATAGACCACATTCCAGAAATTCCAGTCGCCACCGACACCACCGGCCTGTTGAGCGGTGATATCACTAAGGCTCAGGGTTCCTGTGGTAAGTATCAAAGCGATGATGGATAAACCCATGGCGATCTCGTAGCTGATCATTTGCGCGGAGGCGCGAATGGCACCGAGCAGCGAAAATTTATTGTTAGATGCCCAGCCACCGATCATTATACCATATACTCCAATCGATACAACGCCGAACACGTAAAGAATTCCGATATTAAGGTCAGCTATCTGTAGTGAATATTGATTGCCATTTATAATAAGTGTGCCGCCCCAAGGAATAACTACGCCAGCCATCAGGGCAGTCATCATCGCAATGCAGGGGCCAAGTACAAATAGCAGCTTGTTGGAAACAACGGGAATGAATTCTTCTTTCATAATAAACTTAAGCCCGTCAGCCAGCGGTTGAAGTATTCCATATGGTCCAGCCCGATCAGGGCCGAGCCGGTCCTGGAGGAAGGCAGCGACCTTTCGTTCTGCATAAGTTGAATATGCTGCTACGAATAGTGTGATGCCAAAGATGACAGCGGCAAGAATTAGTTTATATATGAAGAATGACATCATGCTACTGACTCTTTAGTTTGAGCTGCCTGGTTCGGGTAGTTGTTTTCCTTTTTGAAAAACAATCTGACGATCAATTTCAAGCTTTAATTTCTGCAAATCAATTTTCTCGTAATGATTTTGGGCGATCACTGAATGACTGTCGATATGACGCGGCCCTTCAATTGTCCAGTCGTTAATGTTCTTATGATCAAACCTGCATTCATTGCAGATATATTCTTTTACTTCGCCGTATTGATCTTTTCTTGCGGATACGCGAAGCACGTCATTGCCTTTCGTCCAGAGTACCACCTTGCCACAGCATTTATCGCATTGCCTGTGCGCATCCAGTGGATTGGTGAACCATACGCGACTCTTGAATCTAAAAGTACGGTCAGTCAGCGCGCCGACAGGGCAAACATCAATCATATTTCCAGAGTACTCATTATCTACGGCTTTCTCAATGTACGTGCTGATCTCCGATGCATCACCTCTATTAAGCACTCCGTGAACTCTGTTGTTCGTGAGCTGATCAGCGACAAAAGTACATCTATAACATAGGATGCAACGCGTCATGTGCAGTTTGATCTTATCACCAATGTCGACCTTCTCAAACGTACGACGTTCTTCTTCATATCGCGTTTTTGCAGCGCCGTGTTCATACGCAAGGTTCTGAAGATCACATTCGCCTGCTTGATCACAAATCGGACAATCAAGCGGATGATTTATTAACAGGAACTCGACTACGCCTTTTCGTGCCTCGAGTACTTCCGCTGAAGTCACGTTTTGAACTACCATTCCATCCATCACTGGCGTACGGCACGACGCTACAAGTTTTGGTAGTCGTCTCGGATCTTTCGCGGAGCCTTGTGCGACCTTCACCAGACAAACGCGGCATTTACCTCCTGTATCTTTCAGGGTTGAATAGTAGCACATAGCCGGGGGTACAACATTTCCACCGATCTGACGAGCGGCGTTTAGTATCGTAGTTCCCTCAGGTACTTCTATTTCTATTCCATCTATCGTGACCTTGACCATGGTTCGTTATCCGTTATCCGTTATCCGTTAATCGTGTGCATGGGTGTGGGTGTGTGTATCAACAAATGTTATCAGTGTGAGTGTGGGCATGTGAGCGTTAACCGCAAAGGCACAAAAGGTTTCGCGGAGCTCTTTATATCCATATAATGGAACAATCTTTTCATTCAATACTCATCACACACTTGCCCTAATCCAAACACACGATTAACGGATAACGGTTAACGTTTCTCCTCGTGGCACTGAACGGGGCTTCGCCTACACATTATCCTATCTACGCACCCACCAGTGCCTCCTCCCAATGCCTTGGGTTCTTCACCTTTTCAGGATATTTCACGTGATATTCAAATTCATCGCGGAAGTGACGTATCGCACTGGCTACTGGCCATGCCGCGGCATCACCAAGCGGACAAATTGTATTTCCTTCGATCTTCTTTGCAACGTCTACAAGCAGGTCGATATCTTCCATGTGACCATGGCCATGCTCGATACGATGCAGCACTTTTTCCATCCACCCGGTTCCTTCGCGGCAAGGGCTACACTGTCCGCATGATTCATGATGATAGAATCGCGTAAAAGTCCAGAGGTTCCGCACAATACATGCAGTTTCGTCCATCACTATAAAACCACCGGAGCCTAGCATTGTACCGCTGACAAATCCGCCATCGGCAAGAGATTCATAAGTCATCAATCTGGGCTCACCCTTAGCAGTTTTTAATATCAGGCTGGCTGGTAAAATAGGGACCGAAGAACCACCCGCGACCACGGCCTTAAGCTTGCGTCCCTTCCAGATACCACCACAATATTCGTCAGAGTAAATGAACTCTTCAACAGGTAATCCCAACTCGATCTCGTAAACACCTGGTTTGTTGATATGGCCACTTGCGGAAATGAGCTTGGTACCCGTGCTCTTTCCAATACCCATATCGTTATACTTGTCTGCAGTCATATTCAGGATTGAAACGACTGAAGCGATGGTTTCAACATTGTTCACAACCGTGGGACATGCGTACAAACCTGCTATTGCCGGGAAAGGAGGTTTTAGTCTCGGGTTACCTCTTTTTCCTTCTAGAGATTCCAGCAACGCGGTTTCTTCTCCGCAGATATAGGCTCCGGCGCCGGGATGCACATACAATTCAAGCGAGTAATCTGTACCTAAGATATTCTTTCCGAGAAACCCCGCGGCCCGCGCTTCTTCAATTGCTTTCTCCAGGATTCCCACGATGTACATGTATTCACCGCGAATGTATATATATGATGTCTTTGCGCCCAATGCATAACTTGATGCTATCATTCCTTCTATGAGCAAGTGAGGTATCTTTTCCATCAGATACCTGTCCTTGAATGTTCCAGGCTCGCTCTCATCAGCATTACACACCAGGTAGCGTGGTTTATCGGATTTGCGATCCATAAAGCTCCATTTGAGCCCCGCAGGAAAGCCTGCTCCCCCTCTGCCGCGAAGACCTGACTCCTTTACTTCTTCCGTCACTTGTTCCGGCGTCATAGTTCTTAGAGCCTTTTCAACAGCCGCATATCCGCCTTGCTTCCTGTACACATCAAATGTATTGATGCCAGGCACATTGATATGTTCTAGTAGGATTTGTTTTCCCATTCGGTTAATCGTTATCCGTTATCCGTTAAACGTTGACCCCCTGACCCCCTAAAGGGGGAAGGAAAGCTCATTGCTCACTGCTGACTGTTCATTGCTGATTGCTCACTGCTGACATACGCGCTTCTCTTTCCCTCCTCCCGCAGATCATCCAGCACCTTATCAACCTTTTCAGGAGTAAGATCTTCATAATACGTTGCCCCACATTGCAGCATAGGTGCTGTTCCGCACGAGCCGAGACATTCAACAGTTTTGAGCGTGAACATCCCGTCTGGTGTGGTTTCACCGTTCTTTATACCAAGTTTCTTTTCAATATGTTCAACAATTTCATCTGATCCACGAAGCCAGCAGGGTCCGGTCTGACAAACTTCGATCAGACATTTTCCAACGGGATTGAGGTTATACATGGAATAGAATGTAGCTACTTCGTAAACTTCAATTGGCTTGATGTTAAGCAGCGAAGCAACATAATCCATTACGTCCGTGCTGAGCCATCCATCGAATTCAGCCTGGGCAAGATGTAAAAGGGGTAACAATGCTGACTTCTGTTTTCCTTCCGGATAACGTTTGATTATCCGTTGGACTAGTTCCATTGTCTTATCCGAAAACTTTATTTCCATCCCTGTTATCGTTATCCGTTATCTGTTATCCGTTATCCCCTCAACCCCCTGACACCCTCCCGCCTTCGCCCTGCTATGGCCTTGCTTCGCCAAAGCGCTTCGTGAAGGCGAGCGGGGAAACAAAGGGGGGAAAGAAAGCTTTGTCATAGGAGCATCTTGCCTTCGACATTCGCCCC
>Ga0075418_10002753_pt1 | contig 20135 bp, 19 predicted proteins | sample SoiMetdeltSBSDD2_FD_81776 | JGI IMG/M metagenome (GOLD analysis project Ga0075418, IMG submission 81776) | Bulk soil microbial communities from a Populus tree surrounding site in Tennessee, USA - Soil MetaG P. deltoides SBSDD2 | ecosystem: Environmental > Terrestrial > Soil > Tree plantation...
CGCGCAGGGCGCGCTCGCAGTCCCACGCCCCGTAGCCCCCGTCGGACTCCACCACGAAGACCTGGTTGGACCTCTCCACGAGCCGCTCCACCACCGCGCGGAGGACGGCGGGCGTCGTCGTCACCCCCGGCCGATGAACCGGGAACGTGAGGTTCGGCTTGACCGCCACGCGGCATCCGCGTGGCAGGTCGGGCGCGAACGGCTGCCCGGCCTCGAAGACCTGGATCACGCCGCTACGGTACCCCACCTTGACGCTCCCGGGGTGGAGCGGTAACGTCTCGCGCCCGCGTGAGGGTCCTCCACGTCGTTCCCCACGTCGCGCGAGAGATGGGCGGCGCCGTCACGGCCGCCCTGGGCATGGCCGAGGCCTTGTCGAAAGCCGGGGTGGAGGTCCGCCTGGCCGCCACCGACCATGGCCACCCCGAGCCCGCGCCGGCCGGCGTCGACCTGCGCCTGTTCCGGTGCCGCTTCGATCCCTGGCGATGGGCGCCCGCGATGGGCCGCTGGCTGGCGCGGGAGGCGCGCTGGGCCGACGTGGCTCACCTGCACACCGTGTGGACCTATCCCACGCGCGCGGCGGCGCGGGCCTGCTGGCGCGCCGGGGTGCCGTATGTCCTGCGCCCGGCGGGCATGCTCGAGGAATGGTCCATGGGGCGCCGGGCCTGGAAGAAGTCGCTGTACGTCCGGCTGCTGGAGTCGGCGACGATCCGCCGAGCGAGCGCCCTGCACTGGACGAGCGAGCAGGAGCGGGAGCGCTCCGCGCGCTGGGCCGCGGGACGGCCGGACGTCGTGGTGCCGCTCGGCCTGCCGCCATCCGCCTACGCGGACCTCCCGCCGGCCGAGGCGTTCGGGCGCCGCTTCCCGGCGCTGCAGGGCCGCCGCGTCCTCCTGTACCTCGGGCGCGTCCATCCGAAGAAGCAGCCGGAGGTGGCGATCGGCGCGCTCGCGCTGGTGCGCCGCGAGGTCCCGAACACCGTGCTGGCCATCGCGGGCCCCGGGGAGCGCCGCTACCTGGACAGCCTGGCCGCCATGGCCGACGCCCACGGCGTGGCGGCGGCCGTCCACTTCCTGGGGATGCTGCGCGGCCGCGAGGTGCAGGAGGCCTGCGCGGGCGCGAGCGTGTTCCTGTTGCCGTCGCTGCAGGAGAACTTCGGCTTGGCCGCGGCGGAGGCCATGGCCGCGGGGTGTCCGGTGGTGGTCACCCCTCAAGTAGCGCTGGCCCCGCTCGTCTCGTCCCACGGCGCGGGTCGCGTGGCGGAAGGCGACGTGACCGCGGTGGCGGAAGCGGTGCGCGGCCTCCTGATGGACGAGCCGGGCCGCCGCGTGGCGGGGGAGAGGGCGCGGGCGCTGGTCCTGCAGCGCTTCACGTGGCCGGCCGTCGCGCGGGAGCTGATCAGGGCGTACGAGCGGGTGCTGGGGTCCGCGCGAGGTACCGGGCCAGCGCATACGCGTAGACACGATGGCCGACCGGCGTCCAGTGCAGGTCGAGCGGGAAATAGAGACCGGCCCGGACACGCCTGAACTCCTCGAGAGGATCGAAGAACCCGGCGCCCTCGCGCTGTGCCAGGTCCCGCACCAGGGACTGGAAACGGGAGTCCATCATCGCGGTCGCCGAGACCTTCACGCCCAGCTGCCGCCGGATGTCCCATTGGCGCGGATCCACCTGCGCCCCGTCGGGAATCGCCGTGAACACGAGTCGGCATCCGGAAGCCCGGCACGCCCGGGCCATGCGGCCCGCATAGAGCGCGAGCTCGTCCCAGCCCCTCCCCTCCGGCACGTCGCTCCAGCGCGCCACCTCCGTCGGATCGGTGAGGCAGGCGGCCACCAGGTTCGTACGGGGTTGTCCGTACTTGCGCTGGAAATCGGGCGGCGGCAGCGGCACTCCGCCCCACCGCACGTCGTCCCGGCCAATGTCCGGCGGCGAGGCGATCCTTCGGCGGATGTCGCGGGCGAGAACGAAGAGTCGGAAATGGCGCGACAGGTCGCGGACGGCGCGGTTGAACCACGGGGTAGGCTGGCCCGTGGCGTCGTTGGCGTAGAAGCTCACGACGACGACATCGGGTCGGTACCGGAGCGCCTCCTCGAGCAGGACGAAGTCGCCTTCCGGCCCCAGCCCGGGGCTGCTGAGGTTCAGGACCTGGGCCTTCTCCCCCCTCGCGTTCAGGAGGGCCTCCAACACGTCCGGGAAGATCTCCCCGCGCGGGCATCCCTGCCCGAACGTGAATGAGTCGCCGAGGGTGGCGATCCGGAGGACGCCCGCGGGCTTGGTCCTCGCGTACTCGTCGTCCCGCCAGCCCTGGGCGTTCGTCTCGTAGAACAGGTCCCATCCCGTCTGGACGTCCCGCAACCGGGAGTGGGGGGGCAGGAGGTGGAAGCTGGCGGGAGAGTACGCGTCCTGCGCGCGCAGCGCGAGCTCCCCGAGGACCAGGGCCATCAGACCGCCTCCCACGAGGAGCGCGAGGCGTATTGCCAGGATGCGGCGTTGCATGTTCTGAAGCCTCAGGATGACACGAGCCATTCCGCCAGCGCCTGGCGGAGGCGCTCGCGGAACCGCTCGAAGGTGAAGTGCAGGGCGACGCGGCTCTTTCCCGCCTCGCCCATCCGCCGGCGCAGGTCGGCATCCCCGAGCAGCCGGTCGAGGGCCCCGTCCAGGCCCGCGTGATCCAGGAAGTCCACCAGCATCCCCGTCCTCCCGTCCTCGACGGCCTCGGGGACGCCGCCCGCGCGCCCGCCCACGCACGGCCTGCCGAAGCGCATCGCCTCCAGGAAGACGATCCCGAAGCCTTCCTGACCCGAGGGAAGAACGAAGACCGAGCACCGCCGGTAGCGCTCCGCCAGCTCCAGGTCGGTGAGGTCCTCCTCGAAGATAACGCGGTCCCCGAGACCGAGGCTCGCGGCCAGCGCCTGGAGGCGCGGCTTGTCGGATCCCTTTCCAACGATCCGGTAGACGGCGCGCGGGTGCCGCGCGAGGATCCGCGAGAAGGCGGCGAGCGCGTGGTCCACGCCCTTCCCGAGCTCCTCCGCCCACAGCCGGCTCACGGTCAGAAGCTCGGGCCGATCCTCGTTCGCCGCGGCCACGGCCGGGCTCGACGCCAGCCGCTCGAGGCCCGGATCCAGGGCCGGCGGGAGCCACCTTACGCGCTCCTCCGCCAGGCCCGTCGCGCGGTGGAGCGCGGCCGCGGTGTCCTTCGAGATCGCGAACGCGAGGCGCGCGCGGCGCGCGGCCAGGCGGCGCGAGAAGCGGGGCTCGTGCCACGACTCGGTGCCGTAGGCCACGAAGCCGTACCCCCGGCGGAGCAGCGGCCGGCAGGCCAGGGCCAGGGGCGTCATGCCGAGCAGGCCTACGATCAGCACGTCGGGCCGTTCCAGGCAGGCGGCGGCGGTGCGCAGTGACAGCCGGTAGGGGCCGCCCCCGCCGGGCACGAACGCGAGCCGCTTCCACGGCGCGCCCGCGCGCTCGTAGTCGAGGGACGAGTCGTCCTGGCTCAGCACGCGGGCCTCGAACCCCATCTCGCCCGCCAGCTCGTCGAGGGCGAGGCACAGGGTCCGGTTGAAGCGCTGGATGCCGCCGTGCGTCTTGAAGATCGTGGACAGGATCGCGAACACCCGCCGCGCCATGCGAGCAACCGGCCGGCGGGCCCGGCCCGCTACTCCGCGAGCCGCAGACCGGCCACCCGCATCGTGAGGTAGAGGCTGAGGAAAGTGAGGAGCAGCCCGCCCCACATGAGCGCCAGGTTGGACTCGGCATAGAAGAGCTGGAAGACGAGGCTCAGCCCCAGCACGTACTCCGCCGGGGAGCTGGCGGGGTGGCTGAGCTTCTGCACGAGGAAGCGGAAGCCGGCGCCGACGAGGGCCATGCCCACGATCACGCCCGCCGTGCCGAAGTTCATGTAGAACTCGGCCAGCCAGGGCACGTTGATCGTGGTGTCGTAGTTGCGCGGGTGCAGGAACCCGTACCGCCGCCCGAACTCGTTGCCGAAGCCGGCCTCGGGCTTCTCCGGCCACAGGAAGCGCGGGATCACGCTGGCGAGCAGGAAGGTGTAGGTCTCGCCGCCCCAGTACGGGACGGTGGCCGGCGTCGTCTCCACCACGTAGGCGAAGACCACGATGTGGCCGATGCGGTTCACGGAGGAGACCGCGGCGTCCGCCGGGCCCATCTGCATGTCGCCGTACCGTTCGGTCAGCACCTCGGCCAGCGTCGTCACCTTGGCCCACACGTCCCTCGCCTCCAGCTCCGCCAGGCTGACGCGCCCGCGGTACTCGAACTTCACGTCGTTGAGCAGCACGAAGAAGATCGCGGCGGCGGCCAGGACGGCCCAGGGGACGCGCCGCCTCACCTGCCAGTAGACGAGGGACAGGAACACGATGACCACGAAGAACTCGTAGAGCGCGCCCGAGGCGAGCCGGCCGAGCAGCTCGAGGGGGAGGGCGATGGCGAAGAAGATCAGGGCATGGGCCCGCGGGAGGCGGCCCTGCAGCCAGGTCAGGTAGAGCAGGCCCATCGCCATCCACCCCAGCGGCTGGAAGAAGTGGCCGATCGAGGGCACCTGTTGCCAGGCAGGCGTGAACGTGTAAGCGAGGTGCGCGGCGAAGCCGGCCCAGGCCACGAGCCGCAGGCGCGACGGCGACAGGCGTCCGGGGATCGTCACGGGGCGCAGGGTGCGGAACAGCAGGCGGCCGGACAGCCCGTAGGCCAGGTACAACACCGCGAGGCCGCACACGGTCAGCGCGAACGCGAAAGTGATCGCCTCCGCGCTCACGCCCCGCCACTCCAGGTCCTCGGAGAAGGCCGGGAGGCCGAAGGTCAGGGCATAGAACACGCCGCTCAGGGGCAGCAGCGGCAGCGGGGAACGCGCTCCGGCGTGCAGGAAGGCCAGGGCCGGCGTGAAGCCCAGGAGGACGACCCCCGCCGCCAGCAGCGCCTGACCGAGCGTCAGCGTGTCCGGGCGCCGGTAGACCAGGTAGGCCAGCAGCGGCGGCGCGGCGACGACGAAGGCCGTCACGTAGCGCCGGAGCCGCCGCGCGTCCGGGTCTCGCTGTCGCGCGACCGTCGCCGTGGGACGCGGCGCGGGAAGCGCCAGGCCCGTGGCCGGCGCGACCGCAGAGGGCGTTCCTGGACTCACTCCCACCGACACCGCCGGCCATCATAGCGCAGCTCCGTGGCCCGGTCCGGAAGCAGAATCAGGGCAACGGCTTCGAAGGCGCCCGCGCCTGCGCCCCGCCGGCGCGCTGTGAGCCCCGTCAACTTCGTAAACATATTTTGTTGACAGGTTGAACGCGACCGGATATACAATCTGTATCCCTCCTGAACATAAGAAATGACATCCGAGCCACCACGGGTACTTCTCGTGGACGACGACGCCACGATCCTCGCCGTCGTGGCCGAGTTCTTTGAGGGCCACGGGCTGGCCACCGTGCGCGCCTCCAGCGGTGCCCAGGCCCTGACCCGGCTGGCGGAAGGCGGACTCTCCGCGGCCGTCATCGACCTCGGCCTTCCCGGGATGGACGGTATCGAGCTGTCCCGGCGCATCCGTCTGGCGAGCCCCGAGCTGCCCCTCATCATCCTCACCGGGCAGGGAACGCTGGACACCGCGATCGAGGGCATTCGCCACGGCGTGTTCGACTTCTTCGAGAAGGCCACGCTCAACCTGGGTGCGTTGGAGCGGTCCGTGCGCCGGGCCGTCGAACGGGCGGAGATGAGGTGCCAGAACCGCGAGCTGGTGGCCCGGCTGCAGGCCTCCAACCGTCTGTTGAAGGCCCTCCAGGCCATGACGAAGATGATGGCGGACGAGTCCCATCTCGACAGGTTGATGAGCCTGGTGGTCTCCTCCGCCCGCGAGCTCTGCCAGGCGGACAGCGCGCGCGTGGTCCTCCTGGGCAGGACGCACAGCGACCAGCCGGTGATCGAGACCGCGGTGGGCGACGGCGGCGACGCGGTCCGGGGGGTTCGCCTGACGGCGGGGGAAGGCATCACCCCGCTGGTGGCGGAGCGGGGCGAACCGGTGCTGCTGTCCCATCCCTCCGAGCACCCGCGCTACTCGGCGCGCTGCGACGCGATGCCCACCTCGCGGCCGGGGTTCATCGCGGCGCCCCTCCGCCACGGCCGCGTGAATGGTGTGCTGGCGATCGCGGGCCGCGAAGGGGAGCCACTGGGCACCGAGGAGCGCGGACTGCTGGCGCAGCTCGCGTGGCAGGCCGCGGCGGCCATCGACAACGCGGTGTTCCACGAGCACGCCGCGAACTTCTTCACCCACACGTCCGACATGCTCGTCGACCTGCTGGAGCGCATCGACGTGTTCTATCCCGGCCACTCGCGCAGCGTGGCCGCGCTCGCGGACATGGTCACGCGCCGGATCGGCATGGCCGAGGAAGAGCGCCGCACGGTTCACTACGCGGCCCTGCTGCACGACATCGGCAAGATCAGGCTTGGGCCCGGGCTGTTGTCGGTCGACCGCCGGCTGACGGAGGGCGAGCTCCGCCTCGTCCAGCAGCATCCCGTGCTGGGGGTCGAGATGCTGCGGCCCATCACGCTCTGGGAGGACGTCCTGCCCATCATCCACGGACATCACGAGCGGTGGGACGGCCGGGGCTATCCCGCCGGCCTGGCGGGCGAGGACATCCCGCTGGGGGCGCGGGTGGTGGCCGTGGCCGAGGTCTTCGATGCCATGACCCGCGACACGCCCTACGGCCCCAAGCGCACGGCGGCCGAAGCCCTCGCGGAGCTGGAGGCGTTCGCGGGCACCCAGTTCGATCCTCGCGTGGTGCGCCTCTTCGTGGCGGAATACAGGCAGCGGGGCGAGCAGATCCCGACCTCGTGACGCGCCCACCGGCGGAAGGACCCGACTTCCAGGCGCTGTTCGAGTCCGCGCCCGGCCTTTACCTCGTCCTGACGCCGGATCTGACGATCGTGGCGGTGAGCCAAGCCTACGCCCACGCGACCATGACCCGGCGCGAGGACATCGTGGGCCGCGGGCTCTTCGAGGTCTTCCCCGACAACCCCGACGATCCCGGCGCCACCGGCACCGCCAACCTGCGGGCCTCGCTCGACCGAGTGCTCCGGAACCGCGCGCCGGACACGATGGCGGTCCAGAAGTACGACATCCGCCGGCCCGAGTCGGAGGGCGGCGCGTTCGAGGAGAGGTATTGGAGCCCGCGCAACTCGCCCGTCCTCGGCGCGGCGGGCGAGGTCGTGTACATCATCCACGAGGTCGAGGACGTCACCGCGTTCGTGCGGCTCCAGCAGCAAGGCGCCGCGGAGCGCAAGGTGACCGAGGAGCTCCGGAGCAACGCCGCGCGGATGGAGGCCACCCTTCAGGCCACGGCCCGCTATCGCGCGCTCATGGAGCAGGCCAACGACGCCATCCTGATCCTCGACCTGGCCGGCACCATCCTGGAGGCGAACCGCGAATCGGAGAGGCTCTTCGGCCTTCCGCGCGCGCGTATCGTGGGCCGCAACTACGACGAGTTCGTGGTGCCCGAGGAACGGATGGACTCCGCGAGCCGGCGCGGCCGGCTCGGCGCGGAGGGCACCATCCGCGTCCCCGACCGGCACATGGAGCGGGCGGGGGGGACGGTGGTGACCGTGGACGTGTCGGGATCCCTCGTCCGCCTGGGCGACGAGTCGAGGGTGCTGGCCATCCTGCGCGACGTCACGGAGCGCCAGCGCCTGGAGGCGCAGCTCCTGCAGTCGCAGAAGATGGAGTCGGTGGGCCGGCTGGCCGGCGGGGTGGCCCACGACTTCAACAACCTGCTGGGCGTGATCACGGGCTACGGCGATCTGTTGCTCCAGGAGATCGGCCCCGGCCACCCAAGCCACCGCCGCGTGGTCGAGATCCGCAAGGCCGCCGACCGCGCGGCCAGCCTTACCCGCCAGCTCCTGGCCTTCAGCCGCAAGCAGGTCCTCCAGCTTCGCGTGCTGGACCTGAACGCGGTGGTGGCTGGGATCGAGCCCATGCTCCGGCGGCTCATCGGCGAGCACATCGACCTCATCACCGCCCTCGACAAAGGCCTGGGCCGGGTGAAGGCCGATCTCGGCCAGGTCGAGCAGGTCATCGCCAACCTGGCCGTCAACGCTCGCGATGCCATGCATAAAGGCGGCAAGCTCCTGATCGAGACCGGCAACGTCGAGCTGGACGCGGTGTACGCCGCCACGCGCCCGGATGCACGCCCCGGCCCGCACGTGATGCTGGCCGTCAGCGACACGGGCCATGGGATGGACGCCGACGTTCTCGCTCACATGTTCGAGCCGTTCTTCACGACCAAGGCCCCGGGCCAGGGGACGGGCCTCGGGCTGGCCACGGTCTACGGGATCGTCCAGCAACTGGGCGGACAAGTGATGGTCTACAGCGAGGTCGGGCGGGGCACGAGCTTCAAGATCTACCTGCCTCGCTTGGAGGCAGCCGCCGACCAGCCCCAGGTTGCCGCCGTGTCGGGCCCGCCCCCGCGCGGCACCGAGACCGTGCTGCTGGTCGAGGACGAGCCCGCGCTGCGGGTCCTCGTCGAGGAGATCCTCACCAAGGGCGGCTACCGCGTCCTCCAGAAGGAGAAGCCCGAGGACGCCCTGGCCCTGGCCGCCGGTCACGCGGGCGCCATCGACCTCGTCCTCACCGACGTGATCATGCCGAACATGAGCGGCCGGCAGATGACGGACGCCTTGCGCCTCGGGCGGCCGAGCATCCGCGTGCTCTTCATGTCGGGATACACCGACGACGCCATCAGCCACCACGGCATCCTGGAGCCGGGGACGCACTTCCTGGAGAAGCCGTTCACGGCCGACGGTCTGCTCAGGAAGGTCCGGGAGGTGCTGGAGGCCGAGGCCCGCTAGGGCCGCCGTTCGGGCCGGCCGAACAGGTAGCCTTGCATGAGGTCGCAGCCGAGGTCCACCAGGACATCGCGCTCCGCGGGGGTCTCGACGCCCTCCGCGACCACCAGGATCCCGAGGTCACGGCAGAGGTGGGCCATCGAGCCCACCAGGCGGCGCTTGATGGGCTCGCGGTCCACGTCCCGGACGAGCGCCATGTCGAGCTTCACCACCTCGGGCTCGAGGGCGGCGAAGCTGGTGAGGCCCGCGTAGCCGGCGCCCAGGTCGTCCACGGCGATGCGGTAGCCGAGCTGTCGGAGGGAGCGGATCCGGTCGCGCAGCTCCGGCACCCGCTCGAACGAGGTGCGCTCGGTCACCTCCAGGACCACCGCGTGGGCATGGGCCGAGAGCGGCGCGGCGGACGCGTAGAGGTCGGGGTCGATGAGCTCGAGGGCATGGACGTTGACGAAGAGGCTGAGGCCGGTGGGGCCGTCGGTCGCAGCCGCGGCCTGCACGCGGATCGCGCGGCCGAGGTCGTGCACGCGTCCCAGCCGCTCGGCGGCGTCGAACATCGAGCCGGGGTTCGGGAGGGCCTTGAGGTCCGAGCGCATCAGGGCCTCGTGACCGAACACCGTTCCGTCCGCGCGCACGATCGGCTGGTAGGCGATCCAGAGCCTGTCCACGCCGCGGGTGAAAGCCTCCTCGAGGCCCGCGAGGTCGCCCGGCAGCGCGCTCTCGCCGCCCAGGTAGGCCAGTGCCTCGCGCTTCAGGCGGGCCATCCGGTGCAGGCGCGCCGCGGCATCCACGGCACTCGTCAGGGTGTCCGCGGAGAAGGGCTTTACGAGATAGCGCAGTGCGCCTTGCTCCACGGCTTCGATGGCGGTCTCCGTGCGTGGGTGGCCCGTCATCAGTACCACCGGCACGTCGAGGTCGCGGGTCCGGATCGCGCGCAGGAGCGCCAGCCCGTCGAGGCCGGGCATGTCGATGTCGGTCATGATCGTGTCGAACGAGCCTCGCAGCAGGATCTCGAGCGCCCGGGCCCCGTTGGACGCCGTCTCGACGGTCCAGCCGGCGGCGGACAGGATCTCGCCCCACACCTCGAGCAACGCTGTCTCGTCGTCGACGAGCAGGACCCGGCCCTTGTCGTGGCGATCTTCGGCCGCGGCTCGCCAGACCGGAACGAGCGGACGCACGCTCACGGGCCCCTCCCGCGTGCCATTATACGAAACGCGGGCGAGATGTATCCGTACTTACCCGAGGCGATGGGAGTCCGCCGTCAGCGAGCCGCTTCGACCAGCGATTTCTTCCGCGCCGCCTCGAACTCGTCTCCCGGCCGCCAGGTCGGCATCTGGTCCGCGTTGGCCGCCTTGAGGCCGAGGTAGAAGTAGAAGCGGGCGTCTTCGACCGCTCCAGAGAAGTCCCAGTCCGGACGCAGCTCGTCGGACGGCTGGTGGTAGTCCTTGTCGTCGTACTCCTTCTTCTTCTGCTCCCCGTACCCCGCGGGCTTGTCCACGACGTCGGTGCCGCCCTCGAAGTAGGCCGCGGGGACACCGGCCTTGGCGAACGGGAACTGGTCGGAGCGGTAGAAGAAGCCCTTGTCGGGCGACGCATCGGGGCCCACCTGTCGTCCCTGCATGGCGGCGATGGCGTGGACCCAGTCGTCCACGCTGGATTTGCCGAGCCCGATCATGATCAGGTCGCGGGTGCGTCCCCACAGGTTCATCTCGTCGATGTTGATGTCCACCGCCATGCGGCCCGGCGGCAGCGGCGGGTGGGCGACCAGGTACTTCGACCCGAGCAGCCCCTGCTCCTCCGCGGCCGCGGCCACGAAGAGGACCGAGCGCCGCGGCGGTTTCGGCAGCGCGGTCATCGCGCGCGCGATCTCCAGCATGGCGGCCACGCCCGTGGCGTTGTCGCGGGCCCCGTTGTAGATGGCGTCCTCGCCGGCCTTGGGGTTCTCCTTCATGCCGAGGTGGTCGTAGTGGGCGGTGTACACCACCGCCTCGCGGGAGAGAGCGGGGTCGCTCCCCGGGAGCCGGCCCAGGACGTTGGCCGTCGTCTTCCGCCGCGCCTCGTTCCGGAGCGCGGCGTCGAGGGTGACGCCCAGCGGGACCGCCTTGAACCCGCTCTTCTGGGCGGCCGCGCGCAGGGCATCGAGGTCCTGGCCGCCCAGGGCCGCGATACGCCGTGAGGCCTCCTCGGTCGTCCAGGCCTTCACGCGCAGCTGCGGTCCACCTTCGTGGGGCAGCGAGAACTGCTCGGTCGTCCAGGAGGACTGGACCACCTGCCAGGGATAACCGGCGGAAGGGGTGGTGTGGATGATGATCGCCCCCACCGCGCCGTGCTGCGCCGCGTTCTCGTACTTGTAGTCCCACCGGCCGTAGTAGAGGCGTGTCTTGCCCGCGAACAGCTTGGGATCGTCCTCGGGGTCGTTGTTCATCATGAGGACGATCTTGCCGGTCACGTCGGCGCCCTTGTAGTCGTCCCACCCGTACTCCGGGGCCACGATGCCGTACCCCACGAACACGACCTCTGCCCCCGTGACACGGGCCTCGGCCTCGGCCACGCCCGAGAAGGCGATGAAGTCGTCGCGGAAGCGCAGGTCGAGGGTCTTCCCGCTCCGGCTGAAGCGGATGGTGTCGGGGTTGTGGCTGGTGATCCCCACGACGTCGAAAGGCTGCCGCCAGCTCCCGTCGGGCGCGCCGGGCAGGAGACCCAGGGCCTCCATCTGTCCCACGATATAGAGTTGCGCCAGCCGCTCGCCGCGGCTGGCCGTCCCCCGGCCCTCGAGCAGGTCGTCGGCCAGGGCGCGCGTGTGGGCCCGGATGGCCTCGGGCCGGATCCGGTCCGCGGCCGCCGTCTCCTCCGGCGTGAACACCGCGGGCTGCACGGCGGCCCAGGCCGCGCTCGCGAGCGCGGCAGCGGCCAGCACCATCACACGTCTCATTCATCCCTCCTGTTGCAAGACCGGCACGCGTCTCCGTCCAGCTTATCGTGATCCGCCGCCGCCGTCCGCTATACTGCCCGCGGCATGGACGCGCGCCCGCAGGTCCCCGCGGTCGTCTCCGTGCCGGGCGGCCGGTTCGCGATGGGCTCGGAGCGTGGCCGTCCGGACGAAGGCCCCGTCCACGAAGCCGAGGTGGCGCCGTTCTACCTGGCCCGCACGCCCGTGACCCGCGCGCAGTACGCGGCCTTCGCCCGCGCCGTCGGGGCGGAGACGCCGCCGTGGTGGTCGGACCCGGCGTTCGCGGCGTGGACCCAGCCGGTGGTAGGGGTGACCTGGGTTGAGGCCGCCGCGTATGCCGACTGGCTCTCCGAATCCGCCGGCGGGCGCTGGCGGCTGCCCACGGAGGCGGAATGGGAGCGCGCGGCGCGCGGTGGCCTCGAGCAGGCGCCGACGCCCTGGGGAGACGAGATCCCCGCGGGCGAGGTGCCGACGTGCGCGCTCTCCGGACCCTGGCCCGTGGGCCGCGGCACGCCCAATGGGTACGGCCTCCTCGACGTGGGCACCGTCGTCCACGAGTGGTGCCTGGACTGGTACGGGGCCGGCTACTACCACGAAGCCCCGCGCGTCGATCCGCGGGGGCCCGCGGAAGGGTCGCGACGCGCGAGCCGCGGCGGGTCATGGCGCCACCGCGTGCGGTGGTCTCCACCCTCCGCCCGGAGCAGCCTGCCGCCGTCCTACCGGTACGCGGACTACGGGTTCCGCGTGCTGCGGGAGTCCGAGTGAGCGCGGCGCGGCCCCGCGGCGCGGTGTCCGTGGTGGGCGCGGCCCTCGTGAACGTCAGCTCCTACGGCATGATGATCGAATCGCCCGTGCCCCTGGAGACCGAAGCGGTCATGCAGTTCCGCCTGGTGGTCGCGGGGCAGAAGACGGACGTGGACGCGCGCGTGGCCGCCTGCACGCCCGTCCCCGGCGGCCGCCGCTACGCGGTGGGCCTGGAGTTCGTCCGCATCGCGCCCGAGGCGCAGCAACGCCTCACCCGCGCCCTCAGCGGGGAACCGCTGGCCTAGCCGCGTTCGATACCAGTCCGATCCGCTCCGCGCCCGCGCCGCGCGCCGCGTCCACCACCTCGACCACGCGCGCATACGCGACGTCGCCGGCCGCTCGAACGAACACGGTCTTGTCCCTCCGCCCGACAAGGATGTCGCGCAGGTCGGCGCGCAGCTCGGCGATCGTCAGGATCGGCTTTGCGTCGAGGGTGAATCCCGTGGCATCGACGCTGAGCACGAGCGCTGCGGGCATCCCTTCCGATGCCGACGAGGCCGGCCGCGGCAGGGCGGCATCCAGCCCGCGGCTCGCCACCGGCACCACGACCATGAAGATGATGAGGAGCACGAGCATGACGTCGATCAGCGGCGTGATGTTGATCTCGGACACCGGCCGGGCCTCCGTGGACATGGCCTGCTCCTCCCTCAGTGGCGGTCCAGCTCGAACTTGACGGTCACGTTGAGGATGACGGCGATGGCCTGGCCGTTCAGCGTGGTGGGCGTGTAGAGCCAGGCGCCCACGGCCTCCGCCGCGGCATCGGCGAGGAGGGGATGGCCACTCACCACGCGCAGGTCCCTCACCCGGCCGCGCTCGTCGATCACGCACTCGAGGACCACCTTGCCTTGCACGCGGGCGCGGCGCGCGAGCTCGGGGTAGGGAGGCGCGGCGCCGTGGATCCGGCGTGGCTCGCGGATCGCGCCCCCGACCGCCCTGGGAGCGGCGCCCGAACCGTCGCCCGAGACGCCTGTTCCACCGGGGCTGGGGCCCTCGCCGCCTCCTGGCGCACCGGGCACGCATCCGAGACAGAGCGGAACGTCACCCACCGGTGTTTCGAGGACGTCGGGTTCCGTATCGCTGACCGGACCGTCCGCGAGCACGATGGGCAACGGATCGACGGGGATGGGCAGGGCGCGGCCTGCGCGCCGTCCGGCCGGCGTGCCGGCGCGGACCGTCGGCACCGCGCTCGGCTGCGGCCGTGGTGAGGACTGGAAGATCACGGGCCCGGATGGCGAAGCGTCCTCCTTCACCACCTTCACGGTGACGCTCGCCAGCACGCCGATGGCCATCGCGTGAATGGCGAGAGAGAGCGGCCAGGCCCGCGCCCGCGGGGAACCCGCACCGGTGTTCCTCGACACCACGAGGTCGTCGAAAAGGCGGCGGTTCATCTGCGCCTCCCTGCGCGCGTATCGAATGCGGCGGTGCTGTCTCGTTCGACACCACGGGACGGCCGGAGGTTCCCGGCGACGGGGCTAGGTCGAGGCCGAGGAGAGCGGCGGCGGCCAGTGTGCGGGCCACGGCCGCGGCGGCGGGTCCGGCGTGGCGGCGGCGCGGGCGAGGGCCGCCTCGTAGGCGTCGCGGCACTTCGCGGGGGAGTGCTCCCGGCGGATGAACTCGCGCGCGGCGCGGCCGAGGCGGGCGCGGGCCTCCGACTTGTCGTGCAGGCGCAGGATGGCCCGCGTCGCCTCGCCCTCCTCGTCCGTGGGATCGGCGCGGATCACCGCGTCCTCGGGGATGTCGGCCTGGTGCTCGAGGTCGGAGAGGACGGTGGGCCGGCCCTGGGCCAGGACGCGCAGGAGGGCGGCGGAGGTCTCCCGCCCGGTCGGGTAGCGAAGGTGGACTGCCAGGTCGGCCGCCCCCATGTACGCGGGCAGGTCTTCGAGCGGGACGCGGCCGGCGATCACCGTTCGGGCGCGGATGCCACGCGCGTCGAGCAGGCGGTCGAGGCCCTCCGGATCGGCGACCGGACCCACGAGCAGCAGCCGCACGCGCGGAACGTGGGCGGCGGCGCGGGCCACCGCGCGCGCGATCGTCTCCACGCGTTTTTCGCGGGTCACGAGGCCGAAGCTGCCCACGACGAAGTCGTCCTCCGCGATGCCGTGGCGGGCGCGAATCCCCGCGACGGCCTCTTTCGAGACGGGCACCTCCTCCGCCGCCATCGGGATGCGCACGACGGACACGTCCGGGACCTCGGTGCGGATCGCCTCCGCCATGAAGCCGTTGTGGACGGCGACGAGGCGCGCGGCCTCCACGGGGATGCGGAAGAGCGGGAAGGCATAGGGGAGGAGATCGCCCACGGTCTCCAGGAAAACCTGATCGAGGCGCCCCGCCTGGGCCGGGTACGCATAGGCCAGCTCCTCCGCGTAGGCGCGCAACGGACCCCGGGCCGCCTCTCGCAGGCGCGCGCTCGAGGGGTCCCGCGCGTACGCGCGCGCTTCCGGAGACTCCAGGAACATTCCCGCCCGGGAATGGTGGAGGACCAGGTCGTGAAGGACGAGCAGTCCGGGCAGACGGGGCAGCAGCTCGTACACGCGGTCGTGCGTGCGGCCGTTGCCCATCTGGTAGATCGCGAGATCGTAGGGTCGGGCCCGGTGTCGCTCCAGCAAACTCGCTGCTTCGTGCACGCCGCACGCCGCGGGCAGCCGGTGCGCATCGACCTGGTCCTGGTCGTGGAAGGCGTCGATCTCGTGCCGGCCGGCCAGGAGGCCGAGGACCTCGGCCGCGTAGTCGGCGATGCCCGTGGGCGCCGGTGGCAGCGGGGAGACGAACGCGAGCCGCACCCGCCTAGCGCCGCGCCAGGAGCGCGTACTCCTGCGGCCCGTACAGCAGGGCGTTGAGGCGCAGGACGTTCTCGTTCAGCGCCTCGGCCGCGCGAGGCGGCAGGCCGTCGATGGGTACGGCCTGCAGTTGCGCCGCCGGATCGACGGGGGAGCGCATCTCGATGCGCACGTCGGTGAAGCCGCAGGCCGCGGCCAGGAAGCTCAACGTGTCGGGGTGCAGGGGCCGCTCGTGCGTCAGGTCCCGGTTGTAGACCTCGAGGAAGCCCACGACCGAGCGCGGGTTCACGGTCTCGAGGGCCAGCAGGCCGCCGGGCCGGAGCACGCGGTGGGCCTCGCGCAACACCTGCTGGAGGACCGCGGGCGGCAGATGCTCCGCCACCTGCGCCGCGAAGACTCCGCCGAGGGAGCCGTCGGGCTCGGCGCGCAGGAAGGCCAGCAGGTCCCCGCGCGTGACGTCGAGCCCCTTGAGCCGGCACTCGCGGGCCAGGTGGACGTTCCCTTCCACGCCGCGCGCCGCGATGCCCTTCTCGCGCAGGATCTCCAGGAACTCGCCCCGCCCACAGCCGAGGTCCACCACCGGCGCGAGCCCTTCGAAAAGGCTCGCGTAGGACGCCAGCCGCTCGCGGATCTCGTCGGCGCTACCGCGGAACCGGTTCTCGAACGCGGCGTAGGTGGAGTCGGCGGCGGACCGTGCGGCCGCGGCCGCGACCTCCGGCGGCGGGGCCGCGGCATCGAGCGTGCCGCGCAGCGCCTTGACCTCCTCCGACAAGGCCTCCAGGCGATCGCGCAAGGCCAGGAGGCCGTCGAGGCGGCGCGCGAGGGACTCCTGTCTCCGATCGAAAGCCTCGAGGATCAGCTCCGAGCGGGTCGTGGCGAGGGCGGACGAGAGCCGGTCGCGCGCGTCGATCACCGGCAGCAGCCGCTGGAAGTAGCCGATGAGCGTGCCAGCCAGCTCGCGGAGGTGGGAATGCAGGCGGGCGGTCTCGTCGAGGTGGCCGTTCAGCACCTGCACGAGCGCGGAGTTGAACTCCACCTGCCGCTCGCGCGCGGGGGCCACGGCGTCCCAGGCCCTGCGCCGGGAGCGGCCCGCCAGTCCCCGCGGCTCGGGAGGCGGCGGCGCGTCCCACAGGGCGTTGAGCCTGTTCATCTGCGCCGGCTGCTCGGGCAGCTTCTCGAGCGGCAGGGGGAAGCCGGCCAGCCCGTCGAGGGCGGCCAGGAGCGACGCGTAGGCCGCCTCCTCCTCGTCGAGCTTCTTGCGCAGCGCCCGCAGGTCCGGGCTCTCGTCGTCCATCGGCTGCGACGATTCTACCCAGGGTGGGCGCCGGCGAGGGAACGGCTTACCGGCCGACCACGCCCTCCATGGGCGAGGAGGCCGAGGCGTACAGCTTGCGCGGGATGCGGCCGGCCAGGAACGCCTCGCGTCCGGCCTCGACCGCGGCCTTCATGGCCCGCGCCATGCGCACCGGCTCCCTGGCCAGCGCGATGGCCGTGTTCATCAGGACGCCGTCCGCGCCCAGCTCCATGGCCAGGGCGGCGTCGGAGGCGGTGCCGACGCCGGCGTCCACGATCACCGGCACGCGCACGGCCTCGCGCACCAGCTGGATGTTGACGCGGTTCTGGATCCCGAGGCCGCTGCCGATGGGCGCGCCCAGCGGCATCACGGCCGCCGCGCCGGCGTCCTGGAGCTTCTTCGCCACCACCACGTCGTCCGTCGTGTAGGGCAGGACGATGAAGCCCTCCTTCACCAGCGTGCGCGTGGCGGCGAGCAGGGCCTCGGTGTCCGGGTACAGCGTCTTCTCGTCGCCGATCACCTCGAGCTTCACCCAGTTGCTGAGGCCGGCCTCCCGGCCCAGGCGCGCCGTGCGCACCGCCTCGTCGGCCGTATAGCAGGCGGCGGTGTTGGGAAGGATGAACAGGCGGCGGGTGTCGATGTGGTCGAGGAGATTCTCGGGCCCCCGCGCCTTGAGGTCCACGCGCCGCACGGCCACGGTGACCATCTCGGCCCCGGAGGCGGCGTGAGCGTCCTCCATGACCTGGAAGCTCGGGTACTTGCCGGTCCCCACGATGAGCCGCGAGCGGAACTCGCGGCCCGCGAGGATCAACGAATCGTCGGCCATGCGCTCGATGGTAGCACGCGGCCGCGGCTGCGGCCGGAGCTAGCCGCCGCCCACGAACGTCACGATCTCGAGCTGGTCGCCGTGGTTGAGCCGTAGCCCCGCGTGCTCCGCGCGCGGCACCACCCTGCGGTTGTGCTCCACCGCCACACGGGCGCGGTCCAGCTGCAGGGTGCGCAGCAGATCGCTCAGCGAGGAGCCCGCGGGCACCTGCACGGCCTCTCCGTTGACGGAGACCTGGATCCCCGGGCTTTCGGGCATGGGCCGGGGCTACTTACCGCCCGCGCGGGCCGCCAGATAGGCCAGCACGATCTCGTCCAGCGGCAGGTCCTCGAGGATCGTCTTGGCGCCGGCGGGATCGAACCGGCCGCGCTTCACCTCGATGATCATGGCCTTGTGCTGGTCTTCCATGAGCTTGGTGATGGCCGGCTCGTCGCCCACCCGCGCCAGGTTGGCGTACGGCAGGCGTCGCGAGCCCAGGATCTCGCCGCCCTTGTAGATCAGGGTCTCGATGAGGGGGTTCGCGGTGCCCTTGTCCTCGGTCTGGACGTGATACACGACGCCGCGGTACTTAACGTCGGTGTTGAAGCCTGTGATCATGTCGGGACGCGGCCGAGCGCCGTTCCCGTGAGGATTTTCGGGCCCCGCCCCGGAGATTGTCAAGCACGCCCGCGCGGCGGCTGACGCATAATGGCCGCCGGCCATGGGCAAGAACCCTCCCTCGCCACCGGCGGAAGACGAGCCCGTCCCCGTCTTCGGCACCTGGCCGCGGATCTACGCGGCCGTGATCGTCTCCGCCCTCGCGGTCATGGCCCTGGTGGCCGTCTTCTCCGCCTTCCCCTACTGAGCCTTGTCCGCCCTCGACTGGGTGGTCCTCCTCGTCTACCTCGTGGCGGTGGTGGCCTTCGGCTTCTGGACCGGCCGCGGCAACCGGAAGATCGAGGACTTCTTCCTGGCCGGACGCCAGATGCGCTGGTGGGCGGTGGGCCTGTCGGTCATGGCCACGCAGATCAGCGCGATCACCTTCATCGGCACCACGGGCCAGGCCTACACCGACGGGATGCGGTTCCTCGTCTTCTACTTCGGCCTGCCGTTCGCGATGGTAATCCTGTGCGTGACCCTCGTCCCGTTCTTCTACCGCGCGCGGGTCTACACGGCATACGAATACCTGGAGCGCCGTTTCGACGCGCGCACCCGCACGCTCACCAGCCTCCTCTTCCTGCTCTCGCGGGGCCTCTCGGTGGGCGTGACGCTCTACGCTCCGTCGCTGGTGCTGTCCGTGATCCTGGGCTGGAGCGAGCCGGCCACCATCCTGCTCATGGGCGGGTCCACGATCGTCTACGTGGTCTACGGCGGGAACAAGTCGGTCATCTGGACCGATGTCGTGCAGATGCTGATCATCTGGTTCGGCATCTTCCTCTGCTTCGGGGTCGCGGTGGCGCAGCTCCCGGCGGGCTTCGGCCTCCGCGAAGCCCTGGCCCTGGCCCAGACCTCCGGAAGGCTGCGGATCATGGACACCTCGCCCAGCCTCAGCACACCCTACACGCTGTGGAGCGGGCTCATCGGGGGCCTCTTCTTGATGCTGTCGTACTTCGGCTGCGACCAGAGCCAGGTGCAGCGCTACCTCTCGGGCAGCAGCCTCACCCAGAGCCGGCTCTCGCTGCTCTTCAACGCGTTCCTGAAGGTCCCCATGCAGTTCTTGATCCTGCTCACGGGGGTGCTGGTCTTCGTCTTCTATCACTTCCATCCCGCGCCGCTGCTATGGAACCCGGTCGAGATGCGGAAGCTGGAGAGCCAGGCGCCCGCGCCGGAGCTCGTGGCGCTGCGTCAGCGCTACGAGGCCGCAGCCGCCCAGAGACAGCTGAGCGCGGAAGCCTGGGTCCGATCCCGCACGCCCGATGCGCAGGCCACCTACCAGGCCGCGACGACGGAGCTGGCTGCGGCGCGCGGAGAAGCGGTCAAGATGGTGGAGCGCATCAACGGCGGCGCGCGGTACAACGACACGAACTACATCTTTCCCTCGTACATCCTGGCCCACCTGCCCAGCGGCCTGGCGGGCCTGGTCATCGCGGTCATCTTCGCCGCCGCGATGTCGACGCTCTCGGGTGAGTTCAACTCGCTGGCCACGGCGACCATGATCGACTTCTACAAGAGGTTCGTCAGCCCCTCCGGGACCGACCAGAAAGAGCTGCTGGTCTCACGGCTGTTCACCGCGCTCTGGGGCGGCTTCGCCTGTCTCGTCGCCCTGCGCGCGGGACAGCTCGGCTCGGCCATAGAGGTGGTGAACCGGTTCGGATCGTACTTCTACGGGTCCATCCTCGGCGTGTTCCTGCTGGCCGTGCTGACCCCGCGGGCCGCGGCCCGGGGCGCGTTCTACGGCCTCATGATCGGGATGGCGGCGGTGTTCGCGGTGTCGCGGTACACGGCGGTGCATTTCCTCTGGTACAACGTCGTGGGCGCGGTGGCGGTGTTCGCCTCCGGACTGATCATCACCGCGCTCTCGCGTCGAGCGGATTGATTCGAGGAGCAGCCCTCGCTCCACGCGAAGCGTCAGAGCGGCTCGTGGAGCCATCTCACTCCGGCTGGTGAGCGCTGAGGTACTCGTTCCGGAGCGCGTCACGAAAGTTGGCAGTTATCCGTTTCGAAACGGATTCGAAAACCGTAAGCGCGGA
>Ga0075418_10002754_pt1 | contig 20132 bp, 21 predicted proteins | sample SoiMetdeltSBSDD2_FD_81776 | JGI IMG/M metagenome (GOLD analysis project Ga0075418, IMG submission 81776) | Bulk soil microbial communities from a Populus tree surrounding site in Tennessee, USA - Soil MetaG P. deltoides SBSDD2 | ecosystem: Environmental > Terrestrial > Soil > Tree plantation...
GACCTGACCCCGGCGGTCGGCACCTAGAGCATGACGCGATATACGCGGGTCGCAAGCCAGCGCGGGCACGTGGTCAGAGCCGCGCGGTACAGCGTTGGCTGGGACCTAGACGACGCCTATCGCGTCGTCCCCGGCCGCTCCACCGCCCGCAAGTAGCCCCTGAGCTGGGCAGACCCTCCCGGCGTGGGGCTTTCGCTGATCCAAGCGGCGATGAGGTCGGCGTCGGTGCCGGCTTCGACCTGGTGGTGATGCAACGCCTCCTCTGACCAGAGACGCTCCGCTGCCAGCCGGACATGTGGATGACCATGACCCCGTCCTGGCTCATCCGCGCCGTGGTCATGACTGTTGCTGTCACGGTGGCCGGGGTCGCGGTGGCGTGGCTGGTGATCTATGACCCGAGTCCGGGAACCGAAGGTCCAGCGGCGACGACGGCGCTCGCATTCGTCCCTCATCTCGCGATCGGGACACCGGGCTGGTCGATCAGGGCTGTCGAGGGCACCCCCGCGTATGGACGCATCGTGTTCCGAGGTGGCTCGCACGTGGTCGAGGTGAGCTGGGCACCCGCAACCGACCATGCCGCCCGCCTCGCCGCTGTGGCGGTGGCGGAACCCACGACGACCAGGGTGCTCGGTCGGCCGGCGGTGACCTTCGTCTCTGACACCACGGACCGGTACGTGACGTTCGTCGAACCCGAGCCCGGTATGCCCTACTTCCTCCAGACGAGTGGCGACTTCGACGAGCTCGATGCCTATCTCGACATCGTGGGGTCACTGACCGTCGTCCCGGTCGACCAGTGGTTCACCGATCTCCCGGCGGACGTCACCCTTCCGGCAGGTGACCCGCTCACCGACGAGAGCGAGTCGACGTGAAGGCGGCCGTGGGCCGTGCAGGCGTCCGGGCGTCCAGGTGTCGCTGCTGTGTCTGCTTGGTGGGCGGTCTGGCTGGTGGTGGGGGTTGGCCCCGATGGGCGGGCGCGCCAGACGGGTCGAGCATCGAGGCAGAGGCGGTCGCCACAGGCCGCCGGGGGAGGGACCATGGTTGCGCCACTCGACCCGCACAAGTCGCCGGTGCCGGAGCCCGCCCACCAGAACCTTCGCCGACCACGGAGAAGCGGACTCGTCGTTGCGGTTGTCGTAGTGGTGGCCGCCGGGATCGTTGCTGCGACGCTGCTCACGGGCCAGCAACGCGACGCCGTCGACGAGCCTGAGTTGCGCGAGGTGAGGGACGCCATGGCCGGCGCGGAGAGCTTCCGCTTCAACTTCGAGTCCGCGACCACTGATGCTGTCTTCGAGCTCGGTGACACTGACGAGCCCACCACGATGCGCTCCACCGGGTCAGGCGCATGGACCCCCGATCGGTGGCGAATGTTGGTCGAGTCCACCGACAGCGCGGTCGAGCTGGCGCTCGAAGGAGACACCGCGCATGCTCGGATGGCCGACAACCTCGTTGCGCTCAGGCGAGAACGATGGACGAGACACGAAGACGCCGTCGTCCCGATGACAGAGGTGCTCCAGGCGGGTGTCCCCGAAGCGTCGCTCTTCGCGGGGGACGAGGAGCTCGAAGACTACCTGGCGTTCTTGATCGCCGAGCTCGTGTACCTCCACCCCGAGGACGGGTACGTCGAGACCGGCGACATCTGGACGACCAACCCGACGATCGGTGATCCCCCTGGCTTCCTCGACGCCATCTCCCACATGAGCGAGCCGCAGGTCGCGAGGGAGTCTTCGGACATCACGACGATCGCGGGGGTTGCGGACGCGCCCGATGGTCTCGATGGTCTCGCGGGCATCCCGATCCCCGACGGCACGATCGAGGTCGACATCGCATCGACCGGCCAGCCGCTTGCCCTGCGCTTCGACCTCGTACAGGGTTCCAACTCCCTGAGCACCGAGGTCCACTTCAGCGATTGGAACCAACCCGTCGAGATAGCTGTGCCGACCGAGGACGACATCGATGCCTACCCCCGGGTGGACGAGGAAGGCCTGCGAAACGTCCAGGACTTACAGATCGTCTGGCCCACCAACCTCCCATCCGATTGGGCCCTGACGGTCCTCTCACCCAACGAGTGGGCCAGGCAGGACCCCGCGGAGACCGAGTGCGAGTCGGTCCGGCTGAGCTGGCATGAACCCCCATCCTTCGACCCGCACATCGGCGACGAGGACTACTTCTCGATCACGCTCCGGTCCCTCGACTGCGCCCTGGCCGAGGACCCGACACCTTTCCGGCCCGGCGGACCCGGCGGGCTCCCGAGCCGGACCCACGAGGGCCACGAACACATCGAGGTGCAGGTGGGCGAAACGGCGGTGAACATCACCACCTCGCTGCCGGGCGACACCTCGATGCCGTCGCCGCCACATTGACCCCGGTCGACGTGGAGACCGTCCTCGAAGCCGCCGCTTGAACCCCGTTACAGGCCTGGCCCCCTACTGGATCGAGGTGGCCATGGCTGGGGCGTCTCACTTACAAGCCAGATGTCCCGCGGGACGGCGGATCGGCAATCAGGAACGTCCGAACAGCAGTTGGGTGATCTCTCGGAACGGCACGACGAGGTACACGGCGATGCCGAAGTACGCGGCCACCGCAAGTCCCGGAAACACCAGTCCGATGATGATCGCGATCAGATACCCGACGATGACGGTCAATAGCTTGTGCTCGGCCCGCCGTGCCTTGGTCTCTCCCTCCGGTGAGTCGAGATGCTCGCGCCGGCCGTACTCCTCGAGAGCGAACAGGAACACGCGAAGGGCGAGCAATGTCAGCCCGTACATGGTGGCGTACACACGCTCGCCGTGAAGGCCGTCCAGAGATTCGGCGACGAGCCGCGTCGGGAACGGCAGGAACACCACCACGAGCAAGAGGAGCAGGTTGATTCGAAGCAAGATGTGATCTGCCCGCACGAGTCCACTGGTCAGCTCGGTGTGACCGAGCCAAGCCGCGCCGATCGTCAGGAAGCTGACGACGTACGCCAGGTACGACGGCCAAGCCTGAAGTACCTGCTCCAAGGGCGAGCCTGGCGGACGCAATGCGAGATCGAGAACGAGCAGCGTGATCGCGATGGCGAAGACACCGTCACTGAATGCCTCAAGCCGCGTCGTGCTGAGGTACTGGTGCGCATCCGCCGAGTCTTGGTCGCTGGACATATGACCCCACCTCACCGACGGAGCACCCGCCTACAGATTGCCCGCTCTCGCGCCGCCTTGCTGGTGGCCAGAGCAGCCGATGCCCGAATCTGCCTCTACAGGCCCCAAGCGCCGGCTTCGCCGGCGTCGAAGCTCAGAGCGGCGAGCTCGGCTCAGAGATGAGAGTGGCGACGCGGGCTGTGCAGGCGTCCGGGTGTCGCTGTTGTCCTCGGTCACCCAGCGGCGTGGAGGTGGGCGATCAGCCGTCGGGTCAGCTCGGGGACCAGTTGCGGAGGTTGCTCGTGGCCGACGCCGTCCCAGCGGACCAGGGTCGCCCCGGGGATGCTCTCCGCCAGGACCTCGGCGTGGTCGTAGGGGTAGACGGGGTCTTCGGTGCCATGGATGACGAGCGTCGGCACCTGGATCCGGGCCAGATCGTCGATGCGTGACGACGCCGATGGCGCGTAGCTGAGGTGCGGGTTCGTGCCCCGGGCGTGATCGGCGGCGGCGATGTCGCGGTAGTGCTGCTCATCGAACCCGAACCGGCTACCGGCCGTCGCGCGGCAGAACGCGACCTCCATCTCGATGGCGTCTTCTTCGGTCTCGACGGGACGGTCGAGACCGGCGAACACGGAGTCGTCACCGGGCGACAGCCGGGGGTCGGGGCCCGGGGTCGTGCTGACGAGCGTCAACGAGCGCACCCGGGCCGGATACCGCAGGGCGGCGACCTGGGCGATCATCCCGCCCAACGAGACGCCGACGAGGTGGGCGGCATCGATGCCGACGGCGTCGAGAACGCCCATCGCGTCGCTGGCCATGTCCTCCAGGCCGTAGGACGCGCGGGCACTGTCGATGTGGGTCGACAGCCCCACGTCCCGGTTGTCGAACTGCACGACCCGATACCCGGCGTCGACCAGGCCGTCGATCAGCTCCGGTGGCCACCAGACCACCGACGCCCCACCCCCCATCACCAAGAGCACCGCTTCCCCGTCAGGTCGGCCCAACGCCTCGTACCACAACCGCACCCCGTTGGTGTCCACAAGCGCTCCGGCCATCACGCCGTTCCCTTCACTACCGGGACGCTACGCCCTCACGATCTCTGGCCAACCGAGTGGGTTGTACCCCGTGGGGCGGTGTCCTGAGCGGACACGGCCGGGGCACGGCCGGGGCCCGGCTCGGGGTCTGCGACGGGGGCCGGAGGGCCGGGGGGCTGACGGCTGTTTGGTGGGCGGCTCACCTACGGTTCCGAGGTCAGTGGAGCAGACGGGTGGCGGGAAGACGATCTTCACCGAGCCGGTCCTGGTGGTGAACCAGAAGGCCAAGGACATCGAGATCAACAACGAGTACTCGATCTCCACCCCGGAGGGGGAGCGGCTGGCCTCGGTGCGGCAGGTGGGTCAGAGCATCTTCAAGAAGGCCTTCCGGTTCATCTCCGACTGGGACTCGGACCTCCGCCACACGCTGCAGATCCTCGACCTGCAGGGCGATGTGGTCCTGGAGCTCACTCGCCCGTCGATCGTCGTCAAGCTCAAGTCCCAGGTCATCGTGCGCGACGGCGCCGGGAACGAGATCGGTCGGATCGTGCAGCAGAAGGCGTTCAGCGATGGCTGCTCACTGGAGTCCGGCGGAACGCCGTGCGGATCGGTCGTCGAGCTCGCCGACGGGGATGCGGACTACAGCATCCGGGACCTCACCGGTGCTGAGGTTGCCTGCGTCACCGAGACCTTCGACGAGTCCAAGCTCCGGCAGCTGGCCAAGATCCTGTTCACCACGGCCAACAGCTACCTGGTGGAGATCCATCGGCCCCTGGACGATCCGTTGCGCAGCCTCGTCGTGGCGTCAGCTTTGGCCATCGACCTGGCCTTCGAGCAGATCTGACGCCTTCGGGTAGCGATCGCCGACGGCCGTCAGGGCGACGCCGTGCTCGAGCAGGGCCTTCAACGCGCAGAGGGCGATGGTGAACCCTCCGGTCGAGCCGGCGGCGCGGGCGAGGACCTCGTCGCCATCGCCTCGGAGCCCGGACTCCGTGACCTCGACGTAGGTGGCGTCGTCCTCCCAGGGGGTGAAGCGGAACTCCACCGTCGTGGACTCGGCACCGTCGCCCCAGTCGAAGACGAGTCGACGGTCGTCCTCGACCTCCTTGACCCGCACCGTCGCCGAGGCGTCGTACATCTCCCAGTCCCATCGGACGGTGGCGCCCGGGGTCAGCTTGCCGCTGCTCCGGGTGAACCAGAACCGGGTGGTGATGTCGGGGTCGACGACGGCCTGGAACACCTCGCCGGGCGGCTTGCGGATCAGCATCCCCACCTTGACCGTCGGGATGTGGCTGAGCCGGAGTTCAGTCGAGGACACGGTCCTGCTCCTTCGGGTCTGGGCTGGTCGGGTTGGTCGGGAGGGTGTCGCCGGTCTCGAGCAGGGTCTTGAGGCCGGACAGGAGCTCGGGCCAGCCTTCGCCGACCATCTGTCGCACGGTGCTACCGGGCTCGAAGTCGTCGTGGACGACGGTCAGCTTGACCATGGGCCCGCGCGGCTCGATCTCGAAGGTCACCTTCGAGCGGCGCTCCGTGACCAGCGCGGTGAAGACCTCGTCGCCGAGCTCGTGGGCCTCGGCCCACTCCGGCGTGAACGTGTGCCAGGTGTACGCCAGCCGGCGATAGGGCTCGGACTCCAGCACGATCTGGGCCGGGTCCACGATCTTCACGCCGCGCTCCTCCCAGGTCATCGTCGACCCCGGTCGCCAATCCGACTCGAAGCCGACACCCCAGTAGCGGCGGGTGAACGCCGGGTCGGTCAGGGCCTGCCAGAGCCGTTCGGGGGTGGTCTTGATGTAGGTCGTGTAGACGAACTCCGGGTTGGTCATGGGGTCCTGCTCCAGGGCGGTCTTCAGGTCGGCGAGCGCGCGCACCCGCTCGCGGTGGTACTTGTCGATCCAGCGCTCGGCGATGGCGTCGATGGGAGCGGCGTTGAGGTAGTGCAGCTTCTCCCGGCCACGCCACACCGTGGTCACCAGGTTGGCTGCCTCCAACACGGCGAGGTGCTTGCTGATCGACTGCCGGGCCATCTCGTGGCCTGCACACAGCTCCCGCAGGGTCTGCCCGTTGTCGGTGTGCAAGCTGTCGAGCAGCCGACGGCGGCTGGCGTCAGCCAATGCCTTGAACACCTCGTCCATCGCACCGTCCATCACGCCGTCGCCAAACATGCAGCCGCACGGCTGCACAAAATAGGCAGCCTCACGGCTGCATGTCAAGGACGATCAAGTAGGAAACGGGTCCATAACACGTGACGTCACCCGCCTAGGGTGAACCGCCGGCCACCGGCGGGGCGGATGATCGACGGATGCCAGACGGCTCCGACACCGGCTGGGGGACCACGGACGGACTGGGCGACCCGGGCGATCCGGCCAACCCGGTCGCTGCCGGCGGCGAACCCCCGCGGGAGCCATCCCTGGTCGATGCGGTGGTGCCGCTGGTCATGCTGGCGCTGCTGATCGGCGGGGCGCTCTGGCTGTTCGGGCTCGATGCGCTCGACGGGCCGATCCAGGTGGCGCTGGTGCTGTGCGCCATGGTGGCGGGACTGATCGCCATGAAGAACGGCCACTCGTGGGACCAGGTCCAACACGCGACCCAGGGCTCGGTGGCCTCGGTGACCAGTGCGATCTTCATCCTGCTCTCGGTGGGCGCCCTGATCGGCGTGTGGAACCTGTCGGGGACCATCCCGACGCTCGTCTACTACGGGATCCAGCTGCTGTCGCCGGGGTGGTACTACGCGGCCGCGGCGCTGATCTGCGGTGTGATCGCCCTGAGCATCGGCAGCTCGTGGACGACCGCGGGCACCATCGGGGTCGGCCTCGTCGGGATCGCGGTCGCGCTGGACGTCTCGCCCGAGATCACCGCGGGAGCGGTGGTCTCGGGTGCCTACCTCGGCGACAAGCTGTCGCCTCTCTCGGAGACCACGATCCTGTCGGCCCAGATGGTCGGGGTCGACGTCTACGACCACGTCAAGCGCCAGGCGTGGACCTCGATCCCGGCGTTCGCGGTGGCGATCGTGGGGTTCCTCGTGATCAGTGCGGTCCACGGCCAGGAGGGCGCCAACCTCGTCCCCGAATCGGTGGAACTGGCCGCGCTCGGCGACGTGTACCACATCACCCCGCTGAACCTCCTGCCCCTGGTGCTGTTGGCCGCCCTCTCGATCCGCAAGGTCCCGGCCTCCCTGGCCCTGATGGCCGCGACGCTGTTCGCCGGCGTGTGCGGCGCGTTCCTCCAGCCCGATGTCGTGCAGGGGTTCGCGCAGGGCGGCGGTGGCGCGGTCATCGAGTCGATCGAGGCGGTGTGGCGGGCGGCGGCCACCGGCTTCCAGATGGACAGCGGCATCGCGGAGGTCGACCAGCTGGTGTCACGCGGTGGCATGAGCAGCATGTTGCCGACGATCTGGCTGATCATCGGCGCGGTGACCTTCGGGGCGCTCCTCGAAGAGTTCGGGATGATCGGACGCCTGGTCGATCCCCTCATCGCGGCGGCCAAGACCACCGGGCGGCTGTTCGCCACCGTGTTCGCCACCGCCTTCGGGCTGAACCTCGTCGCCGGCGACCAGTACATCGCACTGATCCTTCCGACCAAGGTGTTCCGCGCGGAGTTCGCGCGCCGGGGACTGGCGCCGACCAACCTGTCCCGCCTGGCGGCCGACAGCGGGACGGTCACGTCACCCCTGGTGCCCTGGAACTCGTGCGGCGCCTTCATGGGCGCCGTGCTGGGGGTGTCAGCGCTCCAGTACCTGCCGTTCGCGTTCTTCAACCTCGCCAGCCCCGCGCTGAGCGTCGCCTACGGCTTCACCGGCTTCCGGATCGAACGGCTCGCGCCCGACGGAGCACCGGAGGACCTCGACCGTCCCGCTGCGGCGACCCCACCGGCCCAGCCAGCCAAGGAGTGAGCGTGACCGAGACCGAGACGCAGCTCGAGCAGCAGCCGAGGAACGGTGTGCAGCGTGTCAGTGTGCGCACCCTCACCGCCATGGTGGTGGGGTCCATGGTCGGCGCCGGGGTCTTCTCGCTGCCCCGCCGCTTCGCCACCGAGACCGGGGTCTACGGCGCGCTGATCGCGTGGGCGATCGCGGGAACCGGGATGCTGATGCTGGCCTTCGTGTTCCAGACGTTGGCGGTGCGCAAGCCAGCGCTCGATTCGGGCGTGTACGCGTACGCCAAGGCGGGCTTCGGCGAGTACCTGGGCTTCTTCTCGGCCTTCGGCTACTGGGCGAGTGCCTGCGTCGGCAACGTCACCTACTGGGTGCTGATCATGTCGACCGTCGGCGCCATCGCGCCCGCGCTGGGCGACGGCGACACCTGGCTGGCCGTGCTCCTCTCGACGGTGGGGGTCTGGGCGTTCGCGTGGCTGATCCTGCGAGGGGTGCGGGAGGCGACGACGATCAACACGGTCGTGACCGTCGCCAAGGTCATCCCGATCCTGGTCTTCGCCGTGGTGGCCATCCTGTACCTGAAGGTCGACGTGTTCCTCGACAACATCAGCGGCGGCGCCGAGGTGGGCTCGCTGTTCGACCAGGTGCGGGGAACGATGCTGGCCACCGTCTTCGTGTTCCTCGGCGTCGAGGGCGCCAGCGTGTACTCCCGGTACGCCCGGCGTCGAGAGGACGTCGGCCGAGCCACGGTCCTGGGCTTTCTCAGCGTGCTCGCCGTGTTCGCGACGGTGACGATCGTGTCCTACGGCATCCTGCCCCGGGCCGAGATCGCCCAGCTCCGCCAGCCCTCGATGGCCGGCGTGCTGGAGGCGGCGGTGGGCGACTGGGGCAAGGTGTTCGTCAGCCTGGGGCTCATCGTGTCGGTGCTCGGCGCCTACCTGGCCTGGACGCTCATGGCCGCCGAGGTGCTGTTCGTGGCGGCCAAGGACCACGACATGCCCCGCTTCCTCCGCCGCGTCAACCCCGCGGAGGCCCCGGCAGCGGCGCTGTTGATGAGCACGGTCCTGGTCCAGGTGATGCTGTTCGTCACGCTGGTGTCGGACGACGCCTTCAACCTGATGCTCGACCTGACGGGCGCACTGACGCTGATCCCGTTCCTGCTCGCCGCGGCGTACGCGCTGCGGTTGGTGGTGACCAACGAGACCTACGGCGACCGACCCGAGGGCCGCTCCCGCGACCTGGCGGTCGCGGCGCTGGCGACGGTGTACACGGCGTTCCTGCTGTTCGCCGCGGGCCCGAAGTTCGTCCTGCTCTCGTTCGTCATCTATGCGCCCGGCAGCGTGCTGTTCGTCATGACCCGGCGGGAGCAGGGACGCCGACCGTTCTCGCCGGGCGAGATGGTGATCCTCGTGGTGTCGCTGGTGGGTGCCGTCGTCGGCGTGGTCGCCCTGGCGGCGGGCTGGATCACCCTCTGATCGGACCGATGGTGCGCGCGACCAAGGAGGAACCGGCATGACCACCGAATCGACAGCCGAGGGGCGGGGCTTCGGGGTCCACTCCGAGGTGGGCCAGCTGCACAAGGTGCTGGTCTGCTCGCCTGGCCTCGCGCACCGTCGGCTCACGCCCACCAACTGCGACGAGCTGCTGTTCGACGACGTGCTCTGGGTCGACCGGGCCGAGCGCGATCACCTGGACTTCGTCGCCCTCATGCGCGATCGCGGCATCGAGGTGGTCGAGCTGCACGACATGCTGACCGAGATGCTCGGTGAGCCAGCGGCCAAGGCCTGGCTCCTGGACCGCAAGATCGTGGCCAACGAGGTCGGGCTGGGGTTGGTGGCGGAGACCCGATCCTTCCTCGAGGGTCTCCCGGACCGGGCCTTGGCCGAGTACCTGATCGGCGGGCTGGCGACCACCGATCTCCCGGACGATCTCCGGCCCGGTTACGTGGTCCTGGCGCGGGAGCGGAGCGGAGCACGCGACTACCTGATGCCTCCGCTGCCCAACACGCTCTACACCCGGGACACGACCTGCTGGATCTACGGCGGGGTGACCCTCAACCCGTTGTACTGGCCGGCCCGCCACGACGAGACCCTCCTGATGAAGGCCCTGTACCAGTTCCATCCCGACCTGGCTGGAGCCAACGTCTGGTGGGGCGACCCCGAGCAGGACTGGGGCCTGGCGACGCTGGAAGGTGGCGACGTCATGCCGGCCGGCAACGGCGTGGTGCTCATCGGGATGAGCGAGCGGACGTCCCGGCAGGCGATCACCCAGGTCGCGCAGACCCTGTTCGAGCGAGGTGGCGCCGAACGGGTCGTGGTGGCCGGGATGCCCAGCCTGCGGGCCGCGATGCACCTCGACACCGTGTTCACCTTCGCCGACCGCGACGTCGCCACGGCGTTCCCCGACATCGTCGACGGCATCGAGACCTTCTCCCTGCGGCCCGGCGACACCAGTGCCGGCATGGAGGTGACCGCCGAGCATCGGCCGTTCGTGGACGTGGTCGCCGAGGCGCTCGGCCTCCCCGCCTTGCGGGTCATCGACACCGGTGGCGACGTCTACGCCACCGAACGGCAGCAGTGGGACAGCGGCAACAACCTCGTGGCGCTCGAACCCGGTGTGGTCGTCGCCTACGACCGCAACACCACCACCAACAAGCTGCTCGGCGAGGCCGGCATCGAGGTCCTCCCCATCGTGGGTGCCGAGCTGGGCCGGGGCCGGGGCGGTGGGCACTGCATGACCTGCCCCCTGATCCGGGACCCGATCGAGCCGTGATGGCGCTCCGTCGACCCCGTGTCCTGGTCCTCGCTCTGGTGCTGGCCGCCGGCGCCTGCGGGTGGGACGACGCCATCGACAGCCGGTCGGCGACCGCCGGCCTTCCGAGCACCCGCCAGGACATCGAGGCCCGCGAGTGGGTGCTCGATCGGGACGACAGCTCGCTGACCGTCGACGACGACAATCCGGTGACCTTGTCGGTCCGGGGCGACCAGGTGTCGGGGACGGCGCCCTGCAACGTCTACCGGGGCTCGTTCGATCTCGAGGACGACGACAGCGTCCAGATCGGCGACATCGCCCTCACCCGGCGCATGTGCGAGGAGTCGACCATGCGGGCCGAGGAGGAGTTCATCACCGCCCTCGGGGCCGTCGACCACGTGTCGGTGAACGATGACGGCGATCGCCTGACCCTCAGCGGCGACGACGACGAGGTCCGCCTGGCGTTCCGGGCCTACGACGCCGACGAGCTGCTCGTCGGCACCTGGCAGATCACCGGCGTCGCCACGGGCACCAGCATCGAGAGCGTCCTGTCCGGCACCGAACCCACGGTGACGTTCCACGACGACGGGGATGTCACCCTGGAGACGGGCTGCAACACCGCCGCCGGCTCCTGGGAGCTCGACGGCCACGAGCTGACGATCGGGACGATGCGGATCACACTCAGAGAGTGCTCCGAGCCCGCGGGAGTGATGGACCAGGAGACCGCGCTCGTCGCTGCCCTGGAAGCCGCCGACCGGGTCGAGATCGTGCCCGGCGAGCTCATGGTGCTCGACGACGAGGGCCGGATCACCCTCGTCGCGGTGCAGCCGTGACGCGCCAGCGGAGCCACAGGCTGTTGGCCAGGAGCGCGTGGACGAACCCGCCGATCCACAGGACCATCATGGTCGTCAGGCCGAGCTTGTCCTGCCAGCTGTCGGGGTCGGCCTCGCCGGCGGCGTCGGTCGGCGTCGCGATGGCGAGCACGATGAAGAGGACGGCGCCGACTGCGTAGGCACCGGCGGCCCACAGCCACCGGGCCCGGCGGGTACGCATGCCGATGTAGAGGAAGCCGGCCCAGGTGGTCAGGCCGAGGGGCAGCGACGTCAGGACCCAGGCGCTGTGAAGGAGACGCCACGGCCAGCTCCCCGGCGCGGCCGGGACCGGCGCGGGACGCGGGGCGCCGAGGGCCGGCGGTTGGCGGTGGTCCGCGTCCTCCACGTAGGGCCGTCCGTCGACCGGCGCCACCAGGTCGGGTGGCGGGAGCGCGGCGGCGACGTCGGACAGCCAGCTGAGCGCGTCGGGGTGGCGGCCGGCGGGGTCGTTGGCCAGGCTCCGCTGGAGCGCTCGTCCCAGCGCGGCCGGGAACGCCGCTCCGACGACCACGGCCACCCCGATCGCCGTGCCGGCCGGGGTCGCGTCGGGCGGCGCCCCGGTCACCAGCCAGACCAGGAGCGCGGACAACGACCACAGATCGGCCCGGTGGTCGATGATGGCGGGGCCTCCCCGCAGCTCGGGTGGCCGGAAACCTTCCGTCCCACCGGCGGACGTGTGGCCCGAGTGGAGCGCGAGGTCCTTGCACAGACCGAGGTCGGCCAGCACGAGCCGCTCGTCGTTCCGGACGGTGGCCGCCGGGTACGGCGGGGCGGTCGCTCCGCGGGTGGTCAGCAGCACGTTGCCGGGGTTGACGTCGCGGTGGACCACGCCGGCGCGGTGGACCGCATCGAGGGCCCGGGCCAACGGTTCGGCGACAGCCCACAGGTCCGCCGGCCCGGGACGCCAGCCCCCGATCCGGAGGTCGCCGACCCGTTGGGCGAGCGTGCCGCGCGATGCGTACTCCAGCACCAGGAACGGCTGCTGTCGGTCGGTCTCGCCCAGGTCGTGCACGGCGATGACGTGCGGGCTGTCCACCCGGCGCAACACCCGCCCCTCGGTCAGGAACCGCTTGCGGAGCTCGGGGTCGAGGCTGTGGTTCTCGGCCAGGACCTTGATGGCGACGGTGTCCTCGAGGCGCTCGTCCACCGCGCGGTAGACGGTCGCGAAGGCGCCGGTGCCGATGACGGCCTCGACCCGGTAGCGCCCGATCCGCGTGCCGGCCGGCCGTCCGGGTCCTGGGTCGGTCGGCTCGCTGGTCACGGCTCCCGTCTCCTCGCTGCGTCCGTCGGCGCCGCCGATGGCCACGGCCCGGTGGTCCGCACCACCGCCCGACCGCGGGCCGCCAGCGTAGGCCGGTCCGGCGCCCGGGCGTCCGGCGGCCGAACGCCCGGCCGCCGGACGGTGGTGGGCCCGCCGACTCGTCGTCTTTGAAGCTTTTCGGCCCCCATGGGGCCATTCGTCTTCAAAGACGCCCTCAGCCGCCCAGGGTGGCGGCGCAGGTCGTTCCGATCTCGGTGCCGAGCTCCTGGGCCGCGGCCTCGTCGCCGCTCATGGCGCTCCGCACCCGGTCAGGGTTGGCCTCGACCACGGCGGAGACGCAGGCCTGGGTCTCCGGCGTCACGGTGCCGGGCGCCTCGGCGAGGAAGACCGCGGTGACTACGGGAGGGCACGCGATGACGGCGTCCAACAGTGCGGTCTGGAGGGTGTCCTGGAAGCCGGACTGCTCCTCCTCCAGAGCCTCACCCGACGGGGCGAGGAAGCCGTCGGCCATCGCATCGTTGATGCGCTGGCGATCGACCTGCTCGTCCAGGCAGGCGACGGCATCGGGGGGAAGCTCGCCGAGCTCACCGGCGAACAACGACGTCACGGCGCCGGCCGCGTCGCAACCGTCGAGGGCCTCGCTCAACCGGGCGGTGGCATCCTCTGGGACGTCGTCGGCGACGTCAAAGCTCTCCGCGGCGGCGAACTCCTGGGGCGAGACACCCGCGTCGGCCAGGTTCTCGGCGCCGAGGAGGTCGACGACCGCGGTCGAGATGCAGGTCGCGGTCTCCTGGTCGAGAGGGAACTCCGGATCGGCGGCCATCGACGCCGCTGCGGCGTCGATGTAGGCCTGGGCATCGCCGCCGCCATCGCCGCCCTCCCCGGTGGGCGACGACGAGTCGTCGTCACCGCCGCCGCACGCGGCCGTGAGGCCCACGGTCAAGGCGGTCAAGATCAGCAGGACCAGCGGTCTGGTCGGTGGGCGACGCCACCGGGCGCGGCTGTCGGTCGGGGCGGGCGCGGGTAGGGCCGTGGGACTGGACACCGGGATCTCCCGCGGAGGTCGTGGATCGGTCATGCCCCGTCCTTCGGACGATGGACCCCGCGAGTTGCAGGGAAATCCGGACCGGAGCCCGCGGCGCGGTGCTCAGTGCTCAGTGCCGTCGAGCATCGACGCCAGCAGTGCCCGCCCCCGAGCCACGTGCGACTTCACCGTGTTCACGTTCAATCCGAGCCGCAGCGCGGCGTCGGTGTAGGACAGCCGCTCGATGTCGCGGAGCTCGACCGCCCGGTAGTAGCGGTCGGGCAGACGGCGGACCAGCTGCTGTACAGCCTCGCGTGTCGAGATCAGCGTGCTGATCCGCACCGCCTCGCCGACGTCGTCGTCAGCCAGCGGCTCCGTGGATCGTTGGCGGCGCAGGTGGTCCACGGCCCGGTGGTGGGCGATGGTGAAGAGCCACGTGACGAACCCCGCCTGGCCCGTGAACGACCTGATCGACGCGGCCATCGATACCAACGTGTCCTGGGTGACGTCATCGACCGCGGACTCGTCCACCAGCACCTGCCGCACGCCCGCGCGTGCCAGCTTCAGCTCGTCGACCAGCTCGGCCAGGAGCTCGAGGGCGATCCTCGAACCAGCGGCGGCGCGGTGGGCAAGGACGTCGAGGCCGGACGCGCGGGCGTCGCGGTCCGGTAGGTCGCCTGCGACTCGGCGGGCCGTCGGGGCGTCACCGGCGTCCAGAGCCGCGGCCAGGCGTTGCGCCCATCTCCGGTCCACCGTCGGTGCCGCCTGAGCCGCCTCCTGCGGGGTCGCAGGCCGCCCGTCCTCCGCCATCCGGGCCAGCCTACGACGGCCGGTCGGCGGGGCTGACCTGGGCCGCAGGCGGCGGGAGGCGGGCGCGTCAAGCAGCGTCGTGGAAGACCAGGCCCAGCGTGCGGCGGAGGCCGCTGTGGAGGATGCTGACCCCGTGCCGTATCGGTCCCGCCGACCAGCCCCGTGAGGACTGGACGGGCCGATCGCGGGTGGTGAAGACGACCCCGTGCCCCTGCCCGATGACCAGCGCGGTGGCGCGGGACTGGGCCCGCGGCCGCTGCTCGACCAGGACGAGCTCACCGCCGGTGAAGTCGACGTCCGGTCGATCGAGGCCGATCACCACCTGCAGCGGGAAGACCAGCTCGCCGTAGAGGTCGCGGTGCAGGGCGTTCCAGTCGCCGGGCCCGTAGCGCAGCATCAACGGTGTCGGGCGCTCCTGACCGGCCGCGTGGCACTGCTCCAGCCAGTCGTCGAAGTCGTCGGGCCACGGCGCCGGCCGCCCCAGCCGGTCGGCCCAGTCGCGCGCGATCGGCAGCAGGTGCGGCCAGAACGCGGCTCGCAGCTCCTGGACCTGATCGGGCAGCGGGTAGGCGAAGTACCGGTACTGGCCCTGGCCGTAGCGGTGGCGGGCCATGTCGATCGTCGAGCGGAACAGGTCGGACCTGTCATAGAGCGCCGCCAGTCGCCGGCCCTCGGCGACCCGCACGACCGGGGCTGTGACGGCGCAGCCCAGCTCGTCCAGGCTCTCTGCGATGGCTGGCCAGTCCAGGCGGTCCACACGATCGGCGGGGGAGGGCATGCGTAGGGAACGATGCCCGGCCCGGATCCGTGAGATCCGTGGGATCCGCTGCGCTGACGCGCGGACGGGCGCTCAGCGCTGGTGATCCAGCACCGTCTCCCAGGCCACCCGCCGCCGCCGCTCGGCGTCGTCCCGGACCCAGCAGCCGTCGAGGTGGTCGTTGACCAGGCCCATGGCCTGCATGAAGGCGTAGACCGTGGTCGGGCCGACGAAGCTCCAGCCCCGGCGCTTCAGGTCCTTGGAGAGAGCCTTGGACGCGGCCGTGGTCGGCGTCAGCGCGTTGGGCGCCGCCCCGAACTCGGCGTGGGGCCAGAAGTACGCCGCCAGCGAGCCGAACTCGTCGGCCAGCTCGAGGGCCTGGCCCGCATTGTTGATCGTCGACCGGATCTTGCCCTCGTGGCGGACGATGCCGGCGTCCCCGAGGAGCCGGCGGACGTCGTCCTCGCCGAAGCCGGCCACGACCTCGGGGTCGAACCCGGCGAAGGCGGCGCGGAAGCTCTCACGCTTCCGGAGGATGGTCAGCCACGACAGCCCGGCCTGGAAGCCCTCCAAGCAGAGCTTCTCGAACAGCCGGTGGTCGTCGATGACCCCGAAGCCCCATTCGGTGTCGTGATAGGCGACGTACTCGACGCTGGAGGTTCCCCACCAGCAGCGGGCCCGCCCGTCCTCCCCGGCCACGATCTCCATCGGCGGCGAGGCTATCCGGCCCCGGCGTGGCTGCAGCCCGGCTCGGACCCTCAGCGATAGCTGAGCACGAGGATGGCCCGGGTGCCCTCGGCCAGCGACTGGTAGGTGTGGATCTGGTCGGCGGCGAAGGTCGCCCGGTCGCCCGGCCCGAGCTCGACCGCGGCGTCGACCGGTCCGACCCGCATCCGCCCGCGCACCACGATCACGCTCTCGGTCACGCCGGGCAGGTGGGGCTCGGCACGGTAGACGTCGTCGGGCTCCATCCGGGTCTCGTAGACCTCGGTGACGCTGCGGCCGCTGGCCGCCACCAGCAGCCGGCTGCTGAAGTCCGCGCCCTCCGCCTTGACCAGGATCCCCTCGTCAGACCGCTGGACCTGCACGTCGGGCTCGTGGGGCAGGACCAGCTCGCTGAAGGGGACGCCCAGCGCGCCGGCGATGCTGACCAGCGTCTCGACGCCCGGGTTGCCCAGGCCGGCCTCGATGTTCGACAGCGTCGAGGTGCTCACCGTGGCCTGGGCGGCGAGCTCGCGCAACGACAGCCCGGCTCGCTCGCGCAGCCGCCGGACGTTGTCGCCGAGGGTCGAAATCACGTTGGCCGACATCCGACCGTTCTGTAGCCTGGACACATCGTCCGACACAGCGAACAGTCTCCGCGGCGCGCGATCCAGCGTCAAGCGCTCTCCATCGCTCTGGCCGTCACCCCCTTCGGCGTCGCCTTCGGCATCGCGGCGGTCCAAGCCGGGCTGGCGGTCTGGCAGGCGTCGGCCTTCTCGGTCCTGGTCTTCACCGGCAGTGCGCAGTTCGCGGCCGTCGGCATCATCGGCGCCGGCGGATCCGCGGGGTCGGCCATCGCCGCCGGACTGCTGCTGAACCTGCGCTCGCTGGCCTTCGGGGTCGTGATGGCGTCGGCTCTGCAGGGACCGTTCTGGAAGCGGGCCTTGTGGTCGCAGCTCATGATCGACGAGACCACCGCGGTCGGTGCGGCCCAGACCGAGCTTCGCTGGCGTCGCTACGGCTACCTCTGCACCGGAGCGTTCGTCTTCGTCGCCTGGAACACGTCGACCCTGGTGGGCGCGGCGGTGCTGTCGTCCACCGGCAGCCTGGTCGTGGACTGGGGCCTGGATGCCACCATCCCCGCCGCGTTCCTGGCGCTGCTCTGGCCGCGGCTGCGCGACGCGGGCCAACGCCGAACAGCCGCGGCCGGCGCGCTGCTGGCCATCGCCCTGGTGCCCTACACGCCGGCCGGGATCCCGATCCTCGCCGCGGGTCTCGGCGTCGCCGCCGGCTGGCGGGCCCGCGGATCCCGGCCCGGGCCGGGACACGAACCCGGAGGCGGCGACGAGGACCCGACCGGTCGCGAGCTCCGGGGCGCGCCGGCGTGACCGCCACCGTCGTCCTCATCGGCCTCGCGCTGGGGACCTATGGGCTCAAGGCGACCGCACCGCTGCTGCTGGGCGGGCGAGCGCTGCCCGAGACGCTGGCCCGGCTGTCGGACCTGCTGCCGGCGGCTCTGCTCGCCGCGCTGGTGGTGGTGAGCACCTTCACCCGGGAGCAGTCGCTGGTCCTGGACGCCCGGGTCGCCGGCCTCGCGGCAGCGGCTCTGGCACTGGTCCTGCGAGCGCCGTTCGTCGTGGTCGTCATTGCGGCCGCCGTTGCCACGGCCGTGGCACGCATGGTCTGAACATGCACTGCCGTGGTACGTACCTTTCCGAGATACGGCGAAAGGAAAGCCGCACATGTTGCTCGCAGTGTCCCAAATGGATCCGACACTCCGCATGCTGTTCTTCGGCGCTGCGGTCGTGCTCTTCGTGCTAGCCGCTTTCGGCTACTCCTGGGGCAAGGTGTCGCTGGTTGCCGGCGGGCTGGCGTTGTTCGTGTTCCCGTTCTTCTGGGACGCCCTCGCCGCCACCTGACGGTTGGTATCCCGCAAGGCCCGGGTCAACCGGCCCGGGCCTTGCGGAAGCGGCTGACGCCGAACAGGATCACGCCGACGCCGATGGCGATCCACCACGGCGCCCGACTCCGTTGCTTGTCCTGCTCCTCCTCGCACGCCAGCTGGGCCGACACGGCGAACATCCCCTTGCCGCCGACCGCCTTGCCGTTGTCGCAGGTGATGGTCTCGATCTGACCGCCGTAGAGGTGCTCGGTCTCGGCCTCGTAGCCGTCCACCGACCGGATGCCCTGCCAGATCAGGAAGGCGCCGGCGGCGATGATGAGGAGTGCTTTGAGGACCATGGTTGCGCCCGGCCGAGCCTAGGAGCGCTGCTCGATCCAATGGGGGATGCACCGGCCCGCGTTAAGTGAACACGCGGCGACCCTCTGTGAGATTCGCAGGCCGACGAGCGCTAGCGTCGCGGCCGCATGACAGATCCGAATCCCCCTGTCACTGAGGGTGATCTGACAGGGCTCGACTGGCGGACTTCAAGCTTCGCTCGGGGGAGTGGTGACCGGGTCGAGGTCGCCCGGTTACCGGATGGCCGGACCGTCCTCCGCAGCCACCGGCATCCTGAACAGGGTGCAGTGGTGTTCACCCGCGGTGAGATGGACGCTTGGATCAAGGGCTGCAAGGCCGGGGAGTTCGACGACATCAGCTGAAGCCACAGTCATAGACTCCTGCCGAGGCTCGAAGCCCTCGGGGGCTCCATCCGGCGGCTCCATGTCACCGCCTCACGGGATCTGCCCCCCAATCCCTGCTGTTCGCAGTCCTTCGAGGAGCACCGTGCGCCGCACGAAGATCGTCGCCACCTTGGGACCGGCCTCCGACAGCCCGGAGGTGATCGACGCCCTGCTGCACGCCGGCATGGACGTGGCCCGGCTCGGCCTGGCCCACGGCACGCCCGAGGGTCATCTCGCCCTGCTCGACCTGCTGCGCGAGCGGGCCGAGCGCCACGGCCGCACGGTGGGCATCGTCGCCGACCTCCCGGGACCCAAGGTCCGCACGGGTGAGTTCCCCGAAGGTGGCGCCTTCCTGGCCGAGGGCGACGAGGTCGTGCTGGTGGCAGGCAAGGAGCCCAGCGACGCCAAGCGCATCGTCGTCGACGAAGCCCGCTTGGTCGACGTAGTCCGCCCCGGCGACACCCTGGTGCTCGGCGACGGCACCGTGACCCTCATCTCGCTCGACGTCGGGCCGACCGAGGTCCGAGCCCTGGTCAAGGGCGGTGGTCGGCTCCAGGGCCGCCCCGGAGCGCACCTGCCATCCGACCGCTGGCAGCCGCCGGTCCCCACCGATGCCGACCTCGCGCTGCTCGACGCGGTTGGCAGGCGGGCCGACTGGGTGGCGGTGTCCTACGTGCGGCGAGCCGACGAGCTGGCGAAGGTGCGCGAGGCGCTCGGCGACGACGGGCCGCGGCTGATGGCCAAGATCGAGACCCGGACGGCCGTCGACCACCTCGACGAGCTGCTCGCGGTGGCCGACGGCGCGATGGTTGCCCGAGGCGACCTCGGCATCGACTGCCCGATCGAGGACGTCCCGTTCCTGCAGAAGCGGATCATCGGGGCCTGCGTCGACCGCGGGATCCCCGTGATCACGGCGACCCAGATGCTGGAGTCGATGATCACCGCGCCCCGGCCGACCCGAGCCGAGGCCTCGGACGTCGCCAACGCCGTGTACGACGGCAGCGACGCCCTCATGCTGTCGGCCGAGACGGCCATCGGCCACGACCCGGCGCTCGCGGTCCGCACCATGGTCCGGGTGGCCCAGCGCGCCGAGCGCGACCTGTTCGAGGAGCGACCCGGGCCACTGCGGCGCCTGCGCCGCGAGCCGCAACCCGCGCCGGCCCGGTCCACACCCGCCGCGGTCACCGTGGCCATGACGCGGGCCGCCGCGCAGGCCGCGTCCGAGCTCAACGTCGACGCCATCATCTGCTGCACCCGCTCGGGTCGCACCGTCCGGGCCATGGCCGGCCTGCGGCCCTGGTGCCGGATC
>Ga0075418_10002755_pt1 | contig 20130 bp, 12 predicted proteins | sample SoiMetdeltSBSDD2_FD_81776 | JGI IMG/M metagenome (GOLD analysis project Ga0075418, IMG submission 81776) | Bulk soil microbial communities from a Populus tree surrounding site in Tennessee, USA - Soil MetaG P. deltoides SBSDD2 | ecosystem: Environmental > Terrestrial > Soil > Tree plantation...
AAATGATCAAATGACACATCCACACCGGGCTGGGAGAAGGAACCAGCCAGCACACCGATATCGCCTGAAGATAAATCGTCATCCTGCACAGACGCGATTTCAGTGAAATTAACATAAAACCTCAGCTTGTTGCCAACGCAATCGGCTCGCAGGTGATTGATCATGTTCGGCTGGATCATCTCATTCGACTGCATTTCACTTTGTCCGAGCAGCGTCGCCTGGCCAGCAATAAACTTCCCGATGCCGTAGTAGCCATCGTTGGAGATGATAAAGAAATAATGATTCCCGTTCTGGTAGCGGCACATCAATCCCATGCGATTCTCATCGGGGCCAGCCAGTTTCAAGAGATCCACCTCGATACGCACATCGCCATAATCCTTTTCCGGCGTCGACCAGTAGTTGAGACCCGGCCGCTGCACCAGTATCCGATAGCCACCTTCGAAATAATCCATGATCCCGCCTTCGTTGGCAAAACGGTCCCAGCCAGTGGTGTTGATGTCGAACTCATCCTCAAACAGAACCGACCCCGAGGGCGGCAGAGGGGTTGCAAGTGTCGGTGCGGGAGCACAGGCGGCCAAAAGGAAGATGAAAGATGAAAGATGCAGGATGAATTTCATGATGGGATTTTATCAGAAATAAGTGCGCTTCGTCTTCGTGGTAAACACGCGGTCAATCCGTCCAGCGCGTGGTTATGGAAAATATTGATCCAGTACAGCCTGTGCTGCAACACTTCCTAAATCACGCGCCAGGGTTAAGTGATCACGCGCTAAGGTGGGTTGGTCTGTTTGCAGGTACAACATCGCCAGATGGAAATGGGCCGAAGCATTTTGCGCGTCCAATTCCAGAGCGCGCAGAAAAGTCCTCTCTGCTTCGACATGGCGGGCATCCAGAGACAATAACCAACCCAGCAGATCCAATGCATCGGCGGTTTCGCCGGAAATTACCACTACCCGTTGAGCGGCGGGAATGCCCACACTATCTATATTGACATTGTTTTGCCCACAAAACTGCGCCAGCAAACGCCAGTAGCCTGCATCCTCAGGTACAAGATTTGCGGCATATTGGTACGCCTCCAGCGCACGAATCAGATCGCCAAGTTTGGAGTAGGACTCACCCATCGACACATACAAGGCAGGGTCATCTGGCTGGAGGGTTGCTGCTCTCTGGAACTCGGTCAGCGCTGTGCGGTTGTTGCCCGCGCGCTGGAAGTACAGTCCACGCAGGGCATGGACAACGGCCGAGTTAGGATTCAGGCTCAAAGCCCGATCGAGATACTTCTTAGTATCTTCATGGATTTCTCCCGCCTGCAGTTTCGCTTCGGCTAGCCAGGCCCATGCCTCTGCATTGTTCGCATCCGCTCGGGTCGACTCTTCAAAGGCGGCGAGCGCGAGCTCCCATTCCCCCACGAGAGCCAATCCACGTCCGGTGATGACGAGTCGCTCAGCGGGTGAATCATCCAACGAGGCCAGATTCAAAGCGGAGCGCAAGGTCTGGGCGGCAGGGTCAAAATCCGGGTTCAATTGTGCGGCGCTGATCAATTCGGGAATCGCTGCCTGGGGATCAGAGAGAGTCAACAAGAGTCCGAGGCGGTAGCGGGCGGAGGCGTCCTCCAGATGGTTTGACACGTAACGCTGAAGATATTCCGCCGCTTTGGCATAGTCCTTTTCCTCCTGGTAGATTTGTGCGAGGCGGGAATATAACTTTTCTGATGGATTCGGTTGGGTCAGTCCCTGTTCCCATATTTCCTTCCCGCGCGCTGGATCATCATTCAGATAGCTGACGTCACCCCACGCCACCCAGCCTTCCGCAGTCAGGGCCTTACGTTGAAACGCCTTCTCATACGCAGCCTCTGCCAGCGAGTACTCCCTGGCATAGTAATATTCGTGCCCGGCCAGCTCATAGAGATTGGCGCGCCAGGGAAGCCGCTGCGCGGCAGCCTGGTAATGATGTGCGGCCTCGAGATCCGAGGGTGCGACACTAGCCTGCCGTAACTGGGCATAGCCTGAGAATATTAACGGCACAACGACTGCCAAAGCGAGAACGAACAAAATTGGCATGGCACGAAACAGGTTTCGCATGGAAGGAATTATAAAGGTGAGCGTTCCTTTTGCTCCCTTAACATTACATCAGGAAAAGTTCAATACTAAGGATGGTCACCTGCACAAGTAACATTCCAATTCGATTTCTGTCTTGGAATGGCAGGGTCTGTAAAGAACAGAATTCAATAAGTGGAAGTATAATCACGGATGTCACATGGGCGCTCTTGATTCGATCTTCACGTTTCTCACCACTCCGGAAGGCAGCCTGGTGTATCATATCGTGTTGGTGTTCGCCATCATCACCACGTTACAATCGGCATACTTTCATGCTCGCGCAAGCGGTTTTCCACAGGCCAGACGGGCGGTATTTGGGCTTGCCATTCTCATCACGGCACAAATCGCACTTTTTCTTTTTAATGCCTTGGCCACGCAGCGGCTCATCAGCCTGCCAGCCTTTTTGCCACCCATTGACCGTGCACTGACCCTCTTTTCATTATTATGGATGATCTGGCTGTGGGGCTTCCCGGAGCCCAGCCGCGGGGCAGATGTAGCGATCACACTAATCAGTTTGCTGGTCGCTGCGGCCTTCACACTAACTCTCCTCTCTCATTCCCAAAATCCTTCTGTATCATTCAACCTGACCATTTATGATTTCCTGTGGCAGGCGGCGAGTATTGGCATAGCGGCGATTGGTCTGCTGCTAATCGTTCTCCGTCGTCCGAATGGCTGGGGGAATGGCATGGCTGTTTTGCTGCTGGCATTGGCAGGACACGCCATCTATTTACTCTTCGGGCGCAGCACAGCGGGTGATTTCCCCGGCTCGGTTCGGCTGGCGTATCTGGCGATTGCGCCGATTCTGATGACCTTGCCGCAGCGCTTCCCGGCACCACCAACTGGACCTACGTCTATTAATAAGCAAACTTCACCGGTGGACGAACGTCGGCGCTACAGTACGGACCCGAAAACGTTCCATGCGCTATTGGCGCTGGCGGCAGAATCCAGCCCCGATAAGCTCAGCGAGGCGATTACCCGCGCCATCGCGCAGACCATACTGGCTGACCTGTGCTTCCTCATTTATCTGACCGATAATAACAACCAGATGCAAATTGCAAGCGGCTACGACCTGATCCGTGAAGAAAACCTGGATGGCGGGAGCATGAGCAAGACCATGATCCCCATGCTCACCAACGCCATCCAACGCGGACGGGCTTTGCGATTGCCTTCCAGCAGTACTTCTGCGGATATCAAAGGTCTGAGCGATATGCTTGGGCTCAGCAGCCCAGGCCATTTGATGAGCGTGCCTATTGTCACTCCGGAAAAAGATCCCATTGGCGGGGTGTTGTTGCTCTCGCCCTATTCCAACCGCTTATGGAGCGCGGAAGATCAGGCTTTCCTCGCAAACATTGCCATGTCACTGGTACCGATCATCCAGCGCGGGCAAAAGTTATCATCGCTTGAGATCAAAACCGAGCAAACGCGTCAGGCGCTCGAAGCGTCGCAAATGCGGCTCACTGACCTTGAACGCCGCAACAGTGACCTGCTCAAACAAATGGATGCGGTGCGGGCTGATTCACAGGAAGGTCTGGCGCAGGCTGAGAACCTGGCCGCAATGACCAAGATGCAGGATGAATCGCAAAAAGTCATTGAAAAACTCAAGAAAGAAAATGAAGAACTGCGCGCCGCAAAATCTGTGGTCGTCACCAGCACGGCTGCGCCCATGGCTTCAAAGCAGGTGGAGGATGAGTTGCGCAGGACCCTCGAAGAAGTTGCGCGCTTGCAAAACCAACTGGCAGAAGCCAATATGCGCGTGATCGAAGCCGAAAAAGGCACAGTTGTAACGCATTCCACCGAACAGGCAGAGGTTGTCGCCTCCATTTCACAGGAGCTGCGCCAGCCGATGTCTTCAATCGTAGGCTATACGGACCTGTTGCTGGGTGAATCCGTTGGCATCCTGGGCGCGTTGCAGCGAAAATTTGTAGAGCGCATCAAAGCCTCCACGGAACGCGTGGGTACGTTGATCGACGACTTGATTCAAGTCACCACGCTCGAAACCGGCCTCAACGAGCTCAAACCCGAATCCGTGGATTTGAATCTCATTATTGATAATGCTATGTCGTACACCAGCAGTCAGGTGCGCGAGAAGAATATTTCGATTCATCTCGACCTGCCGAAAAACATGTCTAATATCCAGGCAGACCGGGAAGCGCTCCAGCAAATCGTGATTCACCTGCTCCAGAATGCTGGAGCCGCCTCCCCCGTGGAAGGAAGCGTCGATCTAAGAGTCCGAACGCAAGCGGAAGCCGGGCAGGAATACGTCCTCATACAGGTGACCGATTCCGGCGGTGGTATCCCATCCGATGATCTGCCGCGCGTCTTCACACGTCTTTATCGCGCGGATAACGTTCTGATTCAAGGTGTGGGCGATACAGGAGTGGGACTTTCCATTGCCAAGACTCTCACTGAAGCGCAGAAGGGGCGCATCTGGGTCGAGACCCAAATGGGCTCTGGTTCCACGTTCAGTGTGTTGCTGCCCATCGCCAAAAATAACGCCAGGACAACGGAGAAATAAGCATGCGAGCATTGCGTGAAATGAGCGGAGGACTCATTATCGCCGTGGTCTCACTCCTGCTGGTGCTCGGCGGAATATCACTTTCGCTCGCTGAAAATACGCCCCCCGAACAACCAACACCCACGCCATTGCCGCCCATGATTGCAACCTCCATTGAACTCCCCACATTCACACCAATTGTTGCCAACACAAACACCCTGGCTGCGACAACAGAGACCGCTACACAGACGCCCACATCTACAGCCATGCCAAGTGCGACCCTGGCCGTGGCGGTGGTTTGTAACCCACCACCTGGTTGGGTCCAAATCATCGTTAACGCCAATGACACACTTTACACCATTGCGGAACGATATAAGACCACCGCCGAGGCTTTGAATGCCAGCAACTGCTTGAACAATGTGATTCCCGCCGTGGGCTCACGACTGTTTGTGCCTCCTGTTCCAACCGTGACAGTCATCCCGTGTGGTCCATTAGCGGGCTGGATCAGGGCCTACATCGTAAGACCCGGCGATAACCTTTATCGCATCTCGCTCCTGTACAGAACCACAGTGGCACAACTGCAGCGTTCCAACTGCATGGGCTCGTCCACCATCATATATGTTGGACAGAGGCTTTGGGTACCGAACGTTCCCACCAGCACACCGGGAGTCACTTTCGTCCCGAACACGAATACTGCCGCGCCCTCCATGCCCACTTCAACCTCCATGCCCACCGATTCGCCCGTGCCGCCAACGGCCACCACCGCACCCACCAACACGAGCGCTCCTCCAGCCACATCCACGGCTTCCATCACACCGTTCCCATCACCAACAACTTCTACTTCCCCATGAAATCCTTCTGGCAGACCTCGGTCATCGCGGCAATCCTCCTTGCCGGATGTGGAAGTGCCGCGCCCGCTCAAGGTGCTCTTCCATTCGAACTTGTGACCGCCGCGCCAAACGCCTCGCCGACTCCGACTCCCTTCCAGCCGATGCTCTGGACGCAAACCGTCTCGGCTCCCCTGACGGAGCAGCCAACCGCTACGCAGACTCCGCCCGGGCCGACTCAGACCAACGTGCCGACTATTGACCCGAACATGCTTATTAATACGGTCGCGCCGCAACCGACCATTGATGTATCCGCGGCTGACAGCCAGATCTTCAATAATGGACAGGACACGGTCAACTTCCTGTTGATCGGGTCAGACAAGCGCTCCGGCACATCCTTTCGTACCGATACGATGGTCATCGCCATCCTGCGACCGAATGAGGGGCAAGTCTCGCTCATCTCCATCCCACGCGACCTATGGGTTTCCATCCCGGGTGCGGAGAATCAACGCATCAACACCGCCTATCAACAGGGCGAACTGAATGGCTATCCGGGTGGCGGACCCGGTCTGCTCAAGGACACCATCCAATACAACCTTGGCATCCGCATCGATCATACGGCCATGGTGGATTTCGACGGCTTCCGCAAAATCGTGGATACGCTCGGCGGCGTGGATGTTCCAGTCGTATGTCCTTACACCGATTGGCACCTCATTGACCCAACCTTCAACCCTGAGATCGAAGAGAACTGGTATTTGCACACGGTCGAATCGGGCGTCATCCACATGGACGGCGATCTCGCCCTCTGGTATGCGCGCTCACGTCAAAAATCCAGTGACTTCGACCGCGGCCGCAGGCAGCAGGAGGTGTTGCGTGCGATCTTCGAGCAAGCCCTTCAGACGGGTACGCTAACCCGCATTCCTGACCTCTACAACAACCTCAAAGACACGGTCATGACCGATTTGGGTTTGGGCGATATCCTGCAACTTTCACTCTACGCGCCTAAAATGACCGGCGCCGATATTCGCAGTTACTACATTCGCCCGCCTTACGTTTCCTCCTGGATCACTGAGCAAGGTGCCTATGTGCTGCTACCCAACACCGACCTGCTCCCCGATTTGCTCACCGAGGCCATGTCTGCTTCGACCACAACCGTCCAACGGCAGGCCATCATCGTCGATGTGATGAACGGCACGTCCGTCGCTGGTTACGAAACACTAGCGTCCACCCGCCTCCATTATGCAGGTTACGAAACCCGCATTATTCCCTCTGACCGGCAGGATTATGCCTACTCCGTCCTCATCGACAAATCCGCCGCGGCGGATTACGAAACCAGCAACAATATCCTGGGCGTCATGGGTATGCTACCCGGCAGCCTGATTCCTGCCCAGGACCCAGGCAGTTCCGCGCAATATCTGTTGATTTTGGGCTACGACTATCAGCCATGTTTTCGGCCGGAGAGCATGGGACAATGAAATTTAGATAGTTGATTGATTAACCAATTTGTGAGGGACAACACCGGTGTAACTCGAATAAAATAAACACGTACTACTTCGCAGATGCTGCACATCACATCCGGCATCTGCGATTTGTATCAATTTATTGTAGGAGAAAATAATGCAACCCAAACGTAACCCCGTTTTATTGGCAATCCTTGCACTGGCCTTTGCCAGCCTGGCCTGTCAGGCCGTTTCAGGCACAACCGAGCCTACCACTACGCAGGCACCTCAGCAACCCGAACAGCCGGCGGCCTCCACACCGACCGAGGCTTCCTCACAACAACCTGCCGTCGAGCCTGCCACCGTCGCCTCACAAGGAGTGGGTATTTTGTGCGCTGGTTCAACGACGGGGTTGAGCTGTCTGAATGCGAGTGGCTGGCAAACCTATACCGACGAAAATTCAGACCTCCCCAATCCATACTTGTACGCTGGCGCGGTCTGCCCGGATGGTCAATTTGCCATCGCGCACATCAGCGGGGTCGTTTTATTCGATGGTACAACGTTCGAACAAATCCCGGAAACGGAGGCCTACACCTCCCCGGAAGGAATCGCCTGTGCCGCCGACGGAAGTATTTGGGTGGCTCACTTCCAGGGTGTGAGTCGTTACTCGAATGGGGGCTGGTCAACCTTCGGATCAGAAAATCTGGCCAGCGGCGATTCCGCGAATGAGTTGGTCTATGATGTCGAAGTTGCACCGGATGGGAAGGTATGGGTCGTCACATCCCGCAGCGTTGCCGCCTTCGAAAATGAAGCGTGGACCGTTTATCAGGAGGGACAGGGCTTCAACGGCAGTCGCTTCTTCAACGCCCTCGCCCTGGATGCCAACGGACGTGCGTGGGCGGCGCACAGTAGCGGCCTGGATGTCTTCGAGAATGGCGCCTGGACGTCCATCGAGAAAACGGACTTCAATTCACCGGAAAGCCTGGCCGTGGATGCCAAAGGACACGTTTGGTTTGGAACATTGATCGCGGGCGTTCAGCGCTTTGATGGAACCGCATGGACTGAATTCGACCGCGGATCTGAAAACCTACTGAGTGACACCGTGGCCTCCCTTGCCGCAGATAGCAGCGGAAGGGTCTGGCTGGGCACCACCTATGGCCTGACCGTCTTCGATGGCGCGAACTGGCAGACCTTCCTGATGAGCAATTCTGGTTTGGCAGATAACGATGTTGAGTTCATCGTGGTCACAAAAGATGGCCCGGCCCTGCCCGCGCTCGAGGAAAAGGCTCAAGGCTCCCTGACCGGCAAGATCGACAAAGCAGATGGCACACCGCTGACCGATGCAATCGTGGAAATCTGCGTCGAGACTCTGGCCTCCACCTTCTCCGGAGACACACCTTGCTCTGACCAGCCGTTCTTCCTCTCTACCAAAACGGATGCGAATGGCGTCTTCCTCATTGAAAATGTCCCCATGGGCTACTATGTTATTGTCACTGATACGGGTGACAGCAGCTGGGCTCAACTGACTGACGAATTTGGTATCTCTTCCGAGAAAACCTTGATTCAGGCCGGCGAAGCATATGATATCGGGACGCTGACGTTGGAGGAGTAAATACTTATCTCCAAGCAATCTCCCGTTTTATGGGATGTTTCCAGCAAAAAGGAGATTGCCACGCCGCCAAAAACCAAATGCGGCGGCTCGCAACGACATAAACAACGAAATACGGATGGCGGTCATCGCCATCCGTTTCGTGTTTTGGCACAAACGACTAGGGTAAGATGGTGCCTCCACCAAAATCGTCGAGCAAAGCATTTCCGGCATTCATGAACCATAAACCGATATACCCGCCATTGGCTGAATAGGTCCAACCACTGGCATCACGCGATCCGAGCAGAACACCGTTACGATAGATCTCTACTACGCCGTTTGATTTGGCACGTGCGCCAAATTGATCGCCATTCGCTAAGGTGACAGGGATATCCGTACCGCGTTGCACCCAGCCTTGAACGCTGGAATACGTCCAGACCTGAACTGTCTGCGCAATAGGATTGTATAACACTTTAATGACGCCACTACTCCAGGTGGTAGAACTTTGGGACTTGAGCAATAAGTCCAGTTCGGAGCCGGCAGTATCGATGGTTGACAGAGTAACGAATACTTCCTGGCTGGCACCATAAGAAAATACTCGCCAGAACAAAGCATCACCGGTTCCCACGTCCAGGCTATTGGAGACGATGCTATAACCAGCCGTCGCGCCTGTCCAATTCTTGCCGGGTGCACCGTTTAGTCGGTTAAAGTTGTCTAGCACCGTCGTGGATGGGAAGCCCAACGAAGAAGTGGCAGTGATCGTTGGCGTCCGCGAAGGCGTAGGCGAAGCGGTCCAAGTCGGTGTTGCCGTAGGAGTCCACGTAGCAGTGGGCGTAAAGGTAGCTGTCTGCGAAGGCGTAGCCGAAGCGGTCCAGGTAGGAGATGGGGTAAAGGACGGTGTAGGTGTCAGAGAAGGCGTCACCGAAACAGTTGTCGTTATGGACGGGGTAAATGTCTGCGAAGGTGTAGCGGTGGGCGTAAGCGTTAAGGTCGGAGAAATGGTTAGCGTGGGCGTGAGGGAGGGTGTCAACGACATAGTTGGCGTTTGGGTAGCCGTTGGTGTAACCGATGGTGTAAAGGTCGGCGTATTTGTAAGCGTTGGGGTAAGAGTAGGTGTTACAGCTGACACCGTAAATTGAATCACCAATTTGGGACGCTGGCCCGAGTCGTTCGAATCCGAGCTCTTGTAATTGAAGCGATCATTCTGCTCGGTTTCTGCTACGATGATAAATCCATTATTGGCAAATGTCCCATTCACCATTTCCTGGAGCTTGGACGGCGTGAGGAGGATTTGCTTTTCGAGATTGAGCGCTTCGTTATTAAGAATAGTCACGGAACCAATATCGTTGCTTTCGCGATCGTTCGCGCCCGACGCACCAGCTGTCTGCCAATTGATTCCCGCGGCTGGCCGACTCCACGTCGCCTGAGTTTCATGGAAGGGAACCTTCAAACGATATACGTGGATGGCGCGATCATTGCTTGAAAGATCCGCGTTGGTCCAGAGGGAGAGTGTGGCTGAAGTAATCGTGGCATTGGCAGGAATCGAGGATAAGTCGAACTTGATCAAACTGCGGGCAGTGCGATTGTTTGTATTGTTATCCTCGCCTATTCCCATCTCAGCAGCCGTACCAAAATTGGAGGTTTTCGAGCCGCTGTAGATATAACTATCCATACCTGTTGCCGCATCGGGCTGCAAAACCAGTGTGTAAACAACCGGCGTAGATGTAAAGGTCGGCGTATTCGTTGCAATAGAATTTGAGATAATTGGAAACGATTGACAGCCGTTGGTCGCAAGATTGATGACGATCTGCTCGGTTCCATCAAAGATGTCATACGATTGATGGAATGAAAAGCTAAGTATAACCGTGCTGGCGGGTGGGATGTTTGGTGATGCAACGATAGTATAAGTGGATTGATTACTTATATTACCTGTCCAGAAAACTGTTCCACTTAGTGAAGCACTTTGAAGTATCAGTGATTTGTCGCTGCCTACCAGGTGACCTCTGTCATCATTCCAGACCACAAAAACATCCTGGATTTGTATCGGCACCGTAAGTGGATTTGTGATGTGCATGCTCATTGAATTGCCAGATATTGTTATCGGTCCAGGTGTAATCTGATCACAATTTGTCACAGGCGTGGGGCCAGCTGTCGGAGTCTGCGTAGCGGTTGGTGTGAAGGTAGGTGTACTCGTCCCAATCAAATTTTCGATGGAACCGATGTCACAACTACTCCCTTGAGGACGCGCAGTCCCGATTTGGTCCGTGGATGGACACCCGGAGAGTGTGCCGGCATTGATGGCCGGACTGCCTGCCAACGGCAGATGCACCAACATTGCCCCAGTCAAGTTGCTGTCCAACTGTGGATCGACATTCAAATTGTTGCTTCCGCTTGAAATAGTACAGCCGACCGTGTTTTCGATGATGTTGAAATTGGCCACGGCGATCGTACCGCTGCAATCCGGACTAGAGCTGGAACTAGTGTTATTCGCAATAATCGTATTGGTAATATTGTAGGTTCCGTTTGTTCGGCTAATGCCGCCACCTGTGGAGGCTTGATTGTAAGCAATTGTGGAATTTTGAATGGTGACTGAGGTGCCACTATTCAGTGACGCATAAATCCCACCGCCTGAACCGCCGGCCGTGTTCCCACTGATCGTGCTGTTGATCACGTTCAGAACCCCGTTATCAAGAAAAATACCTGCCCCATTAACGGCTGCAGTATTGTTTCTGAGGGTACTCTTTCGGAGTGTGAAGTTTCCATTCACAATGTAGATGGCACCACTGTTGTGGGACGTCGAATTTTGAACAATGAAATTTTCGACAATCACAGTGCCTGAAATTGCCAGAATACCGTTATTTACGTTGGCGCCGTCAATGGTAGAGCTTCCATTCTGAGACGTGAAATCCGAATTCCAGCCACCCGAAAGCGTGAGGTTCTTATTGATGATCACAACATTTGGACTTCCATTGCTCGAAAACAAATATGTGCCACTCGCCACATAAATTTTGTCGCCTTCCCCTGCTTTATTGATCGCTTCCTGGATATTTCGGCAAGGCGTGGCAATCGCTGTACACGAATTACCATTATCTCCCGTAGCAATATTTACATAGAAAATTCCCCGTTCAGCAGTGTAGTCCTGGCCGTACAAATCACTTTGGACATCACTGTAACTCTTACTCGCCGGTGTGAACGTATAGGAGGCCCTCGACGGAGTGACTGTACCAGACCAATGGTTTGAAACCAGTAGGAAGTAATTCCCGCTGACATCCGCAGTGACGGTCTTTGGACCGCCATCGTTATAACTCAGAGTCGCTCCACCCGCGCCAGCATTGCCAGAGATGAAATGCATATCTGCCTGGCAGGCATGGGACGGATACAAAGCATACGCGGGACTTGCGAAATACTTCCACCAATCATTGGCGACATTATCCGGGCCACAACCTGTGTTGGCAGGCAAATGACCGAACCAATATTTGTAGTAGTTAAGCTCAAAACAGCCCCAGGCGGAACAACTGACAGGTTGTGCAACCGGAAGAGGGTCACTCAAATTCGGATAATTCGCAAAATCACTACAGTTCGATAAGACGCTGGTCGGATTGGTATAGTTATAATCGCTTGTGCCATTCGGAGGATAGTGAGTACTTCCGCAGCCACTGTAAGAATAATTGGGAGATTGTGCCTTGACCAAACCAAATTTATTCCAACTGTGGGATGTGTTATTTTGCTGCCAGCTCCCATAGGCCTTCGTCATGGTGGCTTCCATACGATGACCGAAATTATGGACAGCTTCGTTCACACTTCGCTCCGGGCTGGGCCCCATAATGGGAAGTAATTTAGTGCAATTATGGGTTCCACCTACGGGAGGAGAGTTGTACATGTATGCACCGGGGCCCACTAATGTAGATTCAAAAAAGCCAAACCAGGGACCGTTGTAAATCCACACTTCGTCGATTTCGCCCCGGTTGACCTTGCCACAAATGTCAAACTGGGGATCATTGACGATCTTGTTGTAGTTCACGCCCGTGGGCTCATGATGCAAATTTGGATTAGCGATCACTGCCAAATACTCTTGTTCCGTGTACGTAAATCCATCGATTAATTCAGGCCAACCGCTGGTCACGATGGTTGTGTTAGCGACCACATAGTTCATTTTGCCATTGGAAGCCTGATTGAAAAGGTCAAGAGTCTGCTGGGTAATGGTAGCCTGATCATTCCAACCCAGATGTTGGCTCAGTTTTTGACCATTACTCAGGAGGGGATCATACACAATCACATACACCTGCTTTGTGATCGCATCAGCCGGTAGAGACTCTACTCCGAGAGCATTGGTTTCCATCTGATTGGAAGTTGAAAGTTTGTTGGAAGAGTTCGTCGAGATTAAATTACCCTGTGGGGAAAATAACTTTATATTCCCAACGTTTGGCTTGCCATGTTTCGTCAAGATTGGAAGGATCTCTTCATCCAGCAGGGACGGATTGGATCTGGTTTCTTTCAGGGTGATCTTAAAATCGATTCCCTGAGCATGATAGTTGCCACAGCTATCCCGCTCACCATAGTTTCTAGCTTCAACCACGGTTTTGATTCCCCGCTGTTCTAGTTCTTGCTGTACCCGACTTGCGACCTCTGGCTCCGCTTGACCACTCACCCACATCCAGCCACGGCCTGGAACACAAGCCTCCTCTGCTGAAATGACCTCCATGGAGCTTTCTGCGCCAGCACGCGCAGGAATGATCCCCGGTAAGACCACTGATGTAAAAAGAATAGTGACCAGAGTCACTGTCAGAACTTTAAGCATATTTGGCTTCATGGAAGAGCCTCCCTTGTTACAGTGCTGTTATTAATGAACACGCAATTTCTCCCTGGGAAGACGATATTCCTCCCAAAACACACGGATTTTGTCTTATTTCAACCCATCACAGAATACTTTTAGTATTTTACAAATCTGCAAGGTCGCAGTCAAGACGAGATGCGTCACATTAAGGTTACAGAAGTATAAGTTCATGTGTCACTGTTGACACCTCCTCCATTTCCCGTTAAACTATACGAAAGTATAGAACAGGAGTTCTGATGCCTGAGAACAAAGTTGTTTCTCATCTTAACCAAAGCACCAACCTGACGACCGCCATCAGCTCGTGGGAGATGTACCTGGCGGATCAGGGCCGCTCGCCGAACACGATCAAAGCCTTCCTCTCGGATGTGCGCCTGCTCACCACGTTCCTGCCCGAAGATACGACCATCGGCAAAATAACCACCAAAGACCTCAACCGCTACTTCGAATGGATGGAAAAGGAGCGCGATGTGCCGTGCAGCCCCAAGACACTGGCGCGGCGCATCACGGCGGTCAAGTCCATGTTCCGCTGGCTGCATCAATACGGTGTGCTGATCGTGGACCCCGCCGAAAAGGTGGCCCAACGCTCTGCCATCAGTCCCCTGCCCACGGTGCTGACTCCCAGGGAATACGATGACACCCTGCTCGCGGCAGACCGTCACCGCCGCGCCGCCAAACCTGATGCGCGCCCGTATGCGCTGGTTTATCTCCTGTTGACAACTGGCATCAAGAAGAGCGAGACGCTGGGAATCAATCTTGAACATCTGGAATTGGAGGCATCCAACGGGCCGCAAGTCTTCATCAAATATGCGACGCCCGCGAATCGCTACAAAGAACGCAAGCTGACTCTGCCCGAGGACTGGATTCCCGCCTACGAGGAGTATCTTGCCCAGTATCACCCGGAGGAGAAACTATTTCCCTGGTCCCCGCGACGGCTGGAGTACCTACTCGAAGATATCGGCAACGAAGCCGGATTGAACAAACATCTCTCATTCGATATGTGCCGCTGGACCTGCGCCCTGACCGATTATCATGCAGGCATCGAACCCGATCAGATCCGCCAGAAACTTGGGGTATCCAAAATCCAATGGCGCGAGTTGTTCATTAAGTTGAAAAAGTTGGCAGGCAGTAAGGAATAATCAATCGACCCCGTTGATCGAGTAGAGCCGTGCTCGTCGGCTCGTACCGAGACCAACAAATAACATTAAGCTCTTTGCTTAAATGGTGGTCTCGACACTTGCACCCCGTTCGGGCCGCGGGCCCGACGGGGCGAGACGGCCTGGCGCACACCTGCCTGATTTGTCCCTTTGGGACAAATCATGGGTCGGTGCGATTTGCCATGAATTGCTCAAGCAATTCAAAAATCGGGAGTGCAGGTGTATGCCCCACTAAGGCATGCGCGGCTACTCGACCACCGTTGTTTTTTTAACTTCGCGTCAGCGAAAAATACAACGCCTGTCTTGTAGATTCAGTCAACCGAAACGAATGAGCGGGGCGATAGCCGGGCACCCACACCACCTTCTCCCCCATACACAACAATGGCCAGCGATCACGCGCACGCTGCGGCAACTTGACGTTGATAAAGAAGTCTGAGATCTTCAGCATGTGACCGTTCATGCCCAGCGGCTCAAAGCGATCGCCCTCCTGCCGCACACGCAATTCCAGCGCGTCCGAAATCCCGGTGGCATCCAGCCAGACCTGAAACGGATCTTCATTCTCCCGGGCTTGTTCCATGGCCAGGGAGGCGATGTTCCAGCGCTCGCAGTTCAACCTCCAGCCACCCGATAATTTAATGGAATCAGGAATCTTCAAGGGAATTGTGGTACTTTCATCCGGCATCTGAGGCCAGCGTTCGACTGGCAACGTCGAATCGCCAGCCACCACATACAGCAACATCCCTTCACGAAGTAAATGCATGTTGCCTGCCAGGTCGAAGCGCGCGAAATGGGTCGTATGGCCATTGACAAATTGGCACGCTCGTTCCAGCGTCTCAAAACCCACATCCAAATGTTCGGGGCGAATCCGCTCCATCGCACGGCGGAGCAGGTTCCGTTGGAGTCCGAGCGGTTGTTTGATCAGCGCGGAAGTATCTAAGGCCACGAAGTCCGCATTTTCCTGCACGACACATTCCTTCCACGTCTCATTCAAAACTTTGGTGAGGACCTCATGATCGCCAGCCAGTGAACGTGATGTACGCCAGATGACTTCACGGAAGCGCGGATTGTAGGATTCAAGTGTCGGGATCAACAGGTGACGCAACCGATTGCGCAAGAAATCCAGAGAGGCATTGCTGGGGTCATGCCGTGGGCGGAGCCCATTCACCCCGCAATAGACCAGCGTCTCTTCGCGCCACGTATCCAGCAACGGGCGGACGATGGGAATTTCTGAATCGAATGTAGGGAGGATGGTTCGATGGATCATGCCTTTTAGACCCGCCAGACCGGCACCCCGCAGGAAGTGCATGAGCACAGTTTCCACCTGGTCGTCGGCCGTATGACCCACAGCCACCGCCTGAGCCTTCAACTGCCGCGCCTGTTCCATGAGGAAGCGATAGCGCAAGATACGTGCAGCCTCTTCGATCGAGTGCTTTTCTCGTTCTGCATAATCGTACACATCGCCACTTTCGACGACAGAGGCGATATTCAGGCGCGCGGCGGCCTGCTCGACGATATTGGCATCGGCATCTGAATCGGGCCGCAGCTTGTGGTTGAAGTGAGCCGCAATGACGTGATAACCGGCCCTACGCAGGACGCTCATCAGGCACAGGCTGTCCGGTCCGCCAGAGACCCCGGCGATAATCGGACGATTCTTGACCAGCTTGCATTGGTCACGGAGAATGGACTCGATATTTTCAAACATGGCGCTTAATTACAACACACAGAAGGAGAAAGGGTTGAGGATTGGATAGGTTTAGGTTACAGACTTCTTCCAGGCTGAGTAGAAGGTTGAGTGTTGGTTGCGAAGCCTGTGGTCGAAGCGTGTCGAAGTTGCTCACTGGCGCTTCGACTGCGCAGCGCGGGAAACTAGATCTGATACAACTCCACCAGCACACCCGACGTGCTTTCAGGATGAATGAACGCGTACCGCTTACCATCGGCAGCCGTGCGCGGTTCTTCGTTGATCAGGCGCGTGCCTTTGGCTTTCAGTTGGGCCATCATCGCCTCGATGTCATCCACCTCCAGGCAGATGTGATGCATACCGGGTCCGCGCTTGGCAAGATACCTGGCGATGCCGGAATCATCCGTCGTCGGTTGCACCAACTCCACTTCTGAACCAGGGAGCGGCAAAAACGCCACCTGCGATTTCTCCGTCGGGACATCGCGCAGCTCGTGCAGATCCATTCCCAGCGCGTCGCGCCAGAAGGATAGGGCCTTTTCCATATCGTCCACAACCACCGCGACATGATTGATCTGTTTTACTCTTGGCATGAAAGTCTCCAGCTTTTGCAATGAAATACAAAGCTCACCGAGGCAAGGCAGGATAAACCCTTCCGTAAAGGATCCCTTATGTGCTCTGTGTGCTGAGTGGTAAAAAGGTCTCGAGTCTGATTATATCCGCTTGCCAGAGACTTCGAGAAGGATGGCAACGTGCCGCATTAAGGTAAACCTGGAGTCTTACCGCGGGTCTCATTATTTGCTAAACTTTTCGAAGGAAATCGTGGACTGAATTCTTTATTTCAAGTTTAGATACGCCAGAGGCGTGCCGCACCCTGTAAGTGAGGCTTTCAAGGCAACTTAAGAAGTTTACTACGCATGTTGCACATGCGTGAGACAAGCGGTAAGATTGACCCATGTTCAACTTTCCTATCCATGTGCGCCGGGTGGCAGGAATCATATTCATTGTCATACTCGCGTTCGTCGTCCTTGAATTCAACCGACGTCTGGAAGAATTAAAACTGCTCGATAAACAGAACGAGCTGGTACACGCGCAGGCTACGCAGGCTCTCCAAACTCAGGTTGCACTAAAAACGCAGGTCGCTTACGCTGCCTCCACGGCCGCGGTGGAGGAATGGGCACGCACCGAAGGCAAATACATTCAGGATGGCGACCTGCCCATGGTTCCTATCGCGCAGCCGGGCGCGGCGCCTGTGGAAGTTGCTACGCTTGCCCCCCAACCGACTCCCCAACCGAACTGGCAGGAATGGTGGGATCTGTTTTTTGGTGAACAATAATCCGTTTTGGATGACAAATCGACTCGCCCTCTTCCCCGAATCGACGCACGTGCGCGGCGACTCGCTCTTTATCGCGGGACATTCCCTCGCCTCTCTCTCAGCCGAGCATGGCACTCCGTTATACATCTACGACCGCGCCACTTTGGATATCGCTGTGGCAGATTACCAATCCGCCTTACGAGCACATTACCCCGCCAGATCCACCATTACCTACGCGGGCAAGGCTTTCCTCTGCAAAGCCATTGCCAAATGGACTCAATCCCATAGTCTACTGGTCGATTGCACCGGCGAAGGCGAGATAGCTATCGCTGCCGCAGGTGGCGTGCCGCCTGATAAGCTTTTGGTTCATGGGGTCAATAAATCGGTCGCCGATCTGCAAGCTGCGTTGAAATTCGCCGGCACTATCGTCATCGATAACCTCACTGAACTCAGACGAATTGCAACTCTAATCTCTAATAACCAATCTCAGATCTCTAACCTTTGGCTCCGTCTCCTCCCAGGCGTCGCGGTCCATACCCATCACTCTCACACACAGACCGGTCAACATGACAGCAAATTCGGAATGACGCGTGAAGAGATATTAGAAGCCGCGACGTTTTGCAAAGCACATCATCTTCCCCTGAACGGGATCCACTTCCACCAGGGCTCCAATTTCCGTGACCCCGAACCGCTGATTCCCGCTATCGACATGGCTTTGGACATCGCCAAAGAGATTGGTTTTTCTGGTGAATGGCATTTCTGTCCCGGGGGCGGATGGGGGGTGGCGTATCACGAAGATGAATTACCGAATCCATCCATTGAAAGTTATGTATGCGGGATCGCAGAATCGGTCATCGAAGGCTGCTCCAAACGTGGACTTGACCTCCCACATCTGCATCTGGAGCCGGGACGAAGTCTGGTCGCGCGCGCAGGCGTGGCAATCTATCGCGTCGGTGCGATTAAACAGCGCGGAGATAAAGTTTGGATTCTGACCGACGGCGGCATGGCGGATAATCCGCGCTTTGCGCTGTATGGCGCGCGCTATTCCTGTGTTCCGGTGGAAAGTGTCGGCCGCGAAAGAGACGGGAGGGTCTCCATCGCTGGTCCATATTGCGAGTCAGGGGATATCGTCATTGAAGATTTGCCCATGCCGAATCTTGAAGAAGGCGAGCTCATCGCCATCCCAGTAGCAGGCGCGTATCACCTGAGTATGTCGTCCAACTATAATGGCGCGCGAAGGCCTGCGGTGTTGATGCTGGAAGATGGGAAAGTGAAAGTAATGTTGCGACGAGAATCTGTAGATGACTTGTTGAAGAGAGATTCATAATACTGATCTGCTCGGGAGACTGGCATGAGGTTTATCAACTTTACCGGTTTTATTATCATATGTTTTATATTCCTGACTCTATGCACAAATATAAGTACTGTATCTCCTGTTACGTCATTCCCATCTCAAACTTCATTACCTGCAACGAGCACTTTAGTTTTGCCCACTCAGACAATAACACCAACTGTTACCCTTACTTCCTACCCAACATTGAGTTCATTCGATGCGCAAAAGAAAATCATAGAACTCATGCAAACCAATTCGAACTGCACAACTCCTTGTTTTTGGGGGATTATGCCAGAAGACTCTGAATTGGAGGATGCTATCGCTCCTCTAGATTTGCTGTCTAAGTCTTTGAACAGAGAAGTTTTTATTGCAAAAAATGCTTATGGTACTGAATACAACTATGATTTCCATATTAAAGAAAATACAGACGATCTGGTCTTTGTTTCTTTGTTAAGTCAAAATGAAGACCTATTAAATGTTCATGCCTATGTAGGCAATCTATCAAATAACGAAATTACAAATCAAGATTGGTTAGCGTTCAGGCCAGAAAGCGTATTAAAAACCTATGGCGTACCCTCTCAGGTAGAGTTTCATGTCCGTATCGGCCCGAGTGGGGAGGGAGACATTATTAATCCAACTCCTTACTCGTATGGTTTCATTTTTTACTATGAGCAATTTGTTGTTGATTACTCTGGCATAAACGTCAACATCGCTCCGTCAAGGAATACCTACCTCTGCCCCATATCGGATTATCAAATAGAACGGTTGGATATTTGGCTTGGCAAAGATTTGAAAAATGCTCGAGTACTTAAAGGAGTGAATCTGGGGAAACTAACAACTCTTCCGCTTGATCAGTTTTACACCTTGATGACAGGAGATCCCAATAAAGCCTGTATCAACTTGAATTTCACTACCCTCCCGCCTTAGAGGATGATCTACTCGTTATATTGTTAACACCTGTTTCGCAAACAACTCCTTGGGCCATTTACTTCCGGCGTGACACGCGGTCACCATCCCATCCTTCATCACAAATTGCAGACTCTCTTTATCGGCTAATACGCGCAAATCCTCCAGCGGATTCCTGGCGTGCACGATCAAATCCGCGACCTTGCCAGGTTCGAGCGTTCCAAGCCACGAATCCCAGCTGAGTGCGCGCGCGGCATCGCCTGTCGCCGCGACGATGGCATCCATAACGGATAGGCCTGCCTTGTGCATCCAATAGACCTCCAGCGCGTTCTCGCCGTGGTAATTCAACGGCGTGCCCACGTCTGAGCCCATTGCAATCTGTACACCGGCCTCGTAAGCCATCTTTAAACTGCGTTCTGCCTCACCCTGTGTGGATTTGTTCTTATCCATGATCCACTCGGGGATAGTC